>OJPR01000507.1_pt1 | contig 13573 bp, 9 predicted proteins | sample 1598621 | NCBI WGS metagenome assembly OJPR01 (sample SAMN03922489, study PRJEB24848) | human gut metagenome | isolation source: stool sample | host: Homo sapiens | place: Germany | collected 2011-05 | reverse complement strand
CGGCAGCGTCAGATGTGTATAAGAGACAGGCCCAATTCACGCGCCGAGGTCGCCCGGCGCAGGAAGTGGATGTTTTCGGCCAGCAGGTCGGCGGTGAAGACCAGCGATTCGCCGCTGCCCAGCGGGAAGACCGTGCAGTCGTCCCCGATGCCGTCGAATCCGTTGCGGGGAATTGCGGCGAACATGTCGCGGATCGTGTCGATAAGTCCGAATTCAGTCATGTCGAATGGCGGTTTGTGCGGAGCGGCGGCGTTCGGGTAAATTGAACGGACGCGGCCGAAGTCCGGAATGTAGCAAAGATACGAATAAGCCGAGCGCAAAAGCAAATTTTATTTGTATTTTGCCGAGGCGCGTCTTATCTTCTACAAAGATAGCGAAAGCCGAGAGCAATTATGAGAACTTGTTCTTGAAAATTGCCGAACCGCATCCTGTCTTCTGCAAAGATAGCCAAAGCCGGGAGGATACGAAAATTTATTTTCGGCGCCCGGGTCGTCCCGACTTTCGGACGGGTGTGAAATGTGTGTGAATTCGATGCGAATCGGAGGATCTTGCGGCGTATATCCGGGTTTTTCACTATTTTTGTAAGCAGGAATGACGAAGGCGTGCCCTTCGTGCCGTTTGTCTGGCTGGGGATAGTCGGAGCGCTGCCTGTGCTGTGGATGTTTTCGGGATTTTCGGCTCGTCGAAGTGTCCGTTTTCGGATTACGACGGAAGATATTCGGAACGATGCGAGTTCTGTCTGTCGGGTGCTCGTGCGTAAAGGATTGGTGCGCGATCGAATGGCGGAAAAGCTTCGGATAGAGGCGGATTCCGGATTCCAGGTGTAATTTTGATTTGAAACGATATAATTTAACAAGAAGCTGTATGTGGGGAGAGAAGAAAACCAAGATCGTAGCCACGTTGTCGGATTTCCGCGCCAACGAAGAATTTGTACGCGGCCTTTTCGAGGCCGGAATGGACGTAGTACGCATCAATTCGGCGCATGTGACCGAAGAGGGGGCCGCGAAGATCGTCGAGGCGGTGCGCCGGGTCAATCCGGCGATTCCGGTCATTCTGGATACCAAAGGACCTGAAATCCGTGTGACGGCCGTGGCCGACGAGTACGGCGGTGCGATCGGCTTTCAGACCGGGGAGCGCGTGAAGGTGCGCGGGACGGCCGATGGCGAACCTTCGACCCGCGATACGATCTACTTCAACGTGGCGACGGTGGTACGCGATATCGCGGTCGGTGCGCGGTTGTTGATTGCCGACGGGGAGTTGGAACTCCGCGTGACGGACAAGACCGACGAGGAGCTGATGTGCGAGTTCGTGCGGGGCGGCACGCTGCGGTCGCGCAAGAGCGTCAATGTGCCGGGGATGAAGATCGACCTGCCGTCGGTGACGGAAAAAGACCGCCGCTTCATCGAATGGGCCGTGAAGAACGACGTCGATTTCATCGCTCACTCCTTCGTGCGGAGCGCCGGGGACGTGCATGCCGTGCAGGAGATTCTCGACCGTTACGACAGTCCGATCAAGATCATCTCCAAGATCGAGAACCAGCAGGGGATCGACAACCTGGACGAAATCGTCGAGGCTTCGTACGGGGTGATGGTCGCCCGGGGCGATCTGGGGGTCGAACTTCCGGCCGAGGCGATTCCCAACGCGCAGCGGCGTATCGTGGAGCGTTGCATAGCCGCCAAACGACCGGTGATCATCGCTACGCAGATGCTCTATTCGATGGTGCGCTCGCCCCGTCCGACTCGGGCCGAGGTGAGCGACGTGGCCAGTGCCATTTACGAGCGCGTGGATGCCGTGATGTTGAGCGACGAAACGGCTATGGGCGACTATCCGGTGGAGGCCGTGAGTACGATGTCGCGCGTGGCCCGCGAGATCGAGAAGGACGAAACGCATTTTACGCCGATGATCGATATGAACATGGTTTCCGTGAACCACGAGATCACGGCGCAGTTGGCGCGTTCGGCGGTGCGGGCCAGTACGAACTTGCCGATTCGCTATGTGGTGCTCGATACCGCGACCGGACGCACGGGCCGTTATCTGGCCGCTTTCCGGGGCCGGTGTCAGGTCCTGGCGGTTTGTTATACCCGTCATGCGCAGCGTATTCTGGCTCTTTCGTACGGCGTCGTGCCGATCCTGCGTGAACAGCAGTCGCACGAACGCTATCAGGATCGTTACCACTTCGTGATCGACGCCCTGGATTTTATCCAGCGCAAGCATGCGATCGAACCGACCGATCTGCTGGCTGTGGTGGGCGGCAGCTTCGATTCGAAATACGGCGCTTCGTACCTCGAGATTTCGAGCGCCGAACGGTTCCGCGAGCGGGATGCCGTGTGCGACGGCTGCTAAATCCGAAGGGTCGTGGGAGGTGAATTGCGGGACAAGGTCGCAAGCGGTGTAGCGTGGAGCATTGCCGAAAAGGTAGGCTCCATGTTGCTGCAAATGGGGGTGAGTATCGTCATCCTCCGGTTGCTGACGCCCGAGCAGATGGGTATTATGGCTATTCCCGTGGTTTTTTCGTCCCTGGCACTGGTGATGGTGGACAGCGGTTTCTCGCAGACCCTGATCCGAAAGGCGGTGCCGTCGGAGGAGGACTACAAGTCGGTATTCGTCTTCAATATCGCGGTTTCGGTGCTGCTGTACCTGCTGTTGGTGGGGGCGATGCCCTGGATCGCCCGTTTTTACGGGATGCCCGAGTTGGTGCGGATCGCTCCGGTGTTGTTCCTGCTTGTGCCTCTCAATGCCCTGTGCGTGATTCAGAATACGATTTTCACCCGGCAGTTCCGTTTCGCCCGGCTTTCGAAGGTCGTTTTTACTTCGTCGCTCGTAAGCGGACTGGTGGCTATCGGTATGGCTTGGGCCGGATGCGGTATCTGGAGCCTGGTGGGGCAACGGGTAGTGGCGATGGGTGTACGGGCCATGTTGCTGTGGGGGTTGAGCGACTGGCGCCCTCGGGCGGCTTTCGACGCGGGCCGTCTGCGTGCGATGGCTCCGTATAGCTTCCGGTTGCTGGCGACCGATCTGATTTCTTCCGTTTACAACAATGTTTCCCAGCTTTTCGTCGGGAAGCTCTATGCTGCGGATGTGCTGGGCTTTTTCAACCAGGCGCAGAAACTCAAGGAGCTGCCCGTGACATCGACCATGCAGGCCGTTCAGAGCGTGACTTTTCCCGCGCTTTCCAAGATCGCGGACGACGAGCGTAAATTCGCCGAGAGCTACCGGCAGGTAGTAATGATCGTCGCTTTCGTGATGCTGCCGATGATGGCCGGTCTGATTGTCGTCGCTCCTGAAATGGTGGACAGTCTGCTCGGGGAGAAGTGGATGCCGATGGTTCCCTATTTTCAGGTTATTTCGCTGGCCGGAATGTTCGCTCCGATCGCTACGGTTTCGAATAATGTGCTGAAGGTGAAGAGCAACGGTCGGATCATCGTGCGGCTGGAAGTGGTCAAGAAGGTAGTGATGACCCTGGTCCTGATCCTGACGATCCCGCACAGCGTGCTCGCCGTGACGTGGGGCCTGTCGGCGATGGCTTTTTTCGAAATGATCCTCAATTTTGGCGCGACGACCCGGTATGCGGGGCTGACGGCAGGTCGTTTTCTGCGGACGTTGCTGCCTATAGCTTCTGCGACGGCGGCGATGTTCGGTGTGGTTTGGGCTTTCGGACACTTCACCAGCTTCGCACCTCTGCCTACGTTCCTATTGAAAGTGGCGGTCGGCGTGGTCTGTTACGCTGGGTTCGGAGCGTTGTTCCGGCTCGAAGCGATGCGGGTCGCGTGGGAATTAGTAAAAAAGCTCTTCCGGTAAAGGAAGAGCTTTTTTATATCCGGTTTAACCGTTTTCGATCAATGCGAAACCATGTCGAATTTGTTCGGGTATCGCCGGGTACCGGAAACGGAGAAGACTATTATGCGTAAACCTTCGGGGTTCTTTCGCCGCGCAGTACACTCAGGGCGTTGAGCATCAACGCACCCATTTCGTCTTCGCCCGGATAGATGAAGATCGGGGCGAGGAACGAACAGTGTTCGCGGATTACGTCGTTCACCGGTTCGTTGTACGCCACGCCGCCCGTAAGCAGGATGGCATCCACCTGACCTTTGAGAACCGCAGCCATCGCGCCGATCTCCTTGGCGATGCTGTAACTCATCGCGTCGAGCACGGCTTTGGATTTCTGGTCGCCCTTTTCGATGTCGATGCAGATCTGCTGCACGGAGTTCTGGTTCAGGTGAGCCACCAGACCGCCTTTGCCGGCGAGCATCTTCAGCACGTCGCGCTGGCTGTACTTGCCCGAAAAGCAGAGGTTCACGAGCGCTCCGGCAGGCACCGTGCCTGCACGTTCGGGTGCGATCGGGCCGTCGCCGTCGAGGGCGTTGTTGGTGTCGATCACCCGTCCCTTGCAGTGGGCCGAGACCGAAATGCCGCCGCCCATGTGGGCAACGACCAGGTTCAGGTCTTCGTAACGCTTGCCTACCTTTTCGGCATGGCGGCGTGCGATGGCTTTCTGGTTCAGGGCGTGGAAGATCGAAATGCGGGGGCATTCCGGAATACCGCTCAGGCGGGCGATGTCGTCCAACTCATCGACCACGACCGGGTCGGCGATGTAAGCCTTCACGCCGGCGGCCTGGGCGATCTGCTCGGCGATCAGGCCGCCGAGATTGGAGGCGTGTTCGCGCTGGGCGTTCACCAGGTCGTTCTTCAGAGCTGCGTTTACTTCATATACGCCCGATTCGATCGGCTTGATCAGACCGCCGCGACTGATCACGGCCGAGAGGGACTTCACGTCGAAGTTGTTCTTTGCGAGTGCTTCGAGTACCATCTCCTTGCGCCAGTCGAGCTGGTCGATGATGCGCGGGAAACGAGCGATCTCCTCGGCCGAATGGCGCAGGGTGAGCGCCAGCGTAGGCTGCTCGTCGTCATACAGGGCGATCTTCGTCGAAGTCGAGCCCGGGTTGATTGCTAAAATCTTGAATCCCATAAATCCGATACCTGAATTATTTAGCGGCCAGACAAGCCAGTGCGATCGAGTAGAGTTTGGTGAGGCTGGAGTCGCCGCGCGAAGTCAGCACGCAGGGAACTTTGGTTCCCATGACCATCGCCGCGATCTCACCGCCGCCCATGTGCGTGGAAGCCTTGAAGAAGACGTTGCCCGATTCGATGTTGGGGAAGAGCAGACAGTCCGCATCACCTGCGACGGAGGAACCCTTGACCTTCTTGATCTCGGCGGCTTCCTTGTAAAGCGCTACGTCGAGCGACAGCGGACCGTCGATGACGACGTTGCCCAGCTGTCCGCGATCGCCCATCTTGGCGAGCAGAGCGGCTTCGGTCGAGGAGAGCACGCTCGGCAACAACTGCTCCGAAGGTGCGATGCAGGCGATCTTCGGCGTCTTGATGCCGATCAGGTTGGCGATGCGCGTCAGGTAGCCGATCAGGATGGTTTTCTGTTTGAAGTCGGGCTGCGGAATCACCGCTACGTCCGAGATGACCAGTAACTTGGGATAGTTCGGCATTTCGACTACCGCTACGTGGCTCAACGTGCCTTTCGGGGGGAACAGACCTGCGTCCTTATTCAGGATGCCGCGCATGTACTTGTCCGTGGAAACCAGCCCCTTCATCAGTACGTCGGCCTCGCCCGTAACGACGGCATTGACAGCCAGATTGACGCACTTCACGTCGTTGCTCTCGGGGATTATCTTGAAAATGTTGCAATCGATATTTTCTTCTTTGCAAACCTGCTCGATGATCTTGGGATCGCCGAACAGAATCGGCTCTACCAGACCTTCCTTATAAGCTGCATAGACGGCTGCCAGCGTGTGGGCGTCCTGACCGTAAGCGACTGCAAGGCGCTTCTTACCTTTTTTTCTTGCCTCTTCGACAATTTCACTCAAATGTTGCATGGGTTGTGTGTTTTAATATAATTGTTTGGTATTATTTATTGACGATTTCGTAAGTGTCGGTGGCGATGACCAGCTCCTCGTTGGTCGGAACGACGGCCACCTTGACCTTCGAATCCGCTGCGGAGATGATCTTGTTTTCGCCGCGAAGACCTTCGTTGATCTTCCGGTCGAAATGCACGCCCATGAATTCGAGGCCTTCGCAGACCTCCTTGCGGGTTTCGGGCGAGTTCTCGCCGACGCCGCCCGTGAAAACGATCAGATCGACGCCGCCCATTTCGGCTGCGTATTCACCGACGAATTTCTTGATGCGCAGACAGTACATGTCGCGGGCGAGGATCGCACGCGGATTGCCCTCTTCATAGGCTTTGTCGATGTCGCGCATGTCGCTCGATACGCCCGATACGCCGAAAACGCCCGATTGCTTGTTGAGCATGTTGTTCACTTCGGCATAGCTCATTTGCTCCTTTTCGCCGATGAAGGTGACGGCGCTCGGATCGACGTTGCCGCAGCGGGTGCCCATGACCAGACCATCGACCGGCGAGAAGCCCATCGAGGTATCGTAGGACTTGCCGTTCAGCACGGCCGTGATCGAACCGCCGTTGCCGATATGGCAGGTGATGATCTTGGAATTGTTGATATCCAGACCGGCGAGTTTGGCGCCTTCGCGGGCGACGAACTTGTGGCTCGTGCCGTGGAAGCCGTATTTGCGGATGCCGTATTTCTGGTAGTACTCGTAGGGCAGGGCGTACATGAAGTTGGTTGCGGGAAGCGTCTGGTGGAACGAGGTGTCGAATACGGCTACCTGTTTCACGCCGGGAAGGACTTTTTCGATGGAAAGAATACCTTCCAAGTTGGCCGGATTGTGCAGCGGAGCGATCTGGAACAGCGAGCGGATCTTCTCCTGGACCTGTTTGGTTACCAGACAGCTCTCCGGGAAAAATTCGCCGCCGTGCGCTACGCGATGACCGACGGCCTTCACTTCGTCGAGCGACCGGATTACGCCGTGCACGGGGTCGGTCAGGGCCTGAAGCACCAGGCTGATGCCCGTCGTGTGATCGGGAATCGGCTGGTGGAGCTCGAACTTCTCCTTGCCGACGGGTTTGTGCGTGAGATCGCCTTCAGGAAGGCCGATGCGCTCGACCAGACCTTTGGCGAGCAGTTTGCTGGACTGGGCTTCCATGTCGATCACCTGGTATTTGATCGAAGAACTGCCGCAGTTGAGTACTAAAATGACCATTTCAGTTGTTTTGTAAAAATTATTTTGTTGTTTCCTTGTTCGTTGTCAGCGTTTCAGCAACCGTCCCAATGCGGTGCCCAGGAGGATGCAGCACACGCATACCGCGAAATTAAGTGCAACGCAAAGTCCGGCCGCCGTGTAGTCGCCGCTTTTGAGCATCCGCACCACGTCGGAAGAGAAGGTGGAAAAGGTGGTGAATCCGCCGCAGAATCCTACGCTCAAAAGCCACGACGCAGTACCTGCGCCCAGTATCTCCAGCAAAAAGCCCATCAACAGCGATCCGGCGGCATTGACCGTGAAAGTGCCCGCCGGGAAGCCCAACAGGGACTGTTCGACCAGCCATACATAGGATACGAGGTACCTCGACATACTGCCCAGGGCCCCTCCGATTCCTACTGCCACGATCTCGCGGATCATTTCGTCGAAAATGCGTTTTTACTTAAGACTTTGCAAATTTACGCAAAATTTAATTACGGATCGTAAGGTTTTTCGGAATTTTTGTGATGAATTTTGGATTATCTGTGGTTAATTTTCGTATTTGTAGCCCAACCCCTTTACGGTCGAGATATGTCCGTTTCCGATTTTTTGCCGGATTTTGCGGACGTGGACATCGATCGTACGGTCGCCGACGACCACCGTATCGCCCCAGATACGGGAGTAGATCTCTTCCCGGGAGAAGAGTTTTCCGGGAGAGGAGGCGAGCAGGGCGAGCAGGGCGAACTCCTTGCGGGGCAGTTCGATACGTTCTCCGTCGCGGATTACCAGATGTCGTTCCCGGTCGATGACCAGCGAAGCCGGCTTGTCGGCGGCGACCCGTTTGAGAATCGCCTGGATGCGGCTCAGCAGAAGTTTGGGCTTGATCGGCTTGGGGATGTAGTCGTCCGCCCCGGCGCCGAATCCTGCGAGTTGTTGCTCCTCTTCGCCGAGGGCCGATAGAAAGACGACCATCGTTTCCTTCAGCGCCGGGTCGCGGCGCAGAGCCCGGCAGGTTTCGATGCCGTCCATCACGGGCATCATCATATCGAGCAGGATCAGGTGCGGCCGGTGTGCCGCGGCCTGTTGCAAACCTTCGGCTCCGTTACGGGCCGTATATACCTCATAACCCGCCTTTGTCAGGTTGTAACGGATGAATTCGAGGATGTCGTCTTCGTCGTCGATGAGCAGGATGCGATGACTCATAAGAGCGTGCGTAATTTTTGCGAAGATAATAAAATTATCGGCAAATCCTGTGCGGGGGCCGGAAAAATGGTTATATTTGCAAGGTTTATATGGTTTTGCAAACCGTAAGATTAAAATCAGACAAGATGGCTACTGAAAATTCTACTCTTCCTGTTTCCGAGGAGCATCTCAACTCTTCTGTGGTTGAGGATACGCAGAACAATTCCGTGCCTGCAGATGGCGGGGAAACGAATGCCGCAGTTGCGGACGATACCGGCGTACCGACGCAGAGTCGGGTGGACTTCGCCGATGAAGATGCGGCGCTGGCTGCCGAAAATGCGGGGCTCGACCTGGGCGAGGCTTCGCCCGAGGAGGAGGCTGCAGGCGGAGAAGCGGCCGGCAGCGACCTGGCGGGCAAGTCGAAGGAGGAGTTGCTGGCGATTTTCGCCAAGATGCTCGAAGAGCGGCCGGTGCAGTCCCTGCGCCGGGATGTGGAGGCCCTCAAGATAGCGTTCTACAAATTGCGTCGGGCGGAGTCCGATGCTGCGCGACGGGCTTTCGTCGAAGCCGGCGGAGCGGAGGGGGATTTCGTGTCCGAGCCGGATCCGGCGGAGCTGCGTTTCAAGGATCTTTTCCGGGAGTACCGCCGTCTGCGGGACGAGTTCGTCGCCGGACTCGAAGCGGCCAAGGAGGAGAATCTCAAGATAAAGTTGCAGATTATCGAGGAACTCAAGGAGCTGGCCTCGTCGGACGAGATGCTCAACCAGACTTTCAACAAGTTCCGGGAGTTGCAGCATCGCTGGAAAGAGACCGGCGTGGTGCCCCAGCAGAATGTGAAGGATCTGTGGGAAACCTACAACCTGCACGTGGAGAATTTCTACAATTTCATCAAGATCAACAAGGAGTTGCGCGATCTCGACCTGAAGAAGAATTACGAGCAGAAGCTGGCTCTGTGCGAACAGGCCGAAGCGCTGGTGCTCGAACCGTCGATCGTCGAGGCGTTCCACAAACTGCAGAAGCTGCACGACGAGTGGCGAGAAATCGGCCCTGTGGCCAATGAATATAAAGAGGTGCTGTGGAATCGTTTCAAGGAGGCTTCGAGCCGTATCAACAAGCAGCATCAGGAGTTTTTCGAGAATATCAAGCAGGAGCAGCTCCGCAATCTGGAACTCAAGAGCGAGCTTTGTGTCAAGGCCGAAGAGTTGGCGCAGCAGCCGCTGACTTCGCGCAAAGAGTGGAACAAGGCGAGCGAGAAGCTCTTCGAGATACAGAAAGTCTGGAAAACGATCGGATTCGCTCCCAAGAAAGATAACAATGCCATCTACGAGCGTTTCCGCAATGCCTGCGACAAATTCTTCGAGGCCAAGCGTACCTACTATGCCGGGTTGAAGGGCGAGATGGAGCACAACCTCCAGCTCAAGACCGAGTTGTGCGAGGCGGCCGAAGCGCTGCGCGACAGCGAGGAGTGGAAGAAGACGACCGATGAGTTGATCGCATTGCAGGCCAAGTGGAAGCAGACGGGGGCCGTGTCGCGCCGCTATTCCGACCAGATCTGGAAACGGTTCCGTGCGGCGTGCGACGCTTTCTTCGAGCGCAAGTCCCGACATTTCGCTGCGGTGGACGATCAGTACGGGGAGAATCTCCGTCGGAAAGAGGCTCTGTTGGAGGAGATGGCTGCGGCCGATATTCTGGCGGGCGGCTTCGAGATGATTCGTGATTTCCAGCGTCGCTGGGGCGAGATCGGGTTCGTGCCTATCAAGCAGAAGGAGGCGATTCAAAAACGTTACAAGGAGGTGGTCGATAAGATGTTCGATACCCTGCGCAGTTCGGAGCGCGATCGTTCGATGGACCGCTTCAAGGAGAAGGTTTCTTCGCTCAAGGCTACGGGCGACCGGCGTCTGCGCACGGAGCGCGACCGGCTTTACAACAAAGTCCGTCAGTTGGAGCAGGACATCGCCTTGTTGGAGAACAACATCGGGTTCTTCTCCAAGTCGAAGAACGCCGAGGCGATGATCGCCGAGGTGCGGGCCAAAATCGAGCGGGCCAAACAGGAGATGCAGGCCGCTATCGAAAAAGTGAAGCTCATCGATCAGGAGGAGAATAAGGAATAACCCGCCGAAGACGGTGTGCTATAACAGGTAAACTACTTCGTTATTATCGGTGTCACGGCTCGATCATGTACGCCAGTGCACACTCTTCGCCGTGAACCTCGATGCCCTGGTATTTTTACCTGTTCCTGCACACTTGAAAGGGGATGCGCCGAATTTCTCAATTTGACACATCCCTTTCCGGTGAGGAAACTTCTTTGTGGGGATAGCGGTGTATTTTATGTGAGTCCGGCCCTCGGAGCGGGAAGGTTTCCGGAGCGGTCTTCGAAAGCGGTTCCGGAACGATGTTTTAATAGGCAAGTGGAGAACCGGGCGTTCCGGCTTAAGGGTTGAAACGGAGCCGGATAAACGACGGTGCAAACAAAATAATTCGAAACAGATAATGAAACTCAGCAAACCCAAGTACATTTTCGTGACGGGCGGCGTGGCTTCGTCGCTCGGTAAAGGCATTATTTCGGCGTCGATCGCCCGCTTGCTGCAGGCACGCGGCTATTCGGTGACGATTCAGAAACTGGATCCCTATATCAATATCGACCCCGGAACCCTGAATCCTTACGAGCACGGAGAGTGTTACGTGACCGAAGACGGTGCGGAAACCGACCTCGACCTGGGCCATTACGAGCGTTTCACTTCGATTACGACCAGCCATGCCAACAACGTGACCACTGGTAAGATTTATCAGTGCGTGATCGACAAGGAGCGCAAGGGCGAGTACCTGGGCAAGACCGTGCAGGTCATTCCTCATATCACGGACGAAATCAAGCGCCGCATTCAACTGTTGGCGCAGCGCAAGGAGTACGATGTGATTATCACCGAGATCGGCGGAACGGTGGGCGACATCGAGTCGTTGCCCTTCATCGAATCGGTGCGTCAGTTGCGTTACCAGCTCGGAGCCCGCAATACGGCGCTGGTTCATCTGACGCTCATTCCTTACCTGGCCGCTTCCGGCGAGTTGAAGACCAAGCCGACTCAACATTCGGTCAAAACCTTGCTCGAGAACGGTTTGCAGCCCGATATTCTGGTGCTGCGCACCGAGCATCCGCTCTCTGCGGAGCTCAGGCGCAAGGTGGCGCTCTTCTGCAACGTGGATGCCAACGCGGTGATGGAGTCGATCGACGTACCGACGATCTACGAAGTGCCGCTGGTAATGCACCGTCAGCATCTGGACGAGGTGGTGCTCAGCAAGCTCGACCTTCCGTCGGAGCAGGAACCCGACTTGAGTTCGTTGCAGGCTTTCGTCGATAAGGTGAAGAATCCCAAGCGGACGATCGACATCGCCCTGGTGGGTAAATATACGGAACTTCCCGATGCTTACAAGTCGATCTGCGAGTCCTTTATTCAAGCCGGTGCGGTGAACGACTGCAAGGTGAAGTTGCATTACGTGAATTCGGAGAAGATAGACGCTTCGAACGTTGGGGAGAAGCTCGGCAAAATGGCCGGTATTCTCGTGGCTCCGGGGTTCGGCAACCGGGGAATCGAGGGGAAGATCGAAGCGGTGCACTTTGCGCGGACTCACCGTATTCCGTTCCTGGGAATCTGTCTGGGTATGCAGTGTGCCGTGATCGAATTCGCTCGCAACGTGCTGGGCTTCAAGGACGCCACCTCGACAGAAATGGATCCGGCGACGAAGCATCCGGTCATCGACCTGATGGAGGAACAGAAGGGCATTACCGCCAAAGGCGGCACGATGCGTCTGGGAGCTTACCCCTGTTCGTTGGAGCCGGGATCGAAAGCTGCGCAGGCTTACGGTACGACCCAGATTCAGGAGCGCCATCGCCACCGCTACGAATTCAACAGCGAATACCTGAAGGATTTCGAGAGCCACGGAATGAAAGCCGTCGGTGCGAACCCCGATACGGGGCTGGTCGAAGTGGTCGAAATTCCCGACCATCCCTGGTTCGTCGGTACGCAATACCATCCCGAATACAAGAGCACCGTACAGCGGCCTCATCCGCTTTTCGTCGCGTTCGTAGCTGCGGCGCTGGCGGGAAAAGACGATAAGAAAAAATAGTTTGCAACCCTGCTTCGGGGTATCCTCAAAGAATTTAGATTACGCATGGATAAAAAATCAATCGCCGGAATTGTCATCGTGGCCCTGATCTTCCTGGGTTTCACGTTCTATAATTCGCATCAACAGAAAAAGTATCAGGAACAGCTCATGGCGTACAACGCCGAACAGGCGCGTATCCAAGCCGAGCAGGATTCGCTCCTGGCGCTTAACGCTCCGCTGCCGACTGCGGATTCCGCAGCTATTGCGGCTGCGGGAGAGCGGTTGTCCGGGGACAGCCTGCAGGCGCAGCGTCGGATCATGCAGTTCGGAGAGCTGCTGGCTGCGGCGCAGCAGGCCGAAGCCGAGGAGTTCACCGTGGAGAATGAGGTATTGAAGATCGATTTCTCGACGCGCGGCGGTCAGGTCAAGGATGTTACGCTGAAGGATTATACCAAGTATGCACCTCGTGACGAGCGGAATCAGCCGGTGCGGCTTTTCGACCCGGCAACGGCCAATTTCGCCCTGACGTTCTATGTGAAGAATGGCCATAACAACGTGTTGGTCAATACGGCGGATTACACCTTCAATCTGGTGTCGATGGAGAAGGATGCCGACGGTGCGCAGCGCATCACGATGGATCTGCCGGTGGCGCGTGACGCCGTGTTACGGTACGAGTATGTCGTTTATAACATACAGTCGCCGGCGCGGGATTATCTGGTCGATCTGAATGTCTATCTGAAAAATATGGCACCGCAGATGGCCAGCCAGACGACTGTCGGCATCGATTGGAGCAACCGTTCCTATCAGAACGAGAAAGGGTTTCAGAACGAGAATACCTATACGACCATCTATTACCGGGCTCCCGGCGAGTCGTCGGCCGACGATCTGGGGATGAGCGACGGGGAGAAGCAGAAGACGGTTTCGTCGTCGCTCAACTGGGTGGCTTTCAAGCAGCAGTTCTTCTCGTCGGTGATGATCGCCCCGGAAAACTTCTCCTACGCTGATATGAAGTTTACGACGGCGGAAAAAGGCTCGGGTTACATAAAGGATTTTTCGGCGAAATTGACGGTTCCCTATACGGCGCAAACCGACCATTACAACTTCGCTTTCTATTTCGGTCCGAACAAATACGCCATTCTCAAGCATGTGGCGACGACCGAGGCTGTCTCTTATACACATCTGACGCTGCCGACGA
>OJPR01000492.1_pt1 | contig 13855 bp, 14 predicted proteins | sample 1598621 | NCBI WGS metagenome assembly OJPR01 (sample SAMN03922489, study PRJEB24848) | human gut metagenome | isolation source: stool sample | host: Homo sapiens | place: Germany | collected 2011-05 | reverse complement strand
GAGCTTGTGGCCGGATTTCCTCCTACGGGGGATAAACTTCGACTCCGGACAAGCTCAAAAAAAAGACGCCCTTAGGGGTGTCCAGTTAAGAAAACATTCTAAGGCGAGAGAGAAACGGTATAGCTTCGGCTATGCCGTTTCTTTCATTTTTGCCTGCTATCAAATACTTTGGACATTTCCAAAATCCCGATACCTTTGTAGTAGATATCTACCTCTTGTCTGCGGTTGATTTTGCTATGGGGATCGGTCGCTGCGTGAATGACGATCTTCTCAACGAACTCATGCAGGATACGAGGTGTCAGCTCCGGGATATCGGTGTACTGGCGGACAACGGACAGGAACCTGTCAACATTGGCACTTTTGCCTTCTGCTTCTTCGATTTCCTCACGGAGTATTGCAGCCTGTGCCTGCAAACCAGCCTGTTCCGCTTCATAGTCAGTGGACAGCTTGTGGAAACGCTCGTCTGTCAGCTTGCCGCTGATGTTGTCCTCATATAGCCGTTTGAAGATCATATCCAGTTCTGTGATACGCTTCTCACTTTCAGACAGCAGCTTGCGCTTTTTGGCAAGACCTTTATTGCGTTCCTTTACATCCATATCCATGACCATTTGAACAAAGCGGTTTTCATGGATTCTTGCGAAGGACACGATCTCCCGTAGATTTTGAAGGATCAGTTCCTCCAGGATGACCGTTCGGATGGAATGTGGCGTGCTGCATACTTGCTTTCCCTTGCGGTAGCCAGAGCAAATGTAGTATTCCTGATCTTTTCGGAATCCGGTCGCTCTGCACTGGTACAGGATCGAGCCGCAATCGGCACAGTACATCATGCCGGAGAACATTCCCATTTCGCCCATCTTTGTCGGACGGCGCCGTGATTGCCGCGCCTGCTTTACAGCCTCGGCAATGGCTTCTGTCCAAATCGGTTCATGGGTATTCTCAAAGATGACCCATTCACTTTCGGGATTTTGGATTCTCTTTTTGCTCTTGTAGGACTTCTTTGTGGTCTTGAAATTCACCGTATGCCCCAGGTATTCACGCCAGCGATCCATAATTCCTGCTATCGTGGTATTGTCCCAATTATAAAGGTCGCCCTGATTTTTAACATTACAGGTGATACCCTTACTTTCATAGTAAGCTGAGGGCGTAAGAATTTTTCGTTCCCGCAGCTTTCGTGCTATCTGGGACGGTCCAAACCCATCCATAACATACAACCCAATCTCATATACCACATCGGCAGCCTCACGGTCGGGTATCCAATGTTTGCTGTCATCCGGGTCTTTCATGTATCCGTAGGGCGCATTAGTCGTCAAATGTTCTCCGGCGTTCCCTTTGACCTTCATCACAGCACGGATTTTCTTGCTGGTGTCTTTCGCATACCACTCATTGATGATATTGCGGAAGGGAGTAAACTCATTGTCGCCCTGGGTGCTGTCCACCCCATCGTTTACGGCAATAAAGTGAACATCATGCTCCGGGAACATGATCTCGGTATACATACCCACCTGCAGATAATCACGGCCAAAGCGGGACATATCCTTGATGATGACCCGTTTGACGATCCCTGCCTCCACATCGGCAATCATTTCCTGGAAACCAGGCCGATTGAAGGTTGTTCCCGAAATGCCGTCATCAATGTAAAAGCGGAAGTTGGTGTACCCGTGTTCAAGAGCGTACTTCTGTAAAATTTTCTTTTGGTTGATGATACTGTTGCTGTCGCCCTGCAATTCATCGTCACGCGATAAACGGCAGTACAAAGCGGTAACAGCTTCGACGCTCATAGCGTTGTAAGGGAATTGAAGCGCGGCAGCGGTGTTTGACTGATGAAACATAATAACCTCCAATCTGGCAGTCAAACACGGTATGAAGTTCTATCTTCATTCTACCGCGCTTTGTTGGGTTTGTCTGCCTATGGAGGTCAAATTACAGCAGCTTTTTTTCGGATATCATCCTTGATAAGCCGCTCTATTTTAGAAACTACACCGTCTTTTGTTTGTTCCAGGAAGAACGAATTGACGGTGAAGGTTGTATTTCCAATTTTCTTTTCGCTCCGTACTGGCGGGGCGAATTTGTTTTCAAAGGTTCTATCTTCTTGCATAGATTGACCCCTTTCATTGTTTGTAAGTTGATAAACAATAAAAGAGGCAAAACGGACGGCTGCTGGCACAGCTCCACGGGAGTCTAACCCCGGCCCATGCTGATGGGTGCGGCGCACAATGCTTTGTGGGCGTTCAATGCGCGAGTATCTTTGACCCTGCCCGTGTGTCATCGCCCGCAAGCAGCCACGCTTGCTTTGCGGTCTGGTGCTGTTCGCTCGCCCGTTACAGTGGTCCCGTCCTGCGGACTTGAAACGAGGTCATGGCGCACCGGCCGTATGGCTCGGCACAAACAGGAATGTATCCGTTTGCCTTATACTGCGGCGTTGGCCTCCCAACGGGCTTTCTTTGTCAAGGTGCGGGGCACCGCGCGGAAAGGGGAACACGCAGCGCCCCATTCCCGGATCAGTTCAGGTCAAAATCCAGGATGGCGATAATCAGCTTCGTTTCCAGCCTGCGGCGCAATTCTTCATCCACATATGAATAAGGGCAGCCATGGACGTCATAGCTTGTCCTGGTGGAAAGCGCTGCTATGTAGCCGGAATAGTGGCGGATCACCGTGTTTACCGCGTCCGGCTCTCCCCGGACAGCGGCGGCGATGATAGGGTAAGGAAGCAGGGCCGCCCGTGTGCTTGCAGATTTAACCATCTACATCACCTCCCATCAGCTCCTTTAGCAGCCGATAGGCTTTCTGCCTGCGGGCGTTGACCGTCCGGCGTGCCATGTTCATACGCTCGGCGATCTCGCGGTCTGCCATGTCCAGGAAGAAGTACATCAGGAGGATGTCCCTTCCATCCTGGGGCAGCGCGTTCAGCGCCTCGGCCAGCCGGTCATCCTCGATCAGGATCACATCTCCCCCGACAGGGAAGAAAGTGTATTCCCAGGGATACCGGTCATAGGACGCAAGCTGCTCCATCGAATCCCCCGGCAGCTCGCTGAAAGCGACTTCGCGCGACTGCCTGCGGCTGATCTCCCGATAACCGTTGTAGGCCTCGCACTTCAACACTTTCTTGCAGAAGCTGTCAAAGGCGTGCTGCTTGTGTTCGTAGTGGCGGTCAGGTGTCATTGTCTCACCTCCCTTCTTGCCGGGAGGCAGGTCATTACTTCCCCTTTCGCCCACTACTCGTCTGCCGGAGGCACCTTTTGGCTGGTTCCCCTGGAAAAATTTCAAAAAAATATTTTTGCTGCTCATTGTATGTGCTCCTTTCGTTTCGTTCGGGTTGACAGGACCGGATTAAAACGGAAGGGGCGGGGAGCGGCACCGGGGTAACAAAAAAGCACCCGGACAGCACAAAGCTATTCGAGCGCAAAAAGTACGATATTCAGTTAAAAAGCAACGATTTTCGCATCCATCGTTAGACTGTACCCATTGGACAGCCTGGATTTTTTTGACGGTTGCGAAAATACAGTCAGAATTTGTCGGCGGTCAGATCGCATCATGGCAGCTCCCTCCTGTAAGCCGCCGTATCTGCCAGCGCCAGCGCGTCATCTCTTTTGAGGGCAAAAAGAACGGCGGCCTTGAAATGTCCTTCAAAACCGCCGATGGGGAATCAAACCTTAAAATAGGCGCACGAAATTATCTGCCCCGGTCAACGGTTTTTTTCTTTCCCCGGACGGGGCAGATAACTTATTATGCAGAGCGGAGCCGATGTGTGCTAATCGGTTCCTTGTATCTTTTCCTTCAATTTCTGAAAGGATGTATCACTGATGGCGTGCTCCATCCGGCAAGCCTCCTGTTCCGCCGTTTCCAAATCAACGCCGGCGACCACAAGCTGTTCTGTAAAGAATTGGTGCCGCTCATAGATTTTTTCGGCAACTTCCCGACCTATGGCGGTTAGATGGAGAAATCCATCATCATCCACAGTCAGAAAACCGCCATTCTTCAAAACACCAACCGCATGGCTGATACTCGGTTTACTAAAGCTCATGTGCCGGGCAAGGTCAATAGAGCGTACCATACCATTTTTCTTTTGCAACATCAGGATAGCTTCTAAATAGTCCTCGCCCGACGCATGAAGTTTCATTTTGTTCCTCCTACTCGGTTCGCTTCACAACTTCCCACATAGTTACATCAGGAGCAGCCGGAGTGGGCTGATCGCAGCCATGACAGCCTTTGCAATTATGGTTACAGTCGGCTTGATAAGCTACTTTTCGGATATATCCTTGATTTTCTAAATATTCAAGCTCTACTTGTATGCTCCCTATATCCTTGTGCAGAAGTTCGGCTAACTCCTGAACGCTGTATGTTTGTCCTCTTTGCAAATACTCCAATAATTGAATTAGCACAATAAACCCCTCTCCTTTAGAAAATGACAAGACCGATGTGATACACAATCGTTGCCATAATCAAGGCGGTAAGGATATAATAGAGGGCAATTCGCACCGTCCATTTCAAAGAGTGCGTTTCCTGTGCTGTTGCGGTCAAGGCCATAAGGCAAGGCATATTGAAGAAAAATGCGAACAGGAACGCCAAAGCCTCCGGCTTCGATATAACGGTCAGCATACTTGTACTAAGCGCCGCCGTGTCTACGGCAACAGACGATTCAATGGCCGCCCAAATACTGCCCGTATTGAACAAAGAGGCCATAACGCCAAGAGCGGCCTCTTTACCCATAGCAGAGGCGACAAAAGCGATAAATAACTGCCACGGCAGACCAAACAGGCCTGTCACAGGTTCAATAAAGGTTCCCACTTTGTAGATAATGCTGTTTGCCACATCCCCGTCCGGCGAATAAGACAACAGCCAGAATATAACGGAAATACAGATGATGATACGGAGGGCGCGGCTAAGTACATTCCCCATTTTATTGAAAACGGAACCAAACAGGCTTTTCCAATGGGGCTTATGGTAAGGCGGCAATTCCATAATCAGGCCGGTACGTTCCTCCACCTTGTTCAAAGACCGTCCAAATACCTTGTAAGTAATGAAAATGTGCAGAAGCGCCACGATAAACAGTGACAGGACTACAACCACAGCTCCATTTCCAAAGAACGTGCCGCTGACAAGGCCAACCACACCCCAGGTAGACGCACAGGGGACTACCCAGGACAAGGCAATCGTCATAACACGCTGTCCCCAGGAATCAATCACTCTCGTTCCCGCAATTCCGCCGATGTTGCAGCCAAAGCTGACGAGGAAAGGCATAATCGCTTTTCCCTGCAACCCCAGCTTTGTCATGGTATCATCGAATACATAGGAGATTCGGGCCATATAGCCGACATCTTCCATCAGGCCAAAGACAAGGCTGATTCCGAACACATAGCTTGCCATTTGCAGAGCGAAAGAAACGGCGGTCAGCACAGCGTTACAGAGCAGCGACACAAGGAACGGCGCTGCGCCTACATCCAACAGCCAGTTTGCAAGAGGAACAGAGATTGCATTGATAAGGCCCTCAAAAAGCCCCATCAGTGGGAAACCGATCACCATAGAGCAGATCAGGCCCAAAATAATCATGCCAATAGCGATAGGCTTTCCCCAGCGTTTGCTTGTGGCCGCTTTATCAAACCGGCTCCGAAGCAGCTTGTTCTTCTTGCTGGTTACGTTCTCATTCACAAGTTTATCTATCCACTGGAATTTGCAATCGCCTGTCAAAAGGTTCCCATCCTTAACACTGGACAGCTTCTTTTCAACCGCGGCATAAGTGGAGGCGTCAACGTTTTCTTTCACAAGAGAACACGCTGACTTGTCCTGCTCCATGAGCTTTGCGGTCAGCCATGTGGAGGAATAGATACCGATTCCGTCCGCAGGGAGTAGCGACTTGATTTCATCAAATGCCGTCCCGATGGAGCTGTGATACACCTGTGCCAGTTGATTTTCTTTTAAGACGGAGGCCGTTTTGTCCACGCTCTCTAACATACGGAAAAATTCGCCGTACTCTTTTTTGTCGGCGGCAACCAAAGGAACAACGGGAACGCCCAAAGATTTAGCGATTCCATCCGTGTCAATCTGCTTTCCCTGTGATTTTGCCACATCCATCATGTTCAACAGGAGAACCACAGGGACGCGAATCCCGGCATAATCGGCCAGCATGAAAAGGCTGCGGTTGAGCTGGGAGGCGTCAGCTAAAATGCAGACAACATCGGCCTGCCCGCTGGCTATGTAATTCCTTGTAACAACTTCTTCATCCGAATTAGCGGACAGACTGTATGTTCCCGGAAGATCAATGATTTTATAGGTCGTGCCTTTATGGACGAATGAACCGTCCTTGCGCTCTACTGTCTTTCCGGGCCAGTTCCCAACGTGCTGACGGGAACCAGTCAGGCCATTAAACAAGGTTGATTTGCCGGAGTTCGGCTGGCCCAAAAGGGCAATCGTTTTTTCACTCATTGCTTTGTCACCTCCACCATGATCTTGTCGGATTCCGCTTTGTTAATTGCAACCATCGTATCTCTTGCATATACCAAGACAGGCCGCTTTTTGGGATTCTGTATTACTTCAAACGGGCAGCCAATCGTAAGGCCGATGGAGGTCACGCGGCTTTGAAAATGCGTGTCCCCATTGATGGCAGCGATTTTTCCTGTGGAACCGCTGCTAAGTTCACTTAGTTTTTTCATCTGTTCAGGCTCCTTTCACAATCCATTCTCTTGCTTTCTGCTGTTCCTGCACCATTTCGTAGTAATGGCCTTTCTTTCTTAACAGTTCTTCATGCGTTCCCGTTTCTTCAATCCGTCCCTGATTCAGCACAATAATCTGATCTGCGTTCTGAATAGTGTTCAGACGGTGGGCAATCACGAAAACGGTTTTCCCTTTCATCAGGCGGTCTAACGCCTGATTGATCTTTGCTTCATTGTCAGCGTCCAGAGAAGCCGTTGATTCATCCAGAAGCAGGATAGGCGCGTCCTTTAAGATTGCCCTTGCAATAGCAATCCGCTGTTTTTCACCGCCAGACAGGGTGTTGCCGCCCTCGGCAAGATGGGTCTGATAGCCATTAGGCAGTCTTTCGATAAATTCATGACAATGGGCCGCCTTTGCCGCCGCAATCACTTCCTGTTCGGTAGCATCTTCACGGCCAGCTTTGATATTGTTGTAAATCGTATCGGACAGCAAAGTATTTTCCTGGAATACCTCACTGATATAGTGCAAAAGTCCGTCAGGATTTAGCTCCCGTATGTCCTGCCCACCAATGCGGACGCAGCCTTTTGTCACATCCCAAAACCGGGCGATCAGATTAGCAACCGTAGATTTGCCGGAGCCGGACGGCCCGATCAGCGCCGTAGTGCTTCCCTCCGGGGCATGAAAACTGATATTGTGTAAAACATCGGCCTGCTGGTTATAGGAGAAGTTCACGTTTTCAAAGGTAATATCAAAGTGCGAGAGCTTTACCTTTTCTTCTTTGTAGGATAGCGGCTTTGTGTCAAATGCCTGTTCCAGATTAGAAGTGGCAAGTTTCAGTTCTTTCAGCAGGTTATACGAATGTTCAAACGCAATCAGCAGCGCAGAAAGCGCAAGGCTCATAAGCATAAACGCCACAAGCAGTTCAGAAGCAATCGTACCGCCAAGGAACAGATAGCTTCCAACCAGCAGGACAAACGGCAAAAGGAAATTTGCAATGATAGAATACATACTTGTGGGGGCGGCGGTTTTTACTTCCGCCTGTACGCTGGTTTTCCGTATGTCCTCCAACGTATCAGACATTCTTGTGAAGTGCGTACTTGTCATATTTGCAGACTTGAACACTTTCATGCCCTTGATGTATTCCAGAACAATAGAGATCATTTTAGAAGTCAGATCACGCTTGATCGTTCCGTACTTCTCTACAAGCCGGTTGCCCCAATTCAAAACCGGCAGCGCGATCAGAATTACCACGCACTCGGCCAACGCCAGTTTCCAGTTGATAAAAAAGGTTCCAACCAAGATCAGGCAGCCCATGACCAATGTTTTGACGATAGAGGGCAGCGTATGGGTCAATACAAGTTCAAAATTGCTTAAATCCTTTGTCAGTGTACTAAGCAGATACCCGCTGCTGTTTTGATTAAAATAGCCAAGGCTTAGAGAACGGTAATGGTTTGCCAAATCCAAGCGTAGGCCGCTGCACATTTCGGCCCCTCTGGAAAAGCAGAGAAAATAGCCGCTGCGGTAAATAATCAGCCGGAGAATTACACTGATAAGGCATACAATGGTATAGTTTCGTACAAGCCCACCTGTCAGAGAACCGTTCAGGAGATGAATTACGGTAAAATACAGCATAAGGTACATGACAAGGCTTCCGATGGCGTCCAGTGACATCAGGAAAATAGGAAATATCAACTGCTTTCGTTTGTCACCAATCAATTTCTGAATACTGCGTAACATAATCTTTTCACTCCTCCCCGATAGTTTCTCTTGTATAGGTGTCCCACATATGGCTGTATGTACTTCCGCTGGCGATCAGTTCATCATGCGTTCCCTGTTCGATAACTTTTCCATCCTGAAAGACAACAATTTTATCCGCATTGCGGATGGTATGAAGCCTGTGGGCAATCATAATCGTGGTCTTTCCTCGCAGGAGGTTTTGGAGTGCAAGCTGTATTTTGTGTTCGTTCTCAATGTCTGAATAGGAAGTTGCCTCGTCGAAAACAACGATAGGCGCGTCTTTCAAAATGGCCCGCGCAATCGAAATCCGCTGCTGCTGGCCGCCGGATAATTTCACTCCCTCGTCGCCTATTCTCGTTGCGTATCCTTTCGGCAGGCTCATAATGAAATCGTCAATCTGCGCCGCCTTTGCCGCCTGGCGTACCTGTTCCTCGGTAGCATCTGTTCCCATACGGATATTTTCAAGAAGCGTGTCCTCCAAAAGAAATACATCCTGGAATACAAACGCGGTTAAGTCAGAAAGATTTTCGGTTTGAAGTTCTGTAACCGGGACGCCGCCAATCTTGATTGTCCCGCTGCTCACGTCCCAATAGCGGCCAAGGAGCTGTACCGCCGTCGTCTTGCCAGCACCGGACGGGCCGACAAAAGCATTTAAGCTGCCCGGTTCCAAATGAATATCAACGTCGGACAACGCATCCTTTCCGCCTTGTGTGTAGTTAAAGGTCACATTGTCAAAGTCAATACCATAACAGCCGGTTTTGGAAAGGGTTTGCTGTCCGCTTTTCATGGTTTCCATATCCATGATCTTCTTCACATTATCAAGGCCGCTGCCCAGCTCCATAGACTGCATAGCAATCGTCACCATGTTCAGGAAAGACGTGAAAAAGCACATAGTCAGCAGAATAAAGAGAAGATACGATGCCGCAGACAGCGAATCACGCAGATACAGCCAACCGCCCACCGGCAGCGTGAACAGAATGGCAGAATCCAAAACCACAAGAGCGATAGACAGCGGATTGCAGGACGATTCACACATCTTAATCCAACAGTCTGTATATATCTTCAAGGAATTTCGGTACTGCTCAAATTTTTCGGCTGTAAGGTGATACATTTTGATAACCGGCATAGCGGTGATAAATTCATTTGCAGAAGCGTTCAGCTTTTCCGTATCGCCTGCAAACTCGTCCGTCAAATCCGGGTAGCGCCCCATGAGGGCCATCGGAATTGCAATCCCCAAGATCATAGGAACCAGCATGATAAGCGCCATAATCCAGTTCAGCCGCAGCATGAAAATGAACATCATCAGAGGAACGACGATTGCCTGGGCCAGTTCCAAAGTGCTGTGAGCCAGAAAGGTTTCAATCCTGTCCACATCATCAAACAAGGTTGTTTTGATCTGTCCGGGCGCGTGTTCCTGAAAGAATCCAAGGTTGAATTTGGACATATGCTCCAATACTCTGACCTTGATTCTGTGCATGGTGTTGAAAGCCGCCGTATGAGAGCAGATACCGGCAAAGGATGTCAGGATTGCCTGTAAGACTGCTGCGGCAATGCCGATTCCGGCCCAACCAAGCATTGCGGGAAGCGTCACCTCCTGCTTGATTATCAGAAGCAGGATTTGGTAGACTACCAAATACGGGACGAAAGACAGGGCCGACGAAAAGACCGCCAGCAGCATCCCAAGGCTTAACTTGCCGCGCTCCTCTTTCGCAAGAGTAAAAACGTATGATAATCCGGTTCGTTTTTGTTCCATCGAAACGATACCCCTTTCTTTGAAATGTGCCAGTTAGATTTTGCTAACCTGACACAATCTACTTTACCCGCACGAAGTGGAAATTTCAATAGCCACCCCGCTTTACTGTTTGCATTTTGAAAAACGCTGAAAGTGCTGATATTTCTGGGGTTTTCAGCGTTTTTGTTTCATACATTTTATAAAATCGTGACTGATAAATATTGGATTGTCACCTTTTTTTGAAGTAGCGCGCAGAAAGCCGGTATGATATACTATCAAGTAGAGAAAGGAGGCGGTGGTACAATGGTTCCATCTGTAATTGACTATTTGTTACAGCTCCCCGAAGCCATGCACTTTGCAAGGGTGCAGGAGCTTTGCGGCGACGGTGTTTTTTTTCTACCGTATGCTTTCCGAATACGGAAACGGCACGTTCCAACTGATCGAGTTTGAGGACGATCTTCTTTTAATTTTGATTGGTGACTATACGCCCAAGGACACCTTTGAAAAGATCACTGAAATTTCAGAGGACTATATGGAGATCAGCCAGTTTGAAACGGACAGCAGTTCTTTCAAGATTGGTGGACGGAAAAAGAATCAGGTGGATAAGGGGATTTATTGCTATCTAAACACACAGAAGAAAACTTACACCTATTGCGAGGGCGGGAAGCCTGTTCGTTTTACGAAAGTGATTCTATCGCCCAAATACTTCAATACTTATTTTCGGCTGCATGACAGGAACAACGCCGAACTTCTCAACTCTGCAAGGGATTACATTCTCAAAAACCCCAGCCTGCCGGAACTCAACTTTGTGTTCCAGCAGATACGGGATTGTCAGGCAGAGGGGCATACGCTGAAAATCTATCTGGAAAGCAAGGTAATGGAGCTTCTTTCTCTTGTTGTGAAAGGCATGGAGCAGGAACAAAAGCATATTTCTGTAAAGCTGGATTATAAGGACATCCGCAATTTAAGAAAAACGGTAACGGTGATGAAAAATGATCTGGCCGCATATCCGTCAGGGGAAGAGCTGGCCCAGATAGCGGGCATGAGTACAGCCCGCTATCAACTGGCATTTCGGAAACATTACGGAACAACGCCCTATGAATATCTCAAAGAATTGCGCTTGAATCAGGCGTTGCTTCTGCTGAAAAACTCCGATTATGGAATTGCCACGATTGCGGCGAAAGTCGGGTATCACAATTCCGGCCACTTTGCAAAATTGTTCAAGAAAGCCTATGGCCTCGGTCCAAGAGAATATAGGAATCTTCATGGGATAAAGTAAAGATCAAATATAAAGCCACAGTAGAACACTCCATAACAGAGGTTCGTATGAATCTGTAAAGCTGCGGATCATCCATGAGATGTGCCAGGGATTAGGCATTACGTTGTGTGATTTCTTCTAGTCTCCATTGTTTGATGACTACCATCTGGACCCTTGAACTCCGATACGCCCGTTGGGGATGTGTCGGAGTTTTTTGTTTATGGGAATATTGAGCGGAAGGCATTGTCCCTCCGCTTTTTTCTTTGCGGAAATAGCCATTTTGTCCCGTTCAGATTGTAGTATTAGTAGAGGGAGAAATAGAAGGTAGGGTTTCGATAGCAAGCACAGCAAGCGAGTACCCGCTTGCGAATTTTGAGATTTTCAGGTCCCTTGCCCGAAAATTCAAAATTGCTTGTTGGGATAGTCCCAAACCCTTATAAAGAACGGAGGCGGCGCATGGCAAACCGAAAGCGGAATATCCAAATGAAATTCTATGTCACGGAGGACGAAAAACGACTCATAGATGAGAAAATGAGCCAACTACCCACACGCAGATATGGCGCCTACCTCCGTAAGATGGCGATTGACGGGTATATCATCTATACAGACACCGCAGATATCAAGGCATTTACCAAAGAGCTTTCCGCCATCGGTCGGAACATCAACCAGATTGCCAAGCGTGTCAACGCCGGAGGCCCTGCGTATCAGGCCGACATGGACGAGATACGGGAAAGGCTGGATGAGATATGGCAGTTACAAAGACGCATCCTATCAAGTCAACGCTGAAATCAGCCATTGACTATATCTGCAACCCGGAAAAGACGGACGGAAAGCTGCTTGTATCCTCCTATGGCTGTGCCGCCGAAACTGCGGATATCGAATTTTCCTGGACCCGTCGCCATGCCATCGACAAGGGAACGAACCTGGGTCGACACCTGATCCAAGCCTTTCAGCCTGGGGAGGTTACGCCGGAACAGGCCCATGAAATAGGCATGGAACTTGCAAAAGAAATCTTGGGCGGCAAGTATGAATTTGTGCTGACCACCCACATAGACAAGGATCACGTCCATAACCATCTGATTTTCAATGCGGTCAGCTTCGCGGATCACAAGCACTATCATTCCAACAAGCGGAGTTATCACTATATCCGCCGCACCTCCGACCGGCTTTGCAAGGAACATGGTCTGTCTGTCATTATTCCTGGACAGGACAAGGGCAAGAGCTATATTGAACATCAGGCCGCGCAGAACGGCACCAGCTATAAGGCAAAGTTGAAAGCTGCCATTGACCGACTCCTGCCAGCCTGTTCCAACCTGGAAGAACTGCTTCGCCGCCTGCAGAGAGAAGGTTATGAGATCAAGCGCGGCAAGTATATCTCTGCCAGAGCACCGGATCAGGAACGGTTCACCCGTCTGAAAACGCTGGGGGTTGACTACACCGAAGAAGCCCTTGCCGCCCGGATCGCCGGACGATCCAGACCTTCCCGCCAACCGAAACGGCAGGACGGAAAGATCAGCCTGCTCATTGATATCCAGAATAACATCAAGGCACAGCAGAGCGCAGGCTTCACCCATTGGGCGAAGCTGAACAATCTGAAACAGGCCGCCAAGACCATGAATTTCCTGACCGAGCACGGGATAAGCAACTATGGAGAACTGGAAAGCAAACTGACCGCAGTATCCGCACGGAGAGATACCTCTCATGCAGAGATCAAGCGGATAGAAAGCAGAAGTGCCGAACTTGCCCTTGTGATGAAGCACGCCGGAACTTACCGTCAGCTAAAGCCGCTTTATGACCGATACCGCAGATCGAATGATAAAGAAAAGTTTCTGCGGGGGCATGAGGGCGAGATCATCCTTTTTGAAGCGGCCGCCAAAGAATTGAAACGGCTGGGGGCTGTGCCGCTGCCGACAACGGAAAGCATGAAAACGGAGCTTGCCAATCTCAACGCAGAAAAGGAACGGCTCCTTGCGGAGTACAAAGCTGCAAGAACCGAAGTCCAGGAATACGATACCGTCAAGCAGAATGTGGACGCGCTGCTGGCTGTTCCAAAGGAACAGGAACAACAGCGACGGCATGAACTGGAATAATTTTCTCTGAAAGACGCTGGGCGCAGCTCCTGGCATCCTGTATAATGGAACTGCGGGAGGAGGTTTTACCGATGACAAGAAGCGAAGCAATCAAAGCATTTTTCTTCAAAATCGTATTGCCCGTGACCATGGCACTGATTCTGTATTGTATCTTCAAATCCGCCTGCATGAAGAACGGAGAACTTGACTATGTATGGCTCTGGATACTCTGCGGGCTGCCGTTTGGCCTCCATCGGATGTGCCTCTGGATCGTGCCGGGCGGCGGCTCCCTGGGTGGAGGGATCGCCCTGTTTGCATTGAACTTTATTATCGGTGGTGTGATCGGTGGTTTCGTCCTGGCATGGCGTCTGATCGTGGCGGTGTGGTATGTGCTGCTGACGGTGTACCGGC
>OJPR01000440.1_pt1 | contig 15057 bp, 16 predicted proteins | sample 1598621 | NCBI WGS metagenome assembly OJPR01 (sample SAMN03922489, study PRJEB24848) | human gut metagenome | isolation source: stool sample | host: Homo sapiens | place: Germany | collected 2011-05 | reverse complement strand
GACAGATACAGCTTGTCCGCACAGCGATCAACGCTGACGCCCTCCGTCCTGACCATCTGCACCAGCGCGTCCAGGCTGTTCAGAGACAGGCAGCTCTGATAGACCGCCTCCGGGATGATCTCCTGCGCTTCGCCGTCTTTGTTCACGGCGTAGGTGCAACCATCCTTGTCCAGAATGATCGGCTTTGCCAGTTCCTCGATCTTTTCAATGGCTTCCTTCAACATGATTCTTTCTCCTTTTTATTCAAAATTGACCAGCTTCAAGCGGGCCGGTGCTTCCTGTTCGCTGCCGTCAACGGCAATCTGGCCGGGAATCTGCGGCACCATCTCCACCACCGTATGCTCGTCCACGGCGTACAGCATCGTGGTGGCGGGGTTGGACGGGGCCAGCGTCGTCTTGACCAAGCAGTTGACCACGATGTTCTGGCGGGTGTCGTCGGGGCAAAGCTCCAGCGTGATGGTCACCTTGCGCTTTGCCTTGGCAGCTGTGTTGGGGTCGAAGATGTTCTCCATCAGGTGCGGCATTTCGTAGTCCACGCGCTCCTGAAAGGCTCCGCGGCACATCTGCATGATGGATCTCTGGGATTCTTCTCGTGTGGTGTTCATACGTCCTCCTTTTTCTCAGCCGCCAGCAGGCGGCGTTTTTTTCTTGCATACGCATTATCGGCGGCACAAAGGCCCGGATTCCTCCGCCGACGCTCCTTGGCGTAGGCGGCACGCGCCTCCCTGTGCGCCGCGTTGTACCGGCGGCAGCGTTCACGGTTGTCACGGTTTCGGTCTTTCTCCCGGCGGCGTTCTTCGGCTTTTCCGTCATAAAAGCCAACATGCTTGTAGCTGTCTCGAAAACAGGTGGTGCTACAGTAATAAGTGGTAGCCTGCTTTTTCCCGTCTCGAGGCACCTGCCGTATCCACGGCGATTCAGCAGTCGTAGAGAAGGTTTTTCCGCAGGTGCCGCAGGTGCGGATCAACGTCAGCCGCTTCTCTGCGATAGGTCTTCTGCGGCTCATCCCGACACCTCCCCCATCAGGTCAAACAAGGAGATGTTCATGTCCTCCCGCTCGAACTCCTGCAGGTAGCCCACAGCATCCCGGAAATACCCACTGTTCAGCTCACAGGCAAGGCCCTTCCGCCCCGCCTTGACTGCTTCCAGCGGTACCGTGCCGATTCCACCAAATGGGTCATATACAAGGTCGCCGGGATTGCTGTAGCGGTTGATACAGCGGTCTACAATGTCCAGCTGAAGGGGACAGACATGGAGCTGCTGGCGGCGCTGACTCTGGGTGGTGTTCAAGGTGCGCATCCGGTTGATATCGTCCCACACCTCATCCGTCCAGCTCCCCGGCGCCACCACCATGAAGGTGGCGGGCAGTTTTCCATTCTCGTCCAGCTCCTTTGCCATGCGGACGTGTTCGGCGTAGTCATACACCGTGCCCCGGCTGTACTTGCGGTAGGCTGCCTGGATCTTTCCGGTGTCCATGGACATGATCTCTTCCTTCGTCACCAGCCGGTCGCCGGAGGAGCGCCAGTACCCGTGGGCGTCTATCTGCCACTGGGCGCGGGTGTATTCCTCTTTGGTCTTATGTACCGGTTCGTCGGCGTAGGCTTTGCTCCGGTCGGTGGGCAGCTTCCGGAACAAGAGGATGTATTCCGGACAGCCTACGCCCATCTTGGAGCCGTCCTTGCACTGCTCCGTCCAGCCCAGCCGATACGTCTGGTTGTTCTCCCGCACCACATCCGTGACCACGGTGATCATGCCGAAGTAGGCAAAGCCGTGCTGCATATAGTGCCGGATGCACATGGCATGGAACGGCTCCATGGTGGGCATTCCCATGCCGGTGGCGTTACCGAACAGCACCCGATCCTTGACGTGGCAGCAGAACACGCGCCCCGGCTTCAGCACCCGCAGCAGGTTAGGACTGAGATAGTCCATCTGCTCAAAGAACCGGCGGGTATCCTCGTTGTGGCCGAAGTCGTTATAGCTGGGGGTGTATTCGTAGTGGTTGGAAAACGGGATGGAGGTCAGGATCATGTCCACGCTGTTTTCGGCCATCCGTGCCGTTTCCTCCACGCAGTCGTTATTCACCAGCGTGTAATTCTTGCCTTTTACTTCCACACGCTCCACTCCTATACTTCTGGCCATGCGCTCCGTCTGCACAGAACCGCTCAGGCCGTATTTCTGCACGATCTCCCGCATCTTGCCCTGCAGGTACTCGTGCTGCTTCCATTTCTCCATCAGCACACGGTAAATGGGGTCTTCCGCCGCCGTGTAAATAATGTCGATCACCACCTGCTCCGTCTGGAGGAAGCGGTAAATGCGGTGTACCGCCTGAATAAAATCATTAAATTCATAGTCGATACCGATAAAAATCGCCCTGTGGCAATGGCGCTGGAAGTTGCACCCGCTGCCGCTCAGGCTCTTCTTGGTGGCAAACAGCCGGCAGCGCCCCTCCGAGAAGTCGATCACCCGCTTTTCACGTTCGGCATAGTCCATGCTGCCGTAGATATCCACGGTGTCCGGCAGGGTCTTACAGATGGCGTGCCGCTCCGCCTCCAGATCGTGCCACAGGATGAAATGCGCCTCCGGATCACTGTCCACGATCTCCTTTGCCACGGCCACGCGGGCGTCAATACTCTCCCGCTTCTCCCGCGACGCTTCCGCCAGCGATACCGCCGCGTCATGCATCAATTTGAACTGGCCGTTCCGATCTGCGTCCTCGCCGTACCGACCCCGCACAATGTGTGTCCGCACATCCAGCGGCGGAAGCGCATAGCCGGTGTCGTCGTAGCCCAGATCAGAGGGTTTTCCGATAAACAGCGCCCAGCTGGACACCCACAGCCAGAACTCATCCTCCTTGTGGGGGTACAGTGTCAGGTTGTTAGCCTTGGTGCTGTCCCGCTGGAAAAATCGCGTCAGAGCCTGTCCCGTGTCCATGATCTCCAGGTACCCGGCGTAGTGGATCAGCTCCTTGTACCGGTTGGGCGATGGTGTCGCCGTGGATACCAGCTTGTACTTCACGCCCTGAAATTTCGGCAGGAATGTCTGGTAGGTCTTGCTGCCAAAGGAGCGCAGAACCGATGCCTCATCCAGCGCCACGGCCGTGAACCGCGTGGGGTCAATGTCCCCATCCCGCACCCGTTCATAGTTGGTCATCAAGATATCTCCGGCGGCGCTGTCTGCCTCCGCCATGGTGGTGATGTACTCCGGCGCTGCGTAATGCAGCAGCTCCACCGCGTCCCGGGTGAACTCCTGCCGAACACCCAGCGGCAGCACGATCAGGGCCTTGCCGCCTTCATGGCGCACCGCCTGATGGCAGAACTCCAGCTCCTGCACAGTCTTGCCGAGGCCGAAGCTCTCAAACAGCGCCCGCCTGCCGCCTCGCAGCGCCCACACAACAGCATCCCGCTGGTGCGGCTTCAGCGCCGGGTTGATCTCCTCCGGCGGCAGTGTGAAGCCCGTTGCGCTGGCCAGCACGATCTTGGAGCGCAGAAATTCGAGATAGCTCTCCATTACCGATGGTCCTCCAGCTTGTCCACCAGCCGAAGGATGCTGGTCGCCAGCCACGCCGCGCCGACGTAGGTAAGTATCCATGTGAATGTCACAGCTTGTCCCTCCTCGGCGGGGCATTACCCCGCCTTCTCCTCCTTCTCCTCTTCCGGTTCAATCTTGGTCACGATGACCTCTCCGGTGAGGCCGTTGTTTTCCAGCGTTTTCTGGAGCAGATACTCCAACGCCGCCTTGAAACAGTCCATTTTCAGCACTCCTTTCTTTTACACGATATGCGGGCACTGCGTGTCCGCTTGCCTTGTGGTGAGGTGGATTTTCAGTCTCCGTCCACCGCTTCGCTGATCGCGCCTTCCACGATCTTCAGCACCAGACGGCACTCCTGGTAGTTGACCGCGATATCCGATGTGACCAGCAGCTTCACGATGCCGGCGGCGGCTTTCATGAGGTTCGCCATACGGGCCGGTGTGATGTAGTAGCCGCACTTCTGTATCACGCGGTCTTTTTCTTCGTTCAGTCTCTCAACAGGTGTCATGGGTATCTCCTTTCTGTGGTGAGGTGGTTGTTCTCGTTCGTTCAGTCGATTAAACATTGTCGACAAAAAAAAGTTCGTCCACCGTAACATTCAACGCACGCGCAATTTTCAGCAACGTATCCGTCTTTGTCACAGATGTGCGGCCCGTCTCCAAACCGTTGATAATGGAGCGCGAGACGCCGGATTTTTCAGAAAGCTCCGACTGCGAAATACCACGGCTCACTCTCACTTCTTTGATTCTGTACCCCACGGTAGTACCTCCTTTCTCCGTTGCTACGATTAGTTTAATCTGTTAAACGCTATTTGTCAAGCCGATTAAACAAAATGTCCGGGGGTATACTTACCAAATTTATGCTATCCAGTTTGTGTGTTTTGTCAATTAAACTTTTTCCTTGACAATCTGTTTAATGGGTTATACAATTATAGCCACACTAATACGAATAAGGGGTAACAGGTATGAAACTCGGAGACTATATCAAAGCATACAGGGAAGACCGCGGAATGAGTATGCGCGATTTTGCGGCATCCACCGGCCTGAGTTTGGGGTATCTGTCCATGCTTGAAAATGATAAAAACCCCAAAACAGGGGCGCCTATCACCCCATCTATAAAGACATTTAACGCTGTGGCAGCCGCCACAAACACAACGCTGAATGAACTGCTATCCCTTGTAGACGGTAATGTTTCACTGAACGATGTAATCATTCCCAACATCATCCCGATGCCCACCATGCGCAAGGTGCCGTTGATAGGCTCCATCGCCTGCGGTACGCCCATCCTCGCGGAAGAAAACTGCGAGGGGGAAGTGGATGTCCCCGACCACGTTCGCGCCGATTTCGCCCTCCGCTGTAAAGGCGACAGCATGATAAATGCCCGCATCTTCGATGGCGATATCGTTTATATCCGTCAGCAGGAATCTGTGGAGCATGGAGAGATTGCTGCTATACTGATTGATGATGAAGCCACGCTCAAAAGAGTATACTTGTATGAAGATCATATCAGCTTGGAAGCAGAAAACCCCCAGTACAGGCCAATGGTGTACTGGGAGGATGAGCTGAACAAAGTCCGTATCCTCGGGAAAGCCATCGCTTTCACCAGTATGGTGAAGTAATAATGTCGCGCCCCTCACGGGGTGCGTGGATTGAAAGAAATCTGTACCTGTGTAATGTCGCGCCCCCTCGTGGTCGTGTCTGCGGCGGATTGACACATATAAATATATTCGTTTTATCTGTTGACAAATATATTTATATGTGTTATTATATCCTTGTCAGGAGGAAATGCTAATGAAAAGCTACTCGTCAAGGGAGGTCATTCAAGCGCTGAAAGCGGACGGATGGTTCGAGGTAAACACGGTTGGCAGCCACCGCCAGTACAAACACCCCACCAAAAAGGGGCGCGTCACAGTAAAGCATCCGGACAAGGACATCCCCCGCAAGACACTGGACAGCATTGAACGACAGTCTGGGCTACTGTTTCGGTAGTCCAGACCTCCTGACTTATTTTTCGTATGGAGGTAAGGCAAATGAAACAGGTCGAGCGCTATTTTTACCCCGCTGTTTTTAGCTATGAGGACGGACAGGAGATCGCCGTCACCTTCCCCGATTTGGACGTGGCCACCAGCGGTGAGAACGACACCGATGCGCTGCTCTCCGCCCGCGAGCTGCTGGGCTGTGTCCTCTGCGGCCTTGAGGAGGACGGTGATGACATCCCCGCCCCCACGCCGCTGGCTGATGTGAAGTTGGCGGAAAACGAACGGGCCGTGCTGGTTGACGTGTATATGCCATCCGTCCGTCTGGCCCGCGTAAACCGCAGCGTAAACCGTACTGTGACCCTTCCCGCGTGGCTGAACGCCGCCGCGCTGGAACGGAACGTCAACTTCTCCCAGGTGCTGCAGGACGCCTTGCGTGCGCAGCTGCACCTCGGTCAGGCCTGACCGCCGAAAACAAAAAAAAGACTGCCCCGGTCTCGCACACCGGAGCAGTCGCGTAGAAAATCCACCTCACCACAAGGGGAGTGTCTACCCTTTTATGGTAGCACACCCAGGAAGGAATGTCAAATGCCAGAGAAAAATATCATATCTGACGGAAAGGTCATGCGAGCGGCCCTGTACCCCCGCGTATCCACCGAGGAGCAGGCAAAATTCGGCCTGTCCATCCACGACCAGCAGAATGATTTGGAGCGCTACGCCAAGGAGCACGGCATGAAGATCGTGGGGGTCTTTGCCGATGCCGGCTTCTCTGCCCGTAAGAAGATTGAAAAGCGCCCCGCCATGATGGCCCTGCTGGATGCTGTCCGGCGGGATGAAGTTGATATCGTTCTGGTCACAAAGCTGGATCGCTGGTTCCGCAATATCGGTGAATACTACAAGATGCAGGAGATTCTGGAAGCCCATAACGTGTCGTGGAAAACCATCTATGAGGACTATGAGACCACCACCGCGTCCGGCCGCCTGAAAATCAATATCATGCTGGCTGTCGCGCAGGATGAAGCTGACCGCACCAGCGAGCGTATCAAAAAGATCAATGAGGGCAAACGCCTTCGCCGTGAGGCTCTGACGGGCGATAAGCCCCTTGGCTATACCATCATAAACAAAAAATTCGTCAAAGATCCGCAGACTGCGTTGGCCGTCGATGCATTCTTTCGAAAGTACATGGCCTGCGGCTCCGTCTCCGCCACGCAGGACTATATCCGCGAGGAGTTCGGGCTGACGATCCCCTACCAAGGGGCAAACAAGATGCTCCGCAGCACAGCCTACCATGGCGTATATTACGGCGTTGATGGGATGTGTCCCCCCTACATAACAAAAGAACAGTATGACCAGATCCAGACCATGCGCCGCAAAGTCATCAAGCGCACAGACGCGAATCGGACCTATCTGTTTTCCGGCCTTATCGTCTGTGGCGACTGCGGCGGTCGGATCGGCGGCAAAGTGAATCAGGATCACAAGACCTTTCACTATAACTGTTCTAATCACTTCTGTCGCCGTAAACCCTGTGAGAATAACCGTTCCATCAGCGAAAAGAAGCTGGAGAGATACCTATTGGACACGGTTGAGAGTAAGTTGGAATCCTATGAGGCAGGGTTCGCCGCTATACAGGAAAACGCCGTGGAGAGAGACTACCGTGCTGAGATCAACGCGCTGCGCGGAAAGCTGTCCCGCCTGAAGGATCTCTATCTCAACGAACTGCTCACAATAGAGGAATACAAAAAGGACCATGCTTCCATCACTGAAAAGATTCAGGAACTCGAAACAAAGCAGCAGCCTCCGCGCCCTTCAAACCTACCCCAGATTGAGAAACTGCTGTCTGACAACTGGCGCGATATGTACGGTGCCCTTTCTCCCATGCAAAAGCGCGAATTCTGGAGGATCATCATCAAAGAAATTCGTTGGTATCCAGATAGGCACATCGAGTTCGACATCAATTTTTAATGCAAAAAACTACTACACAAGCAATACCCCTCTGTGGATGGACTGAGATAGATGCTGGGCATGGTCATTCCCCTTTCCTTTTTGCTGCACTATAAATATATGGAAATGACGGCGGAGATGTGTTATCATGGGGGCACGAAATGAAAGGCGGTATGTACCATGAAAGCTCCACGTCCCTACGCTAAGATCACCATCACGCCCAAGGGCGAGGCCGCGCTGACTGGCGGGCACCCCTGGGTCTACGAGGGGGAGGTCACCGCCGTGGACGGCGGGCCGGAGGACGGCGCGCTGGTGGACGTGGTGAGCCGCCGCGGCAGCTGGCTGGGCTGCGGGTTCTACAACAGCCGCTCCAAGATTCGGGTGCGGCTGGTGAGCCGCAATGCCAACGATGACTTCTCCGATGCCTTCTGGGAGCGGCGCATCCGCTATGCCTGGGACTACCGCAAGGTGGTGATGGGTGAGACGGACAGCCGGTGCTGCCGCGTGATCTTCGGCGAGGCCGACCTGTTCCCGGGTCTGACGGTGGACCGGTTCGAAAGCGTGCTGGTGACCCAGACGCTAAGTCTGGGCATGGAGCGCATCAAGGACCGGCTGTTCCCTCTGCTGGTCAAGGTGCTGCGGGAGGACGGACAGGACATCCGCGGCATCTACGAGCGCAACGATGTGGCCATCCGCGGTCTGGAGGGCATGGAGCAGAACAAAGGATGGTATCCCCTGCCCGGTGAGACGCCGCCGGAGCGCACCGACGTGGACATCGTGGAAAACGGCATCATGTATACCGTGGACTTTGAGAATGGGCAGAAAACCGGCTTTTTTCTGGACCAGAAGTACAACCGGCTGGCGGTGGCCCGTCTGGCCAAGGGGCGGACGGTGCTGGACTGCTTCACCCACACCGGCTCCTTTGCCCTCAATGCCGCCAAGGGCGGGGCGGCCCACGTCACCGCCGTGGATGTGTCGGAGTTCGCGGTGCAGTGTGCGGCGGAGAATGCGCGGCGCAACGGGCTGGACAGCGTGATGGACTGCGCGGCGGCCAATGTGTTTGACCTGCTGCCTCAGCTGGAGAAGGAGCCGCGGAAATACGACTTCATCATTCTGGACCCGCCGGCCTTCACCAAGAGCCGCAAGACAGTACACAGCGCCATGTCCGGCTATAAGGAGATCAACTACCGCGCCATGAAGCTGCTGCCCCGGGGCGGATATCTGGCCACCTGCTCGTGCAGCCACTTCGCCACGGAGGAGCTGTTCGTCAGGATGCTGCACAGCGCCGCCCGTGACGCGGGGGTGCAGCTGCGGCAGATCGAGGCGCGGCAGCAGTGCGCCGACCACCCCATCCTGTGGGGCGTGGAGGAGACGAACTACCTGAAATTTTTCCTGTTTCAGGTGGTGTGAGGGCAACAACAAAGCAGCAGCGTGACCGGCGGTCACGCTGCTGCTTTGTTGTCTTGTCAGGCGGCGGGGTCCTGGGGCTCCGCGGTGTCCTCCTCCCCTGCCTGCGGCAGGGCGGCATCAGGCGCAGCCGGCGCGGCCGCGCCGGTGCGGGTGACGCTGTCGGCGGTGAGGATGACGCCCTCGCCCTCGGCGTAGCGGACGGTGACGCTGTCGCCCACGTTGTAGATGACGGTCTCCGGCGCCGCGGCGGCAGAGATGACATAGTAGGCGTCGCCGGTGTTCAGGCGCAGGTAATACAGGGTGTTGCCGTCCACCACGGCGGAGCGGATGTCCTCGATGATGCCGGTGATCTCGCCCTGCCCCGTGACGGGCAGCTGGGCATCGTCGCCGGAGACGAGGCCCTTCTCCGCCAGAATGCGGCGGTAATTGGCCTCGCACTCCGCCACGGTATCGCCGGTGGCCACGATCTGGTACTGGCTGACGTTGACCATAGCGTACATCTTCACCAGCTGGGCCGCGTCCTTCAGGGCCATGAAGTACGTGGGCTGGTCGGAGATGTTCAGCAGCAGCGGGAACGTGGCGGTGTACTTCATCTGCTGGACCTGGCCCTGAGCGCTGTCCATGGCGGAATACTCCTTGGCGCCGGCCACCAGATAGAAGCGGGTGTCCTTGGTACGCTGGTTGGACAGGATAAAGCCGATGTTGGACTCGTCGGACACCACAGAGGTGACGCCGGTATACATATACACATCGTCGCCGATGGCGATGTAGTTATAGCCCTCGGTGGTGACGGTGACATCGCGCTGACCGAACAGGGAATTGATAAAGCCGTTGATATACGCGCCGTGGTAGTCATACTGCTGCATGATGAGGTCGGCGGTGTAGACGTGGTCCACCCAGTTGGGGACGCTGCCCGTCTCGTAGTAGGCGCTCTCGCCGGTGACGGCGTTCACCAGCACCGCGCCGATGATGTCGCGGCCGCCGAACAGGCCGATGGTGTGGCTGACACGGGGGCAGACCCACCAGGGATCGCCGTTTTCGTCGATCTCAAAGGCGGGATCGTCGAACATGAAGGTAGGATAGCGGAGCCGCAGGTGGCGGTTCAGGTTGCGGCCGAAGTGCTCGGCGGTGGTGTATCGGATCCCCTCGTCCAGACGCACCACCTCCACGTTCTGGGTGACCATGTCGATGATGAGATAGGCGGGCAGGCCCTGAGAACGGTTGTTCAGCCACTTGATAAGGTCGCCGTAGCGCAGGGGCGTCACGCGGACGGGGCGGCCCTGATAGTTGATCTGCGTGTAGTCGTCGGCCACCTCGAACTGGGACACCATGTCCGCCAGCTCGCCCAGCTTGCGGTTGCCCAGCTTCATGGCGGACTCGGCGTCCAGCATGGGGATCTGGTCGTAGCTGATCTCCTCCACCTCGGCGGCAAAGTCGCCGTCCTGAACGGTCAGCAGATCGCGGTAGTCCTTGGCGCGGAACAGCTGCCAGCCCAGCACCGCGCCTACCAGTGCGGTGGCTGCCAGCGCTACGGCGACGATGAGGGGGACGGTACACTGCTTCTTCAGGAAGTCGAAGTAGCCCTTGGCGCCGGCGCCCTGAAAGCCGGAGGTCAGGACGGCGCAGACGCCGTACACCGCGCAGCACAGCAGCACGAAGATGTAGAATTCCTCGCTTTTGAGGTTGATGGGCGGCAGCACCGCATAGTAGTAGATGGCGGCGAATACCAGCGTCACCGCCAGATTCAGCAGTGTGCGGCCCAGAGGCGTGCCCACGGGCTTATGTTCCTTTTTGGGGCGGGGCTGGCGGGCAAAGCCCTGAAAGTTGGGGTCGTTCCAGTTTGTGTTCATAGGCAGTTCCTTTCTGTGTTTTGGCACTTTAAGGATATTATACCCGATGGCGGGGGTTTTGTATAGGGGGTGGGGATGTTTTGCATCTGCGGATGCGCAAACGAAATCTCCCCCCTGATTTTGACAACAAGCCGTATAAAATGTCAAAAGAATCACCCTGCGTATCACTGCGCAGGGTGATTTTTTTATGACAGGCAGGTACATCTGCCAACCGTACACTGACACTCAGGCCAGGATGTCCGTCAGGTCATTCAGCCCCATGGACCGGGCGATGACCAGCACATGGTCGCCCTCCTCAATGGTGGTCATGCCGCCGGGGATCATGGTGACGCCGCCGCGGACAATGGCTGCCAGCAGCACGCCGCTGCGCAGCTGCAGATCCTTCAGGGGCACGTGCAGCAGGCGGTTGGAGGTGCCTCTGGCCAGGAACTCCAGAGCCTCCACCTGGCCGCCCAGCAGCTTGTACAGCGACTCCACGGCCATGCCCTCGGAATTGGCCAGGGCGCGGACGTAGCGGGTGATCTGGTTGGCGATAATGTCCTTGGGGCTGATGATGCTGCCAAGGCCAGTGTCCTGCACCAGCTCGATGTAGTTGGGGCGGGTCATCTTGGCCAGCACCTTGCGGACTCCGGCGCGGCGGGCCGACATGGCCATCAGCAGGTTCTCCTCGTCGCGGCCGGTCAGAGACACGAAGCCGTCGGCACCGAAGATATTCTCCGCCTGAATGAGGTCGTTGTCCGTGCCATCGCCCTCGATGATCATGGTCCCCGGCAGGTGCTGGGACAGGAACAGGCACTTGTCGTGATCCTGCTCTACGATGCGGACATGGGTATTGGTGCGGGCCAGCTCCCACGTCAGGTACATGCTGATGCGGCTGCCGCCCAGCAGGGCCACGTTCTTCACCCGATGGAGGGGGCGTCCCATGACCTTCAGCATCTTCTGGAGCTCACCCTTGGTGCCCACCAGATACAGCCGGTCATCGGCTTGGGGCACGAAGGAGCCGTTGGGAATGATGCACTCGTCGCCCCGCTGGGCGGCGCAGATCAGCACGTCCGCCCTGCGCTCGCCGTGGAAGCTGCTGAGGCTGTGGCCCACCAGCGTGTCCTCCGGCAGGGCCTGCAGGCCGATCATATCGATGCGGCCGCCGGCAAAGGGCTCCACGGAGATGGCGGCGGGAAAGCTGAGGATGCGGGCTATCTCCTGCGCCGCAGCCAGATCGGGGTTGATGACCATGTCCAGTCCGATCTCCCGCTTCAGGATGTCCGCATCCTGCCGGTACTCGGTGTTGCGGACGCGGGCCACGGTATGACGTGCGCCCAGGCTCTTGGCGATGAGGCAGCAGACCATGTTGGTGTCATCCACGCCGGTGACGGCGATGACCAGATCCGCCGAGCGGACGCCGGCGTCCATCAGGACGCTGATGGACGCGCCGCTGCCGTGGACGCACATAACATCCATCGTACTGTCGGCGCGGGACAGGTGGGCGATCTCGTTGTCCACCATGACGATGTCGTGCTTCTCCTGGGTCAGCTGGCCGGCGATGGCGTAGCCCACCTTGCCGCAGCCCACAATGATGATCTTCATGCTTCCTCCTCCCCGCCCGATGAGGGCGCGGCATGTTTCTTTCGATGGATCAGGGACGCGGACAGCTCCGCGCCCAGTATCAGGACCTGCCCCGACATATACAGCCACAGCAGTACCACCACGATGGTGGCGATGGAGCCGTACAGCTGCGCATACCGGGCCATATTTTCCACATAATAGGAAAAGGCCATGCTCAGCAGCAGCCATGCCGCCAGAGAGCTGCCTACGCCGGGCAGTACCTCCCGCAGGGGGCGGCGCTGCCCCAGCGCCAACTGGTACAGGATGCCCAGCGAGATGGCCATGACAAGACCCAGAATGATAAAGCGCAGGTAGCCCCAGACGCTGATGAACGTCTCCGACAGCGGGAGAAAGCCGGACAGGAAGTACAGTGCGCGGCGGCCTACCACCACCAGCGCCAGCGTCAGTCCGATGACGAAGATCATCCAGATCGTGAACAGCAGTGTGCGCAGCTGACCCAGCAGGATATTCTCCGGCGCGCTGCGGCCGAATGCCTTGCGCAGCGAGTGCATCAGGCAGCCGGTGGAGCGCATGGGAAACCAGATGGAAAAAACCAGGCTGAACCACAGCAGCTGGCGGCTCTGGTTGGCGGCCACATACTCCAGATATGTGCGGATGATGTCCACCACATCCGACGGGAGAATGGGCGCCAGCACCGCCGTGATGCTGGCGATGTCCAGCTCCAGCACACCCAGCAGGGTGCTGACGAAGATCAGCAGCGGGAAAATGGCGAACAGCAGGTAGTACGTCAGGGCCGCGCTGTCACGGGCCACATCGTGGACATAGTAGCGGCGGATCATGTCGCCCGCCAGACGGCCGAAGCCGGTCCTGGGCGCATAGAGTTTCGATGTTTTCATAAGCAGGGACCCTCCGTAGGGTTTATTGTATCACAGGGCGGCACAAAATAAAAGGGAAATCTCGCCAGCGAGGCCGCTATCCCCTCTGCCGCAGGGGTTTTGCAGCCTTTCTTTTTTATGACATTTTTATAAATTTTTCGTTTTTCCTATTGGCGCGCATAAAAATCCGTGGTATACTACGACAGCTTTAAGTGGAAATTCTTTACAAAAAGTGAGGACCGATATATGGACAATCTTACGAAGCTGGTCCGCGATGAGATCTCGCGGCAGTACCGCAGTGTACGGCAGTTTGCTTTCTCTGTGGACATTCCCCTCTCCACCATCAACAGTGCCCTGCATAACGGTGTCGGCGGGTCCTCCTTCGACACGGTGATGCGCATCTGCAAGATCTTGGGCATCAAGGCCATGTCGGACGATGCCGCCCTGTATCTGACGGACGATACCGAGCGTCTGCTGACCCAGTACGCCAAGCTGGACGACTACGGCCGCCATACCATCTCCTCCGTGATGCAGGTGGAGTATGACCGATGCAGCGGTGAAAAGTAAAAAAACGGAACCCCTGTATAAAGCCGGCACAGGCCGCACAAAACAGGCACGAACCGCCGTCCCATTCGGGACGGCGGTTTTTCTGCTGCAAGCGTCACATAATGCCGGATTTTTCCTTGCTGGCGGCAATGGCCGCGTCCAGCTTACGGGCAGGGTAGTACACCAGCAGGCCGAATACCGTGAACAGCACACACATGCCCAGCAGGATCAGGGCGCAGCGGAGGTATGTGCGGCCGTACATGCCGCCAATGGTCTCGCGGAGCATATCCATGCCGTAGTGGAAGGGCATGAAGGGATACAGACGCCGGAACAGCTGAGGCAGCACATCGATGGGATAGGAGCCGCCGGAACCGGCCACCTGCAGCACCATGATGATGACGGAGGCGGCCAGACCCACGTTGTCCAGAGAGTAGACCAGCGCATAGTTCATGGCGGCGAAGTTCAGAGCGCACACGCAGCAGCCCAGTACGAACAGCGCAGGCTCCGCCGTCTCCATGCCCACGAAGTGCAGGCAGCCGAAGGCCGTCACCAGTGCCTGAGCCATGGCCATACAGAAATAGGTCAGAAAGCGTCCGAAGTAGCGCTGGACGCCGCGGCACTGCCGGAACTCCGGCTGCGTCACAGGGACCTTCACCATCACTGCGGTCAGCAGGCTGCCCACGAACAGCGCCAGCATCACGTAATACGGCGCCATGGCGGAGCCGTAGTCCCTGATCTCATAGATGATCTGCGTGTTCATCTGCACGGGGGAGGCCAGATACTCCGCCATGCTGTCGGAGTCGCTCTCCATCAGCTCCACGAACCGCTGAAAGGCGGTGCTGTCCGCCACGCGGCGGACGTCCCCCTCCATATCGGCCAGATAGCCGGAGACACTCTGCGCCAGCGCAGCACCGGCGGCAAGCGTGGGCTGCGCTGAGGCCACAGCGCCGGAATAGGAGCGCAGCGTGTCGGAGACGCTGCCCAGCGTACCGGAGGAGGCGGTCAGCAGGTCCTGTACGGCGCGGAGGGAGGACTGAGCCCGTTCACCGGCATCGTGGATGTAGTCGCTGACCTGCCGGTTGGTGCTGACGGCGGCGGTACGCAGGGTCTGACGGACCTTTGCCACCGTGGCCAGCAGCTCATCCTGCACCGGAGAGATACCGGAGCCGTCCACGGCGGTGCGCAGCTCCTCCAGACCGGAGATGGCGGCGTCCAGCTGGGCCTGCACGTCCTCGTCGGAGGTCAGGTCTCTGGCCGTCTCCAGCGCGGCGATCATCTTGTCGATGCGGGCGTTGACCTTCTCGTGCGCGGCGTCATCCGCGGGGCCCATGTCCACCGCGCCCAGCATGTCCTCCAGATCGGACAGGGT
>OJPR01000433.1_pt1 | contig 15186 bp, 10 predicted proteins | sample 1598621 | NCBI WGS metagenome assembly OJPR01 (sample SAMN03922489, study PRJEB24848) | human gut metagenome | isolation source: stool sample | host: Homo sapiens | place: Germany | collected 2011-05 | reverse complement strand
CTTCTGGCTGCTCAACGGGCGCTTTGTCCGCCAGCGCATCCGCCACAATCGCCTCGACCGCCTCCGCGACTGCCGCTTCGTTCTGGAAGCGGACTTCGAGCTTGTTCGGATGTACGTTGACATCCACCGTGTCATACGGCATGGTCAGATGCAGCACACACGTCGGGTATTTGCCGGACAATACGCGCTCCCGGCACGCTGCTTCCACCGCCGCAGACAAAATCGACGACTTCATATATCGCCCGTTAATGAAGAAGGATTGGTGATTTCGGCTGCCGCGCCCGCTTTCGCCCACGCCGATGAAGCCTTTCAATATCAGCCCCGCCTGATGCCCGTCCACCTCGTGCATGGAGCGGAGCATTTCGCGCCCGTAAATGCTGAACACGGCGGAGGACAGTTTGCCATCGCCCGCGGAGTGGTAGAGCTTTTTGCCCTGACTGACGTAGCGGAAGGACACGTCCGGGCGGGACAAAATCAGCCGCATCATCAGGTCGGACACATAGCCTGCCTCCGTGACCGGCTTTTTGAGGAATTTCAGGCGCACTGGGGTGTTAAAAAAGAGGTCGCGGACGACAAACGTCGTGCCTTCGGGGCAGGCGGCTTCTTCGATGGACTCAATCGTTCCGCCGTTGTTCTGCACCTTGATGCCGCTTTGGTCTGCCTTTGTGCGTGTTGTGCAGGTGACATGCGCCACCGCCGCGATGGACGCCAGCGCTTCACCGCGGAAACCCAGCGTCTGGATGCTGAACAAATCATCCGTGCGGCGGATTTTGCTCGTCGCGTGGCGCTCAAACGCCATGCGGATGTCCTCGCCGCGGATGCCGCTGCCGTTGTCCGTCACGCGGAAATAGCTGATGCCGCCGTCGCGGATTTCCACCGTAACCGCGCTGGCCCCCGCGTCCAGCGAGTTCTCCACCAATTCCTTGATGGCGGCGGCAGGACGCTCCACCACTTCGCCTGCCGCGATTTTGCCAATGACCTCATCGGACAGGAGCTGAATCTTTCCTGCCATTTGCTTTCCTTTCTGTCTGTTTTCCCGACTTTCGGTCGGTTTTTATGAGATTTCGGTCGGTTTTTGCCGACTCTCGGTCTGTTTTTATACTATTTCCAAATGAGAATGCGCCAAGATGCGAAGTGAATTTTTCATTCTGGCTAACGGGAGTGAAACGCAGCGTAGCAGCGCTACGCTAAGTGGAACGACCGGACGCCAGAAGGGAAAAGGCACGAGCAGCTGGTGCAGGCGAATTTGGAAATAGTATTACAGTTTTCTTGCCTTCTCACGCAGCAGGAACAGCTTGTTAATCGCGTCCATCGGCGTCAGCGCCATCACATCCAGCGTTTGCAGTTCGTTGATAATCTCCGTCTTTCGGTAGTCGAACAGGTTGACCTGTTCGTCCTTGCGCTTCTCGGCATCGCCCAGAATGTTCTGCCCGATGCCGTGCTGGTTGATGTCGCTGACTTCCAAACGCGCCTGAATTTCGTGCGCGCGCACCAGCACCGGGTGCGGCACGCCTGCCAGCCGCGCAACGTGGATGCCGAAGGACTTGTCCGCCCCGCCGCGAATGATTTTGCGCAGGAAAATGACGTCCTCGCCGTGTTCCTTGACGGAAATGCAGTAGTTCTGTACGCCGTCGATATGCCCTTCCAGCTCGGACAGCTCGTGGTAGTGCGTCGCGAAAAGCGTCTTTGCGCCGGATTTTTGCTTGTCGCACAGGTACTCCACCACCGCCCACGCAATCGCCAAGCCGTCGAACGTGCTGGTGCCGCGTCCGATTTCGTCCAGTATGACGAGGGATTTCGCGGTCGCGTTGCGCAGGATGTACGCCGTTTCGCTCATCTCCACCATGAATGTGGACTGCCCGCTGGCGAGGTCATCCGACGCGCCGACGCGGGTGAAAATGCGGTCGGTGACGGGGATTTTCGCTTCCTTCGCCGGGACGAACGACCCGATATGCGCCATCAGCGCAATCAGCGCCACCTGCCGCATGTAGGTGCTTTTGCCCGCCATGTTCGGCCCAGTGATGATGCACATGCGGCAGTCGTCAGCATTCATGTGCGTGTCGTTGGGCACGAATCCGCCCTCACTCATCGTCTGCTCGACGACCGGGTGGCGCCCCTCGACGATATCCAGCGTGCCGTCCTGCGTCATTTCCGGGCGGACGTAGTGGTACTCTATCGCAGATTTCGCCAGCGACAGCAGCGCGTCCAGCGATTTGAGCGCCATCGCCGTCTTTTGGATGCGCGCAATCTGCTCCGCGATTTTCTCGCGCACCTCGGTGAACAGCTGCAATTCCAAGCGCGTGGACTGCTCCTGCGCGCCGACGATTTTCTGCTCGATTTCCTTCAGCTCCGGCGTCATGTAGCGCTCGCAGTTCGCCAGCGTCTGCTTTCTGGTGTAGCGCGCCGGCACCATTTCGTAATACGACTTGCTGACCTCGATGTAGTAGCCGAACACGCGGTTGTACTGGATGCGCAGGTTGCGGATGCCCGTCTCCTCGCGTTCCTTCTGCTCCAGCTCCAGAATCCACTGCTTGCCGCTCGTGGACGCGGCGCGGTATTCATCCAGCATCTGGGAATAGCCATCGCGGATGATGCCGCCCTCGGTGATGAGAATCGGCGCGTCGGGGTGAATCGCGCGGGTCAGCAGGTCGGTCAGCTCCGGCAGGGTGTCCAGCGAATCGCGGATTTCCTCCACCGCCTGACTTTTCGCCTCGCGCAGCAGCTCACGGATTTTCGGCACTTTTTGCAGCGACGCGCACAGCGACAAGCAATCCCGCGCGTTCATCGACTTATAGGCGACCTTCGACAGCAGGCGCTCAATGTCGTACACGCCCTGCAATTCCTCCGCGAGCGTCATCGTCAGCACATGCTCCTGCGCAAACTCGCCCACCGCGTCCAAACGGCGGTTGATTTTCGCTTCGTCCACCAGCGGCTGCTCAATCCACGAGCGCAGCAGACGGCCGCCCATCGCCGTGCTGGTTTTGTCCAGCAGCCAGAGCAGGCTCCCCTTGCGGCTTCTCCCGCGGATGGATTCCGTCAATTCCAAATTTCGCCGCGTGTTGCGGTCAAGCAGCATCGTTTCGCTGCCCTGATAAATGCGCAGGCTGGTCATGTGCTCCAAGGCGTTCTTCTGCGTCTCGGACAGATACCGCATCAGCGCGCCCGCGGCACTCGCGCCCGCCTTGTACTCGTCGCTTAGTCCCAGCGGAGACAGGTCATTGAGCGCGAAATGGCGGCAGAGCGCTTCCGTTGCGTTCGCCAGCTGAAACCACGCGCTCGGCTGCTCCGAAGCATTCTGCATCTCCCGCTGCAGGCACGCGCGCAGCTTCACTTGGTCATTGCAGATGATTTCCATCGGGGAAATGCGTGCCACCTCGTCCGAGAGCGTCGTTTCCGGCTGGGTGATTTCGTGGACGTAGAATTCGCCCGTGGACACATCAGCGAACGCCAGCCCCGCGCGATCGGCGACAAAGCAGATGCTTAACAGGAAGTTATTCGCCTTCTCATCCAGCATCGCCGGTTCAATGACCGTGCCGGGGGTGATGATGCGCGTGACAGCGCGCTTGACCAGCCCCTTCGCCAGCGCCGGATCTTCCATCTGCTCACAGATAGCAACCTTATAGCCGCGCTCGATGAGCTTCTCAACATAGGTATCCACCGCGTGGTACGGCACGCCGCACATCGGGGCGCGTTCACTGAGTCCGCAGTCCTTGCCCGTCAGCGTCAGTTCCAGCTCGCGCGAAGCAGTCCTCGCGTCATCGAAGAACATCTCATAAAAGTCACCGAGGCGGAAGAAAAGAATGCAGTCCTTATATTCCGCCTTGGTATCAAGGTACTGCTGCATCATCGGTGTGACGCTCGCCATGTCTGTTCCCCGCTTTCGTTCTTGTTTCTGTTTAACTTGCTGTTTTTATGAAACATGCTTTACTTTGGCTTGATTGGGTTGAAAACCAAGCTGTTTTCTTCTGCTGCTCCCGTCGCGTCTGCGGACGCGAAGTTGTTACTTTGTGGCGCGCCAGAAAGTAACCAAAGAGCGCCCAGAGGGGGCTGAAGAGGGTGCAAGTCTGGACTTCAGCCCCCTCTGGACTCCCCCCGCCGTCAAAGTTTCTTGCGGGCGGGAGAAGCTTTTCGGCTGGCTTGCTTGATTTCTAACCCATAAAGGCATGATTTCGTGAATAATTTACTTTCCCAGATTAGTGGCAGCCGCCGCAGGAGGCGCAGTTGCCGGTGCAGCCGGAGGTGGGCTGACCGCCTTTGTCGTCTTCCGTTTCGCCGGTGACAACAAGGCGCAGGATGCGGTTCACGTTGTCCATCATGTCCTGATACTTCTTCTGAGCGTCCCGCATGTCGCGGATGATGGGGCAGTCGTTCATCGCCTGCTGCACGTCTTCCAGTTCCTGCGCTGCTTCGGCAAGCTGCGTCGGGTCAATGTCCGGCTTGCGCATCGCCTGTTCGACCGCCGTGCGCTTCTCCATGTAGGCGGCAATCGCCTTCGTCGCGTCTTCGTCCTGCGTCACCTGCTCTTCCAGCGTGTGCATGTGCTGGTAAACGTCGCTGTTCAGAATGGCTTCCGCCAGCTTCTGCGCGCACATCATAACTTCTTTCATATTGATTGTCCTTTCTGATTTGCTGCCCGTTCAGATTCTCTCGCCCGTGAGCGTGTTGTTCTTCGCGCCCACAATCTTCACGCGGACGATTTCGCCCACGTCGCTTTCCGTGCCGGGGAATGTGACGGACAGCCCGTGCAGCCCGTGGCCGGACACATCCGTGTCGCTGCGGCGGCTGAGTCCCTCCACCAGCACCTCTTCTTCTGTGCCGATGAACCGCGCGAGCGCCTTCTTCTGGCATTCCTCCTGCACCTTCAGCAGTTCCTGAATGCGGCGGGAGGACACGTCTTCCGGCACTTGGTTCGGCATTTTCGCCGCGCCCGTACCCGTCCGGGGCGAATAGATGAAGGTGAACGCGCTGTCATAGCCGACCTCGCGCACAAGGGACAGTGTGTCCTGAAACTGCTCCTCCGTCTCGCCGGGGAAGCCGACGATAATATCCGTCGTCAGGCCGATAGCCGGAATCGCCTCGCGCAGCTTGCGCACACGGTCAAGGTACTGCGCGCGGTTGTAGTGGCGGTTCATCCGGCGGAGGATTTCATCGTTACCGTGCTGCACCGGCAGGTGAAACTGCGGCAAGATGTGCTTGGAATGCGCCATCACATCAATCAGCTCGTCGGACAAGTCCTTCGGATGGCTGGTCATGAAGCGGATGCGCGGGATGCCAACATCATCCAGCGCCTTGAGCAGCTGGGCGAACGTGACGGGCGTTTGGAGTCCCTTGCCGTAGCTGTTCACATTCTGCCCCAGCAGCATGATTTCCTTCACGCCGCTGTCACGCAGGGCTTCGGCTTCCGCCACAATCGCGCTCATTTCGCGCGAACGCTCCCGCCCGCGCACATACGGCACGATGCAGTAGGTGCAGTAGTTGTCGCAGCCGTACATAATCGTGATATACGCCGCGTCATGGCGCAGGCGCTGCACGGGCAGACCCTCGGCAATCGTGTTCTGCTCCTCCACCTCCACCTCCACCACCGCTTGGTCGCTTTCCAGCGCTTTGAGCATCAGTTCCGGCAGGCGGTACAGGTTCGCCGTGCCAAACGCCAAATCCACAAAGCGGTACTGCTTCAAAATTTTCTCCGCCATGCCGGGCTGCTGAATCATACAGCCGCACACGCCAATCATCAGGCGCGGATTCTTCTTGCGTACTTCCTTGAGCCACGTCACGTTGCCCAAGGCGCGGCGCTCGGCGTTGTCGCGCACGCAGCAGGTGTTAAACAGCACAAAATCCGCCGATTCGCGGTCGGCGGCTTCCTCCATGCCCATGTCGCGCAGCATTCCGGCAAGGATTTCGCTGTCGTGCGCGTTCATCTGGCAGCCATAGGTCACAACGTGGTAGCTCTTCGGGGCATCCGGCATCAGGCGAATCTGCTGAATGTACTGCCGCTGCTCTTCCAGCTGTTCTTCTGAAATGATGACAGGCTTTCTGTCACTCATGGGCTTCCTCCTGTTTTGCAAGCATTTCCCGCAGCGGCGGACGCGAACGCTTGCGCGTCATTTCCACCAAGCCGAGGGAGGTCAAGCCGTGAATCACCGTCTTTACGCGGTCGGACGCGAACGCTTCTTCCAGCGCGTCCAGCACCATCTGCCGGTGTTCCGGGGTCTTCATGTCAATCATATCAATGATGATGATGCCGCTCAAATTCCGCAGGCGCACCTGCCGCGCAATCTCGCCGCACGCTTCCAGATTCAGCCGCAGCACGGTGTCCTCTAACTCGCGCTTGCCGGTGAATTTGGCAGTGTTGACGTCAATCACCGTCATCGCCTCGCACGGGTCGATGACCAGCGTACCGCCGCTGCTGAGCCACACGCGGCGCTCCTGCGCTTTTTTTAGCTGCGACTCAATTTTATAAATGGTCAGCAGGTTTTCAGGAATCACCTGAACCGGCGCAATGCCCGCGGCTTTCGCCTCCACCGCCGGGTCGTCCGTCACGATTTGGTCGATGCCGCGCGGGCGGTAATCATCCAGCACGGCTTCGAGCGTGCTTCGCGGCTGCATCAAGACGGACGGCACATGCGCGGTCGGCGCGGCGCGGCGAATCTGCTCCCACTGCTGGAACAGGCGCTCCGCTTCCGCCGCGAGTTCTTCCTCCGGCGCATTCTCCGCCGCCGTGCGCATCACCAAGCCGAAGCGCTCCTGCGCAATCGCCCTGCCCGTCTCCTTCAGCGCCTTCCGCTTGCCATCCTCCGTGATTTTGGACGACACGCCAACCATGCGGCTCATGGGCGTGAGCAGCATCGTCTCCCCGCCCAGGCTGATGTCGCGGGTGAGGAACGCGCCCTTGACGCCCTGTGCTTCCTTGCGAATCTGCACAATGACCGCGTCGCCCGTTTTCGGATAGGATAGCCCCGTGTTCTTCTCTTCCAGCGGCAGGAAGCCATTTTTCTCCTGCCCAATATCGACGAACGCCGCCTTCATCCCCGGCACAATGCGCTCCACGCGCCCCAGCAGCACCGCTTCCGCCGTGTCGCCCTCCTGCGGGAAAAAGACTTCCGCCAGTTGCCCGTCTTCCAATATGCCAATCAGCGGCTTTTCGCCCTGATGCACAAGCAATGTTCTCATAGGTTCTCCAAGGGCGTCAGTTCGCCGTTTTCATCCCGACCCAGCAAGCCGTTTCGGATAATCAGCGCATCCGGGGCGCTTTCCAGCCCGCAGAAGGTGCTAAGCGCACTTAACAGCATATCCGGCTTGCACGCCAGCGTCTCCGTCAGCACCATGACGGCATGAATCGCCGTGCCATCGCCGGAGAGCGACACCAGCAGCGGGCGGATGTCCGTTTCCTTCATGCCGGATTTCGTGCGGCGCATGGCGAGAATGCTCGTCTGCTGGAGAAAATCAGGAACCGCCGCAATCATCTTGTTCGCCGCGTTCGCATCCTCGATTTGCAGCGTGTAATCCGCCGCCTGCACGAGCGCCATCATCGCCGGGTGCTTGTCATCCAGCGCACGGGCGAAAGAAAGCTGCAAATCCGGCGGCAGGGCGCGGTTCATCTGCTGGAGGAAATCATCCGGCGACACCTCGTGCGCCATCGTCACATCCAGAATTTCCTTTTTCCCCGCCGCCCCGGTGGACAGCGCCGACGCGAACGTCAGCAGAATATGCGGATTATACCCATTGGAATACGCCACGGGCAGCCCCGAACGGCGCAGCGCCCGCATCATCGCCCGCTGAATGTCCAGATGCCCGATGTGGCGCAGGCGGATGCCTTTTTCAAACACAGCCATTATCCGCAATATTTGCACACCCCTTTGAAGCGCTGCAGGCCGCAGCCGTTGCAGCCCTTGCGGCAGTCTTTGGTCGTCTGCGCCTTTTCCGCCTTTTCCTTCTCGCGCCACAGGAACTCCTTTGTCACGCCGCAGTCAATCACATCCCACGGCATGATTTCGTCCTTCTCGCGGCGGCGGTAGGCATAGAACGCCGGGTCGATGCCCAGCTCGGCAAAGGCTTCGCGCCACATGTCGTACTTGAACAGCTCCGTCCAGCCGTCGAGCATACAGCCCTTCTGGTACGCGCGGAGAAGCACCTGCCCCATTCGGCGGTCGCCGCGGGCAAAGCACGCTTCCAGATAGCTCAAATCCGACTCATGATAATTGAACGTAACGCCCTTGATATGCAGCTTCTCGCGCAGGTGGCTCTGCTTCTCGCGCACCATCTCCTGCGTGTCCTGCGGCTCCCACTGGAAGGGCGTGAAGGGCTTGGGCACAAACACGGACGCGCTGCACACCACGCGCAGTCCCTTCGCGCGCTCGCCCCTCGGCACGGCAAAGTACGCATCGACGACTTTTTTCGCCAAATCCGCGATGCCGTCCAAATCCTCGGTCGTTTCCGTCGGCAGACCCATCATGAAGTACAGCTTGACGCTGCTCCATCCGCCGTGGAAGGCGTCGGAGACTTTGCTCATCAGGTCTTCTTCGGTCACGCCCTTGTTGATGACGTCGCGCAGGCGCTGCGTTCCGGCTTCGGGCGCGAACGTCAGGCTGGTTTTCTTCTCCTTCTGCGTCGCCTCCAGCGAATCCTTCAGCACACTGTCCAGGCGCAGCGACGGCAGCGAAATCGACACATGCTTCTCGTCTAAGCGTCGAATCAGCTCGCGAATCAACTCCGCCAGACAGGTATAATCGCCGGAAGAGAGGCTCGACAGGCTGATTTCCTCATACCCGGTCGTGTTCTCCAGCTGCTGCGCCAGCTCCACCAGATGCTCCAGACTCCGCTCGCGCACCGGGCGATACAGGATGCCCGCCTGACAGAAGCGGCAGCCGCGCGTGCAGCCGCGCATGATTTCCAGCATGATGCGGTCGTGGATAATCTCCATATACGGCACAGGGATTTCCGTGGGATAGAACGCCTTGTCCAAATCGGGGATAATCGCCTTTAAGACCTTTTCGGGCGCTTCGGGGCAGTTCGGCTTCATGGACGCAATCGTGCCGTCCGCGTTATACTGGACATCATAGAGCGCCGGGACGTACACGCCGCGGATGGCGCACAGGCGCTTGAGGATCGTCATGCGGCTCGCGCCCTCTTCGCGCCCCTGCATGATGACGCGGTTGAGGTCGAGAATCTGCTCTTCGCCGTCGCCGACCATGAACGCGTCAATAAAATCCGCCAGCGGTTCGGGATTGAACGCGCACGGCCCGCCCGCAACCACAATCGGGTCTTCCTCCCGGCGATTTTCCCGCAAAAGCGGAATGCCGCCAAGCTCCAGCATCGCCAGAATGTTGGAGTAGCTCATTTCATATTGCAGCGTAAAGCCCACGACGTCAAAGGCGCTGAGCGGGCTGCGGCTTTCGAGCGTGAACAGCGGAACATTTTCCTGCTTCATCAGGTCCATCATGTCCACCCACGGCATAAACGCGCGTTCGCAGAGCATATCAGGCTGCTGATTCATCGCGGCATAGAGAATCTTCATGCCCAGATGGGACATGCCGACCTCGTAGGTATCCGGAAAACAGAACGCAAAATGCAGCTTCGCGCTGTCCCACGGCTTGAGCTGCGTATTCATTTCCCCGCCGGTATAGCGCGTCGGCTTCTGCACCTGATCGAGCATCCGGGCGATGGCTTCTTGGTTGATTTCGGGTTGCAAAGTGGAAGTACCTCCTTAACCGTACAGCGCAGAATTCGCGCTCATTATAATGTATCATTTTTCGCGGTCAAGGTCAACTATTTGGCGGATGAAAATTTTGCCGCCGCCTGATTTTTGGCAAAAAGCAGCCGTTTTTTGGACTTGACAAGGCGTTTTGTATGGCATATAATGGTTTTACAAAATCTGTACGGGAGGTCGTTTTCCATGCGCAACAAACGGATTCTGTCGTTTTTGGTGGCACTCGTTTCTCTGCTGACGCTGCTGCCCGCTGCTTCGGCGTCAAGTGACGTGTACGTCGGGCAGACGTTCTACTTCGGCAGCTACGAGCAGGATGGCAACCTGCGCAACGGCGACGAGCCGATTCTCTGGCGCGTGTACAGCGTTGATTACGGCAGCCGGACAGTCCGCGCGGTGAGCGAGTATGGGCTGGATTCGATGGTCTACAACCGCTCGACCAGCACCACCTCGTGGCACAACAGCACCATCCGCTCGTGGCTGAACAGCACGTTCCTGTCCTCCGCGTTCACGTCGGCGGAACAGGGGCAGCTGAACAGCGTGTACGTCAGCAATTCGTCGGACTATGTGTACATCCTCAGCCAGTGGGAAATCCAGCAGTATTTGGACACGGAACTGCTCTACGCCACGGAATACGCCCGGCAGTGCGGCGCGTACACCGCCAGCGACACGGGCACCTCCTCCTACTGGGCGCGCGTGGACAGCACGTCGACCTTCGGCGTGTTCGTCGGCGCGCACGGCAGCTTCTACGACCACGGCAACAAGGTGACGGAGTTTGACAACGCCGTCCGCCCCGCCATCTGCGTCTCGTTTGACGTGGCGCTGGGCCGCTGGACGCCTTCTTCCTCCGACAGCAGCAGCGGACTGCTTGCCATGTCCAACCGCCCGATTTCGACGCGCTCCGGCCCTTCGACGAAGTACGATGAGCTTGGCACTTACTGGAACGACGGCGGCCACACGGTGACGGTGCTGTCCCGCGCGTCCGGCAACGATATCTGGTGGCTGCAGGTCGAGTTTGAGTACGGCGGCAAGACTGTGCGCGTTTACACGGGCGAGCAGCGCATCGACATTGACGTCAGCCGCGTGCCGATTGAAGGCGGCGCGATTGGTTCAGGGCGCGTAACCTCCACCACGACGGCGTACTACGGGCCGGGCACGAACTACAAGCAGCATCAGCAGAAGATTTCCTCCGGCACGACCGGCGCGGTCATGGCGTGGGAGAACGGCTATGTGTGCCTGGAGTTCCAGCCGTCCGGCTCGTACCAGATTCGCCGCGTATGGCTGCCGGAGAACGTGGTGTCCATCACCTATTATTGAGCCACGGCGATTATCATCACCATACGCACCTGAAAAAAGGCGGTTCAGCTTCATTGGCTGAATCGCCTTTTGGGTTATGTTTTCTTCCCGTGCCTGCGTCCCCCGGTCAGCAGCAAGCCGTAACCGACCACGCCCGCCAGCAGCAGACCGCCGGCGAAAATCAAGCCTGTCACGGCGCTGTGCTCCGGCACGTCCTCGCCGCCGGAAATACCGCCAGCCGTGTCGCGGGGCGCCAAGGCGTTTGAAATCACCTGCGCCAGCGGCAAAATCGTGTTTTGCAGGCGGATTGGCTCGGTCTCCCGCGCGCCCCAGAGCATCCGGAGCGGCTCTTGCGCGTTCGCGGCAAAGTACACGTCCCGAATGAGCGTCGGGGCGGTGTGGTCAAGCCCCGCCTTGACGGAGAGCGCGAAATTCTTCATCAGCGCTTCATTATCGCCGCCGCGGCGGACAATCAGGCGGATTTTCGCCGCTTTCTCGCCGCTTAAAAGCGTATCATATTCCGCGGAATTGCTGATTTCGTCCTGCGCGACGGTCAGCGGAAAATCCGCCTGTTCAGGATTCACCGTCACCAGCGCCGCGCCCTGATTCGCAAGCTCTTCCCGCAAATCCCGCGCCAGCGCCGCGTCGCCCATCAGCCCGATGGTGCGCACGGCACTGGTCACAGGCTGCGCCGTCTCGCGGGCAGACCACGGCACATCGGGCAGCGTCTCCGTGCCATCCTCGCGCAAGACCGCCTGCTGCCCCTCTACCGCAATCACCCGGTGGCGCGTGCCATCCGCCGTCAGCAGCACATCCCCGACGGCGGGGGGAATATCCAGCCACGCCAGCAGCGTCCCCTGCTCATCCGCCAAGCGATACGCCGATTTCTCCGCCGCCATGGCGGAACTGGTGAGCGTCATCATCAGCAGCAAAAGCAGCGTCAGAAGCTTCCTCATCCGCGGTGTCCCCCTTTCACACCCGGCGGGGTCAGCAGGAAAATGGCGGTTCGGCGCACAATTTCCGCCAGCGCGGTGGATACGCTTGCGCACAGCAGCGCCGCATCCGTCCACGGCTGCACGTCCGCGCGGAGAACCCCCGACACGCCCGCTGCGCCCTGCGCGACGAGCAGCCCCATCAAGCTGCACAGGAGCATCCCGCGCCGGCTGACCCCCAGAAAGCACGCCGCCGCCCCGATGAGTATCGCGCACGCCCAGAGCGCATCCGCCTGCCCGTCCGACAAAATCAGCACAAGCAGCCCCATCGCCCCGGCAATCACGCTGCCCAGCAGCACGCGCACCAGCTCCCGGCGCGGGCGGATAGTCATCATCAGGCGCACGGAAGCCGCCGCCGTCACCGCCAGCCCCGCTGGATTCACCCGCGCCGCGCCAAGCCGGACATCCGGCATCAGCAGCGCCGCGAGCATTGCCAGCAACCACGCGCCCGCCGTCCGCTGGCGAATCCCCAGCCGCTCCCACGCGCCGGAAAGCACGCCGGAGAACGTGAGCACAAGCAGAATGGTTGCCAGCAGCATCCCCACCGTCATGTTTTTCGCCTCCCTTTTCGGGTTCATACTATTTCCAGATGAAAAGGCGCAGGCGAATCTGGAAATAGTATCAGTATGCGCGCTGGAGGCGGTTTCATGCGCGGCGGAAAAAGATAGCGTCTTTTTGCGGAAAAACCCTGTCGAAACCCTTGACGATTCGCACTTTATTTGATAAAATTTTCATAGGGAGTGTTCTTTTATTTTATTACCTATTATTTATGGAGGCAATTATGAGCATCGACAATCAGCTTCTCTTCTGTTATCTGGAGGAGGACAATATCCAACAGGCGTATTTTCGCGTTCGCCCACTGCTGACCCCGGACGCTGACATCCGTCAAGAGGCGATGAACCAGTTTCCGGTGGAAGGCTGCCTGCGCATCGTCCCTGACCGCAACGAACAGCACACCTTCAAGAGCCGGATGCGCGACCTTGGGCATTATTGTCTGGTTGACTTGGCGAACCTGCCCGCCGAAGCCACAAAAATCCGCACAAACAAGAATTTCCGCCCTGACAGGGGGGAGCCGAACCAGTTTATCCTCTATTCCGACACCGTGCGTGAATTGCCCGCGCACAGCTTTTATGAGGTGATTTCCGCCCCGGCGGATGATGCCGCGGTGGTGGCGGAAACGGCGATTACGCCCCTGTTCTATCTGCGCGCGGACAACGTGCTGTACGGGCCTGTGTGCAAAAATGACCCGGAAAAGCCGCAAAAGAGCAGCGGGATGGCGGGAATGCTGTTCACGCTGCCCTGCCCGGATGGCGTGGAGCGCACGATTCTCTGCCTGAAGGATGCGCCCACAGCGGTGCGTCCCGCGCCAATTCAGCGGCAGATGCGCCCCAAACCCGTCCGCTTTGACCGCCCGTTGGACGCGGCAGCCGTTCCGGCGGCTGCGCCGAGTGTCGCGGCTGCCCCGGCTGACCCGGCAGCTCCTGTCGTCCCAGCAGACCCGGTCGTCCCGGCAGACCAGACCGTCCCGGCAGACCAGACTGTCCCCGAAGCACCCGCGGCGGAGAAGCCCGCGGAAAAGGCGGACGCGGCGGATGAATCCCTGCCCATCGGCGAAACGCTGAACATTCTGGACGAAACGAAGGATTTTGAAGAGACGCTGCAAAGCCTGAACACCGGCGTATCCGACAGTGCGAACCTTCTGCATCAGCAGCAGACGCGCCCGGTGAAAATGCCGCCGAGCATGATGAAAACCGGCCCGCTGACCGGCACGCCGCTCGTCCGCACGCCGCTGCGCACGTCTCCTCAGCCGAGCAAAAACCGCGTGCAGGAGACGGTGAGCAGCCAGTGGTACGTTGGCAAATACGAGCCGCCGGCGCAAAACCTGCCCAACGGCACATCCATGCGCCCCATTGACAACCCCGTGGCGGACGCGGTGAACGCCTTCCGCGCCGCGTGGCGGATGCCCGAAGCGCGCGAGCAGCTGATGGACTTCATGCTCTCGCTGGACGGGCTGCGCTCCAAGCTGGAGCCCCGCATTTGCAAGGACCGCAACATCACCGCGCTCCAGCGCGTGCTGCGCGACCGCCTGCAGGATTTGGAGGCGGAGCGCCTGACTGCCCTGTGCCAGCTGGACAAGGCGCGCCGCGACATGGACGGCTTCAAGCAGGAAATTATTGCCGGCATGGCGAACCGCCTGCAGAAGGAAACGGGCAAGCTGGAGAGCGACCGCGACGCGTGCGAAGCGCAGTTGGCGTCGCTCAAGACCGAACTGAACAGCCTGACCGTGCAGCGCGATTCCCTGCTCAAGCACATTGACACACTGCAGAACGATGCGCTCCCCGCGACCATCTCGAAGCTGCTGGGCGACTTGCAGCTGAACATCCCGCTGACGGGTCAGCCGCTGCGCATGAGCCCTGTGAGCGGGCAGCAGGCGACGCTGGACGAACTGCTGGCACGCCTGACGGCTGTGTGCGGCAAGTGCGGGCTGACGCTGACAAAGAATCAGGGGATTGCGTTGCTGCTCCTGCTGGCGATGAGCGACCGCATCGGTATTGTGTCGCCCACCCCTGCGCCCGCCGCGACGCTGATCCGCAACATCGCCGCCGCAATGGGCTGGGAACGCAGCTTTGCGCACCAGATTTCCGCTGAACAGCGCCCGATGGTTGCCCTGCGCCCCGTGGACGCAACGCCCGTGCTGCTTTTGACGAGCTTGCCGAACTATGCGCCGATTTCCGGAATGCACAAGCTGCTTTTGTCGCGCAGCAGCATCGGTTTGACCCGCAACGCCGCCTACGACGCCGGGCAATGGCCGATTCTGCCGCTCCCCGCGCTGCCGTTCATCCCGGAACTGCCGGCGGATGACGCCGCGCCGATCAGCCAAGCCGCGCTGACCGCTCTGCTGGATGCCACGAGCGTCGCCAAGACGTCGGACGAGGAAATCACCGCCGTACTCTCCCCGATTTTCGCGATGGTACCGCCGCTTTCGGGCGCCGCGCGGGCGGAAATGTACCGCTTCATCCGTGTTGCCGCCGCCTTGATGGAGGGCGGGCTGCCCGTCGCGCTGGACTTCGCGATTCTGCTGTGGGTTGTGCCGATGGTCGACCGCACGAGCCGGAATTTTGCGGATTTCAAGGCGCTGCTGGATGAATATCCGCTGTCGCAGGCGAAGCTGTAAAATAAATGCAAAGCGCAGTC
>OJPR01000429.1_pt1 | contig 15382 bp, 17 predicted proteins | sample 1598621 | NCBI WGS metagenome assembly OJPR01 (sample SAMN03922489, study PRJEB24848) | human gut metagenome | isolation source: stool sample | host: Homo sapiens | place: Germany | collected 2011-05 | reverse complement strand
CCTTCCGACGGGACAGCGCCCGGGCCGCTACCTCCGGCGGCAAGGACGGCGGTAAGGCCGGCGTGACCAGCGCCGCTACCGGCGACGGATTCCCCATGGGCGGCATGGCCGCGGCGCTGCTGGTCAGCGGCAGTGCTCTGGTGATGCTCACCACCCGCGCCAGACGGAAGGAAGAGGAATAACCCATTCCCTCCCGCGGGGAAAATCGGATAACATGCCGGCAGGGCGGGGTAAAATACCCCGCCCTGCCGGCATAGCCCATATCAACGCCTCCCATTTCGTCAAAGCGGCATCGGAATCCGTGCGATCTCGATAACTGCTATGATGGCAATGATAAAGGCGGCAATTCCGATAACGACTGCGCTCCTTTTGCTGAGCGTTTTCTTTTTTGCCCGGCATATCAGCATAGCACCGACCACACAAACAGCCGCCGCTATCAATGCGATGCCCAGCGTTTCCCACAGCCAGGAAAGTTCATATATGATCTTCATTCGTTCACCTATCCTTTTTGTCCATGCTGGCATAGCATGACTTGCCGACCATATCGATCATGGCTTATTTCAACAGCTCCGACAATACCTGAAACAGCTTTTGAATATCCAGCGGTTTGGCAATATGGCCGTTCATGCCGGCACGCAATGCGTTTTTCCGATCATCCTCGAACGCATTGGCAGTCATGGCCACAATGGGGAGCGCTGCCTTTTTTGTATCCGGAAGCGCACGGATCCGGCGGGTCGCTTCATAGCCATCCATCTCCGGCATCTGAATATCCATCAGGATCAGATCATACCGGTCGGCAGAGGCCGCTTCGACCTTTTCAACGGCAATCTTTCCGTTTTCCGCAGTATCTACCTCAAAGCCCGCTTCTTTAAGAAGCGTTGACGCGATCTCCAGATTCAGCTCATTATCCTCGACCACCAGAAGCTTCTTCCCGGCAGAAGCGGAGGCTTTTGCGGCGGGCGGCGTCTGTTCTGTTTTCGCCTCGCCGCTGGGGAAGCGCAGAGAAATGGTAAATTCCGAGCCCTTTCCCTGTTCGCTTTTCACCGTGATCCTGCCGCCCATCATATCCACCAGACTTTTCGTGATGGCCATGCCGAGCCCTGTACCCTGTATCTTACTGACGGTGGAGGTCCTTTCTCTGGCAAACTGCTCAAAAATGTGCTTTTGGAACTCCTCGCTCATGCCGATGCCGTTATCCTTGATGTGGAATTCAAAATCGGCATAGCCCGCCGGAGCCGTATCCTTCTGCACGATCCACAGGCTGATCTGCCCGCCGTCCGGCGTGAACTTCACGGCGTTTGCCAGAACATTGATCAGGATCTGCTCAAGCCGCAGCGGATCGGCAATGACATCCTCGTTTTCCACGCCAACGGTATCGAGGGTAAGGGAGAGATCCTTTTCGGAAACAACGGCCTGTACGATATCCCTGAGCTCATGCACCAGCTCCGGCAGATGCACCGGCTTTGCTTCCAGCGTGACCTTTCCGCTCTCAATGCGGCTCATATCCAGCACATCGTTGATAAGGGACAGGAGATGCTGGCTGGAAACGGATATCTTTTTCAGATAGTCCTCTACCTGACCGCGGTCGTCGATGTGCGTCTGCGCCAGCGCGGTGAAGCCGATGATGGCATTCATGGGCGTTCGGATATCGTGGGACATATTAAACAGGAACTCCCGCTTGGCAAGATTGGCCTTGGTTTCACGCTGAACGGCAAGCTGGAGCGCGACGTTTTTCTGCTCGAGTGACTTCCTGTATTCTTGCTCGGAGTGCTCCTGCTGCATAAAGAAATCCTTTGCGGAGTTCCAGCGGAAGACCTGCACAAGCGCCAGGATCAGAATATACATGACCAGCGTGATCACCAGATTCATCACGGTGAGGGTATAGACCTGACGGGCGGGAACATAGGCATAGAGGTAATAGTCCCGTCCATGGCTATATATCCCATAGCATTGTTCGATGCCCTTCGGCGCGTATACGCGGATCAGTTTATCCGCATGGCCGCTTCTCCGGATCGACATGAGCCGTTCGCTTTCGAAGATGTTCATGCCGATCAGAGTGGGATCGTTGGAGGCCGCTACCCGGTTATCCTCCGCCACCAGAAGAGTCCCCGTGGAGCTGATCTCATAGCCATCTAACAGGGTCTGGATGGACAAAACGGACTTTTGTGAAAACTCTGCCGGGATATAGCGATAGGCCAGCACCACACCCGTGCCGTCAGCGCAGCTGTGGACAGCGACATTGACAAAATTGTCTCCGCCCAGCTCCACGCGCTTGACATAGGTCTTCTGCGGGTAGTCGATGACGCTGAGGATCGGCTCCATTTTGATGCCGGACTGAAGCTGCGCATAGCCGGTGCCATTCTCCGTGTACTCGCATACCAGTTCGCCCTGCGCGTTCAGTACAGAAACGCCTGTAAGCCACAGTGTCCTGGCGTATTCCGACAGCGCCGTCTCATCGCAGCCGAGGGAGAGCCCCTCCAGCGCGTGGACGGCGGCGGCCTCGCGCACAAGGCTTTTTGCAACGGCGGTATCGTTGTACTTCGTATAGTCGGCGGACTGCGCCTTGATAAATTCCATTACTCCCGTCAGCCGCTGCTCGCAATTCTGAATATCCGCCCGCCTGGAAAGCGCGAAAACGACTCCAAAGAGGGAAATCCCCACAGCAATGCAGACGAGCCAGAATTTTTTGCCGAAAATAGTCTGCAAATGATTACTGTTCAAGGCATTCCACCTCCAGATAGGTCTCGGGATGCTCCAGATATCTGCCGACGATCTCCTGCATGGTCCCATCCTGACGCATCTGCGCAAAGGTGTCCGTCAGCTCCTGCGCAAGACCGCGGTCATCGTTGACGGAAAAGGCCGCGCCGATTCCGGTGATCAGCAGCGGCTCCTCCAGAATACGGAAGTCCGCGCCGTAATCCGCCATATACTGCAAAATGGTTGTTTCGTGGGCGGCAATGGCATCCACATAGCCGCAGTCCAGCGTCGCATACTGTATGCCCCGATCTTCCAGACTGATAATATCCTCGAATTGAGGGATATCCGGCTCTCCGCTTTTCAAAAAGATCTCCTCCGGCTTGCCGGTGGATTGTACGGCAATGGTCTTGCCATTCAGGTCGCTCATGGCGTAAATGTCGCTTGCTGCACTGACGGCGATGACCTGCCGGCTGACCATGTAGGGGCCGGCCCATTGGTAATCCTGCTCACGCCCGTCCATGGAGAAGCAGCCCCAAATGCAGTCGATCTCCCCGCTATCCAGCAGCGTTTTTTTCTGCTCCCAGTCGATGGTCGTAAACACCGCCTGATAGCCCATCCGCCGGAACGCCTCGGATGCGATCTCCACATCGATACCGGTTGGATCGCCGTTATTGTCCAGATAGACGAAGGGCGGATAGGTGTCGCTGCCGATGGTGATCTGCGGCAGCGACGATGCATCCGGCTGCTTTGGTGTCTGCGCCGCGCAGCCGCAGAGCGCTCCGGTCACAAGCAGAACGGACAGAATAAGTAAAATAAGTGTTTTGGTGTGTTTCATCCGTACGATTCCCTCAATTTCCGCCTTCGATCATTTGCATAAGTTATTATACATTGATTCCGGCAAATAGCAATATTCAGTGTGCCATTTACGCGATATTGCTGTGGCCATCGCCGCGGAATTTCTCCGATTCGGCGAAAAATGGCTCAAACTATTTCGAAAACGCGTTGAAATTTGCGGATAAAGCGACTATAATGGCGGGACGGATCATTGTTTATAGATTTATAAAACGGAACGGCGGCGCATTTGTGGGAGAAGCCGGAGAAAAAGAAGGAGCTGCGCGCGGAATAAAGGCGCAGGCTGCTGCTCCGGCATGGCGTCCCGCCTTGCCGGCATCGGATACCGTACGACGCGTTGGGGAAAGGCAAAGAGTACTATGAAGCAAAATGACAAGGGATTTACCTTGATGGAGCTATTGATCGTGATCGCGATTATTTCCGTACTGGTCGCTATCGCGATCCCGATGTTTTCCTCTCAACTGGAAAAGAGCCGGGAAGTGACAGACCTCGCCAATGTGCGCGCCGCGTATGCGCAGGTCTCCACAGAGGCTATGCTGGGAGACACCGATGCTGCGGTCACAGTCAAGTTGAAGCAAAAAAAGGCCGACTGGCAGTCGGTAGACCCTGTAAACATCGGCGGCATCGTTCACTCCAGAGGGCAGGGCGATACGGACAACTGGATAGGTGTGGCCACGCCGGGAGGAAGCTGTGTCGTTTCGTATGATGAGAGCTGCGGCGTGGTGCTCACATGGAGCGGCACGGCAGCGCCGTCCAAGCCAGATTACCCATTTGATACCAGTATAAGGGATTATTTCTCACCGCTGCTATATGCGACCGATTTTTGGAAATCGGACATGCTTGCCGAAAATAAGAACTTTGAACTGGACTCCCGCTGCCCGAACTCGGCCTATATCCCGGGCATTGAAGCTGAGCTTGCAAAGATGAATAACAGCCTTTTGCAGCAGGGAGACTGCACCTGGGCCTTTTTGGGAGATGGGCGCGAGGGGCAGAATGCAAAGCGTTACCTTTTCTGGACTTCCTTCAACACAGACAAGGTCGGCGCCGGAAAGAAGATCCCTGTACTCATTCAAACCGGTGACGGAAAATACTATGTTTCCGAAACCACGACGGGTCAGCGAACAGATAAAAAAGGAGCCGGTTATGTTGCGATCTCAAAAAGTCTCTTCGTGAATCAGTACACCGACCAGTATAAGAAGGTTTTGGATGCCGGCACGGAGTATCTCACACTGGAAGATGCCTACGATGCATACATAACGGCCCTGAACAATGCAAAATACGACGAGGTTCGTGAAAGCTCAAGAGGGTAAGGCTGCAAAAAGTCGGCGTCCTCTTTACTGCGCGGCCCGCTATCAAGGAAAACCGCAGACCCGACAGAATTTGTCGGGTCTGCGGTTTGTCTGTGTTCAGATTTGCGGTCTTGATTTCTTTCAAAAAACGTTTTCAGCACAGGATCTCCACCTGCTCCACGCCATACCGGCGGAATAGCGCCAGAGCCTCCCGGCCAATTCGCTCACCGGACACCACAATGGGGATCGCAGGCGGACATCCAACGGTAGGCGCACCGCAGACCCGTCCCAGCGACTGCGCCGCCGGTATGGTCTTCCGCGGGGCAAGCAGTGCCTCCCGCACGGAGCATACCCGTTCCCCGCGGGCCGGCGGAAGCGTCGGCTGCGGCACATAAACGGCATCGTTTGTTCCGAAAGCATGGAGGATCCGTTCAATATCCGCGGCACGATTCTCCGGCGTCAGCATCAGCACCAGAAAGTCCAGATCGGCGTATTCACATTCTACGCCATTCTCCCGCAGCCGGTCTGCCAGCTGTCCGCCGGTCATACCGGATGGCGCCTTGATAGTCAGGCGCAGCGGGTCCGACGGCTCTATCTGCCATCCGGCAGCTGTCAGCGCCTTCCGCGCTTCGTCCAGACACACGCACATCTCCCACAGGCGTTCCCGGTACCCATCCGACAGGTAGCGGTTGCACAGATCCAGCGACGCCAGAGTCAGATAGGACGGGCTGGTAGAGCCAAACATGGCCATCGCCGTTTTTGCGTTCTCCCGCAGAGACGCCGGCGCTGCACGGCTGATATGAAGGTACGCGCCGCCGGTCAGCACCGGCAGCGTCTTGTGCGCCGAATCGCAGCACAGAGCTGCACCCAGATCCAGCGGGTGGCGGGATGGCTCCAGAAACCGCAGATAGGCGCCGTGGGCGTTATCCACCGCCAGCAGTGTGCTGTGCTTCCGGCACACCTCCGCCAGAGCGGAAATGTCCGCCATGCCGCCCAGATAGTCCGGACTGGTGAGATAGACCGCCGCAGGCGGCGCAGGCAGCTCCGCCAGCGTCCGCTCCAATGTGTCCGGCGATACAGGACAGCTGCAGAGAGAGGTACTTCGTTCCGGCCACAGCCAGACGATCTCAAAATCCAACAGGGCCGCCGCGTACAGGAACGCGCGGTGTGCGTTCCGGGCGGCCACGATCGTCCGGGATCCGTTTCCGCAGATCAGGGCCAGATACAGCATCGCCCGGATACACTGGCTGGATCCCTCCGTGGAGTACACCGTCCGCCCGGAGCCGAACAGCTCTCCCGCACAGGACTCACTGCACCGGATGATGCCGTCCGCTTCATACAGGCTGTCTGCACCCCGGATCTCGGTGATATCCAGTGCCTCACAGCCCAGAAAGGGTTTCCCCTTGTGGCCGGGCACGTGCGCACGGACCATCCCGGAATCCGCATACCGCCGGACAAAATCGGCAATGGGCGTTTCCATCAGCTGTTGGCCTTGGCGGAATCCTCCGCCACCTTCATCATGATGGCACATTCCATACGCTTACGGAACAATTCGCAGCCTGCCTCGTAAACACCGCGGATCGAGCCTGTAGCGTGGAAGGCGTTGGCCGCACAGCCGCCGGAACAGTAGAATCTCGCCCAGCAGTCGTTGCACTCAGGCCGGGCGTAGGCATTGCAGGAGCGGAATTCCTCCCGCAGGGCCGTATTGGTCACGCCGTTCCAGATGTCGCCCAGCTTGTAGGCTTCCTCACCCACGAACTGATGGCAGGGATACAGGTCGCCCCACGGCGTTACGGCCATATACTCCGTGCCGGAGCCGCAGCCGGAGATCCGCTTATAAATGCAGGGGCCGCCCGTCAGATCCAGCATATAGTGGTAGAAGGTGATGGGCTTGCCTTCCTTTTCCCGACGCAGCATATCCTTGGCCAGCAGCTCGTACTGATCCTTCACGATCTCCAGGTCCTCCGCCGTCAGCGCGGCGGGGTCCTCCGGCGCGCACACCACCGGCTCCATGCTCAGCTCGGTAAAGCCCAGATCCGCCATGTGGAACAGGTCCTTCGTAAAGTCCGGATTGGCATGGGTAAAGGTGCCGCGCATGTAATAGTTCTTGTTGCCTCTGGCCGCTACCAGCTTCTGAAACTTGGGCACGATGCGCTCATAGCTGCCGTTGCCCGCATAGTCCACCCGCAGCCGGTCGTGGATCTCCTTGCGGCCATCAAGCGACAGCACCACATTGCTCATTTCACGGTTGGCGAAGTCGATCACGTCATCATCGATGAGCATCCCGTTGGTGGTCAGCGTAAAGCGGAAATTTTTGCCCCGCTCCTTTTCCACGCTGCGGGCATACTCCACCAGCTGTTTCACCACGTCCCAGTTCATCAGCGGCTCGCCGCCGAAGAAGTCCACTTCCAGATTGGTGCGGCTGCCGGAGTGATCCATCAGGAAGTCCAGCGCCTGCCTGCCGACCTCGAAGCTCATCAGCGCGCGGTCTCCGTGGTATTTGCCCTGACTGGCAAAGCAGTAGGAGCAGTTCAGGTTGCAGGTGTGCGCCACATGCAGGCACAGCGCCTTCACCACATCGCCGGAGCGCTCCTTGAACGTACCGGCCATGTCTGCGAAGGTGTCGGGGGTATAGAGCTTCCCGGCGCGCTTCAGCGCCTCTACATCGGCAATGCAGTCCCGCAGCTCCTGCTCCGTGACATCCTCGCGCTCACCGTATTTCTCCATCATCGCCGATACGATCTCATCCGCCGTGTGATCGGGGTAAAGTGCAATGATGTCATAGGCTACCTCATCCACTGCATGAATGGCACCGGAGCAGGTGTCCAGCACGATGTTGTAGCCGTTCAGTTGATACTGATGTACCATTCTTCCGTTCTCCTCGTACAGAAAAAGTGCCGCCTGAACAGGCGGCAGCTTTTTGAAAATTGCGATCGATTACTTGCTGGTGTTCTCGCACTTCTGGTTTGCCACGCCGCAGCTGGTCTTGCAGGCGGACTGGCAGGAAGTCTGGCACTCACCGCAGCCGCCGTTCTTGGCGCTGTCGCACAGGCTACGAGTCTCGAGGGTCTTGATTCTTTCCATAATAGCATGTATCTCCGATCTGTTAAATTCTAATGGATTTCCCAGCGGACTATCCGCAGACAGTCACCTTAAAAACCGGAAAAATTCTAACACACCATCCGTATAAAGTCAAGCTATTCCGGCAATTGGTGTTCCAAATTTGGCGTTTTTGCCGCGTCTGCGTCCATTTTGCGGGTCTTGGCGCAGGCGCAGTTGTTCCTGCCCGACGTTATCCGGAACAGGGACACTCTGTGAAACAGCGCGTAAAACGCGCCGGCGGGCAAAATATGATACGCAGCGCGATCATTGCCGGCAGAATGAGAAAACCTGTGGTATAATAAAAGAAGCTGGATCTGGACGAGCCTGCCGCCGCCGGTATCCGGCCCCGAAAGCGGGACGGGGCCTGCGACACGCTTTCGGCCATGGGGCGGATGTTGAGAACGGGAAATTAACAAAAACTTTATCGCAATGTGATATACTATGGATAACTTACACGGGAAAGGGAGGGCATACCATGCGCCTTTTGCTCATTGAAGATGAACGCACGCTGTGCGATGCCGTTGCGCGCCGGCTGCGCCGGTCAGGGTACAGCGTAGATCTCGCCTACGACGGCGAGCGGGCATTGCAGCTTTTGGAGGTGGAGCGCTACGATCTGGTGCTGCTGGATCTTAACCTGCCCAAGCTGGATGGCATGAGCGTGCTGCGCACACTGCGGCAGACCGACCGCGAAACGCGGGTGCTGATCCTCTCCGCCCGCAGCGGCACCGCCGATAAGGTGGACGGCCTCGATGCAGGCGCCAACGACTATCTCTCAAAGCCCTTTGCACTGGCCGAGCTGGAGGCGCGGATCCGCAGCTTGACCCAGCGGCAGTTCATTCAGCCGGATGTGTGTCTCTCCTTCGGTACGCTGCGCTTCGACACAAGAAGCCGCATCGCCGCGGTGAATGGAAAGACGGTCTCTCTCACCAAAAAAGAGAGCGGTATTTTAGAGTATTTGCTGCTCAATCAGGGCCGCCCGGTCAGTCAGGAGGAACTGATCGACCATGTTTGGGACAATAGCGTGGACGGCTTCAGCAACTCTATCCGCGTCCACATCTCCGCGCTGCGGAAAAAGCTGCGCGCTGCGATGGGCTATGATCCTATTCATAACCGCATCGGAGAAGGGTATCTGCTGGGAGGGCCGGAAGAATGAAGGTGCTGTCTCTTCAATGGCGCATTACGCTGATGACCGTCCTGCTTATCGGTGTTACCTGCGTTTCCATGAATCTGCTGCTCTGCTCATCCGGCGTATATTATATGGACTCCATTGCAGATTCGCTTCAGGACTACGACCACATTGCCGTTGAGAGCGGAGAAACTGCCGGCTTTGACCCGCAGCTTATCCCGCCCGGTGAGGGCTTGACGATCGTTGTCAGCGGGGCGCAGGCGCGTTTCCGCACAACAAACTGGTACATCACAGCGGCGATCGCGCTCCTCGGCGGTATGTTGGCCTATTTCGTCAGCGGTCGTGCGCTGCGTCCGCTGCGCCGCTTTGCGCAGCAGACAGAACAGGTGGAGACAAGCAACCTTTCCGAGATCCGGCTTGACGAAGAGACGCTGCCGGAGCTTCGCTCCCTTACCCAGGCTCTCAACGAAATGCTGGAGCGCCTGAGCCGCGGCTTTGACGCCCAGCGGCAGTTCGTCGGCAACGCCGCCCATGAACTGCGCACGCCTTTGACGCTGCTGCAAACACAACTGGAGCTTTTCCCCGATGAGCATCCGGATATTCCACCGGAAAGCGCGGCGTTCCTCGCCTCCCTGCAGGACGAAGTCCAGCGGCTCAGCCGGCTCACGCATGCGCTGCTGGACATGAGCGATCTTCAGTCCGTCCCGCGCGATGATGTCATTCTGCTCTCGCCCATGATCGATGAGGTCTTTGCCGACCTTGCCCCGCTGGCCGAACGCAATGGGATCTCCCTCTTGCGTGAGGGGGAGGATGTTACCGTTGTGGGCAGCGATATGCTGCTTTGCCGTATGTTCTTCAATCTGGTGGAGAATGCCGTCAAATACAACCATCCCGGCGGCACGGTGAAGGTGGATGTGCAGCAGCGGGACGGGCAGGTGGTCATCCATGTAGCGGATACCGGCCGCGGCATCCCACAGGAGTTCTGGCAGAGTATCTTCCAGCCCTTTTTCCGCGTGGACAAGTCCCTCAGCCGCGAGCTTGGCGGAGCGGGGCTTGGCCTTCCGCTGGTGTGGGAGATCGCGCGGCTTCACGGCGGCCGCGTTTGGGTGGAGAAAAGCACTGACAGCGGCAGCGTACTGGCCGTAACATTTCCGTTGTCCGCGCCGACTACGGACGCCGGCAGGGAGTAAGACGGTATTTCCTGCAGGGGATCTGATCACGGCCAAACCGGGAGAGGTACTTGCGCGCTGCTCTGCGGCGCTGGCCAAAGCGCGCACAAAGAGACGGAGGCCAGAACGGGGCGGCAATCAGCGAAGCTTCATCGGAGATGAGTACCTTCTCTGCGGTTCAACCGGGTTTAGTCCCTCTGAAATGAGCGAAACATGGCTTACTTGGCCGAAATTCGTGAAAAAGCAAAGCCGGTCAAAGGAAAAAGTTATAAGAAAGCCCCGGAAAAACGAAGTTTTCCGGGGCTTTCTGAGCGTTTGAGTTGTAAAAACGTACTCGATCAGCGCTTGCTGAACTGAGGTGCGCGACGGGCGGCCTTCAGACCGTACTTCTTGCGCTCCTTCATACGAGGATCGCGGGTCAGGAAACCGGCCTTCTTCAGGATGGCGCGGTACTCGGGATTCACCAGCAGCAGGGCGCGGCTGATGCCGTGACGCAGAGCGCCGGCCTGGCCGGACACGCCGCCGCCCTCGACGGTGGCAACGATGTCCACCTTGCCCAGGGTGTTGGTGGCGTTCAGGGGCTGACGGACCACCATCTTCAGAGTCTCCAGACCGAAGTACTCATCGATGTCGCGGCCGTTGATGGTGATGGAGCCGGTGCCGTTCTCAAACAGATGCACACGGGCAACGGAGGACTTGCGGCGGCCAGTGCCGTACTTGTAGGGGTTCTTGGACTGATACATTCTCTTTCTCCTCCTTACTTGACCAGCTCGGGCTTCTGAGCGGCATGATCGTGCTGCTCGCCGGCATAGATGTGCAGACGCTTCAGAGAGTCCTTGGTGACGATGTTGCGGGGCATCATGCCGCGGACGGCCACGCGCATGGCCAGTTCGGGCTTGTCCTGCATCAGGATGCGGTACTTGGTCTCCTTCAGACCGCCCACCCAGCCGGAGTGGGTGCGATAGTACTTCTGCTCCATCTTGTTGCCGGTCAGGATGGCCTTGCCGGCGTTGATGACGATGACGTTGTCGCCGCAGTCGGCATGGGGGGTATAGGTGACTTTGCCCTTACCGCGCAGCAGGTCGGCCACGATGACGGCGGTCTTGCCCAGAGGCTTGCCGGCGGCGTCAACGACGTACCACTTGCGCTCGATGTTGGCCTTGTTTGCCATGAAAGTGGACATGGTTTTCTTCCTCCAATTTATTATAATGTATGCTTTACATTTCCGTGTGCCCTTGCTAAAATCGGGACAGAGAAAGCGCACTGAACGCGCAATGATATTTATAGCATAGCGCGGGGAGAATGTCAACATTGATTTGATTTACGGCGAGAACATCTGCTGTTTTCTCTTAATAGCTCCGCTTTTCTCTTGTTTTCTCAAAACGCAAATTCATTTTTTACGGGAGGGATGCCGCGTGCAGCATATCCTGGGCCTGGTCCGGCGCTGTGTGGAGGACTACAACATGATCGAGGCGGGAGAGACCGTGGCCGTGGGCGTATCCGGCGGCAAGGACAGCCTGCTGACGCTGGCGGCGCTGGCGCGGCTGCGGGAATTCTACCCCAAGCCGTTTGAGGTGCAGGCCATCACGCTGGAGACGGGGATGCCGGGCATGAGCTTTGAGCCGGTGGCGGACTACTGCGAAATGCTGCACGTGCCGTACATCCGCATCGCGGTGCCGGTGTACGACATTGTGTTTCAGGAGCGGCAGGAGAAGAACCCCTGCTCCCTGTGCGCCAAGCTGCGGCGGGGCAGCCTGAACACGGCCCTGACGGAGCGGGGCATTCATAAGATCGCGCTGGGCCACCACTACGACGATGCGGTGGAGACCCTGTTGATGAACCTGCTGTTCGAGGGACGGCTGGGGTGCTTCCAGCCGGTGACGTATCTGGACCGGACGGGCATCACCCAGATCCGCCCCCTGCTGTACTGTCAGGAGGCGGACATCCGGCGCATGGCGGCAAAGCTCTGTCTGCCGGTGGTGAAAAATACCTGCCCTATGGACGGACACAGCCGCCGTCAGGAGGTGAAGGAGCTTATCGCATCGCTGGAGGAGCGGTACCCCGACCTGAAAAAGAAGCTGTTCGGCGCGGTGCAGCGCTATCCGCTGTACGGCTGGGATCTGACGAAGGAGGAGCGGTGACATGAAGCGGCTCTATACGCCCTGGGGCGAGACGGTGGATAAGACGTGCCCTCTGCCGGAGTACCCGCGGCCCCAGCTGGTGCGCAGCAGCTATCTGTGCCTCAATGGCCTGTGGGACTACGCGGTGGAGGACGGGGACGAGCATACCCGCCGCAGCACCGGAAAGATACTGGTGCCCTTTGCGCCGGAGAGCCTGCTGTCCGGCTGCGGCTTCCAGCTGCGAAGCGGCGAGACGCTGCGGTACGAGCGGACGTTCACCCTGCCGCAGGGCTTCCGGCGGGACCGGGTGCTGCTGCACTTCGGTGCGGTGGATCAGTGCTGCCGCGTGCTGGTGAACGGGCAGGAGGCGGGCCGCCATGAGGGCGGCTATCTGCCGTTCTGCCTGGACGTGACGGCGCTGCTGAATGACGGCGAGAACCGGCTGACGGCGGTCGTCACCGACGACGCCGCAGGCGGCGTGTACGGCATGGGCAAGCAGCGCTATCAGCGGGGCGGCATCTGGTACACCGCCACCAGCGGCATCTGGCAGACGGTGTGGCTGGAGAGCGTGCCGGGGAACTACGTGAAAAACATCCGGCTGACGCCGGATCTGGACGCAGAGGTGCTGCGCTGGCACATCGAGGCAGACGCGGCGGAGGGCGCCTGCGTCACGGTACGGGCCGGCGATACGGTGATCGCGGAGGGCCGGGCCGATGAAAACGGCGATGGCGTGTCCGTCATTCCGGCGGCGCACCTGCGGCCCTGGTCGCCGGAGGACCCGTTTTTGTACGACGTGGACATCACGCTGGGAGAGGACCGTGCCGCCAGCTATTTCGGCATGCGGAAATTCTCCCTCGTGGAGCATCAGGGGCGGCAGGTGCTGGCTCTGAACAACGAGCCGTACTTCCAGACGGGACTGCTGGATCAGGGGTACTGGTCCGACGGATTGTACACCCCGCCATCGGACGAGGCCATGGTCTGTGACATCCGCACCATGAAGGAGTTGGGCTTCAACATGCTGCGCAAGCACATCAAGATCGAGCCGCTGCGGTGGTACTACCACTGCGACCGGCTGGGGATGCTGGTGTGGCAGGACATGGTGTCCGGCTTCGAGAGCTTTGAGCCGCTGTACACCCAGGTGCTGCCGTTTCTCGGCGTCCATCTTAAGGACGCGCCCTCCCGCCGGTTCGGCAGGGCCGGTGAAGCGGGGCGGAGGCAGTACGAGCGGGAGCTGGAGGGTACCGTGGAGCTGCTGCGAAACTGCGTGAGCCTGTGCCTGTGGGTACCGTTCAACGAGGGCTGGGGCCAGTTCAACGCGGCGCGGATGGCGGAGAAGGTGCGCGCACTGGACCCCACGCGGCTCATCGACCACGCCTCCGGCTGGCACGATCAGGGCGCGGGGGACCTGCGATCCTATCACGTGTACTACAAGCCTGTGCGGATGAAGCACGATGGGCGTCGGGCCCTGGCGCTGACGGAGTTCGGCGGGTACAGCCTGCCGGTGGCGGGGCACTATACCACGGAGAAGTCCTTCGGCTATCGGGCGTACAAGGATGCGGACAGCTGGATGGACGCGGTGGAAAAGCTGTACGAAAACGAAGTCATCCCCCTCATCGCGTCCCAGGGGCTGTCAGCGGCAGTCTATACCCAGGTCAGCGATGTGGAGGATGAGGTCAACGGGCTTCTGACGTTCGACCGGCGGGTATGCAAGCCCGACGCGGACCGGATGCGGCGCATCAACGGGAAGCTGAAGCTCTGACGGAGGCGCTATACCAGCACCCACTTCAAAAGCAGCAGCAGGCCCAGCCCGGGGACGCCCAGTACGCCGATGGTCAGGGCGTTGAACAGGTTCAGGCCCAGGGACATGCCGGTGACGGTGGTGGTGAGATTCAGCAGCCACAGGGCACAGAAGCCCAGGGCGCTGTTGATAAGTACACGCAGCGCCAGCTTCAGCGGCTGACGCAGCAGGCGCAGGCAGGCTACCAGCAGAAACAGCAGCACCAGCCCCAGCGCGCATTTCTCTATGAGCGACATGTGTCCCCTCCTTTCATGGCGCCGGCAGCCATGCAGGGGGCCTCCTCCGGCGCGGAGGCGGCCGCCGCAGCAGCCTGTACCGGTCGGGCGCGGGGAATGGCGGAGGGCACCGCCTCACCGCTGAGCTCCTTGATGCGGCGCAGCAGGTAGTTGCAGCGGGCCTTCAGGGCGCTGATCTCGTAGATACTGGCTTCGATGAGCTCCGAGTCGCAGACGCAGTTGAAGCGGGTGTAGGCGTCCTTCAGGGCGTCGGTAGTGCGGAGCAGCTCCTGCTTCAGATCGCGGAGCGCAGGATCGGTGGTGGGTCGTTTGGCCATGGTGATTCCTCCCGTCATGTATAGTGTACGGATAGTTTGGACAAATATGACCGGCGTTAATCAGGGGCGACAGCGTTCCCCCGGAAAGGACAGACATGGAGCATCGGGACTATATGGAGCAGGCGCTGGCCCTGGCACGGGAGGCGGCGGCCCACGGCGAGGTGCCGGTGGGCTGCGTCATTGTGAAGGACGGTAAGGTCATCGGACGAGGCCGGAACCGGCGGGAGGAGAAGCAGGCCGTGTACTCCCACGCGGAGATGGAGGCCATGGCCCAGGCCAACGCGGCGCTGGACTCCTGGCGGCTGGAGGGGTGCGACCTGTACGTGACGCTGGAGCCCTGCCCCATGTGCGCGGGGGCCATTATCAACGCGCGGGTGGCGCGGGTATTCTACGGCGCACGGGACGCGGCCATGGGCGCTTGCGGCGGGGTGCTGAACCTCTTTATGGAGGCGTTCCCCCACCGGCCTCAGTTGGTGGGCGGCATCTGCGGTCAGGAGAGCCGCGCACTGCTGAGCGCGTTTTTCGCGGCCATGCGGGAGAAATAGGAGGTAAATCGGCGGGGCCCTGCCCCGCCGATTTTGCGATTTATGCCTCCGGCGGCAAAAGGAATATTCCGCGCTTCCGAGCGCGGGTCACTTTTGGCCACAGCCCCAAAAGTGACCAAAAGGTCTGCTTG
>OJPR01000420.1_pt1 | contig 15654 bp, 12 predicted proteins | sample 1598621 | NCBI WGS metagenome assembly OJPR01 (sample SAMN03922489, study PRJEB24848) | human gut metagenome | isolation source: stool sample | host: Homo sapiens | place: Germany | collected 2011-05 | reverse complement strand
CTTGTCTACTTCGTCGTAGAATGCCTGGTACGATGCGCGCATGGCATCCTTGTCTTCCGACCCCCAGTTGTCGTAGGCCGATATGTCTTCACCGGCTTCGCTCCAGTAGTATTTCGGAAGCGTGTTGATACGCCAGTTCAGGTTGGTGTAGCTTGCCGCGCAACCGCTGTAATATTCCGAATCCGTGAGGCGGCTCCCGCTACGGTTATCCGTCGTATAGGCGGCGTCCTTGTTCTGGAGTACCCAGTCCACGCAAGCCTGGTAGAAGCTCTTGCTGTAAGCGCTGCGGTCGGGGGCCACGACGAGCGTCATGCTGGGGTCGAAGTTCCATTTGCCGCTGACCTTCTTGAACGGGCCGTCGAGCGTCTCTGTGTCCTCGGTCTTGATCCAGTCCGCACCGTCGTAAGTGTACTCGTCGGCGAAGAGCAGGGTCACCTTGTCCGTCGAGTCGTAGAAGTGGTATGCCACGTTCATCTTCTCCTCGGCCAGGGCGTAGGGATATTTGTACTTCAGGTAGAGGGGCAGGTAGGTGTCCTGCGAGAACGACGAACTGAAGTTGGGATTGGTGGCGCCCATCTGCGTGTAGTCCTCGGGGTTGACCATCGTGGTGTTTTCTGCGGCTGCCCACGACGTGCCGTCGAAGGTGTAAATCGCATAGCGGTTCTTGGTCACCGCGGCGCGGGTCATGCCGAAGGAAGCTGCCGAAGCATTGGCTGCCGGCTTGACAGAAGTGACCATCGTATTGAGGAACTTGCTGCCCGATACGCCGATCGCATAGCCTTCCACGACGACTTCCTGTCCGTCGAGTGCTGGGTCTACGGCGCCGTCCAGGACATACGAGAGGCTGCCTTGTGCCGTCAGCGCTTCGTCGTTGATGACGTTGTAGTAGTTGCCGTCGATTTTCAGCGTACCCGTGTAACGCACGTACTGCGCCGTGGTCAGCGTCAGGTAACCGTCCATGTCGGTACCGTCCATCTCGCGGATCGCGGGGTAGGTGAACGTATCGGCCTCGGTATTGAGTTTGGTGACGGTCGATGCCGCGGGGTACTGGTTCAGCCCGGCATAAGCCGAAGTGGTACCTTCCACGCTGACCAGATCGCCGATGGCATAGGTTCCGGTCGGGTCGGCATTGGTATAGATGAGGATCGACCCTGTGCCGTCGTTGATGAGGAAGCCGCGCTTGTAGGTCGCTGCGATCTGTCCCTTCACGCTGAACGTGCCGGGATCGGCCGATGCGACGACGCCCACGGGCGTGAATGCGGGCTGCGAACCCTCCTCGGTGATCGTGGCGACCATCATGTTGGCGAATTTGGGTGCGTCGCCGCTCTTGCTGACGGAGAAGAGGTAACCGGTCGCGGTGACCTTCTTACCGTCCAGGCTCTCGTCGATCTGCCCCTTGTTGGGGAAGGAGAGGCTGCCGGTGGCCGTCGCGGCACCGTCCACCTTGAGGTTGTAATAGTTGCCGCTGATCGAGAGCGTACCCGTCAGGCTGACGAATTTGATCGACGTTGCGGTCAGGTAGGCGTCGAGCTCGCTGCCCGACATGGCCTGTGCCGTGGGGAAGGCGAAATTCTTGGTTTTCTCCACGAGCGTGATCTCGGCCGTGTTGCCGAATTGCATGCCGCTGTTGTATTCCGTAACGGCACCCTTGACCTTCACTACATCGCCTAGCGAGTAGTTCGACGGGGCGTTCAGATATACCAGAATAGCCCCCGTGGTGTCGTCGACGATAAAGCCGCGGGCATAGGCAGCCGAAACGGTGCCCTGCACGGTATAGTCGCCGGGGGCAATGATTTCGCTGATCTTGTTGATGGTCTCGGGGATTTCGCCGCCTCCGGTCGAAGGCTCCTGCTCGGAATAGGCGTATTCGGCGATGACGTAGTCGCCGGCCTCGGCGTTCTTGACGGCCTCCTTGAGGATGCGCGGCAGGTAGTTGGCTGCCGGCTTACCGGGTGTAAAGTAGTCGGCCGTGATATCCTCGCCCCAGGCTACCTCGTAGTCGGCGGCCTTGAGCTCGTAGGTCGAGGCGGAAGCGATGCCGGTGATGGCCTCGGATATCTCGCCGCGCTGGTTCTTATAGGTAACGGTGACAGTCGAGCCGTTCGAGAGGTAGCTGTCGTAACCTGCAGCCAGGAAGGCGGGCAGGTACGTCGTGGCGGAAGCGGCTTCGGAGAAACATTTTGCAGTGCCTACGGCGGCCAGGGCTGCCACTGCATCGGGCCCTGCGGCTTCGGCGATCGCCTTGTTGGCGGCGTTCGACGCGACGCTGGCGTAGTCGGCGTCGGTCATCGTGTATTTCAGCACCTGGACGTCGGTGATCTCCTTGTCGGGGTTGAACCCGTCCAGATACTCCTCGTTGTAATCGTCGACATTACAACCCCCCCCCACGAATGCTATCGTCGCAAGGGCCAGAAGGTATTTTACAATATGCTTGTTCATATGGTTCGCTGTAATTAGAAGTTAATTTTCAGTCTTACTGTATAGGTGCGACCGAACGAGTACATGACGGCATATACGTTCTGCCAGATACCTTCGTCGGCTGCGGCGCACTGCGCGTCCATGATGTAGTTGTAGTCGTAGACGTTGTTCACGTTGCCGTAGATCGTGGCGCGTACGTTGCCGATCTTGAAGGCGTAGCTGGCCGAGAGGTCGAGCTGGTGTCCCCACGGAATCTTCCACGGGTCTTTCACGTCGACGGTCGAGTTGCCGTTAAGGCTGGTGTTCGAACCGATGTAGAAGTCGGCGTAGTTGTTGCCGTAGGCGTTCCAGTCGGCGCTGACGCGCAGTCCCTTCATCGGGCGAACCGTGACGCCGAGGGCTCCGGTGGTCTGAGCCGAACCGCCGACCTTGATGCCTTTCTGTTTGAGGTTGAGCCATGCGTGGTCTTCAGCCATGATGCCCGAGGCGACCGTGCCGTCCAAAGCCTTGGTCAGGGGCTGCCCCTGCGTGTCGTAAATGTAGCCCTTCGAGTCGCTGTCCCACTGCCAGTCGCCCAGCGAAAGCATACCGGTCACGTCCAGCCAGCGGTTGGGGCGCAGGACGAAATCCAGTTCGAGGCCCATGTGGCGTGCGTCGACACCCGAGAGGTTCACGCGGGCGTAGTCGCCGTTGGCCATCGAGCTGGAACGTACGACCGACTTGTCCATCCAGAGCGTGTAGTAACCGTTCAGGTTGACCGAAAGGATGCCCGAGCGGAATCCGTAGCCGATCTCGGCAGAGAATACCTTTTCGTTCAGCGGGTCGGGGTTCTTGACGTTGCTCGTGGTGCTCTGCAGGAATGCGCCGCCCGAGAAGAACGGGGCGCGGCTGATGTAGCCCAGGTTGGCGAATACGTTGTGTTTCTCGTTGATGTTGTAGTTGGCACCGCCCTTGACCGTGTAACCGATGAAGTTCACGTGCTCGGACTCGGCGTGTGCGGCGTCGTAGTAGAAGCGGTCGTAGCGCCAGTAGCCGGTGTTGGAAACCGAACCCGATACGAAGGCGTTGAGGTTTTTCTTCGTCCACTCCAGCTGGGCGAATACGCCTTCCTGGTGTACGTGGCCGTCGTAGTCGCGGTAAACCTTGTCGCCGACCTGCAGTTTTTCATACACCCAGTTGGGGTCGGCCGCGGCGGCGTTCTGCTCGGGCTTGACGTTGGCGCGGCTGCTGTCGTCGATGAAATACTTGCCGTCGTAGAGGTCGATGATCTCGTTGTTGTGCTCGCCGATGTAGTAGCGCACGTCGATACCGGCCGACAGTTCGAGCGACTTGGAGATTTGGTTGGTATAGGTCGAGAGCAGCCCGTACCACATGTGGTTGTTGTTGCTCTTCGACATGATCATGCGCGAACCGTCGGGACTGGCGGCGTTCATCTCCTGGATCTTGTCGTAGGCGAACGTGCCGTCGGGGTTACGGAAGGTGGTGTTCAGCACGCCGTAGTTGGTACCCTTCCACATGTTGCGGTCTGCCGAGGTGCGGCCCTGGCCCGAGTAGCCGCTGCCGCGTCCGATCGACATGTAGAGCGCCGTCGAGAGCGACGACTTGTAGTCGATCTGCCACTGGTGGTTCAGCGAGATCTGGGGCTTGTGGTATTCGTTGAAGTGCGAGTAGCGCTGCCTGCCGTTCTTGTCGAAACCGTACTCGGCGTTGTAGCGGTACATGTCCTTTTCGCCCATGAAGTTCTTGGCCTTCTGCCACTCCTCGATCTTCAGTCCGTCGTCGAGGGCATGGCGCTGCGCGTGCTTCTGCGGGGCGCCGAAGGCGGTCAGCGACAACTGGTGGCGGTCGTTGATGCGCTTCGAGATGTTGACGAACCAGTTGTAGCCTTCGAAGTTGGTTCCCTGGATGTAACCGTCGCCCCAGCGCTTCGCGCCGAGTACCGACAGTGCCCAGCCGCTCTTCGTGAGGCCCGTCGAGAGGCTGAACGAAAGGCTGTAAAGGCCGTCGTTACCTACGCCGAACGAGAACGTGCCGCCCTGCTTGGCCTCGATGCCGTTGGTCACGATGTTGACCGAACCGCCGACCGAGGGCGACGAGATTTTCGAGGCGCCCAGGCCGCGCTGGGTCTGATGCTGCGCGTCACGTCCGAGAGGCCGGCCCAGTTCGACCAGTATACCCCCCCCCACTCCATGTCGTTCACGGGGACGCCGTTGACCATTACGGCCACGTTGGCCGCCTGGAAACCGCGCATGTTGATCTTCGAGTCGCCGAAGCCGCCGCCGTCCTTGGTCACGTAGACGCCCGGGGTCGATTTCAGGATTTCGGGGAACTCCTGCCCGCCGAGTTTGTAGCTGATCTCCTCGGCGTTGACCGTCGATACGGCTACCGGGGTTTTGCGCTGCACGGCCACCGACTGCATGACGATGACATCCTGCAATGCCACGGCGTCGGGCTCCATCTGGATGATGCCCAGGCGTGCGTTCGGGCCCGTGACGGGTTTTTTGGTCGGGACGTAGCCCACGTAGCTGATCTCGATCTCCTTGGCATCGGTCTTCAGCGTGAAGTTGCCGTCGACGTCGGTGCTGACACCCTGCGATGTGCCGGGTACGGTCACAGAGGCACCGATCAGCGGTGCGCCGGTCTCATCTACGATTTTACCCGTAACTGCCGATTGCGCGACAGCGGCGGACACTCCGAACAGGATCAGGGCGGCCGTCATGAGGAAATGTTGTAAATGTTTTCTCATACTTTTTAATGGATTAGTAAATAAAAGAGTGTAATGGATATTTCGGTTTCTTCATAGCGTGGTGTCGTGGTTCGCGGCACTAAGATCGGGGATTTTTCCGCTCCCGCCGGTGGGGTGGCGGAAGTTTCACAGGATTTTAACCCCCGGCAGCCTTTCGGGAAGGCTCTGAGATCCATGGTATGCTGGGGTTTGTATAAAGTTGCGAGGGATACTCCGCGTGTGAGATACCCCTCGTTGTTGCGTATCGCAGGCCGTGCCCGGCGATAGCCGATGTCCGGTTTGCATACCTTCTCCCGCACCGTATCGGTGATGCAGGGTGCCGGTGGAAACCGTTATTTCCATAAAGCCGTCCATAATTTGCTTATACAAATTTAAACCAAATATTTCACAGCCGCAACAGAACACCGCAAATTTTGTTCAAATATTTTTCAACCTGTTGACGGGCATTGTCTTGCACGTGCGGCACGTTCCTTGTGCAGCTGACTCGCATGCAGGCTTTCAAGGAACTATACTGGCGTTATTCGCTTTTCGTGTTGATCCTCGGACTGGGGGTCACGATCTTCATCGAGCTGACCCCGTTTCTGGGCGGGGTGCTGGGTGCCATGACGATCTACGTGCTGCTCCGGCGGCAGATGCATTACCTCACGGCCTGCCGCAAATGGCGGCGCAGCCTGGCCGCGTCGCTGCTGCTGGGCGAGGCGGTGCTGTGTTTCCTGGTGCCGATCAGCCTGATCGTCTGGATGGTCGTCAACCAGGTGCAGGACATCGCCCTCGCGCCCGAGTCGGTCGTCGAGCCGCTCAAGCACATCGCTGCGCTGATCCACGACAAGACGGGATACAACCTCTGGCAGGAGAAGAACATCACGTCGCTCGTGGGCGTGATCCCCCGGCTGGGGCAGTGGGTGCTGGGCAGCATCATGGATTTCGGCATCAACATCATCGTGCTGCTGTTCGTGCTCTATTTCATGCTCATCGGCGGCCTGCGCATGGAAGGCTACTGCCGCGAGATACTGCCTTTCAACCGGGACGTGGGCAGCAGCGTCATGCGCGAGGTGCACATGATCGTCCGTTCGAACGCCATCGGCATCCCCCTGCTGGCCGTCGTGCAGGGCGTCGTGGCGTTCGTGGGCTACCTGGTCTTCAACGCCCCGAGCCCGCTGTTCTGGGGCGTGCTGACCTGTTTCGCAACGATCATCCCCATCTTCGGGACGGCGCTCATATGGCTGCCGCTTGCGGGTTACATGGCGCTGACGGGCGACTGGGGGCCGGCCATCGGGCTGCTCCTCTACGGCGGGCTGGTCGTGACGCACGTGGACAACGTCGTGCGGTTCATCATGCAGAAGAAGATGGCCGATACGCATCCGCTGGTGACGATCTTCGGCGTTTTCATCGGGCTGTCGCTCTTCGGGTTCATGGGCGTGATTTTCGGGCCGCTGATGCTGGAGATGTTCGTCTTCTGCGTCAATATCTTCAAGAAGAAGTACCTCGACGGGACGTCGTACAAGCAGTTGTTCGTCCCCGAGCAGGATATTCAGGCGTAGCCCGCCGGGCGCTTCCGGGCGGGGCGCTTTTACGAAAAGTAACCGTTTCCGGTGTTTTTTGTGAAAAATCCCTGTAAAATGGTTGGAATTTCAAATTGTTTATTATCTTTGTTATTGGAATAACAGTAAAAGCGGCAACAAGAACCCTTAATCAAAAATATCACAATGGCGAGAAATCTCAAAATCAGAGACCTTACGTTGCGCGACGGACAGCAGTCCTCGTTCGCGACGCGCATGTCGCAGGCACAGGTAGACCGTTGTCTGCCCTTCTACAAGGATGCAAATTTCTATGCGATGGAGGTCTGGGGCGGTGCCGTACCCGACTCGGTGATGCGTTATCTCAACGAGAACCCGTGGACGCGCCTGGAGACGATCTACAAGGCTGTGGGCAAGGTGTCGAAGCTCACGGCGCTTTCGCGCGGCCGTAACCTGTTCGGCTACGCGCCTTACCCCGACGACGTGATCGACGGCTTCTGCCGCAACGCGATCGAAAGCGGGCTGGGCATCATGCGTATCTTCGATGCCCTGAACGACGTGGACAACGTGAAATCGACGATCAAATACGTCAAGCAGTACGGCGGCATCGCCGACTGCGCCGTATGTTATACGGTCGACCCGAAATATCCCGAACCCTCCTTCATGCAGCGCCTGATGGGCAAGAAACAGCCGCAGCCCGTCTTCACGGATGCCTATTTCCTCGACAAGGCCAAACAGATGGCCGCACTGGGCGCCGACATGATTACCATCAAGGACATGTCGGGCCTGATCCCGCCGCGCCGTGTCGCCACGCTGGTCAAGCTGTTCAAGAAGAACATCTCGATTCCGGTCGATTTCCATACCCACTGTACCCCCGGCTACGGCCTGGCTTCGGTGCTCGCGGCCATCGTGGCCGGCGTCGACATCGTCGATACCAACTGCTGGTATTTCGCCGAAGGCACGGGTGCCCCGGCCATCGAGCTGATCCACGTGTTCTGCGGCAAACTGGGTGTCGACACCGGCGTGAACATGGAGGCCGTGGCCAAAATCAACACCCAGCTGCGAGAGATCCGCAAGGAGCTCAACCAGTCGGTATTCGGCGCGGACAAACCCGAACCCAAGGCATTCAACCCGCTGACTGACAAGCTGCCCGCCGAGATCGACGCCCTGTTCGACAAGGCTATTGCGGCCGCCAAAGCCGACGATGAGGACGCTACGATCGACGCCTGCCGCAAGATCGAGGCCTATTTCGGGTTCCCGGCTCCCAACGAACTGGTGCAAAAGGCCGAGATCCCCGGCGGCATGTACTCGAACATGGTCGCCCAGCTCAAGCAGCTCAAGGCCGAGGACATCCTGCCGCGCGCCATGGAGCTGATCCCCTCGGTGCGCCTGGCCGCAGGCCTGCCGCCGCTGGTGACCCCGACCTCGCAGATCGTCGGTGCGCAGGCCGTCAACTGCGCCCTCGACGAGAAGGCCGGGCGTCCGATGTACACCAACAAGAGCTCGCAGTTCGTCGGCCTGGTCAAGGGCGAGTACGGACACACGCCCGTGAAGATCGACCCCGAATTCCGCTTCAAGATTTGCGGCGTGCGTGAGGAGACGCCCTACGATACGTCGAAATACCAGATGCAGCCCAACCCCGAACTTCCCGAGGCCGGAGGCGTGAAGCTCGCCGCCAACGAGAAGGAAGTGCTGCTGCTCGAGCTGTTCCCGATGGTCGCCAAGACATTCCTCACGGACATGAAGGTCAAGGCTTACGCCGCGGCCAAACCCGCCGAGCCCAAGGCCGAGGAGAAGAAGGCCGAAGAGGTGAAGAAGGTCGTCATCACGGGCAATGCCGTGACGGCGCCGCTGCCCGGGCGTATCATCGAGCTGAAGGTCAAGGTGGGCGATACGGTCAAGGCCGGCGACGAGATCGCAATCCTGGAGGCCATGAAGATGGAGAATGCCGTGACGACCGATTATGCCGGCACGGTGAAGCAGGTGCTGGTGCAGCCCGGCGAGAACGTGGCGACCGACGCCGTACTGGTCGAGATCGGATGATCCCCATCGGCACATTCGTCCGAAGAATGGGCAGCTGGCTGTATGTCGGTTGCCCTTTTTCGTGCGGTTTTATTATAAAACAGTATATTTGTACCATCAAATAATTAAACCTTAGACTTATGGCATTTCTAAAAGAATTCAAGGAGTTCGCCCTCAAGGGGAATGTGATGGACATGGCCGTCGGTGTGATCATCGGCGGTGCATTCGGCAAAATCGTCTCGTCGTTGGTGAACGACATCCTGATGCCGCCGATCGGGGCGCTGATCGGCAATACCGATTTTTCGCAGCTGCGGCTCGATATTTCGAAGTTCCGGGACATGACTTCGAGTGCCGTGCATGCCGTCGGCGACGTCGTGACGGGCGGCGGCGAAGCCGCTGCAAAGGCGGCTGCCGAGCCCGTTTACTGGAATTACGGCGCCTTCATCCAGCAGTGCATCGACTTCACGATTCTGGCATTCTGCGTCTTCCTGATGGTCAAGCTGATGAACCGGCTGATGCGGAAAAAGGAAGAGGCCGCCGCTCCGGCGCCTGCTCCCGAACCCGCACCCACGAAGGAGGAGTTGCTGCTGACGGAAATCCGCGACCTGCTCAGGGAGCAGAAGAAATAATTACCCGATACGTGCAGCGGGCTGGCTGCCAAATGCAGCCATCCCGCTTGTATTTGCGCGTGCCGGCCGTGCCTATGGGTTGCGGCAAGGGAGGGGAACCCGCTGCCCAGCCCGGCGGTCTCATTGGTCGGACTCCTTTTTGTGCGTATACTCCTGTAATATATAAGTGGTGAAGATCGGGAACATCATCATTCCCAGCGTAGGCAGCAGGATGGTGATGACCTTGCCGATGGCCGTGACGGCGAATATCTCGGCGCCGACGGTCGTGACGTTCATCCAGGCCCACCACAGGGCGTTTCCGAAACCATGGAGTTTGTCATTGACGAATATTTCGTAGTCGTAGAAGACCAGTGCCGAGATATAGGTGAAAACCACGACCGTGAAGATGTAGGCCGTGAATAGCCGGCGGATCTTGTTGTCCACGAGCCATTGCACGACTACGTAGAGTGCCAGGAACGCCCGCATCAGCGGCATCACCCCGATCAGCATGGCCCAGTAGCGGGGGAGGTCTGCACCGCTCCAGGCCAGGATGTTCAGGTAGGGGATCGAGATCAGGAAGAACAGAATGTTCCGCCCGAAGAAGCGCCCTTTACGTTCGGCCGCCGCCCAGCGTACGAAAAAATCGCACAGGAAAAGGATGCAGACCACCAGCTGCACGGTCAGGTAGCTCTGCGAAAAACGGGTGTGGTCTCCGCCGATGATTTCCCACGAGACCGCGGCGAGCAGGACTACGCCGGCAATTACTTTGAGTATGCTCAGGGAATTGGCGATTTCGTTGCGTGATGTGTCTGTCAGCGGCATGTCATTCTGTTTGCCCACAGGCGGGCAAAATCGGTGCCAAAGCCCCGGAGTCTGAATTTTCCGGTGATTTTTTGCCGAAAGATTTTGCATGAATAAAAAATTCTATTACCTTTGCACTCGCTTTGATGCAATGGCGGGTTAGCTCAGCTGGTTAGAGCGCATGATTCATAATCATGAGGTCCCGAGTTCAAGTCTCGGACCCGCTACAAAATACAAAGGGACACTTGTACGCCAGGTGTCCCTTTTTTGTTCCCCGCCTCTCCTCGTCTACCGATCTTCGCACAACCCTTTGTCCCGCCCCGTTCGGCTGTGTCCGTCCGCCCTGTTTTATTTTGCCGCGGCCGGCGAATCCGGGAAGGCATCTTGCTTTGTCCCGGAGGGAGTATTTTAAAAATTTCTTATGTCGCATGAAATCAGTTGGTTATATTTTATTACCAAAAAAATATTACTTTGGGAGGTTCTTTTATTAACTTTTTTTACTCAAAAAACATTGTAATAATAAATATTATTACTACATTCGTGTGGAGATAATGTCGTATTTATATTTTTAAAATGGATTGTTATATTATATAAGTGTGATACTTGTGGTATGACATTCCTATTGTAAAATTAATTGCTTGTATCGAGATTATCCCTGAATAAATTTCTTAAAATACCCGAAGGTGAACTAACCCATAATTATTCAATCTAAAATACCTGATTATGAAAAAACTTTTTACCCCCCCCTGTTGGCCGCGTTGTTGTGCTGCATGGGTGCATTTCTTATTGCCTCGTGTTCGGACGACGATGAAAAATGGCCCTCGGAAGTCTCCCAACCTTTCGTTTCCGTGACGGCTGCCGACGGCGATGCGACGATCACCGCCGTCATTTCGGATGCGGACAAGACCATCACGTTCGGGGAGTTCCAGAACATGACCGACCTATCCAAGGTGACGGTTACGTTCGATATGACCTGGGGTGCTATCCTCAAAACGCCCGGCACGGCGACCGCCGAGGTTAACCTCACGTCCCCTTACAGCGTTGTTGTGAACGTGGGCTACCTCCACGAAGAAACCTACCTGATGTCGGCCAAGCCCAAGGATATTCCCAACCCGATCCTTTCGGCGAAGGTCGGGGACGAAGAGGCTGTCATCGCCGGCAACACCATCACGATCGCTTATAAGACGGGCATGAATGTCAATGCCATGGTATTCGACATCGAGCTGGTGCCGGGCGCTTCCCTGAAGTCCCCCGCCGACCGGACGTTCGACCTCGAATTCGCCGACGGGACGCTGGTGGTCACCTACGGCGGGACGGACTACACCTATGTCGTCAAACAGACCGGCTATACCCGATCCCCTGCTGAGCCAGGGATGGACGGACGAGACGGGAAGTTTCGGCACGCTGCCCAAATATATCAAGGTCTATAAGACCACGAAGCTGAACGGCGTCGACAATAATATCGCTTACATCGCCATCATGGGCCCGCAGTCGACGATGGGCGTTGTCGGCAACGGCTCCGATCTTAAGACGATTCAGGAGCTCGAAAGTTTGGACGGCAGCTGGAACGTATACCTGGTCGGTGTATCTTCTGCCGGTACCGCAGTTCAGACCATCATCCGTGACGGACAGTTCGTTCAGGATCCTCATGCCATCAATTCGTTCGCTACGATCGGACAGGATAACAACGGTGCTTACAAGATGGCCTGGTCGCAGAAGTTCGATGGTAAACTCTATGCATTCCCGTTCAGGGACGGCAGTAGTTTCACGGCTCGGGTTCAGAGTGACGGTACCGTGTGGGATGCAAAGACGGCCGTTTCCGGAATCCCGATGGTTTTGTGGAACGGGAATGTCCTGACCGAAGCGCAGACAATCTGCAACGACGGTAGTAACAGCGGCTGGTATGCCGGTAATCCCGCGTATGCACGTGCTGCGGTCGGTGTCACGGCCCAGGGTAAGGTCTTCGCATTCTGCGGCCAGCAGGTCGAGGGTAGCGTCGGCGTTTCGATGCTCGACCTGGCCAAGGTCATGAAGGAGCTGGGCTGCGTCTCCGCCATGTCGTTCGAAGGCTCCAGCTCGCCCAACATGCGTGTCAACAAACATGAAACCGTACTCAACTCCAAGGCCGCTTCGGGCAGCGCCGAGAAGGGCATGCAGTGCGCATTGGTCTTCAAGTAACGGCGTGCTGCCGTCCGTTGGACGGCGGCATGGTGAATAAACGGGCCGGCATGTCGGAAGACATGCCGGCCTTTTCCATGCGCTGCGCCGTGGGGCTCATGCTCATTCTGCTCCCGGGCGGTGTGCCGTTTTTTCAGCTGTGGCGACGCGCCAGCTCCGCTTCGAGGTTGGCGATCGAGCATCCGGTGGCTTCGAGCAGCACCAGCAGGTGGTATATCAGGTCGGAGGCTTCGTAGACCATCGCTTCGCGGTTGCCTGCCACGGCTTCGATCACGGTTTCCACAGCCTCTTCACCCACTTTCTGTGCGATCTTGTTCACGCCGCGGTCGAAGAGTTTGCTCGTGTAGGAGCCCTCGGGCATCTCGGCGTGTCGCCTTTGGATGACGCCCTGCAGATAGCGGATGAAGCCTTCCGGCCCGGCCGCGGCCCCGTCGAAGCAGCTCGCCGCTCCGGTGTGGCAGGTCGGGCCGTGGGGGATGGCACGTATGAGGAGCGTGTCGTTGTCGCAGTCGGCCGTGACCGATACGATGTCGAGGTAGTTGCCGCTCGTTTCGCCTTTTGTCCAGAGGCGGCGGCGCGTGCGGCTGTAAAAGGTGACGCGGCCTTCTGAAAGGCTCTTTTCGTAAGCCTCCCGGTTCATGTAGCCGAGCATCAGCACCCGCAGGGTGCGCGCGTCCTGTATGATGGCGGGGATCAGTCCGTCGGCCTGCTTCGCGGCGTCGAGCGCCTCGAAGGGTTTTGCTGTGATTTCCATGGTGTCTATTGTCTTACGTTGATATTCAGCCGGTGCAATTCCCGTTTGAGCACGGGGATCGGGATTCCGTTGTAGTGGAAGATGCTTGCCGCGAGCGCCGCGTCGGCACGGCCGAGCGTCAGCACGTCGGCAATGTGCCGCACCGATCCTGCGCCGCCCGAGGCGATGAGGGGGATGGGCAGCTCGGCCAGCCGTGCGAAGGTCTCGCACGGGTAGCCGTCGCGCGTGCCGTCGTGATCCATCGAGGTGAAGAGCAGCTCGCCCGCGCCCCGCTGACAGACTTCGTGCGCCCATGCGAAAAGTTCGCGGTCGGTCATGCGCTTGCCGCCGTGGGTCGTGACGCGCCATACGCCGTCGGTCATCCGCGCGTCGATGGCCGCGACGACGAACTGCGACCCGTATTTCGACGCGATGGCGTCGATCAGCGCAGGGTCGCGTACGGCGGCGCTGTTGACGGTGACCTTGTCCGCCCCGGCGTCGAGCAGCCGCCCGGCGTCGGCGACCGATGCGATGCCTCCGCCCACGGTGAACGGGATGTCGATGCGTTCGGCGATTCGGGCGACCAGCTCCGTGAAGGTCTGCCGCCCCTCTTCCGTGGCGCTGATGTCGAGGTATACCAGTTCGTCGGCCCCTTCGGCGGCGTATTTCGCCCCCAGCTCCACCGGGTCGCCGACGTTGCGCAGCCCGACGAAGTTGATGCCCTTGACGGTCTGTCCCTCGCGGATGTCGAGGCAGGGGATTATGCGTTTGGCAAGCATCTTTTCAGTTCTTCGAGGGTGATACGTCCTTCGTAGAGAGCTTTGCCGACGATTACGCTGCGCAGCCCCGCGCCGTCGAGCGCCTCGATGTCGGTCATCGAGGCGATGCCGCCGCTCACGGTGATTTCCACCCCGGGGAACTGCCCCTGCAACCCAGCGTAGAATTCCGCCGAGGTGCCGCACAGCATCCCGTCGCGGGCGATGTCGGTGCAGATGACCTGCGCGAGCCCCTGCGGTGCGAATCGGGCGATAAGCTCCTGCGCCGTCATCTCGGATCGCTCCGTCCATCCCTGTACGGCCACCGCGCCGTCGCGGATGTCGGCGCCCAGGATCAGCTTCCCGCCGCCGAATTCGGCGAGCCATTCGGCGAACGATTCCGGTTCGCGCACGGCGATGCTGCCGCAGATGGCGCGGCTGGCGCCTGCGCCGAATACGCTGCGCAGTGCCCCGCGGCTTTTGATTCCGCCGCCGTACTGTACTTCGAGCGTGGTTTTCGTCGCCACGCGTTCCAGCACGGCGAGGTTGCGGGGCTCCGACGCCTTGGCGCCGTCGAGGTCGACCATGTGTAGCCGGCGGATGCCCGCCTCTTCGAAGCGTTGCGCCGCTTTCAGCGGGTCGCGGTAGTAGGTCGTCCGGCGGCCGTAGTCGCCCTGCGTCAGGCGCACGCAGGCGCCGCCGATGATGTCCGTTGCGGGTATGATTTCGATTTTCATGTCGTCAGAGTTTTAGGAAATTGCGTAGTATCCGCTCGCCCGCCCGCCCGCTCTTTTCGGGGTGGAACTGCGTGCCGAAGAAATTGCCGCGCCCCAGGGCGGCGCTGAAGATCCCTCCGTAGTCGGTTTGGGCGATCGTGGCGTCGCACGCCTGCGCCGCGAAGGAGTGGACATAGTAGAGGTAGGTGTCTTCGCCGAGGCCGTCGAAAAGCGGGCTGCGGAGCCTGCCGACGGTGTCCCAGCCTACGTGGGGAATCTTCAGCGGATTTTCCCCGCCTCTCAGCCGCACGACGTGCGCGGGGAAGATGCCCAGGCAGCGGGTGTCTCCCTCCTCGCTGTCCAGGCACATCAGCTGCATGCCGATGCAGATGCCCAGTACGGGTTGCGTCAGGGTGGGGATGAGCGCATCCAGTCCCCGTTCGCGGAGTTTGGCCATTGCCGACGAGGCTTCGCCCACGCCCGGGAGGAGCACCCTGTCCGCCTGCCGCAGCACCGCGGCGTCGGACGTGACCGTAAATTCGGCGCCGATGCGCCGCAGGGCATTGGCCACCGAACGCAGGTTGCCCGTATCGTAATCCGTGATCGCTATCATAGTATGCCTTTGCTGCTGGGTATGTCGTATCCGAAGCCGGTGCGTGCCACGGCCATGCGCAGCGCACGCGCGAAAGCCTTGAAGATCGCCTCGGCCTTGTGGTGGTCGTTCCCGCCGCGCGCCGAAATCTGCAGGTTGCAGCGTGCCGCGCAGCAGAGCGAGTGGAAAAAGTGGCGGAACATCTCCGTCGGGACGTCCCCGACCCGCTCGCGGCGGAATTCGGCGTCCCATTCGAAGTCGATGCGCCCCCCGAAGTCGAGCAGTACCAGCGCCCGGCAGTCGTCCATCGGCAGTGCGAAGCCGTAGCGGCCGATGCCCGCCTTCGACCCCAGGGCGCGGTCGATGGCCTCGCCCAGCACGATCGCCACGTCTTCCATCGTGTGGTGCTCGTCGATGTCCAGGTCGCCGTGCGCCTCCACCGTGAGCGACACCCCGCCGTGGTGGGCGATCTGGGTCAGCATGTGATCCAGGAACCGCAGCCCGGTGGAAATCCCGTCGCCGGGGGCGGCCCCGCAGGTACCGAAGCCCCGGCCGTCGAGGTCTATGC
>OJPR01000419.1_pt1 | contig 15685 bp, 10 predicted proteins | sample 1598621 | NCBI WGS metagenome assembly OJPR01 (sample SAMN03922489, study PRJEB24848) | human gut metagenome | isolation source: stool sample | host: Homo sapiens | place: Germany | collected 2011-05 | reverse complement strand
CTGGTCTCGTGGGCTCGGAGATGTGTATAAGAGACAGTGATCGAGCAGGGCGACGTCGAAAAAATCCAGGTCGTCAATCGTGACCTGGCGGAAATCTACCTTAAGAAGGATGCTGCGGACCGGTACCGTAAGGATGCTGCGGACCCGCGTTTCCGTAATATGCCCGAAACGGGGGCTCAGCTTACTTTCAATATCGGGTCGGTGGATACGTTCCGTCAGGATTTGGATAAGGTGACGGCCGAGTCGGGTAACAAGGTGGTGCTGGTGTACGAGAACCGGGAGAATTCCTGGACATCGATTCTGCTTCAGATGCTTCCCTGGATCATTATTATCGGCGGCTGGTTCTTCCTGATGAGCCGCATGTCGCGGGGTGCCGGAGGCGGTGCTGGCGGTATTATGAACGTGGGGAAGGCCCGGGCGCAGGTGTTCGACAAGGAGAACTCGAAAAAGGTGACTTTCAAGGACGTTGCCGGACTGGAGGAGGCAAAGGTCGAGATCATGGAGATCGTCGATTTCCTCAAGAACCCCGACAAATACAAATCCATCGGTGCGAAAATTCCCAAGGGCGCGTTGCTGGTAGGCCCTCCGGGAACGGGTAAAACCCTGTTGGCGAAGGCGGTGGCGGGAGAGGCCAATGTGCCGTTCCTGTCGATTTCCGGCTCGGAGTTTGTGGAGATGTTCGTGGGCGTGGGCGCTTCGCGCGTGCGCGACCTTTTCGAGCAGGCCAAACAGAAAGCTCCCTGTATTCTTTTCATCGACGAAATCGACGCCATCGGCCGGGCCCGCGGTAAGAACGCCGGGTTCTCGGGCAATGACGAGCGGGAGAATACACTCAACCAGTTGCTGACCGAGATGGACGGTTTCCAGACCAATACGGGCGTGATCGTCCTGGCGGCGACTAACCGGGTTGATATTTTGGACAAGGCGCTGATGCGTGCCGGACGTTTCGACCGGCAGATCGAGGTGGGATTGCCCGACGTGAAGGAGCGCGAGGAGATTTTCGACGTGCATCTGCGTCCGTTGAAGCTCGATCCGGAGCTGGACCGTACTTTTCTGGCCAAGCAGACGCCCGGCTTTTCGGGTGCCGACATCGCCAATGTCTGCAACGAGGCGGCGTTGATCGCGGCCCGTCACAATAAGAAATATGTGTCGCGCGAGGATTTCCTGGCGGCGATCGACCGCATTATCGGCGGTCTGGAGCGTAAGAACAAGATCATTTCCGACGAAGAGAAGCGGGTGATTGCCTATCACGAGGCCGGACACGCTACGGTAAGCTGGATTTTGGAGAATGCCAGTCCGCTGATCAAGGTGACTATCATTCCGCGCGGCAAGTCGTTGGGCGCGGCCTGGTACCTGCCCGAAGAACGGCAGATCACCACGCGCGAGCAGATGATGGACGAGCTGGCTGCGATGCTCGGCGGCCGGGTGTCCGAGCAGATCAATTTCGGCGAGGTTTCGACCGGAGCGCTCAACGATCTGGAGCGGGCGACCAAGATGGCGTATGCCATGGTGGCTTATTACGGTATGAGCGAGAAGGTCGGGACGATCAGCTATTACGACTCTACGGGCCAGAGCGACATGGCGCTGACCAAGCCCTATTCCGAACTGACGGCCCAGCAGATCGACGCCGAGGCTAAAAATACCATTGCCGAAGCCTATGCGATGGCGGCGGAGGTACTCCGCAGCCATGCCGACGGTTTGAAGGAGCTGGCCGAACTGCTGTTGGAGCGCGAAGTGGTCTTTACGGAGGATGTGGAGCGTATCTTCGGTAAACGGAAAAAGGATATTCTGCGGGAACGGAAAGAGGCCGAGCAGAAGGCTTTGGCGGAGCGGAAAGCTGCATCCGGCGATGCGGAAGAGGCAGCCGGGAAAAAAGAGGTTGCGTCGGCCGAGCCCCGAAAGGACGAAGAAAAGATTTCCGGAACCGCCGCTTCCGCTGTGTCGGACGGAAAATCGTCGGCGGAAACGCCTGAAGTTTAACGAGGTTTACCCGAAAAAGGTTGAATTATGTCTGATAAAATAAGGAATCTTCTGGTGCGAACCTTGAGCGGTGCCGTCCTGACTGTCGTGGTAGTCGGAGCGGTGCTTTGGTCGCAGTGGAGTTTCGGAGTGCTGTTGCTGGCGATTCTCATCGGCGGTATGTGGGAGTTTTACCGGATGGCCCGCCGGGAGGATATTTACCCTCTCAAATGGCTCGGACTGGTTACGGGTACGGCTCTTTTCGTGGCGAGTTTCCTGCTGGCGGTTTCTGCGGAGCAGGTGGCGTTGTTGCCGAGAGCGCTTTCCGTCCTCTTGTGGTTGTTGCCGGTTTTTATTTTGCTCATACCACTGATGTTCGTCTGCGAACTGTTCCTCAAGCGTGCCCGTCCCGCCGCCGATGTGGGGGCGACGCTCGGAGGTGTCTTTTATGTGGCCGTGCCTTTGTCGATGATGGCCTATCTGCCTCTGCTGACGGGGGAGGGTGGCTGGAATCCCTGGGTGATTTTGGCCTACATCTTCATTATTTGGGCCAACGATGTATTCGCCTACCTGGTGGGGGTCAGTGTCGGCCGACATCATCTTTACGAGCGGATTTCGCCCAACAAGTCGTGGGAGGGGTTCTTCGGCGGCATCGTCGGTGCGATCGCTATGGGCTGCCTTGCCGCATGGTGGCTCGACGGTAGCTATTGGCTGTGGTGCTGTTTAGCTGCGATCGCTGCCGTGAGCGGTGTGTTGGGCGATTTGATCGAGTCGATGTTCAAGCGTGCGGCCGGCGTGAAGGATTCGGGCAATATTCTGCCGGGGCACGGCGGTTGGCTCGACCGTTTCGATGCGCTCATTTTCTCGTTGCCGTTCGTGGTCGCTTATCTGGTATTGCTGCATATTTCATAAGAAAACTTACTATCCGAATATGAAAATAAACAAGGAAGGCTACAAGATTATCGGGCTGACAGGAGTCGTTTGTTTCCTGCTTTGGGCGCTGATGTACTATCTGATGTCGCGCCATGCCGAAGCGGGACTGCTCTGGTTCGGATCCATTCTGCTTGTGCTGTTTTGGTTCTTTATCGTGGCATTTTTCCGGGAGCCGCGGCGTGTGAAGATCCATGATGCGGAGTTGGTCTTCGCTCCGTGCGACGGCCGGGTCGTAGTGACCGAAATGGTGCACGAGAGCGAATACCTCGATCGGGAGATGCTGCAGATTTCGATCTTCATGTCGATTACCAACGTTCACATGAACTGGGTGCCGGTCGGAGGTACTGTGGAGTATTTCAAGTATCATCCGGGGCGTTTCCTGGTGGCGTGGCATCCCAAGTCCTCGACCGAGAACGAGCGGACGACGACCGTCGTGCGAACCCCCGACGGCAAGGAGGTGCTCTTCCGTCAGATTGCGGGTCTGATCGCCCGTCGTATCGTTTCCTATATGAAAGTCGGCTCGAAGGTGGAGCAAAATTCGGTTTGCGGGTTCATCAAGTTCGGCTCCCGCATCGACATCCTTCTGCCGAAGGATACCGAACTGCTCGTGGAGATCGGGGATCCTGTCGTGGGATCGCAAACTCCCATCGCCCGGTTGAAGTAACTTATTGGCGGCGGTTTTCGCGTTGCGGTACGTATGAGTATTACACCTCAAACATTGCTTCGTTTTACAGTGGGGGCGGCCATTACGGCCGTCGTCCTCTTTTTGATGTGGTACTTCAGCTCCATCGTGATCTACATTCTGGTTTCGGCGGTGCTGGCCATCATGGGGCGCCCGCTGGTAGCCCGGATATCCCGAGGCCGGATCGGGCGATGGCGTGTGCCGCGCTGGTGCGGAGCGCTCGTCACGCTGCTGGTGATCTGGATCGTTTTCGCGGTGATGTGCGGGCTTTTCGTGCCGCTGGTGACCAACAAGCTCTACCAGTTGGCGCACCTCGATTTTTCGACGGTGCTGACTTCTGTCGAGGAGCCGCTGCAGCGTATTCAGGATTATCTCACTCACTTCTTCTCGTTGCCCGAAACCCAGGTGTCGTTCAAGGACACGCTGATCTCTTTCCTGCAGTCGCTGATTAATTTCGACACGATCAATACGGCGTTTTCATCGGTGGTGAGTTTGGCCGTTTCGAGCGTGATCGCCTTTTTTTCGATTTCGTTCATCACGTTCTTTTTCCTGCGGGACGACGGACTTTTCTATGCGATGGTAACGGCACTTTTCCCGGATCGATACCAACAGAACGTGACGCATGCCCTCAATTCGGTTACAGTGCTTCTGTCCCGCTACTTCCGGGGGATTTTGGCCGAGAGCTTCCTGTTGATGCTGGCCGTATCGCTGGTGATGATGGCTTTCGGCATGAGGGCGCAGGATGCCTTTTTCATCGGTCTTATCATGGGGGTTATGAACGTCGTGCCATACGCCGGTCCGACCATCGGCGGTGCTGTTTCGGTCTGCATGGGTATCATCACCCCGATCGAAGGGATGTCGATCGGCCATACGATGTTGGTCATTGCAGGATCGCTGTTGATTTTGAAGGGGCTGGATGATTTCGTGCTGCAACCGACGCTCTACTCCGAGCGGGTCAAGGCGCAGCCGCTCGAGATATTTCTCGTGATCCTGATCGCCGGGTCGTTGGCCGGGGTGATCGGCATGCTGCTGGCCATACCGCTTTATACCGTGCTGCGGGTTTTCGCCAAGGAGTTTTTCTCCCAGATTTCCCTGGTGCGCAAGCTGACCGAAAAGATTTGAGGCTATGTCTGTCTGGATCGAAGGAGAGGTGATGCACGGATGGCAACTGGGCCGTGAGTTGGGATTTCCGACCGCTAATATGGAGGTTGCGGATACGGATACGATCGAAAGCGGAGTGTATGAGTCCTATGTGGAGATCGACGGTGTGGAGTATAAGGCCATGTCGAATCTGGGGAGCAATCCCTCGGTGGGCGGAGGTCCCCGACATCTCGAAACCCATATTTTCGACTTTTCGGGCGATCTCTACGGTCGGAGGCTCCGGGTCGAGCTGCGGCGTAAGATCCGCGACGAGCGCAAGTTCGATTCGCTGGAGGAGTTGCAGCGCCAGATCGAACGGGATCGCAACTGTATTTTGAGTTCGGAGAATCGGCGGCGATGACCGTGCGGCGGTTTATACCGTTTTTCGGCCGGAGGCCGTGTTTACCGCTTCGTGGCTTCGATTCTCTTCGGCGGGAGTCGGTGTCGCAATGCGGCCGACGAGAGCCGACGATTCGGCAAGAGATTATGTATAATTGATTAAATGATAAAAAGTATGTTTTTGGATTTGTCCCTGCCTTACAAAGTGACCGATATGTCATTGGCCGAATGGGGCCGGAAAGAGATTGAGATTTCGGAGCACGAGATGCCCGGACTGATGGCCATACGCCGCAAGTACGGCCCGCAGAAACCGTTGAAGGGCGTGCGTATCATGGGGTCGCTGCATATGACGATTCAGACCGCCGTGTTGATCGAAACGCTGGTCGAGTTGGGCGCCGACGTGCGCTGGTGTTCGTGCAATATTTTTTCGACGCAGGACCATGCGGCGGCGGCCATCGCCGAAGCGGGGGTTCCCGTATTTGCGTGGAAGGGCGAAACGCTGCCCGAGTACTGGTGGTGTACGGCGATGGCCATGTCGTTCCCCGGCGGGAAGGGCCCTCAGTTGATCGTCGATGACGGCGGCGATGCCACGTTGTTGATCCACAAAGGGTATAAGGCCGAAAACGACGCTTCGACGCTGGATTACGAACCGTCGTCTTACGAGGAGGAGGTCATTCTCGATACGCTGAAGAAGATTCTGGCCGAAGATAACGGCAAATGGCACCGAACGGTAGCCGAGTGGCGGGGTGTGAGCGAAGAAACGACGACCGGCGTGCATCGCCTTTATCAGATGCAGGAGGCGGGCGAACTGCTCGTTCCTGCGATCAACGTGAACGACTCCTGCACCAAGTCGAAATTCGACAACCTGTACGGTTGCCGCGAGTCGCTGGCGGACGGTATCAAGCGGGCGACCGACGTGATGATTGCCGGCAAGGTGGTGGTCGTTTGCGGTTACGGCGATGTCGGCAAGGGCTGTGCCCGTTCGATGCGTTCGTACGGAGCCCGGGTCATCGTTACGGAGATCGACCCGATCTGCGCTTTGCAGGCCGCGATGGAGGGTTTCGAGGTGAAGACCGTCGAGAGTGCTCTGGCCGAGGGTAATATTTATGTGACTTGCACGGGAAACTGCGACATCATCACGCTCGAGCACATGCAGCGGATGCGGGACCAGGCGATCGTCTGCAACATCGGCCATTTCGACAACGAAATCCAGATGGCCCGTCTTGAGGCTTCGGATGCCGTGCGTACCAACATCAAACCGCAGGTGGATAAGTTCACCTTCCCCGACGGCCATTCGATCTTTATCCTGGCCGAAGGCCGCCTGGTGAACTTGGGTTGCGCTACGGGACATCCTTCGTTCGTGATGAGCAATTCGTTCACCAACCAGTGTCTGGCGCAGATCGAGTTGTGGCAGAAGAAACTGGAGGTGGGCGTGTATCGTCTGCCCAAACATCTGGACGAGGAGGTTGCCCGGCTGCATCTGGATAACCTCGGTGTGGAGCTTACGCAGCTTACGAAAAAACAGGCCGACTATATCGGCGTACCGGTCGAGGGTCCTTACAAGGCCGAGCATTATCGGTATTAAAATAGATCGGGTTCCGTTCGGTGCCCGAAAATAAACCCGGCGTCAGTTTATCTGACGCCGGGTTTATTGTTTCGGGCTGCGGGCGATTGGTCGAGTAAGGTGCATCCGAAACAGGACGTACCGCTTGCTTTGCCTCCGGGGAAAGGAGGATAAAAAACGTCTTCGGATTTTTCCGAAGACGTTTTGAATGATCGGGTCGGTGGAATTAATAGCCGAACATCTCCTTTTGGCTCACGATCTGTACCGGGCCCAGCTTGCGCAGGTAATCCTGGTCGAGGTCTTTCAGGTCGCCGAGGATGCAATAGGTGTATTTGCGGTCCTTGATCCACTGTTCCTGGGCGGCTTTGAGGTCGGCGAAGGTCATGTCCTGGACCTTTTCGAAGATGGCTTTGTTGCGGTCTTCCGTTACGCCCAGATCTTTGTTGGCGATGTATTTCCAGAGCACTTCGTCCTTGATCGTACGCGAGGTCCGCAGATTGGTCAGTACGGCTTCTTTGGCCAGTTTGAAGGCTGCTGCCGATTCGGGCATGTTGTTGATGATCTCATCGAATGCGTCGATGGCCTGGGCCATTTTGTCGTTTTGCGTGGCGATGATCGCTGCGAAAAGATAATTGTCGTCCAGGTAGCTCGGATTGATCCACTCCGTGAAGGCCATGTAAGCCAGGCTGCGGGATTCGCGCATCTCCTGGAAGACGATGGCTCCCATGCTGCCGCTGTTGTATTCGTTGTACAGTTTCAGAGCGGGATCGACCGCTACGTCGAATTTTTTGCCCAGGTTCGAGTATTGGAGGAAGTAGAGCTGCGGCGCGTTGTAGTTGGCCAGGCAGACCTTGTTCTGTTCCGTAGGCTGGAACGCGATATTTCCCCGAGTCAGCGGTTCGAGCACTTCCGGCGTTTGGTGGTGTGCTTTCAGGTCGGCGAGCAGCCCGGCTTTGTCCTTAGGACCGTAATAGAGGATGGTGTGCTGCTTTTTCAGCAGGTCGCGGACCTTGCCGATCAGTACGTCCGACGTGAGCGCTTCGAGCTGCTCGTTGTTGAGGGTCGTGCGCTGGATAGCTTCTCCGCCGAAGAAGGCGAAACGCTGCAAGGCTGCGAAATTCGCTTCCTGGTTCAGTTTGTTGTCTGCACGTTTTTTCAGCAGGTCGGCCTTGTAGTTGGCGAGAATCTCTTCGTCGCCCTGTGCATTGGCTACCAGGTCTTCGAAGATATCCATGACCTGTCCCATGTTTTCGCTCAATCCCTTGAAGGTTATCGCACAGCGGTTCTGACTGGCCGACAGGTCGTAGTAGCAGGCGATGTCGTAGAGTTCGGATGCGATCTCCGCAGCTGTCTTGGCCTGGGTGCCGAGGTAGTCGATATAAGCGAAGGCATTGTTGAGCGCCGGATCGTTCAGCACGCCGGTATCGAAGAGGTAGGTCAGCGAGAAAAGGTCGTTGATGTCATTTTTCTTATAGAGGACTTCGAGGCTGGAATCGGTTTTGAAAATCTCCATATCGCGGTTGAAATCCACGAATACGGGTTCGATCGGAGTTACCGTCGAATTTTGAATTTCGGTCAGGAATGCACTCTGGGTGTCGCGGTTCATCTGGATCGGGGTGAGGGCCGGTTTGGCGATCTTCTGCACGCTGGGGTCCTCTCCCTGGCGTTTGTAGATAATGCCGTAATTCTCGGTGCCGAGTTTTTCATTGGCCCAGGCCACCAGTTGTTCCTTGGTGATGGAGCCGATGCGGTCGAGCTTGGTCACTTCGTCGCTCCAGGGAATGTCGTTGTAGAAGGACGAAAGGTACATTTCGACACGTCCCACGTTCGTCTCTTCCTCGCGCATGGTCGATACTTTCAGGTTGTTTACGACCGCCTTGATCAGCTCTTCGCTGAATTCGCCGTTGCGGAGTTTCGCTACCTCTGCGAGCAACAGATCCCGGACCTCGTCGAGGGTCTGACCCGCTTTCGGAAGACCTTGCAGCACGAGGGCTCCGTAGTCGGCCCGCTGATCCGGGTACGAGAAGGCGTCGAGTACTTTCTGTTGCTGCATCAGGTCGAGGTCGATCATGCCGGCCTGTCCGTTGTAGAGGATCCGGCTGGCCAACAGCAGGTATTCCGCATCGTCCGATGCGGCGTTGTCCGTGCGCCATGCCAGCGTTACGTTCGCGGCGTCGGGACCGTAAACCTCCTTGACGATGGGTTTGGTGATCGGGGCTTCGGGTTCGAAGGCGAGCTGCGGGATATTCTCGTTCGGCTGCATATCGCCGAAATATTTGTCGATCGTGGCGATCATCTGGTCGGGATCGAAGTCGCCCGAAAGCAGGATGGCCATGTTATTGGGCACGTAATATTGCGTGTGATAGTTCTTTACGTTGGTAATCGACGGGTTTTTCAGGTGTTCCTGCGTGCCGAGTACGGATTGTTTGCCGTAGGGGTGGTTCGGATAGAGCACTTCGCCGATCGTGGTGTAAACCTTACGGTTGTCGTCCGTCAGGGACATGTTTTTCTCCTCGTAGATCGTTTCGAGCTCGGTGTGGAATCCGCGGATCACGACGTTCTTGAAGCGGTCGGCCTGGATCCTGGCCCAGTTCTCGATCTGGTTCGAAGGAATGTTTTCGATATAGACCGTCCGGTCCATCGAGGTGTTGGCGTTGGTTTCCAGAGCACCGATCGCCGACATCAGTTTGTCGTACTCGTTGGGGATGGCGTATTTCGAAGCTTCGTAGCTGATGCTGTCGATCTGACGGTAGATTGCCGCACGCTCCGCATCGTCGGTCGTCTTGCGGTAAACCTCGAAGAGCTGTTCGATCTGGTCGAGCAGGGGCTTCTCGGCTTCGTAGTTGCTCGTGCCGAACTGTTGGGTGCCCTTGAACATCAGATGTTCGAAATAGTGGGCCAGACCGGTCGTTTCGCTCGGGTCGTTCTTGCCGCCGACTTTCACGGCGATGTAGGTTTCGATGCGCGGTTCTGCCTTATTGACGCTCATATAGACTTTCAGTCCGTTATCCAGCGTGTAGATACGGGTCTTGAGCGGGTCGTTCTTGACCGTTTCGTACGTGTACCCGGATGAATCGGTACAGGCCGTGGTAAGCAGCGCGAAGGCCGTTGCCGCGATTAATAACAGAAATTTTTTCATACGGTTTATATTTTAGAATGTTGTTACGATCCAGTTTTTTACGACAGGGTAGGTGTCCGACCAGACGAGGCAGATCATCCAGATGGCGGCTACGAGCTTCAATCCCGTACCTGCGATGAAGGCGAGGAAAGAGCCGAAGCCCGAACGGAACGCCTTGGCCGAGTCGCTGCGGTCGTGGATTAGCTCGCCGATGACCGCGCCGAAGAAAGGGCCGAGGATGACGCCGACCAATCCGCCCGCGAAAAATCCGGCGATCATGCCGACGGTCGCCCCGATCGACCCTGCCCGCGTACCGCCCACCAGACGTGCGAAATAGCCGGGCAGGAAGTAGTCGATGACCGAAACGGCCACTGTCACGGCCAGCCAGATCCAAAGTGTCGCGGACGATATTTCGGAATAGCTGCAAAAGGAGGCGCAGAGTAATCCCACGTAGCTCAACGCTACGCCCGGGATGATCGGAACGATACATCCGACGATGCCTGTGATCGAAAACAGGAATGCTGCGATCGAAAGCGCTATGTCCATAAAAATGCGGCCGGCAAAATAGGTTGCGTCGTTTTTTTCGGTTCTCCGTCAGGCTGTGCCGAACTTGTTTGGCGTATGTCCTCGCTTTTCGGGAACTTTTATGCAAATATATGGGTTATCGACTGCGTCACCAAATATTTAGGGGCATTTTTGACGGTTCGTACCGCGTATGAAAAAATCCTGCCGTTGCGGGGCAGGATTTTCGATCGTTTGCCGGAGTTTTCTACCGGATCAGCTTGTTGGTTTTCGTATCCGGGAATATCACCCAGGGCTTGAAGGCTTTGGCTTCTTCGAAATCCAGCAGGGCGTAGGAGGCGATGATTACGACGTCGCCCACCTGCACCTTGCGTGCGGCAGGGCCGTTCAGACAGATCGCACCGCTGCCCCGCTCTCCTTTGATAATATAGGTTTCGAGGCGTTCGCCGTTATCGACGTCCAGTACCTGTACTTTTTCGCCTTCGATCATGTTGGCCGCATCCATCAACTCCTCGTCGATGGTGATGCTGCCCACGTAGTTCAGGTCGGCCTGCGTGACCGAAACACGGTGTATTTTGGATTTGAGAACTTCGATCTGGAATTTCATCGCAATTTGATGTTATCGATTAAACGAATATCTCCGGCTTGTACGGCGATGCAGCCTTGTATTGCCGGGCTCTCTTCCCAGGTGCGGACCTGCTGCATGGTCGCCGCATCTACGACCTGAAAGTAGATTACTTTCAGCAGCGGATTGCTCTCTACCTGTGCCGTAACCCAGGCTGCGAGCTGGTCGGGTGTCGTCTGATGGGATTTTTCGACTGCAGCCTTCAATACCTTATATATATAAGGGGCCGCCGTCCGGTGATCCGTATCGAGCAGGGTGTTGCGCGACGAAAGCGCCAGCCCGTCCTCTCCGCGCACGATCGGGCAGGGGATGATCTCGACCGGAATGCGCAGTTGGCGTACCATTTCGCGGATTACCGCGATCTGCTGAAAGTCCTTCTCGCCGAAATAGGCTTTGGCAGGTTTCACCAGATCGAAAAGCCGACTCACGACCTGTGCCACGCCGTTGAAGTGGCCGGGTCGGGTCGCACCCTCCATCACTTTGTCGATCATGCCGAAGTCGAACGTACGGGTGTCGGGTTCGGGATATACCTCCTCGACCGAAGGCATGAAAACATAGTCCGCACCGACCTCTTCGAGCAGGCGCAGGTCGGCTTCCGGGGTCCGGGGGTAATTTTTCAGGTCGGTTTTGTCGTTGAATTGTGTCGGATTGACGAATACGCTCACCACGACGGTCGCACACTCCCGGCGTGCGCGTTCAACCAGCGAACGGTGTCCTGCGTGGAGCGCACCCATGGTCGGGACGAATCCGATGCCGGACCGGTCCCGGCTGCCGAGTGCCCGGCGCAGTTCCTCGCTGTTTGTGATTGTTTCCATTTTCTTGGTTTGAAAAGTTAGTCGTATTGACGGCGGCAAAGGTAGAAATAACAATTAAGAATCGGAAGAGAAAAATTCAAAAAATGGGAAGAGCGCTCCATCTCTCCGAATCCATGCGGTCGAAAGGCGATTCCGGGTTTGGCAGGTTTCTTGCGGATACCAGGTAGAAACTTAAATTCGTATTATTATGGCAGATAAAATTTATGATGTCGGTCGATTCCGACACTCCATCGACAATTGGCAGCTCTCCATGTTGCTCGGTATTATTTTCTTCATCGTGGGTATCGTCGTCTTTTTCGAGCCGGGCGGTACTTATCTCGCGCTTTCCGTATTGTTCGGGATCGTCGTGATTCTTTCGGGCGCTTTCGAACTGTATCTGGGTACGAAGGCTCCCACCGGGTCGGGCAAGGGATGGTACATCGCAGGCGGTGTAGTCGAAATCCTGCTGGGTATCCTGCTGCTGTGCACCCCGTCGATGCTCTTCACGATCCTGCCGTTCGTGCTCGGCTTTTGGCTCCTCTTCCGGGGATTCATGGCGGTCGGCGTCGCCAGCGAGATGATGGGTGTGGGTATCAAGGGCGCCGGCTGGACGATGACGCTGGGTATTCTCGTGATTATTTCCGCGTTTCTCGTTCTGTTCAATCCGATTATCGGTGTCGGTGTAGTCGTGTTCTGGGTGGGATTGTCCCTGCTGCTGGCCGGTGTCGATTTGATTGCACACGCTGTCACTCTGCGGCGGTTGCGCAAGGAGCTGTAACGGTCGATAATGTTCCGATTCGTCTTCGGCCTGGCAATATTTTGCCGGGCCGAAGCGTTTTTTATACAGATTCCCGATGAATTCCCGGCAGCACGATCAGAATGTCTTCGATCTGTCTTTTGTTCTTTATGTCAAAAAATTGTTAGAATATAGCCGTTGGTTTCATTTTTTTGTTTATCTTTACAATAATTTTAAGAAAAGACTTGAAATAGAGGTGTCGCGGCGTGCCGTTTTCTGCCGGGAGAGAGGAAGCGTCAGGGAATTTATAGTATTGAAGAATGAAATAAACGGAGAAGGGCTTGTGCGGTTGAATATGCGGGCTGTCGAATACGGCCCGATAAAACGGAGCCTACTATCTGCTTCCAAAACGGATACGGTCCTTGAGCGGATGTCGGAAGCGGCTTTTCGAGATATTATTATAAAAAAGTGATTATATACTTGATGTACTTCTTTGGGGGCGTAGCGCCCCGAGTCCCCTCCGAGGAGGGATCCGTGGTGGCAGAATTACAGACGCAGCCACGAGTTGCGAATAGGTGACCGTCGGATAATGGTACATTACTATATGATTGCTGTTAAAAATAGAACCACTTTTATTCATCCGAATGAGGGGTGGTTTTGATCGTTCGGCCCCGAGTTCATAAATTAATTAATTTAATTAACCATTTATCTTTTATGAAAAAATTCACCCTATCTCTGGCGTTTGCGGCTCTTATGACGGCCGTGGCGTTGATCTTTAGCGGTTGTAGCGATGATCCGGAAGTCGGCCCCGAGGCTCCGGTCATCTCTGCGAAAGATATGCAGGTGCCTGCGACCGCTGGAAAACAGAAACTGGCTTATTCGATCGCACATCCGGTCGAGGGTCAGTCGATTTCTGCTGAGTCGGACCAGACTTGGATTCACGATTTCGAATACACGGACGCAAATATCGCCTTCCAGGTCGATGCCAACGAGGGCGAGGCTCGTACGGCGGCTCTTACTTTGAAGTACGAGGGTGCTGCGGATCTGAAAGTCGAGATCAAGCAGATGGCTTTCGATGCTTCGATCGAAATTTCTCCTAAAGCGCTGTCATTCGGTTATACAGGCGGTGAAGAGTCTGTTACGGTGACCAGCAGCGGCGATTGGACGCTGACGGTGCCGAGCGGTTCCGACAGTTGGGTCGTTCCTTCCGCTACTTCGGGAAAGAACGGCGACAAGGTTACGTTCAATGTAGAAACGGAGAACAATACCGAAGAGGAGAAGACCGCTGAGTTCATTTTCGATTGCAAAGGCGCTCAGATGAAGCTTACCGTAACTCAGAATGTGAAGGGTCAGTTGATCTTCGTGACCGAATCTCCGCTGGCGGTCGCTCCCGAAGGCGAAACGGTTACCGTGAAACTCCAGACCAACATCGAACCCGTAACGGCGACGATCAATGTGCCGGAAGGCGAAACGATCGATTGGATCACGGACGTTACGACCCGTGCGATGACGGAAAAGGAGTTCCAGTTCAAGGTGGATCCCAACAACGACGACACCGATCGTAGCGTAACGATCACCTTCTCGAACGCGGACGCTAAAGAGCAGTTCGTAATTACCCAGGAGAGCACCAACCCGAATATTGCCAAGAAGCTGAAGGACGAACTCTTCCGGAAGTATATCATGGAGAACTACGACCTTGACGAAGACGGGGTGCTGACCTCGGAGGAGGCCGCTGGCGTGACCTCGATCAATCTGGATGGCGATGCTTCCAAGGGTGATCCTGCGTTGCGTCCGATTGCTTCGCTGGCCGGTATCGAGTATTTCAAGGAACTGACCGCTCTCCGACTGAACTGGATCACGCCTGCGATCGAGGCTGTCGATCTGTCCAAAAACACGAAGCTGACGAATATCGATATGACCCTGGGTTCCGGAGTCAAAGGCATCGAGTGTTCTAACCTGCCCGAATTGACCTATTTCCGGATGAAGCGTCTCTCTCAGTCCGAAACCGCTCCCGATAAATTCGAGGATACCGGTCTGGACGTGATTAATTTGGACGGTTGTCCGAAACTGGGCGAGATTAATGTTATTTTGATTACTAATTTGAACACCCTCTCTTTCAAGGATTCGAAAGATCTTAAGACGTTGGTTCTTGAAGGTTCTTTCGCCAAAGAGGATGAAAACGGAGAGCCGACGGCGTTGGATATTTCCGTATGTCCGGGTCTTTCCAAATTTATCTGTACCCCGAACCTCGGCAAACTTGTTCTGACACAGGCGCAATACGACCAGTTTAGGGAGGATTTGTCTATCAATCAGGAGTCGTTCTTTGGAATTTGGGCTGTTACCGATGCACCCGACATTTCGGAGGATTGGGATCCTGTATTCCGTGCCGCTTGTATCGAGCAATTCGACCTGGATGGCAACGGCAAACTCTCTGCGATCGAGGCGGGCAAGGTTTCGGGTACGAATGCGACGTTGGTTATCGATAAGGATACGCCGAACGTAGGGGATCTTAAGAGTCTTAAGGGTATCGAGAATTTTAAATATTTGAAAAACATCTACATCACGGGAGCGACCGCTCTGGAGGATGTCGATCTGTCGAACCAGACTTATCTGACGAATCTTGTGTTGAGTTTGGCTAATGGTGTGAAGTCGTTGAAATTTACAGATATCGTAGAGTGGGGTGATCCGGTTAAAGTCGAGTTGATCTTCTCGGATCCTGCTGCCAATGTGGGGCCTGTGACGCTCGACTTCTCTCCGCTTGCCTCGAGACTCTCTTCGATTACGATCAAGAATGCTTCGAAATTGGCAGAGATGAACCTCGCCGGTTGCGAGAAGCTCGCTTCGCTCGACATCGCGACGGGGCTGGACGCTCTGACAACGCTCGATATCAGCGAATCGCCGCTGCTTGTCGATCCTGCTAAGGTGCTCTTTGGTAAGGCTATGAAGGAGGTTAGCGCTACGGCAGCCCAAGCCGCTGCATTGTCTTCGACTTATCCGAGTATCTCATTCGGTGCATCCGATGTGGCGAAGAACGTCGATCCGATCCTCCGTGCGAAGATTTTGGCGGATGAGAGTTACAATCCGGATCAAGGCAATACCGTGATTACGCAGGAGATTGCTGACCGGGTTACTGGACTTTACATTGTAGGCTACGAGGATAATGTTGCGAATTTGAAATCCCTGGCAGGGTTGGAAGTCTTCAAAAACATGACGACGCTCAGCGTAGTCGCTCCTAATGCGCAATTGGAGGATGTGGATCTCTCTGCTTATACG
>OJPR01000394.1_pt1 | contig 16508 bp, 35 predicted proteins | sample 1598621 | NCBI WGS metagenome assembly OJPR01 (sample SAMN03922489, study PRJEB24848) | human gut metagenome | isolation source: stool sample | host: Homo sapiens | place: Germany | collected 2011-05 | reverse complement strand
ACCTACAACTGGGATATCTGTCCCCTCGGAAATAATATTGCAGGAAGTCAAGCCGTCATATCGCCCGGAGCCTAAGCCCTCAATAGCGTCGCGGCGGTCAAAATCAGACATTGTGCCGTCAATACATTTAAAATTAAAACCTGCGTTACAAAATTGCTCTGCTGTATGCCTTGCGTGTTCGATTGTTGAGCAAAAAGCAATTGCCGGCATATTTGGACATATTTTTGAATAATGCCGGACGCAATCCCCTATAATTTGCGGCTGGTCAAGCATTTCAGACATCTGTTTAACGTCATAATCACCCGCAATAGTGCGCAATGCGGAATCATCAAAGTTTATCGGCGGAGCAAAAACTCTCGGCTGCGACAAATACCCGCGTTCAATCAAGGATTTTACAGACGGGCCAAGTACAAGTTTTTCATAAACCCCGCCAGATTCTATGCCTAAACCTTTACCGTCAAGGCGTTCCGGCGTTGCTGTCAGCCCGAGCAAAAAGGCATTCGGATTTCTGTCTGTAACGTTTCGCCATTGACCTGCAACGGCGTGATGACATTCATCGGTTATAATGAAGTCAAAATAATTCGTAAACTCGTCTAATCTGCGGCCGAGCGTCTGCACACTGGCAACGACGCACGGGCTATTTAAATCAATGTAATTTCGTCCAAGCTCCCTATACTGAATTTGTGCAGATGATTTTATAACCGACGCGGGCGCAATTATCGCATTCGGAATTTGAAATTTGGCCAAAGCCAAAGACGTTTGCAAAATCAATTCTTGCCGGTGAACCAAAATAACGACTTTGCTGCCCTGGTTAATTGCTCCGTTGGCAATGTATGAAAAAATAACAGTTTTACCTGAACCGGTCGGAGATTGCCCGCAAACCGCTTTGTATCCGGCGCAAAACTGGCTGTGAATATCTTTAATGAAATTCTTTTGATAATCGCGCAAAATAAATTTTGCCATTCCCTTAAATTCCCTCAATTTTAATAATATGGCATATACATAAACCCAAAAAAATAATTTGTAAAGCAAAAAAAATATAAAATAAGCAAAAAAAATATAAAAAAGTTCTTTACAAATAAAATTTTTAATTTATAATTGCCAATGTAAGAGGTAATTACAAACTTTTTTAGGGAGCAAGAAAATGATTAGGATTGAGATGAAAAGATTTTTTGCAATAGTTAAAGAACAGGGCGGAAGTTATCATTTTATAAGTTCTGAATATAAAACAAAAAAAGCTTTTTTGGCTGATTTAAAAGCAAATGGATATATTGTAAAATCAAATAAAATTTATACAGAATCTGAATATAATAATTTATAAGGCGGAAAAATGAAGACAACAATCAGATGTTCGAGCCTGCCGCATTATTCAGATTGCCCGCGCAAGGCTGCCGCAAAAATGCTTTTACAAGAGCTGGTAACGGACGGTTACCAGCTAAAGGCTTTGCCGACATCAGTCGGGGCTGCCGTTGGGACTGCAACGCATAACGGGATTGAAACGGCTTTACTTCTTCGCCAAGAGGGGCATACATACGAAAAAGAACTTGCGGAAACCGTGGAATTAAGCATAAATTCGTCAATTTCAAATGGGATTTTGTGGGACGATACGACACCTACAAAAGAAGTTGCAATCAAGCAAGCTATTCGTATGGCCAAATCGGTAGTAAATTTTTTTCCTGAATTAAAAGGCGTTGAAATTGAAGAGGAATACAAGGCGAATCTTGGAAATAATTTTACTTTATCCGGTCATATTGATATACGGCTCGGAAATGAAATTTTGGACGTCAAAACAGGAGCGCGGCGCAGGGCTAACCAAGCGCAATATGGCGGTTATTCTTTGCTTTGCAAAAGCAACGGAATAAAAATAAAATCGCTCGGTGAAATTTATGTTCGGAGAATCGGCATAACAAAGCCGCAGCCTGATCCTGATTTTGTGCCGTATCCTATTGCAGATGCTGAACGGCTGGCGTGGGATACGATACAGCAGATAAAAAGCAGCATTGAGAATTATCGGAAAGAACACAGCCCTAACGTATGGCTTGCGAATCCAAACTCAATGATGTGTACGCCGGATTATTGCCCGGCTTATAACTCAAATTTTTGTAATTGTCATAAGGGAGAGGTAAAAAAATGACAGAAGATAACGAAACCAAAAAAGATTTAGTCGTTGCAGAACAGCAACCGCCTTTAACCGATGTTTTTTCAAATGTCAAAGCGTTCACCGACGCACAAAGGATTTGTAAAGCCTTGACGCAAAGCGGGATTGTTCCTGTATCTTATCAAGGTGAGCAGAATCTACCAAACGCAATGGTAGCGCTTGAAATGGCTAACCGTATCGGTATTTCTCCGATTTCGGTAATGCAGAATTTACACGTTATTGAGGGGCGCCCGTCGTGGTCTTCAAACTTTATTATTTCAATGCTTAATTCGTCCGGGAAATTCACCCCGTTACGCTTTAAGTACGAAAATAGAGGGCCGAAAAAATTTATACGTTCTTATAAAAAATGGAGCAAAGCTAAAAATTGCTATGAAGATTTTAAAGAAGAGGCCGAGGCCGAAGATATAATTTGTTCAGCTTATGCCACGGATAAATTGACGGGTGAAGTAATCGAGGGGCCAGAGGCAAGCGTTGAAATGGCTATGCAAGAGGGCTGGTTGACTAAAAACGGCAGCAAGTGGCGCACAATGCCTAAGCTTATGCTGGCATATCGTGCAGCTGCATTTTTCGGCCGTCTATATGCTCCAGAGCTACTGCTGGGAATACACTCCGATGATGAATTGAACGACATCGCGCCGAGCATTCCCAGCGCGCCGAAAATAATTGAACCCGACGGAGATATACCGCCTATTATTGAGGTTGAAACAAAACAAGAGGCTGAACCGGAAGAAATCGAAGTTGAAGTAATTACAGATAAAGCCCCGGAAACAGTTGAAGAAAAAGTTGCGGCTATTATTGAGCCGGAAAAGAAACCGCAGCAGCCTGCCCCGGAGAAAAAAGCCCCTGCCGCAGCTGCAAAAGCGCCTTTTATGTTTAATTTTGAAGAATGAGGAAAAAATTATGTTAAAATTTGAAGTCGAAAATTTTATGGGTTGCCAAAAGGCAAACGTTGAAACAAGCCAAATTTCATTTATTTGCGGGTTAAATCATCAGGGAAAAAGCTCGTTTTTAACGGCTGTATCTGGAGCTTTAACCGGGCAGCCGGTTGTTTTAGGTTTGCGCAAAACTGATCTCGGTATGCTGGTTTATACCGGGAAAGCCTCCGGGAAAGTAAAAATTGAAAATGAAGACAGTAGCGTTTCCGTGACATATCCAAAAGCGGAATTATTGACCGAGGGAGAGAATCCGCCGACAACTTCGAAAATTGCGGCTGGTATGGAAAGCTTGATTGATTTTTCAGAGAAAAAAAGGTCTGAATTTATCCGCAATTTAACCGAATGCGTCCCCTCTAAAACAGATTTAGAAGAATTTTTGGCCGAACGATTTATTACTAAAAAAAATGTAGTCGAGGCTGTTTGGCAAAAGGTAGATCAGGACGGATTTGACGCAAGCTTGGAACGGGCAAAGGATACCGGCAGAGCATTAAAACAGCAGTGGTCTATGGTTACCGGCGAAACCTACGGCAGCAATAAAGCGCAGACTTGGCAGCCGCAGGGCTGGACTTCCGACCTTGTTGACGTTTCAGAAGAATCCTTGCAAGCTGATTTAACAGGTTTGCAGGCAGAACTGGAAAATTTAATCAGTCATCAGGCCATTGACGAAAACGAATTGGCTAAATTGAGAGAAACAGCCAGCGATTCTGTCTTGGCGCAGCTTAAAATTGACCGGGATAAAACTATTACAGAATTAGCAATGGCCCGTAAATCATTTTACGAATTTAAGCACGAATTTGACGAACTGCCGAAATATGATGAAAGCGGGAAAAAACTTTGTCCGCATTGCGGAAAACCTTTGACTATCAAAGGCGGAGAGCTGGCCGAGTTTATCGAACCCAGCGCCGAAGAAAAAACAGCCGTTCAGAAAAAGCGCACGGAATTGTCCGAAAAAATGCAAAAAGCAGATATTGAAGTTAAACGTCTGGAATCGCTTTACGCCGTTTCTTTATCGAAAGTAGAAGAAACGGAAAAAGCAAATAAACGTCTTTACGAGCTTGAACGGAAATCGTCAGGAAATGCCAGCCAGCGAGATATTGACTTAAAGCGTGAGGAAATCCGCAAGCAGCAAGAGGGAATTGCAGCATTTAAGGCAGCTAAAGAGGCTAAAAGACTGGCGCAGAATATTATTGAAAATCAGGCAATAATTGACGCGTTGGATATGTCGGGAATCCGTCAAAAATCAATGCTTAAAGGCTTGCAAATTTTCAATGCTCAATTATCCGAAATCTGCAATACAGCAGGTTGGCAAATTGTCAAAATTGATAGTGATTTGACAATTTTGATGAACGACCGGCCATATATATTACTTTCGGAAAGTGAAAAACTGCGCTGCCGTATCGCTCTTCAAATAACCGTTGCAAGTATGCAGAGCGATAAACTTGTTATTATAGACGGCGCAGAATTGCTTGATTTTCACGGTAAAAACGGGCTTTTAAATCTTCTTTATTTGACGCACATTGACGCTTTAATTGGTATGATGTGCAGCGATCCGGCGAAAACCCCGCGCGTAGACGATTGCGGAATAAAGAGTTATTGGGTAGACAATGGGGTTTTTGAAGAAGTAAAGGGAAAAAATGGACAATAACACTGTAAAATTTTTAACGGTCAAAGAACTTGCAGAACGCTGGCGTAAATGTATTTACACTATTTACCGGTGGAAAGATAGCAAGCCAGATTTCCCGCCAGAAATAAGGCAAGGGAAAAATGGAATTGTCTTTGATATTCAAGATGTTATAAGGTACGAAGAACTTTTAAAACTAAAAAAATACAAAAAAATCTAAAAAAATATAAAAAAGTTCTTTACAAATAAAAAAATAGGTTTATATTTATAGATGTGAGGTAAATATAAACTTATTTTTTTTAGGAGCAATACGATGAATATTGATAAATTTATTTCCGAATTACATATTGTGATTGAAAAAATGGAACAATATGGCGGATCCTTTGAAAAAGCTCTTGCGAAAACTTTAATGTATGCAGATTTGGCAAACGCCAATAAAATAAAGCAAGCTTTTCCTGAACTTTGGGAAAAATGGCTTAACTTTTAATTTTAATGCAGGAGATAAAGAATATGAAAATATTTTTAACAAACTTTTTTATCGGTTTTTTCTGGATTCTATTCGTTCTTTTTATAGGGATTCCGGCAATAGCTTTAAATGATTCCGCTAGCGAGCCGATTAGTTTTTCAAAAATCCAGCAACTTTACAGGGGGCAATTATGACAGAGCAGTTAACACTTGAAGACGCGAAAAGGTGCTTGCAGAGGGTCAAAGACAAGATTTTTTTGCACGAGCAGGCAAATGATATGTATTATTCAAGCGCACAACGCGTTGAGGACGATAAAGAATTGAGATTTTGGAAAAAGAGAATTGAAGAATTGGGTGGGAAAGATGACAGAATTTAGTATAAATAAAGAGATTGCATATAAAGCTTTTTGCAATACATCGTTTAACCCGGAAAGGCGCGGAGAACTATTTGTAAAAGAGTTTGACGATTTACTTTTAAGCATAAAATCAAAAATTTTTAATGATAAATTTTTGGAAACGGAGAAAAAACAAGAAATTTATGAAAGAATCGCGGGAAAGCTTAAAAGATTATCTGAAAGTTATCTATTAGCGGAATCGCGCAATGTTTCAGTTATGATTGTCGGGCCAGCTAAATTTCCAGTTGCGCGCCAGCAAAAAGTTATGCGCAGCGTTGAAAAAAATCTTAATGAATATGTTGACCGTATTGAATGGCTGCAAAATGGCGGGTTAAGTAAAATATTATATCGGAATTATCCAGATGAGGCGAAAAAGGATCTTGATGATAAGGAAGACGAAAAAAAACTTATGGTTAATGCGAAAATGTTTGTTGAAAATAAGATTTCGGAAAAAGATCCAGAAGTGTTTACTTTTAACGCTTTCCCGCATTTAAAAGGCTGCTTTGAAACCTGCGCAAAACATAAATCTTTTAATGCCTGCCGCAAGTGTATTGAATTTTTGGAAAGCCAGCTTGATTTTTGCCGCATACAGCGCAATATAACTATTCTTAAAAGGATTTTATCAGAGGCAGAGGAAAAAAGCGCAGAAACGCCGGAAAAATCTGTTAAACAGCAAGATTTTAAACATTTTACAGTTATCGAAAACGAACAAATAAACCGTTATCAAATAATTTTCGGCGGCAAGCCTGCCCCCTGAAATTATTAAAAATCTTAAAGAAAACGGCTTTAAATGGGCGCCCAGTCAAAAAGCTTGGCAGCGGCAAATAACAATTAACGGCAAGCTTGCAATTAAACGCTTTGCGGAATTTATGGAGACAATAGACGATGACTAAAAACAAGCCCGTGAGTTCAAAGAATTTGCAAACGCTTTTTTATTTTTTAAGGCTTGGCTATAAAGCCCGCCTGAAATGGTGGAAAAAAGATCAGTTTGTTTATTTTGACCGTTCAACATCTACATTCAAATTAAATAGCGGCCAAATATTCAGCTTTTCGATTGATGAAGAAAAAAAATTTAATCGTTGGTATATTGGAGAAAAAATTGACTGATAGTAAAGATTGGACAGGAAATAAAGCAAGCGTTTATAAAACGCTTGCAGCCTCAAACCATAGCAGTTCTGAACGCGAAAAAAACGATTTTTACGCGACGGATCCGAAAGCAATTGACCTGCTTTTAGAAAAAGAAAAATTTTCAGATTTAATTTGGGAGCCTGCCTGCGGACAAGGTCATTTAAGCAAACGTCTGGAGCAAAACGGCTATGAAGTATTGTCAACCGATTTAATTGATAGAGGTTTTGGAATAGCCGGCGTAAATTTTTTAAATCAAGGCTCTGCTCCTTCTGGTTGTGATATTATCACAAACCCACCGTATAAATTTGCCGTTGATTTTACAATTCGGGCTTTGAATCTTTTAGAACCAGGACACAAACTTGCATTATTTCTTAAAATTCAGTTTTTGGAGGGAAAAGAACGGAAAAAGTTATTTTTAAATTTCCCGCCGAAAAAAATTTACGTTTCAAGTTCAAGACTTAAATGCGCAATCAACGGCAATTTTGAAAATATAAACAGCTCCGCAGTTTGCTACGCATGGTTTGTTTGGGAAAAAGGGTATACGGGACCAACTATTATTGATTGGATAAACTAATGGAAAAAAGTCTTTTAGATATGGCAAAAGAATTAAGAAAGCTTGGAGAAACAAACAGGTCAATGGTTTTCAAGCTGAATATCGGTAAAATTTATGGAATTGATCTGATTTTAGAGGCAAAAGGAGCGACAGAGCTTGACGCTTATAATTTACGCCTTGCAGAAAAATTTTTAAAATCAAAAATGGAGATTTTTGCAGATGAAAAACCCGAACGAAATTAAATCTCAAGATGATGTTACCGTAAATCAGGGTGGCCGAAGCTCTGATGTTCTAGTAACAACAATGAAAACACCAGAAGAATTGACAGCAGACTGGAACGCAGGAAAACTTGAACAAGGCTGGTATTATGTAAAGTTTGCCGATGAAATTTATCCCGATTATTTTAACAGTTATTTTATCCAAACTGGCGATAAATGCGACATAGAAATCCTCGCTCCCGTTCTGACCTATGATGAATACAAGGCTATACAAGAGGAGCTTGCTGAACACCGGCATTACTGTTGTTGTATGGAAAACGAAGTTATGCGGCTAGATAAGGCAAAATTGGAAGAGGAAATCGCCAAGCTTAAAGAAAAGATAAAGAAAAAAGAAGAACTAATACAGTGTCTAGGAAGTAATATTGACGAACTGGATGTAAAAAAAATGGTTCTTATCATTGAAAACAACAAGCTCAGCGGACTGCTGAAAGAGTGCATTTACATTCTGAACGAGTATAAGCATTGTTTTGACGTAAAACATCACAATATGACGGCAAATATTATAGATAAAGCTAACGAGGTGCTGAAATGACTTGGAAAGAACTTTGTGAAAAAGCTAAAGAGATAGGGTATGATAAGCATTTTTGTAATATGTCAGAATGTGAGTATGTTGAAATTGGTGGAACAAGCGGAGAAGAAATACGATTTTATGAAGATGGAGATATTACCCTTTATTTTAAAGATATTTCCTTCTATTGGAATAGAATTTTAAGAAACAACCGCACGCCAGACCAAATGTGGCAAATAATGCAAGCTCTGGAGGAATGCTGATGATTAGGCGTATTCTTTGCTGGCTCGGGTGGCACGAGTGGTACAGTAGGTGTGATTAATTTAATGAATGAGAGGTTTTTTAATGACTAAAAAATACGGTTTAACAAAACACGAACGAAAGCTTTTAGAAAAAGCTCAATACTACCAATATAAAGCTGAAGAAATGCATAGAAAATTTGCTGATAGTCTGCAAAATAGATTTTATAATTCCATTACAATTAATGATTTTGAAGAGTGGGATTTATGGACGTTGAATGAAAGCGGAGATAGTTCGGGAACCGAACAGGAAGCACGTTTTTGGCGAAAAGTAAGAGATGAAGAGGAAGAAAATAAATGAGTGTAGAATTGTCTGACATAGCAAAAGATTACGGTTGGGAATCTTGGGGCGAGTATTTTATTTTAAGCAAAGCACACGGCGAGTTTCATTTAAGTAAAAATGGATTGTTTTTTGTTTGTGCGAGTTGTTCAAGAAATACACCTATCAAAACTATATTAAAGCCTAAAGATATTAAAGATATTTTGAAAGCATTAGGAGAAAAGCGATGAGTGCAGAGAAACCAGAAGTCGGCGATGTGTGGGAAGACTCAAAAGGTATGGTGCATATTAGTCGTATATTTACATTATCGGACGACACAAGAGCAATAGTTTTTATCAATAATAACTATAACACAGTACTCGAAGATTCCGCTAGAGAAGAACATTTTATTAAAATGTTTACTTATAGCGGCAAGAGCAAAGCCAGCATTAAAGATTTGTTTTGTGTAAAAGAAAATGCCAAAAATGATACACAAACAGATTTGCGTAAAATTGATGATATGCAACACGATAAAGCAGCATATAAGGCATTGTGCGAAAAATGGTTAAAACAGCAATCCGAGATTAACAGGCTTAGAGAGGTATTAAAAGATATTCTTATAATAGCCAAAAGAAACAAAAGTGCCTTATTAGCAATGCCAGAAAATAATACTTTATCTCTAATTGAAAATGAGTGCGCTCTTGCCTTAATCGGTGAAAGTGAGGAAAAATGATTATTGCCAGTGTTATAATCCTATCTGCTATTTGGGATATTATCAATAGGCGGAATTTAGGCGACAAGTATTTAATTTATTCACTTGCTGCTATAATAGAGTTTATACTTTTCGATATGCCATTATGCTCTATTTTAAAGGGCTTACTATGAGTAAAGATTTAATTATTTTTTCAATCTGGGTATTTGCTGTATGTTTAATTCAACAAGAATTTATGATAATGTTTGTTGTTTTAGCATTTATATATTTAATCTCAAAAATTTCAGCGGGGTTTAAATGATAGGTTTTATTGTTTTAATGATACATAACTACTGTAAGGGTACTATCAAGAAAAATCTTATAACAGAAACAGACAGTTTTTTGTTTGGCAGTATTATCGAGCTGTTTCTTGAATTTATAATTTTGGTATTTATTGAAAGTTTTTAAAATGGCTATTCCTGTACAAAATGAAAAAGGTTTTTTAATTATTCAGATGAATTTAGTTGAGGCTTTTCTAGTTTTCGATGGCGGAGCTGGAATCTGTGATGAATGCGGAAATGCTGCGGCCGAAGGATTTTATGTCGCTGTTCTTGACTGGTATATGTGCCCGGAATGTTTTAACAAATGGATAAAAAGAGCGGTCCACTATACAGAGGACTACCGTTTTGAAAAAGAAATGTTTTTAAAAACAAAAAAAAGATTATCCAAACTAGGAATTTGGAACAATGAAATATATAACTGATAAAAACGGTTTTGAGTTTACAAAAGAAGAGGTTGAAGAAACAGCATATACATTAAAAAACGCTATTGACGGCGATGTTATTAGCGCTCATTTCAGAAAAAAAAATGCGGGTGGCGGAATGTCTTTTATCTGTATTGGCGGTAAAGAATGGCACGGGGAAAAATGCAGCTGGTTTAAACCCGAAAACGCACGTTCTCTTTTAGAACTTTCGTCAAACGGATATTATTTGAAAATAATCGGCCATTGGAGAGATGGCAAGAATTTAGACGCTTTTTGGAATGACGTTCGAGATTTTACGCTATTAGATTTAATGACACTTAATAAATTTCTTATTGACAAATAAAAAATAAAAGCCATAATAACAGCGTATTCTCCTTAAAAAGGAATTACCTCATCGCCGGTCGTTGACTTCCGACCGGTTTTTTTGTGCCTGAAAATAAAATTTTGCCCGTCCGTCTGCTGCAAGAACATCGGCCAAGCGATTCCCGATAGATAATGATTGATAATTATGTTGGTGTGCCTTGATTTTTAACGGAACAACCCCATTGCGGCGTATTTGATATGCCCAGAACAAACAATGTTTATGATTTAGATACTGTTCCGGCGTGCGCGGTTTTTCCTTTATTTCGCCTTTGATATATGCGATTGCCGTTTGAGAATCGGTATATATTTTGCCGCGGCCATTACTCAAAATACTTCCGATGTGAATGGCAAATAATTCCGCCTCGTTTATTGTCCGCGCCCGCGTCCATAGTGATTTTATATGCCATTTCATACCGTCATAAATAGCTATACCAATGCCGGCTATTTTATTTTGCATATCAAAAGAAGCGTCTGTAAAAATTAACATATTGATCCCAAAAAAGGGGGTTAATCCCCCAAGCTTTCTTTTAAACTATTATATTTTAAGTCATATTCAGACAAACAAGCAGCCATATCGGCCGGGGTTTTAATGTGCCGTATGCAGTTTATCGGCTCCGGCTTAATTGGAGCAGGACAAACACAACTTACGCAGCCGCACAATAACAGAATTACCGTAAATATCATAATTCCAATTAAAGCTGCTTGTATCTGTTTTAACCGCTGCTTGCAGTTCTTCGGCTCTTTGTTCCAATATTTTAACATTTTCATTTCTTCTATTTAACTCCAAATTTAAAGATTCTTCTGTTTGCCTTAATCTTTTGTTTTCTCTTTTAAGCTCGTTTTTTTCGTTTTCTAGCGCATATATTTTATTTTGTGCTAAATTATACTTTACATAATAAAGCAATAGCGCAGACGCAAGAAAAACAAGCACAATCTTTATTATATTGTTCAATTCAACCCCCCAAGTGCATAACAAGAGGCATAAACAACACCGCCATAAATCATTTCGGCCCATTTAGTTGGGGAATTCGCCCACGCCGGTAATTTACTCGGCCATAAATCTGAATTGTATAAATCCCAGCAGAACAGATATATCGGAGCTGCGGCGTTGCCTACTAGAAAATAACGCCAGTCAAGAAACATTAACGGAATCATCGGGCAGGTATAACGCAAGGTCATATACATAAAATCATAACGAACCGAATAAAAGCTGAAAAACCTTTTTTTAGCCAGCCAGTCGCAAGGCTTATGATACCAACGTTCATTATAACGTTTTATCGTTTCTTCGCTTGGATATCCGCCATTGCCTAAATCAAAACAGCAGCCGTGCCCCCGGCTCCAAAATTCAAACTGTAGCCATAATGAAATTATTAACGGCCAAAACCAATTTTGCCAATCTGTGCAATATATTCCGAGGAATAACCCGACCATAACACCGGTTTGCAAAGCCCTGTTTTTCAGAACCGGGATATTTTCCAAAGCTCCGCCAAACCAACGCCGTGCAAAAGCACCGATTAAAAAATAATAAATAATCATATAACACCCCCTGTTTAATTGTTATGCAGAATAAAAAAAACGTCAAGATGAAAAAAGCCCCCCGATAAAGGGGGGCAGTAGGTCAGATGAAAAAATATTTGTGAGATTATGCTATTAACTTTTATTTTGTTGTCAAGCTTTTTATGTCTTTAACCCATACGCCGGTTTTTATTAAATGTGAAATGCGGCGCGCACGTGTAGGAACTTGCTGCGCATAAACCGAATGTAAACACTCATAGGCTGCGCTTTCAAATTTTTTTTGTTTCATAAATGATAGCATTTTTTTAAAGTCATTTAATTTTGTAAATCCCAGCTGGTAACACATATCAATTAACGCGTATTTCCGTTCATTATCCAAGTCGTGAAACCACTCCCAGCCGTTCAATAAGTCAATCACCCTTTCAACATCATTTCGCAAGAGCATTAACGCTTGATTGCGGGTTATTCCGTGTTTCCAATCTCCGATTGCTCGTAATTCCTCTTGCGTAAACGGGTTTGTATCAATACACCGGCCAATACCGATAGTTAATTTGCCTAAATGGTCATAATACGGCAAAAGGCGGCAGCCCTCGTGAAACTCCAGCCTTTCAATTATCGTTTCCATTTTTATCATCTTTTCCCCCCAGCTTTTTCGCAAAAATTTCTGGAATAACGCTAAGGCAACGGGACAAAACATCATAAACCTTTGTAGATAATACCCCGCATAAATAACCACAGCAGGTCGACACTTCCGGATCATAGCCGTAGTGTTTCATCAAAATTGCGGGGACGTAGCAAAATGTTACTCCGAGAATAAACAAGCATAAACTTCTTTGAATACTTATATAAACCTCGTTTAACATATTCCACACCCCCGCAACGATACTAGCCACCCACAAAGTAAAATCTTCCATATCGTAAAGCTCCCAGCGTCTAACAAAGCATAGGCGCAAACAAAAGCCTTTGTCAATAGTGTTTTGCAATATAGGTTTTTTTCGTCGCGTTTTTAGGCGCGTCTACATCGGTCAGAATATCGCAGGCAAGTTTAACGTATGTATCAACCGGGAAATCCTGTGAATAATGATCAGAATAAACCATATTCAAAACATAAAACCACTCGGCAGGATTAAAGTCATATCCTTTTTTAGACATTACGTCGCTTGTCTGTGCATAGCTCCAGTGTTCCCCGGTCGTCCCGTCTTTATTCCGCATATTTTTTACGGCATATTCGGCTTGTTCCTTGTCCCACGGAATACATTTATTTGATAGCTTGACTTCTGTAATAAACTTTTTTTCAAGCTCCGGCGCAACTTCTTTGACTTTATGGGTGAACTTATCAATAACATCTGTTAACCGCTCCATATCGTCAATATCGCTTTTTCTGCCGTATTCGTCCATAAGTTCTTTAAATTCACTCATCACGCGCCCCCGTTTCTGATTCCGGCTTATATGCGCCTAGAATATTTTTAACGTCGCAGTCTCCGCTTTTTCGGTCAGAAACTTCCGCTTTTTTAGGCGGCAGCATTTTAGCTAATTCCTGATCGATAACGACGGAGGCTTTTTTTAAATTTTCAAAACACCATTTCCGAGCTGATTCATTACCCAGAATATAGCCTAAAACTAAATAAAGCCCCCTCATCGTTAAGCCCTCTTTACTTCAACTGTTGCAGAAGTAGGCGCAGGTGTTGACTGCGTCCCAGACGGGAAAGCAACCGGAAAACAACTCGGCTTAATGCGGCATAAAATAGACGCGTGAACCGGGTTATTTCCGTACACCATTAAAACAGAGCGAACGCAGCGCAATTGATCGGCGTGGGCATAATTTCCAGACTGGCAACTTGGTTGAAATACCGGGATTGTAGTAGAACCATTTACCAGATAAACTTGGTTTACTCCTGCGTCAGCCGGAATCTCCTGCGCTAAGCAAAGACGAAAAACCTGCCCGTTCGTGAGCGTTACGTTTGGAATGGTTATGTTTAACTGCGTACCCGCAACCGTCATTGAGGTTGTTTTAATTTTCAAAACTTCGCAAGTCATATTCTCTTGTCCTTTCACCAATCAATTAAGCCAAAACGTTTCCGCTGCAGCCGCAACCGCAACCATTCAGGCCGGTAATGCCTAAACCGTTAATAATTGCAGCGTTCGGGCAAACAGCCCCTACACCGGTAACGTCAGGACGTTTCAACATCTGGCAGGAAATAGCGGCAAGCTGTTTATCAACTTCACCAAACTTGCGGTCATTATACAGCTGATTTTCCAAAACCAGATTTTTACGCTGTGCCTCGGCCAGCTGATCGCGCAAGCCCTGATATGCGTAGAAATCAATTTTTTCCGCAATCATACGAGAGTTTGCCGTATCATTTGCGCGGGTGAGGTTTGCCTGTTCTTCAACAAGATACTGCGTGCGCGCCGAGTTTATAATTTCTTGTTTTTCTGAATTACAAATTGCTTTGTAATCTTCGAACCCAAGTCCATAGCCCGGTACGCCTACGCCGGTGGCGAAACCGCTGGCCCAGTTCCCGCCGCAATTACCGCAGCCGTTACCAAACCAACCATTGCCGCAGCCGTTACGATTAAACAGAAACGCTACAACAATAAGGAAGAACAAGGCCAAAAAGCCAATGCCGCCCCAACTATAAGATTCTTTATCCATAATCTTATCCTTTATTAAAGCCCGATATTATTTGATCCGTTTCAGATTTTCCCTCAACCGATCCAACTCGCTGGCAGGGGCTTGTTCTGCCTGCGGGTTAAACTCTTTTGTATCATAAACACTTTCGGCCGTGTTTATGCCTTTCAATAAATCATCTTTATTGCAGCCAAGTTTTTGGATTGCCCAACCCGCCAAAGGGTGATTTAATAACGATTTGGCTTTTTCAAAACTGGCTCGGTCAATACCTGCTTTTTGAAACACCTCTTGCGGATTATTTGAACCCTGCAAAATGTTCGTCGCAACATCATACGCCCGGCTTAACATCTGGGCTTTTTCGGGTTTTAAAAAGCGGCTCGCTACGTTCAGTATTAGCTGTTTGTTTAGCATTGCTTTCTTTCTCCTCTAATTTTACGACTTTATCATTTAAGGCAGCCAAAGCGTTTGACATCTCCAACATCATCGCTTGGGTGTCTTTTAAAACTTTTTGCGTTTCTTTGCTCATTTCTTCCGGCGTTTTAGGCTTTTCCAAAATGCCCTTATCATAAAGGATTTGCTCGTAATCCTTAGCCGTGTCTATGGCTTTTTTGTATTCTTCATTCGTAACGCCGATTTGCTGATTAAAAGAATTATAAATTTTTCCGTTGCTCACAAAGCCGATAAAATTACTTTGTGTTGCGTTAATTTCCCGGTAATTGAAATTATTAAAATCTGTCATCGCTTGCCGTCCCTTTTTCAACAATATATTGCAAGAGGGCAAGCTGTAGTGTAGTAAAATAAAACATCGCAATCCCTCGCTTGGATTACGATGTTAGCAGATGTAAAACATTAGATACGCAAAAGTTGCGCGAAAATTAGGCAAGTTTATTCGGCGCTGTCCTGTAACAAGCGGACAGCAATCGCGTTAATCTTTTCAGAATTAGAATCAATTCGGCCGTCTAAAATCAGAAAGCCCGCGCACGCCAAAAACAGAACCGTCAAAAACGAAATAAGCCAGGTATACACCAAAACCTTAGCGTCCATGTGGACAATATTGACGTTTCGCGAATTTTTGATTTGCGCATTGCCGCAACTACTGTTTGTGTCCTTGCTGTAATGCTTACTCGTCGACGAGTTGCCGGAATTAAACCGATTCCCCGTCAAATTACTGTTCTCGTTTTTCATTTTTAAAATCCCTAATCTTGTTTAAGACGTTCATAAAAATAGTGGTAACACTGCGCGGGCATTTTCCCACCTTTTCACTCACGCCGTCGTTGTAATAATTCAGGCGCAAAAGAAATATGTTCAGCTCTTCATCGGTTAAATCAATGTCTGGAGATTTAAGAAGTTCAATAATTTTGCACTTGCGCATTTTTTTGAACTCGTTTGTTATATCCGATGTTTTACTACGTGGCATATTTTTTACCTTAAATTATATGACAAATGAATTTTAAAACCTTTATTTGTTAAAAGTCAATCTATAAAAAAATAACAGTCGCATAACGTCTATTATGGGGACAGTTTATCCGGTCGGCAGCCTCTATTTTGGAACGCAAAGCACTTGCCCCCTTGCTGCTATTATTGACGGCTCTACGTGGGAAAAAGTAGGCTCGTCGCTGATTACTTCCGTTAACACAAGTGTACCAATCAAAGGTGATGGGAAAAGTATGGGGTGGACAAACGGAGACGCTAATTTTGGTTGCTCTCAAGGCGATAATGGATATGGCTGGGTTTTCCCGAGCTTAACAAGTGAGGCATACGGTAAAGAGATAGGCGTTGTTCAAGCAGGCAATGTAGGCACGCGTCCGTCAGGCTCCAAGTTAATGGGTTTAACATCAGACGCAAATAATTCCGGTATTGTCGGCACTATTACAAGGACGGCTTTAACAGTTAATATTTGGAAACGTACGGCATAAATCCTAGCGTCTGATAACGTCTATTATGAATA
>OJPR01000393.1_pt1 | contig 16518 bp, 17 predicted proteins | sample 1598621 | NCBI WGS metagenome assembly OJPR01 (sample SAMN03922489, study PRJEB24848) | human gut metagenome | isolation source: stool sample | host: Homo sapiens | place: Germany | collected 2011-05 | reverse complement strand
GCCCTGTACCCTGTTTGGCGAAAAAGGCTGTTCCGTCGCCGCCGGCGATACCGTTGTTTACGGCGGGGGCGGCGCATGGATTCCCGATTATGAAAAAAGTTACGTTAATATGCTCCCTCTTTTCGCCCGTGCTGCCAAAATTATCATTTTGCCCGGCAGTTTTTACCAATGCGGCAAGTTACTTGAGGTTCTGGATGAACGTTTCGTCGTGTTCTGCCGGGAAGAGCAGTCTTATAATTATCTGGTCAGCGCCCGGACAAAAGCAAAAATCATCTTGGACCACGATATGGCGCTGCGTCTGCAAAAGGACATTCTGACGCCCGACAGCCTGAATATCCCTTACTCCGATTTTTATATGGTTAATACAATTCGCCAAAATTACGCCCCCGGCAAAGATGTCGGCGTTTTTCTGCGCAACGACTGCGAAAAAAAGCCGGGTGTCATCTGCCCTCAGGGCGATATTGACCTCTCGGCCATGGGCGGCGGCTCCGTCAAATCTTCCCGGGAACACATCGCCTTTTCGGCTATGCTCATGCTGAGCGTGGTTGACAGCGTGCAAACCGTCATCACCGACCGTCTGCACGTCGGCATTGCCGCAGCGCTGCTGGGAAAAGAAGTCTATTTGCTGGACAATTCATATCGCAAACTTTCCGAAGTTTACAAACATTCCCTGCAGTCGCTGAGCAACGTGAACATGTGCCGGACCTGGCCCGAAAACACCGCTGCGGGAAGCCCGGCAACAGATAACTTTGCAAAACTTGCCGCTCTCGCCCTAAAATAACAAATTGCTTTTCCCTGCGCACCTCTGTACCTGCCCGGCTCTCCGTGCCGCACGTTTCGCCGCAACACCGCCCCCTCCATTCCGCCGCTACGCCGCAACATAGCCCCACTCTCCCACAAGCACCTTTCCCCGCTCCCGCCCTGCGCTCATCTCTTTCCCCCGGCGACTTTCCCTGCGCCTGTCCTGCCCCATATCCCCGCCTTCCGAAAATCGGGGAAAAGGCAGAAAAAATCCTTGCATTTTTCTGCCGTTATGCTAAATAAAGCCGCGATAAAATGATAATAACGGACAGCCGGCGGATGACTCCGGCGCTTTGTGTCGTGGTAAAAACGCCCGGCTCTGCCGCTCCCGCAGGGAACACGGCGGACGAAAGCCTGCGTTTATCCGCAGCCGGAATTCGCCGCACCATAACGGATGCTGCGGAAGACGGCCGCACCCCGCAAAGCCCCGCCAAAGCCGGACTGCCCGACAACACAACTTAAACTCTAATTTAAGGATATTTAAATGTCAGATGTGAAAATGAAAATGATGGACGGGAACGAAGCGGCCGCTTCGGTTGCCCACCGCATGAACGAAGTCTGCGTTATCTACCCGATTACCCCGTCTTCTCCGATGGGCGAATGGGCAGATGCGTGGTCTGCGGCCAAACAGAAGAACCTCTGGGGCGTGGTTCCGGACGTGCAGGAAATGCAGTCCGAAGCCGGTGCCGCCGGCGCATGCCACGGCTCCCTGCAGGCCGGTTCTTTGACCACCACCTTTACGGCTTCTCAGGGTTTGCTCCTGATGATTCCGAATATGTACAAAATCGCCGGCGAACTTTCTCCGTTCGTCATGCACGTTGCCGCCCGTTCGCTCGCGTACCACGCGTTGTCGATTTTCGGCGACCACACTGACGTTATGAGCTGCCGCCAGACCGGTTTTGCGATGCTCTGCTCCAACTCGGTGCAGGAAGCGCACGACATGGCCGCGATTGCGCAGACTTCGACGCTGCGTTCGCGCGTTCCGTTCATGCACTTCTTTGACGGTTTCCGCACCTCGCACGAAATCAAGAAAATCAAACTGCTGTCTGACGACGACCTCCGCGCCATGCTCGAAGGCGTAGACTACCAGTTCAACGCCAAACACGCGCTGCGTCCGGAATCCCCGGTCATCCGCGGTACGGCGCAGAACCCGGACGTCTTCTTCCAGGGTCGCGAAGCTTCCAACAAATATTATGACGCCGTTCCCGGCATCGTTCAGGAAGAAATGGACAAGTTCGCCAAAATCTCCGGCCGCCAGTATCACATTGTTGAATACTACGGCGCGGCTGATGCCGAACAGGTTATCGTCATTATGGGCTCCGGCGCCGAAACCGTTCAGGAAACGATTGACTACCTGAACGCGCAGGGTCAGAAGCTCGGCGTTCTGAAAGTACATCTGTATCGTCCGTTCCCGGCCAAGGCGTTTGTTGCCGCTCTGCCTAAATCGGCGAAAGTCGTTTCCGTGCTTGACAGAACCAAAGAGTCCGGCGCAACCGGCGAACCGCTGTATCTGGACGTTGTCGCCACTTTGGCGCAGGCTGCCGCGGCAGGCGAAATCAGCATGCCGAAAATTCTGGGCGGCCGTTACGGTCTGTCTTCCAAAGAGTTCACGCCGGGCATGGTCAAGGCCGTGTTCGACAACGCCGTATCCGCCAACCCGGTTAACGGTTTCTCCGTCGGTGTAAACGATGACGTAACCCACAAATCTCTGGCTTATGACGACAGCATCGACACCGAGGGCAAGGACGTTGTCCGCGCCGTCTTCTTCGGTCTGGGTGCAGACGGTACCGTCGGCGCCAACAAGAACTCGATTAAGATTATCGCCGAAGACGCCGGCAAGTACGGCCAGGGCTACTTCGTCTATGACAGCCGCAAGTCCGGCTCGATGACGACGTCGCACCTGCGCTTCTCCGACAACCCGATTAAGTCCGCCTACCTGATTAACAAGGCTGACTTCGTTGCCTGCCACCAGTTCCAGTTTATGAACAAGGTGGACATCTTGGGCATCGCCAAACCGGGCGCAACCTTCCTGTTGAACGCGCCGTATGACGCAAACGAAGTCTGGAATCACCTGACTTATGAAGTTCAGAAGCAGATTATCGACAAGAAGCTGAAGTTCTACACCATCAACGCCGTAGAAGTTGCGCGCGAAACCGGCATGGGCCAGCGCATCAACACCATCATGCAGGCGTGTTTCTTCGCGATTTCCAACATTCTGCCGCGCGAACAGGCGATTGCGGAAATCAAGAACGCTATTAAGAAGACTTATTCCAAGAAGGGCGACGCGATTGTTCAGAAGAACTTTGCCGCGGTTGACGCTTCTCTGGCGCACATGCACGAAGTCGTTATTCCGGCGGAACCGACGTCTGCGCTGCACACCGCTCTTCCGGTACCGGCCGACGCTCCTGAATTCATTCAGAAAGTAACCGGCGAAATCATTGCCGGCCGCGGCGAACAGCTGCCGGTATCCGCTTTTGCCGACGTTGTCGACGGCACCTGGCCGACCGGCACGACCCAGTACGAAAAGCGCTGCATCGCGACCGAAATCCCGGTATGGGATCCGGAAACCTGTATCCAGTGCGGCAAATGCTCTATCGTCTGCCCGCACGGCGTTATCCGTATGAAAGTGGCTTCTGACGAAGAACTCGCCAATGCTCCGGCAAGCCTGAAGCGCGCCGACTACAAGGGCAAAGAGTTCGCCGGCAAGAAGTTCATTCTGCAGATTTCGGCCGAAGACTGCACCGGCTGCGGTATTTGTACCTCGGCCTGCCCGGCGAAGAACAAAGCCGATCCGGAAAAGAAGGCCATCAATATGGATCATATCGAAAACCATATCGAAGCCGAAGTTGCCAACTGGAAGTTCTTTGAAACCCTGCCGTATGTAAAGCGTACCGACGTTGCGAAGAACCTGCCCAAGACCACGCAGATGATTCAGCCGCTGTTTGAATTCTCCGGCGCCTGCGCGGGCTGCGGCGAAACCCCGTATGTTAAATTGCTGACCCAGCTGTTTGGCGACCGCATGGTTGTTGCCAACGCGACCGGCTGCTCTTCAATTTACTCCGGCAACCTGCCGACCACGCCGTACACCAAGGACGAAAAGGGCCACGGTCCGGCTTGGGCGAACTCGCTGTTTGAAGACAACGCCGAATTCGGTCTCGGCATGCGCTTCTCGATTGACCAGCAGACCGCAACCGCCAAAGCTTTGCTTGAAGGCCTGAAGTCTGAACTGGGCGACGTTGCCGAAAAGATTATGTCCAACCCGCAGAAGACGGACGCCGAAATCGACGCCCAGCGTGAAAACGTCAAGGCTCTGCGCGCCAGACTGGCCGGCATAAACAGCAAGGAAGCCAAAGAGCTCGACAACCTCGCCGATTACCTGATTAAGAAATCCGTCTGGATTTTGGGCGGCGACGGCTGGGCTTATGACATCGGCTTCGGCGGTCTTGACCACGCGATTGCGTCCGGCAAGAACGTCAACATCCTGGTAATGGATACCGGCGTTTACTCCAACACCGGCGGCCAGCAGTCCAAGGCAACCCCGATGGGCGCTTCGGCGAAGTTCGCTACCGCGGGTAAGGCTCTGCCGAAGAAAGATCTGGCAATGATTGCCATGTCTTACGGCAATGTCTATGTTGCTCAGGTTTCCATGGGTGCGAACGACATGCAGGTCATCAAGGCGATGAACGAAGCCGAAGCTTTTGACGGCCCGTCCATCATCATTGCTTACTCGCACTGTATCGCTCAGGGCTTCAACCTGATTGACGGTCTGACCCACCAGAAAGAAGCGGTAGACACCGGCTCATGGCCGTTGTACCGTTACAATCCGGACAACGTCAAGGAAGGCAAGGCGCCGCTGATGCTTGATTCCAAAGCGCCGAGCAAGCCTTTGAGCGACTATATGTCGAGCGAAACCCGCTTCCAGGTAGTCAAGAAGGCTAATCCGGAACGTTACGAAACGCTTTTGAACAAAGCGCAGGAAAACGTTAACGAAAAACGGAGCCTGCTGGAACATATGTCCCAGTACGTCTAAGATCAACGGGGCGGCGCACGCCGGAGAGAAAAACTCTTTCGTTGCAAACCCGCCCCGCTGACACGCCAAAGCCGGCTTCATCGCCGACACCAAAGCCGTCTGCTCTCACGAACAGGCGGCTTTTTATTGCCCGCGCGCTCCCCCCACCACTCCTCCTCTCTCTTTACTCCCCTGCCCTCCCACGCTCTCCCCTCTCTCCATACCGCCCATTCTTTCCCCCCCTGCCCCTCTCCCGCGCCACACACCGTCGGCACAAAAGACTCCCCGCGCTCGCACTCCCTGCACGCCCCCCTCTCCCGCCACACCGCTTCCCCTCTCGCCATCGCTCCCGAAAAATTTCCTCTTGCCAAGCAATGAAAACTGTGGTATAATAAAGCCCTACAATATAAAAATATGTCTATTATTAAAAACGGTTTTCACAATTTTGGCTTTGAGGTTTATTCCTTAATCCCCCGATATGTACTGTTTTTTCACAATAGGGCATATAAATCTTTATGAAAACAACCACAAAACGACAGTCCCTACAACGTCGTTTTACGAAGGATTAGGTACAGGGCCGAACCTCGTTAAAAAAAGAAAAAATTATGAAAACTTTAATTACAGTTGCAAAAATTGTAGCAATCAGAGTGTGGAACGCCATCGCAAAGACCATCGGTCTGGCTATCGGATTAATATTTCTGCTAATATTCGGCTTAGGCATCCATTTATGCCTCTTAGCAATGCTCCAGTTCGGCGTAAAACTGTGGTTCGACCACAGCCACGTTACCTACTGGCTCACAGCCGGAGTAATGTGGGTTGCTTTGGGTTTTGCGATACGGCTATTTTGTATCAGCATTAAATACATACTTTACGATATCCAAAATGGTAAAATCGCAAAAAGGCTACGCATCCAACTGTAAAAAACAGAAGCTTACCGGCCTGGCCGATAGTTTTCTGATTATCAAAAGAAGGAGCGCCCGCAAGGCACTCCTTTTTTATGACATCTGCCCCTCTCCCGCGCCACACACCCTGCCCGCTCCTCATCTCTCCCGCCTCACCGCCCCATGCCTGTGGCACTGCCACACAAAGACCTCACCGCGCCACCTCTCTCTCCTCATCCGCCCCGTCGCTAGTGGCGCTGCCTCCCGCCGGAACTTTTCGCCATAAAAAGACAATAACTCTTTACAAACCGTTCCCGATATGGCACAATCACCGCCATAAGATAGTTTTTAAGGAGTGCCCGCCCATGGATAGCAACGCTGTTTGTCTGCACAATGCCACCGTCTACGCCGGTTTCTCGGTGATGAAAAATTGTGCCGTTTACATCAAAGACGGCAAAATTTCCGACGTTTATAACGAAAGGCGGTTCAAGCAAAAAAAGTTTTCGCCCCAGGTTCGCATCATAGATTTGATGGGCGCCAGCCTGCTCCCGGGGTTTATTGATACCCACATTCACGGCAGCGGCGGCTATTCCACCGACGACGCCTCGCCGGAAGCCATTTTGAAAATGTCCGAATTTCTGGCGGAAAACGGGGTAACCTCTTTCATTCCGACCATCAACGCCTCGCCTGAGCCTGAGCTGATGAAAAAAATGAAAGCAATTTTAAAAGCGATGGGCAAAGAAAAAGGCGCCAGAATTTTGGGAATGCATTTGGAAGGGCCGTTTCTCTCCCCCGAACGCATCGGCGGACAGTTGGCCGAAGGCTTATCTGCCGTCGATTTGGATTATATGAAGCGGATTGTCAAAGCCGGACAGGGAAAAATCATCAATATGACCGTCGCACCCGAGCTCAAAAATATGCGCGAGCTGGCGCTCTATTGCATCAGTCAGGGGATTATCCTTCAGGCAGGGCACACCAATGCCACCTACGAACAGATGATTGAGGGGATGCAGGTCAAGATTATGCACCTGACCCATATGTTTAACGCGATGCGCCCGCTGCACCACCGTGAACCCGGCGTGGTCGGCGCGGGGCTGATACATCAGGAGCTTTCCTGCGAATTCATCGGCGACGGGGTTCATACCAATCCGAAATTGATTACCCTTTTGATGCAGAGCAAGCCGATTGACAAACTGGTGATGATTACCGACGCTTTGAAATACGCTCATGCCACCCCGCCGGAAGACGCCGACTTTTACTTTGACAAGTGTTTCAAACGCAAAGCCGATGAAGTCATTATCGGTTCGGGAATTACGATGTACGACGGTTTTCGCAATCTGCTCGAATTTGGCGTGCGGGTCGAAGACGCCGTCAAGATGACGTCGGTTAATCCGGCGGAAATTATGAAGCAAAACGGCAAAGGGATGATTATCCCCGGGTTTGACGCCGATTTGCTGATAATGGACAAAGACTTTAATTTGATTGATACCGTGGTTGGCGGAAAATTTATACGGGAGAAAAAATAATGCGCGTGATTATCAAAAACAACTATGACGAATGTTCTTTATGGGCTGCCCATTATGTGGCGTATAAGATAAAAGCCTTCCGCCCGACACCGGAAAAGCCCTTTGTGCTTGGGCTGCCGACCGGTTCCACCCCCCTCGGAATGTATCAGAGGCTGATAGAAATGGTCAAGGCGCAAGAGCTCTCGTTTGCAAACGTGGTTACGTTCAATATGGACGAATACATCGGCCTGCCGCCGGAACATCCCCAGAGCTATCATTATTTTATGCATGAAAACTTTTTCAAGCATATTGATATCCGCCCCGAAAACATCAATATCCTAAACGGGATGACCACGGACTTTGGCAAAGAATGCGCTGAGTATGAGGAAAAAATCCGCCGATACGGCAAAATCCATTTGTTTATCGGCGGCGTGGGAGAAGACGGACACATTGCTTTCAACGAGCCGGCATCGTCTCTGGCTTCCCGCACCAGGGTAAAAACGCTGACCCGGGATACGATTAAGGCCAATTCGCGCTTTTTTGACGGCGATGAGAGCCGGGTTCCGACCATGGCTTTAACCGTGGGCGTGGGAACGATTATGGACGCCGAAGAAGTTATGATTTTGGCAACCGGCCCCAAAAAAGCCCGCGCTGTGCACCATGCGATTGAATGCGGCATAAACCACATGTGGCCGGTAAGCATTTTGCAAATGCACCGTTACGGGATTATTGTCTGCGATGAACCGGCGGTCTGCGAACTTAAGACCGATGTTGTCAATTATTTCAAAGATATTGAAAGCAGAATCGTCCCGTAAAAGCGCAACACCCCTGCCGCTGCCCGCAACCGTCGCCGACGCTGTCCGCAGCTGCGCCATTCCACCGTAACACCCCGATACGTCGCCGCCGCTTCTCCTACAAATCAATTCTGAGCCAGGTAAACAGCACATTGCCGTCGTTTTTCACTCCCGGCACATACGTTGCGTTCAACGAAAAATTCCTGTACGTTACCGCCGCAATCGGCAGCGGCAAAGGCACCGGAATATACGAATACTCGTGCCTCTGCGTCACGCCGAGCGTATAGCCGTACCCCCAATGCCAGTTTTTCTCTTCATCAATCGCTTTGTTGATGAGGTACGCATAACCGAACATCGTCTGCATATAATCGTTGGAATCCTTAAACGCAATCGCATACAACCCGTGCCAGTTTTCGCCCTCGTAGCGCGTCAGCCCGAAGCCCAGCCCCCACGGCTCTTCGTTATATTTGTCGATATGCTCGTCATCATACGTCAGCCGGTTGTGCCAGACCCTGAGCGGCAGCATAACGTTCCATGTCCCCTCGTCGTAGGTCTGCCGCACGTCTTGCTTCAAGCCGCTGAAATAGTCTTCAATCACCCCGGCGCGGGCTTTCTGCACTGTTCCCGCCGCCGTCATCGCCGCCAATAATAAGGCATAAAAAATCTTCTTCCGCATAGTCCGTAATAGTCCGTTCGTCATCATTGCAAATACAGCAAAATCTTAGCGGCTTTCTGCAAAAGTTAAATATTTTTTTACACTTTTGCCCTAGTTTTTACATATTCCGATAACCCTGAGACCAAAGGAAAGTTCTATGCGTATTTTTTCCGTCCGCCTTGCCGCGGCTCTTCTTCTGTCCCTTTCGCTTGCCGCCTGCCAGGCCTCCGGCACAGCCGGAAGTTCCCGCGGCGCCAATGCCAGCGTTTTCACCAACATTCTGACCCTGCAGTTTTAAACCGCCTCTGAAGATTAAACAACCCGCCAAAGTATAAAACCGCTCCGGCTTTATCCGTCTTAAATCTCCGACCGCTATAAGTTTTAAACCGTTTTTAGTTTAAGGAACCGCACCGCCATGATAGATTTGCACACCCACTCCACCGCCTCCGACGGCTTTCTTTCTCCGTCCGAACTCTTGCACGCCGCCGAAAAAATCGGGCTGGAAGCACTGGCGCTGACCGACCATGACGCCGTTTCGGGACTGGACGAGCTGCATGCGGCCGCCGCCAAAAACCGCAAAGTGGAAATCGTCAACGGCGCTGAACTTTCGGTATTTTATCCCGGCGCGGAAATGGAAATCCTCGCGCTGGACATTCCCGAAAAATCCCTGCCCGCGTTCCGCGAATATCAGCAAAACGAACTCGCGCGCCGCGACCAAATGGCGCACCGCCGCATCGAGCTGCTGCAAAATTTCGGCGTCGACATCACCTATGAAGAAGTCGCCCTGGACAAAGACGGCAACCCGCGCACGCAAATCCGCCGTCCGCATTTCACCGACGTCCTGCTCAAAAAAGGCTATATCCAAAACACCGAAGAAGCATACAAAGTCGTTTTCGCCCGCGACGGCATCGCCTTTGTCGAAAACCGCCCCGCCCCCGCCGCGGAGATTATAGACTTCATCCGCAGCAACGGCGCCGCCGCGGTTATGGCGCACCCGATACACACCAAATTCAAGCCGGACATTCTCTACAACGTCGTTCGCGAGCTGCAACAGGCCGGCCTGAGCGGCATTGAGGTCTTTCACGCCTCGCAGCCCCGTGCCAACCGCCAGCTGTATCTGGACATCATCCGCGACCTCGGGCTGATAACCGCCGGCGGCTCGGACTTCCACGGCGGCACCGCCCACCCCGAAAACAAACTCGGCACCGGCCGCCGCCATAATCTCAATATGCCGTATATGGTCTTGGAACAGCTGCACGCCGCCGCCAACGCTCCCGCTGCCAACACCGCCGCCCCTCTTTCTTCTGCCTCTCCGGTTCCCCAGGCATCCTACTACGCCGAACTGGAAAAATACCTCTGACCCGCCGCCCTATGCCCCATATTCCCCGCCCTTCTCGCCTCTGCCCGCACCTCACCGCCCGCTCCGCCAGCTCATCGTTCCCGTACCGCCGGCACCGTCCGCACCTCACCGCCCTTTCCTTTTCCCCGCAGCAAAAAAAATGCCGCCCCGCTTGATTTTTCCCCGCCCGCACCCTACATAAACCGACAGGACACATCAAAAGGAGCTGACATGGAAATTGAATACATCTACCCCGACCCCAAAGACGACAGGGATTTGGACGCCCAACTCAAAAAAATGCAAAAGGAAAACACGCTCGGATGCCTGATAATGGGGCTGTTCCTGTTGGGCGGCCTGTTCATTTTCCTGACTCTGCTGCCGATATTGCTGATTATCCTCGGCTACTCGATTATCGTCCTTGCGGTTTATATCGCCTATAAAGCATGGCTGGAAGAACCGGTGCTGAACCTGATACAAAAGCTGAAATCACGCCGCAACGGCTGACGCCCGGCGCGCAGCCCGCCCCCCAATCCCTTTTCCCAAACAAAAAAACACCCGCCCCCAAAGGAGCAGGTGTTTCTTTACAAAACGCAGTACCGGCCGCATTCTTTAGCCGACACATACCGAACGCATTCTTTAACCGACACGTACCAGCCGCATTCTTTAGCCGAAGCGTCAGACAATCTCTAGAAGTCCGTCATCTTCTACGCCGCAGAACATAATCCCGTCGCCGAACTGCTGTATCGTTCCCGTCCACAGTTCCCGCGGCATTTTTCCGCCCTCCGGCGAGCCAAACGCATACAGGCTCAAAACCTCCCCCTTCTGCACCGCAAACAGGCTGCCGAGCAGAAAGATGTCGTCCGCGCCGGAAATCAGTTCTTTTCCGCCGTCGTCATGCATCGAACATTTGCCGTCTTTTCCCTGCAAAACGTAGCAAAGATGTTCCTCGTCAAAATCCATGCCGTAAATCGACTGCGCCACCAGCACATCGTCGCCGTCATACAGGCTGACAACCGTATCTTTGCCCGTATGATCCGGCGTAGCCGTCACATACCAGCCGTTGGCAAAAGCCCTCGCTTCCGCAAGCCACATCTGCGCAACGCCGTTGTCGCCGCGGCACAGCATTCCGCTGAAACGTTCGCCGTCGCCGCAGAAATACCATCCGTTCGGATAGACGAAAATAGGATGTTCGCTTTCGTGCAGAAGTTCCGCCTCGGCGTTAAACAGCTTCCACCGTTCTCCGCACATTGCCGTTACATAGCCGCACGCCGGTTCTTCGCCATAAGCACAGACGTTCTCCGCGGCTTTTCTGCCGTCGGGATAAAACAGCACGCCCGCTTTGTCGAACAGTGCCGCCGCATACATGCCGTTGGCAAAAACCTCATACCGGTCATATCCCGCCTGCACCAGTTTCCCGTCGGCGCGATACAATTCCGCATGCTCCCCGGCCAAAACCGTAAACATCTTGCCCGGTTTCAATTCCAGCAGTCCGTACGTACATTCATACACCGTACCGGCCGCCGTGTCATAAATGGCGGTTTTGTCTGCAAATGTCAGCACATAATAGTCCGCTGCATAAAACTGATACGAGATAATGCCTTCCGCCAGTTTGGTTCCGGCACGGTTAAACAAAACCAGACCGCCGCCGTCCTTTTCCTGTGTCAGGTAATACGCCCCGTCCGTCAGAACCGCCGCGGCAAAATAGCCGCTTGCCGCCAAACTCATATCCGGACGGTAAAGCGCCTTGATACCGCCGATAAGGGTTTCAACCCACCCGTTCGGGTAAAGCTTAATTTCCCCTTCCGTGTGCATCAGCCTTTTGCCGTCTGCCGCAAAAAGCGAAGAAACTTTCCCTTTTCGCAACAGATACGCGTTCCCTGCCGCCTCAGCCGCATCAAAATCTTCGGCTGCAAGCCGCCCGCTGCTGTCATACAAACCGGAACGCCCGTCTGCAAAAACACAGCTGTACCACCCGTTGGCAAAACCGACATACGCCGCAACGCCGTCGGCAATCTTTTCGCCGGACACCACATTGTAGAATGTCTTTGGCTTTTCACAAAGAATTCTTTCCATCTTAAAAAGTTTTTAGGATTAAGAAAATAAGTAAAATTCTCACTGCGATTTGCCTTATAATTCCATAAAAATAGCCTTATAATAAACAAAATCGTATAAAACAGGACTCTCTCTTACCACCCGCCCCTAAAAATTGCAAGCGTTATTTGCACCGCCGCTGCCCTCTTCCGCCGCCCCTTCCTGCTCCACCGCGCAACTTTCCACCCTTTCCCTGCTCCCCGCGCCCACTCATCTTCCTCACCGCTCCATTCCTCTCTGTCCCCCCTCTTCCGTTGCCGGAGCAATTTTCCCCTTGCCAAGCAATGAAAACTGTGGTACAATAAAATTCTACAAAATACAAATATGTCAATTATTAGAAACGGTTTTCACAATTTCAGCTCTGAGGTTTACCCCTTAGCCCCTGAGGTGCCGTTTTCATAATCTGACATAAACAACTTTATGAGAACCCCGAAACGGCAGTCCCTGCGGCGTCGTTTCACGAAGGATTAGGCTACAGGACCGAACCTCGTTAAAAAAAGCAAAAATTATGAAAACTTTAAAACTTACAGTTGCAAAAGTATGGAACACAGTTGTCAATGCCCTCGGCCTGCTTATCGGATTGATATTCCCATTGAGCGGATGTCTCGGCATTATACTCTGTGCCATAGGAATACTGCAGTTCGGCGTAAAATTGTGGCTCGACCACAGCCATGTTGCCTACTGGATTATAACCGGAGTAATGTGGCTTACTTTCGGTTTTGCGATACGGTTATTATTTTTGTGTACGAAAGATATGCTTAAGGACATCAAAAAGAAAAATCACTTCGGAGCCGATATTGCCCAGAACCTGAGTATCAAGCTGTAAAAAAAACAGAAAATTACCGGCCTGGCCGATAGTTTTCTGATTATCAAAAGAAGGAGCGCCCGCAAGGCACTCCTTTTTTTATGGCTTATGCCGCCCGAACATTCCGTCCGCTATTTTTCGTCGTCTGCAAAATCATCGCCGTCGATGAACTCGTCGTCATCATCAAAATCGTCGTCTTCATCGTCAAGCAGCTCGTCGTCCTCTTCGTCCGCCGTCTGCCCTTCAAGCAGCATCTGCTCGGCGATTTCCGACTTCTTGCGGCGGCCGCGGCGCTTCTTTGCCGGTGCCTTTTTCGACAGCGCGGAAATAACATAATTGCCGACAACCTTGTACAAATCCACCAGATGCCCGTTATACATATGGTCGCCTTCTTCAATCATTGCGAAATCGACGTCAACATGCCGCTGCGCATTGAGCCGGAGCGCCAGTTCCTCGACGATTTTCGGGTCGCCGATATCGTCCATGCCGCCCTGCACCAGCAGCCCCGAAGTCGGGCACGGCGCCAGAAAGCCGAAATCCTTTTCGTTTGCCGGCGGCGACACCGCAACAAAATTGTTGATGTCCGGACGGCGCATCAGCAGCTGCAGCCCGATCCACGCCCCGAACGAATATCCCGCAATCCAGCACTGCCGCGCGTCGGGGTTCTGCGCCTGCAGCCAGTCCAGCGCAATCGTTGCGTCCGAAAGCTCGCCCGGGCCGTCCTCAAACTCGCCCTGCGACCGCCCCACACCGCGGAAATTGAACCTGAGCACCGAAAAGCCCAAATCCCTGAAACAGGTAAACAGCGCATACGCCACCTTGTTGTTCATCGTCCCGCCGTACTGCGGATGCGGATGCAGAATCAGCGCCACCGGAGCGTCCGGGCGCTTCGCCTGATGATACCGCCCCTCCAGCCTGCCGGCATGTCCGTTAATGATAACTTCAACCATGTGATATTCTCTTTATTTTATCTTGATTTCAACCATATTATTGTTATATTACCTGAAGATTCTTAATTAGGTCTTAACACAGACAGGGGTTATAACAAAAATGAATTCAAATTTCAAGCAGATTCTTCAGGACCTTGACACGATAGTCGCCAAGGACCCCGCCACCACCGGCCGCTGGGAAGCGTTTTTATGTTCCCCCGGCTACCACGGCATCTTGTTTTACCGCCTGTCGCACCACCTGTGGCAAAAGGGCTGGCGGCTTTCGGCGCGGCTGTTGTCGCAGTTCGGAAGGCTGCTGACCGGCGTGGAAATCCACCCCGGCGCCCAAATCGGCAAAAATTTCTTTATTGACCACGGCATGGGCGTCGTCATCGGCGAAACCGCCGTCATCGGCGACAATGTAACCATGTACCACGGCGTTACCCTCGGCGGCACCAAGTCCTACGGCGGCAAGGGCGGCAAACGCCACCCCACGGTTGAAGACAATGTCGTCATCGGCGCCGGCGCGCAGGTTCTGGGACCCATCACCGTCGGCAAAAACGCCAAAGTCGGCGCCAATGCCACCGTGGTCAAAGACGTGCCTCAGAACACGACCGTCATCGGCACCGCCGCCCATCGCGCCGAAACCTCCAGAAGCTGCGCGTTCATCCCCTACGGCATTAACGCCAAAACCGCCGACCCGTATGAAAAACGCATCGCCGAATATGATAAGGCCATTACCGGATACGACAAGGCTATCGCCGGGTATAACAAAACTATCGCCGAATACGACCGCCGCCTCGCCGAGCTGGAAAAAAAGCTCGCCGCCCTGTCCGAACCCTCTTCCCGCCAGCCGTAGCAGCCCTTCCGCTCCGCACGCCATATCGCCGCCTCGCTGCCGCAGTATCGTCGCCGCGCGCCTCCCCTCTTTGCCTGCACCCTGTGCCCCTGAGCCATCGCCCGTACCGCAGCACCTCAGCACCACCGCCCGTGGAACCGCCGCCACAGTTACGCCACAGTTACGCCACTGCCCGCAGAGCCGCCTCCACAGTCGTACCGCAGCACCGCCGCCCGCAGAGCCGCTGCCCGGTGCCTTACTTCCCGTCTTTTTTCCCGTCGCTTAAAATATTCACAATACCGTAGAGCGAATTCAGCTCCTGTTCGGTAATGTTCGCCCGCGTAAAAATATTGCTGACGTTAATCAGCAGGCTCCGCGTATGTTCCTCGTCTTTCAGGCGCGGGCTCTGCCTGATCCGCCCGGTCAGCGCGTCCAGAAACTTAAACAGCTTTTCCTTGCTTGCCACTTCGCCGCCGTTGGTAATAAACCGCCGCCCCTCGGGCGCAATCGTCGTTTTGTAATATTCGTACCCGATAATCAGCACCGCCTGCGCCAGATTGAGCGAGCAGTGCTCCGGATTGAGCGGCACTTCGATAATCGCGTCCGCCAGGCTGATGTCCTCGTTCTCCAGCCCCGTGCGCTCGCACCCGAACATAAAGCCGGTACGCCGCCCCGCCGGCAGATGCGTTGCCGCATATTCCGCAGTGAAAACTTCTTTGACCTGATGCCGCGGCCGTGCAGTGGCCGCATACACCGTCTCCAAATCCGCCAGCGCCTCACGTGTCGTTGCATACACTCTGGCATTAAGCAGAATATCCTCGGAATTGGAAGACGCCCGCAGCGCCGTTTCCGACACCGGGCTTTGCTCCGGCGCCACCAGCCGCATTTCCTTAAGGCCGCAGTTCTTCATCGCCCGCGCCGCCATGCCGATGTTTTCCGCCAGCTGCGGTTTCACCAGAATAACCGCCGGCGCCGTTATGCCCATACCGCCCGCATCAGTCATCGCACCGCTCACTCCTGTCATCGCACCACCCGCATCAATCATCGCACCGCCTGCACAAATTTCCATCCCCTGTACCCCGTGCTCAGAATTCTCCTCCGTTTCCGTCTTAATGTTTTTCATAAACTTACCTTTTTAACCATTTGATTATTTGAGATATTTTCCCATTTTCTTAAAATCAACGCCCGACGCGCGTTCAAACTTCTGTATCATTCCCGTCATGCTCGGCAGCTTCGGTAACTGCAAACTGCGCTGCAAACGGTTAATCTGTCCGCTGAAATCAAACGTCGGCACCGCAAAGCCGGAATCCTCCTGCTGCACCTGTGCCGCCTGCCTTTGCTGCGCCAGCGCCCGGCGGTTTGCCGCGGTATTCGGCACCAGTGCCTGCCTCGCGCCGCTTTCGTCGCCGTCATCGCCGCCAAACGCGTCTTTCACTTTGTCCAGCAGCCCCTCGTCTTCCTCCGTCGCGCCGTTTTCGCCGGCATCTTGAATATACGCGTGGGTGCGGTCAATCGTCGCCGTCCCCTCCGCCTGATAATTCAGCGACCGCAGGTTCTGGCGCCGCTGCTCCTTGCGGTAAACTTCCGCCACCGCCTCGTCGTCGTTCGCCTCCAGCCAGGGATTCGTGCTCAGCTGCGCGGAATTTGCCTGCGCAATATTGAGAACCAGCGCCGCCAAAGCGGTCAATACAATCAAAATCTTCTGTGCCATAACCGTATCCTGCCGCAGTAAATATGATGTGTCAAGTTTAACCGCAAAGAATTAAGAAAAAGTTTAAAACCCGACCCGCTGCCGCCCGTACCGCCGCCCTGCCCACCACGCCGCCGCCTCGCCGCCGCCTCGCCGCCGCCCGTACCGCCGCCCTGCCCAC
>OJPR01000368.1_pt1 | contig 17414 bp, 9 predicted proteins | sample 1598621 | NCBI WGS metagenome assembly OJPR01 (sample SAMN03922489, study PRJEB24848) | human gut metagenome | isolation source: stool sample | host: Homo sapiens | place: Germany | collected 2011-05 | reverse complement strand
AAGGAGTATCGTCGGCAGCGTCAGATGTGTATAAGAGACAGGAACGGGTAGAGGTTCACACAGACCATGTCGATAAATTCGATATTGTTATCTTTCAGGGCTTTCAGGTGTTCGGGATCGTCGCGTCGCGCCAGCAGGCCGCCGTGCACGTTGGGGTGCAGGGTCTTGACGCGGCCGTCGCAGATCTCGGGAAAGCCCGTCACGTCGCTGATGTTGATTACTTCCACCCCGCTGTCGGCCAGCAGTTTCATCGTGCCGCCCGTGGCGATCACCTCCCAACCCAGGGCACGCAGGCCCTTGGCGAAATCAACGACACCCGTTTTGTCGCTGACACTGATTAATGCACGCATATCGTTATTATTCCTTTAATAATTTATTTATCGTTTCTATATAAAGCGGATATTCCACCGCATGAATCCGGGCTTCCAGCTCGGCGATGTCGTCGCCGTCGTATCCGAACGCCCGCTGGGAGATGATCTTCCCGCCGTCGAGCGTCGCATCGACATAGTGGATCGTCACACCAAAGACCTTGACGCCGTATTTCAGCGCCTGGTCGATGGCATGCGCCCCGCGGAATGCCGGCAGCAGCGAAGGGTGGATGTTGACGATCCGTCCGCCGTAAGCCCCCAGCAGCACGTCGCCGACGATGCGCATGTACCCCGCCAGGCAGACCAGCTCCACGCCGGCTTCGTCGAGCCGCCGCACGATCTCGCGCTCGTAGTCGGCCTTCGAGGCATACTCTTTCGGGGCGAATACGAATGCCTCGACCCCGTGCCCCGCAGCCCGCTGCACGACCCCGGCGCCGGGTTTGTCGCAGACCATCAGCACCACCCGGGCCGGGATCTCCCCCCGCTCGCAGGCCGTGGCGATGGCCTCGAAGTTCGTGCCGCTGCCGCTGGCAAAGACCGCAAGGCGTCGCACGGCCTTAGCGGATTACGACACCCTCGGTGTCCGTGACGCGTCCGATGACGGCCGCCTTCTCGCCCTGCTCCGCAAGGATGGCGATGGCTTTCTCCGCCTGCGACGCATCGAGGGCGATGACCATGCCGATGCCCATGTTGAAGATGTTGAACATCTCGCGGTGGGCCACCTTGCCGTATTTCTCGAGGAAGCGGAACACGGGCAGTATCTCCCAAGTGCCCTCCTCGATTTCGAGCCCCTGCCCTTCGTGCAGGATGCGGGGGATATTTTCGTCGAACCCTCCGCCCGTGATATGGCTGATGCCGTGTACGTCGCAGCTGCGGATCACTTCGAGCACCTGCTTCACGTAGATCTTCGTCGGGGTGAGCAGCACTTCGCCCAGCAGTTTGTTCGACAACTCGGGATAGACCTTGTGCAGATCCAGGCAGTTATCCGCAAGGATCTTACGCACGAGGCTGAAGCCGTTGGAGTGCACGCCGCTCGAGGCGATGCCCACCAGCACATCGCCGGCCCTGACCTTCGATCCGTCGATGAGCTTCGATTTCTCGACCACGCCGACCGTGAAACCGGCGATGTCGTACTCGCCCTCGGAGTACATGCCCGGCATTTCGGCCGTCTCGCCGCCGACCAGCGCACAACCCGCCTGACGGCAGCCGTCGGCAATGCCGCTCACGATGGCTTCGATCTTCTGGGGTTCGTTATGGCCTACGGCGACATAGTCGAGGAACACCAGCGGCTCGGCACCCTGCGCCAGCACGTCGTTGACGCACATGGCCACGGCATCGACGCCGATCGTGTCGTGCTTGTCCATCTCGAACGCCAACTTGAGCTTCGTGCCCACGCCGTCGGTACCGCTCACCAGCACCGGCTCCTTCACGTTCAGCGCCGAGAGGTCGAACATGCCTCCGAATGCACCGATATTGCCCATCACGCCCAGGCGCGAGGTCGATGCCACGTGTTTCTTGATGCGCCGCACCACTTCGTATCCGGCCTCGAGGTTCACACCGGCCTTCTCATAACTCTGTGCCATTATAATCTTCCTTTAACAGTCCTTAACATTTTACGTCTTTGTTCACCTCGTCGACCGACTGGTACAACGCCGTGGGATAGTGCCCCGTGAAGCAGGCCATGCACAAATCCTTGCGGTTTCCCGCCCTGAGCAGTGCCCCGGGCGACAGGAACGCCAGCGAATCGGCGCATATCTCCTCGCGGACACCGTCCGCATCCTTGCGCGCCGAGATCAGCTCGTCGCGGGTCGAGGTATCCACCCCGTAGAAGCAGGGGTGCGTCATCGGGGGACTGGCAATGCGCACGTGCACCTCGGTGGCCCCCGCCTCCTTGAGCATCGTGACGATGCGGCGCGAGGTCGTACCGCGCACGATCGAATCGTCGACCAGCACCACGCGCTTGCCCTTGACGATCGTCCGCACGGCCGAGAGCTTCATACGCACCCCTTTCTCGCGCAGCTCCTGCGAAGGCTGGATAAACGTACGGCCGATGTACTTGTTTTTGATAAGCCCCATTTCATACGGCAGGCCGCTCGCCTCGGCATAGCCCATCGCGGCGCTGAGGCTCGAGTCGGGAACCCCGACCACGATGTCCGCCTCGGCAGGCGCCTCGCCGAAGAGCAGGCGCCCCGATTCCTTGCGGTAGGCATGGACGTTGCACCCTTCTATGTCGCTGTCGGGACGCGCAAAGTAGATATACTCCATCGAGCACATCTCGCAACGCTTATACTGCGAGAAATCGCGGCTCCGGATGCCCTCGCTGTCGATCGTGACGATCTCGCCCGGCTCGACGTCGCAGACGAACTCCGCACCCAGCACGTCGAAGGCACAGGTTTCGCTCGACACGACATAACCGTCGCCCAGCCGGCCGATCGACAGCGGCCGCAGGCCGTATTTGTCACGGCAGGCATAGATGCGGTTGGCGGTCATGATCAGGAATGCAAAAGCCCCCTCGATCATGTTCAGTGCGTCGATGATCGAATAGATGCGCGGACGGTCGTGGTATTTGGTCTCCTTCTTGATCAGGTGCGCCAGGATCTCGCTGTCCGAGGTCGACTGGAAGAGGCTCCCCTTGTTCTCGAGATAAATTCGCAGCAACGCCGAATTGACGATATTACCGTTGTGCGCCAGCGCGAAATCGCCCGTGTTGTGGCGGAAAAGGAACGGTTGCACGTTCTCGATGCCACCACCGCCGGCGGTGGTATAGCGCACATGCCCGATGGCCATGTCGCCCTTGAGCGTCGAGAGGTTTCCCTCGCCGAACACCTCGGTCACCAGGCCGCCGCCCTTGATGCGGCGGAACGTCGCGTCCCGGTCGACGGTCACGATACCGGCACCCTCCTGTCCGCGGTGCTGCAAGGCATGCAGGCCATAGTAGGTCAGCGACGCTGCGTCCTTGACTCCGAAGACGCCGAACACCCCGCACTCCTCATGCAACTCACGGTCGCTAATCTGCCCCATCACCATTACCCGACGATTTTCTGCAAACGTGCCAAAATCTCCTCGTAAGCCTCGCGCACCTTGCCCAGGTCACGACGGAAACGGTCTTTGTCGAGTTTCTCGTTGGTCGTCATGTCCCACAGGCGGCAGGTATCGGGCGACACTTCGTCGGCGAGCACGATCTCCCCGTCCGACGTGCGGCCGAACTCGATCTTGAAGTCCACGAGTTTGATGTTCATCTTGGCAAAAAGGTTGCGCAGGATCTCGTTGATACGCGAGGTCATGGCGTAGATCAGTTCGAGCTCCTCGTAGGTCACGGCACCCAATGCCACGGCGTGGTGGTCATTGATCAGCGGGTCGCCCAGCTCGTCCTTCTTGTAGCAGATGTCGTAGATGACGTTCGACGGCTGCGTACCCTCCTCGATGCCGAGGCGCTGGGCCATCGATCCGGCGATGACATTGCGCACGATCACCTCCAGCGGGATGATCGTCACCCGGCGGCACACCTGGTCGCGGTCGTTGATCGTCTCGATATAGTGGGTCTTAACACCCGCCTTCTGAAGCTCCTTGAAAATCAGGGTCGAGATGGCGTTGTTCAGCACGCCCTTGTTTTCGATCGTGGCTTTCTTGATGTTGTTGAAAGCCGTTGCCGCATCCTTGTAGTGGATGATGATCTTGTCGGGATCGTCGGTGCGGAAAACCTGTTTTGCCTTGCCTTCGTAGAGCATTTCGAGCTGTTTCATGGTGTTTGTGAGTTTAAGTTTTATGTTGTACTAATTTTTGCGGAAATAGTTGACGGCATTGCGGAACAGCGACTGCTCCTTCTCGCCTGCGATATTTTTGAAGAGGTTTTTCTCGTAACGCTCCGTATGCCCCATCTTGCCGAGGATCTGGCCGTCACGCGACACCAGGCCCTCGATGGCATACGACGAACCGTTGGGGTTGTACGGCGCCTCGGCCGTCGCACGCCCTTCGGGATCGACATACTGGAAGGCCACCTGCCCGTTGGCGAACAGCTCCCCGGCCAGTTCTTCGCTCACGACGAACTTGCCTTCGCCGTGGCTGACAGCGATCGAGTGGATGTCGCCCAGGCCAAAGCCCGCGAGCCACGGGGAGTTGAGCGTCGAGACGCGCGTCGAGACGATCTGCGAAATATGGCGGTTGATGTCGTTGCGGAACAGCGTCGGCGAATCCTTGGTCACCATGCCCAGGCGGCCGTAAGGCAGCAGGCCGGATTTGACGAGCGCCTGGAAACCGTTGCAGATGCCGAGGATCAGCCCTCCGCGGTCGAGCAACGCATGGATTTCATCGCGTATATCCTTATTGTTGAGTACGTTGACGATAAACTTGGCGCTGCCGTCGGGTTCGTCGCCCGACGAGAAGCCGCCGCTCAGCACGAAGATATGGGCGCGGCGGATATGTTCCTTCATTTCGCGGATCGAACGCAGGATGTCGTCGCCCCCGAGGTTGCACAACACGCTCATTTCGACCTCGGCCCCGGCCTTGCGGAATGCTTTGGCCGTGTCGTAGTCGCAGTTGGTGCCCGGGAACACGGGGATATAGACCAGCGGATGTTCGACGGCTTCGCCCCGATAGGCGAAAGTCCGGGGTGCGGGCTCCGAGGTCATCACCCCGGCATGGTTCTCCCCCTTGTCGGGGTAAACGGCCGCGAATTTCTCGGTATTGGCCTTGTAGAGGGCGTCGAGCGGCATTTTCACGCCGTTGACGGTCAACGCCCCTTCGGCTGCGGTCATACCCAGCAGCCCGGCCGCAGGATGGGTCAGTTCGACGGCGCTCTCGACAAGGATCGAACCATAGGCGTATCCGAAGAGTTCCGCCTCGTCCATCTCCACCTCGGCGCCGATGCGGTTGCCGAAAGCCATCTTGGCAAGACCTTCGGCGACACCTCCGAAGCCCACCGACCATGCGGCGAGGATATTGCCGCGTTCGATATTTTCGCTGACAAAGCCGAAGTTGTCCTTCAGCTGCGCCGTGTCGGGCATATGGTTCTCCCTGGGCGTATGGCGCACCAGGTAGATACGGTTGCCGGCCTTCTTGAAATCGGTCGAAATGACCGTCCCGGCATTCACCGTCGTGATGCCGAAGGCCATCAGCATGGGCGGGACGTTGATATGCTGGAACGTGCCCGACATCGAGTCCTTGCCGCCGATCGAGGGCAGGCCCAGTTCGACCTGCATCTTCAGCGCACCGAGCAGGGCACCCAGCGGCTTGCCCCACGAGCGGGGATCGCGGGTCATGCGTTCGAAATATTCCTGGTATGAGTAACGCATCCTGTCATAACGCGCGCCCGCAGCCACGACCTTGGCAGCAGCTTCGACGACGGCATACGCAGCACCGTGGTAAGGGCTCCACGAGGCCAGGTAGGGATTGTAGCCGAAGGCCATGATGCTGGCCGTGTCGGTGTAACCGTCGGTCGGGAGTTTCTGCACCGACACCTGCGTTTCGCTGCCCTGCGTGCGGCCGCCGAACGGCATCAGCACGGTGGAACGGCCGATCGTCGAATCGAACATTTCGATCAGGCCGCGCTGCGAGACGACATTGTTGTCGCGCAGGTTCTCCTCGAAGCGTTCGGCAAACGTCGCGCCCACGACCTCACGGGCAAAGGGATCGCGGTTCTCCACCTCACCGATCATGGCTTCGGCATAGTGCTTCGCCCCGGCGCTGTCGATGAATTCACGCGCGAGGTCTACGACTTTGCGCCCTTTGTTGAACATCCGCATACGGGCCGTATCCGTCACGTCGGCCACCTCGACCGCCTCGATATTCTCCTCGCGGCAGTAGCCCATGAATTCGGCGACGTCCTTCGCCTCGACGACCACGGCCATGCGCTCCTGCGACTCGCTGATCGCCAGTTCCGTGGAATTCAGGCCGCTGTACTTGGTCTTCACGCGGTCGAGGTAGATGTCCAGCCCGTCGGCCAGCTCGCCGATGGCGACGCTGACGCCGCCGGCGCCGAAGTCGTTCGATTTCTTGATGAGCCGCGTCACCTCGGGGCGGCGGAACAGGCGTTCGAGTTTGCGCTCCTCGGGGGCATTGCCCTTCTGCACCTCGCTGCCGCAGGTTTCGAGCGACTTGGTATTGTGCTCTTTCGACGAACCCGTGGCGCCGCCGATACCGTCACGCCCCGTGCGGCCACCCAGCATGACAATCTTGTCGCCCGGGACGGGTTTTTCGCGGCGGACGTTTTCAGCCTTCACGGCACCGACCACGGCACCGACTTCGAGGCGCTTGGCCACATAGTCGTCGTGGTAAATCTCGCGCACATGGGTCGTTGCCAGCCCGATCTGATTGCCGTAACTGGAGTAGCCCGCGGCGGCCTTCTTCGAAATGACGCTCTGCGGGAGCTTGCCTTCGAGCGTATCGGACACCTTCTGGTAGATATTGCCGGCACCCGTTACGCGCATGGCCTGGTAGACGTAGCTGCGCCCCGACAACGGGTCGCGGATAGCGCCGCCCAGACAGGTCGAAGCGCCGCCGAACGGCTCGATCTCGGTCGGGTGGTTATGGGTTTCGTTCTTGAATTGCAGGAGCCACTTCTCGGTCGCCCCGTCGACATCGACATCGACGTATACCGAGCAGGCGTTGTTCTCGTCGCTCACTTCCAGGTCGTCCAGCAGCCCTTTCTTGCGCAGGTAGCGGGCGCCGATGGTCGCCATGTCCATCAGGCAGATGCTCTTGTGCTCGCGCCCCAGTTCGCGGCGGATGCGCAGGTAGAGGGCCAGCGAATCCTCGATCTCGTCCTTTACGAACGATTCCTCGACCGTGATGCCCTCCAGCTCGGTGGTGAAGGTCGTATGGCGGCAATGGTCGCTCCAATAGGTGTCGAGGATGCGCAGCTCGGTCTCATAGGGATCGCGCCCCTCGGCACGGAAATATTTCACCACCTCGCGCAGGTCGTCGGCATTCATCGCCAGCCCGTACCGCTTGCAGCAGGGTTCCAGTTCGGCGTCGGTCATCTTGGTGAAGCCTTCCAGCACGGCGACGGGCTTCACCTCGGCCTGTTCCATGTCGGTCAGCACGTCCAGATTCTTCTCACGCGACTCGACCGCGTTGATATAGTAATGGCGGATGCGCGCCAGATCTTCGTCGGAAACGGCATCGTCGAACAGCAACAGCTTCGACGAGCGGATGCGCACCTGGGCCGACGGGTCGATCAGCCGCACGCAGTCGACGGCCGACGCGGCACGTTGGTCGAACTGGCCGGGGAGGTACTCCACGGCGATGTATTTCCGTCCCGCCAGGTCGCACGAATCGGTCACGCTGTCGGTTACCACTTCGCCGAAGACGCTGTAACGGCTCTTTTCGAGCAGCTCTCGGCTGAACCCGAACAGGTCGTAGACGTTGAGCAACCGCAGACTGCGGATGTCCAGGTTCAGATTGGTGTTCAGCTCCCGGCGCAGGCTGTCGGCCTCGACCCGGAAACGGGGATGTTTCTCAACAAAAATCCGGTAGTTTTCCATGTTATTTCGTTTGCACTTATTTTACGAATCTGTCGGCCCACGCGGCACCGTATTCCCCGGCGTCCATCCCGACGAAGGTGATATGCCCCATCTTGCGCTTCGGACGGCTCTCGGTCTTGCCGTAAAGGTGGACATGGACACCCGGGCGGTTTTCGGCGGCGACCCTCTCGGCCGCTTCGAGATCCTGCCCCAGGATATTCTTCATCACGGTCGGCGCCACGAGCTGCGGCTCCTGCAACGGTTCGCCCAGCAGGAAGCGCACCAGCTCGCGGAACTGGTTGGTCGTGCACCCCTCGATGGTATAGTGCCCCGAATTGTGGGGCCGCGGCGCCATTTCGTTGAAATAGAACTCCCCGTCGCGGATGAAGAACTCGATGGCGAGGATCCCGCGGTAGCGGCAGGATTTCATGAACCGCTCGCCGGCCGCAGCCATGCGGCTGCGCAGGCCGTCGTCGATCCCCTCGGCGGGGACGAAGCACAGGTCGAGGATGCCGTCGCGGTGGACGTTCCGCCCGATGGGGAAATGGATGACGCGCTCCCCGTCCGAGACCATCACGATGCTGGCTTCGAAATCGAACGGCACGAACGCCTCCAGAATGCAGGGTACGGAGAGCATCGGCAGCGCACGCGACACGTCGGCCTCGTCCTTCAACACCAATTGCCCGTGGCCGTCGTATCCCAGCGTACGGGTCTTGAGCACCGCCGGGAATCCGATCTCGGCCAAGGCGGCACGCAGCGACGCCTCGTCGTCCACGGCGGCGTACAGGGGCGTCCGCAGCCCGTTGGCGCGGGCATTGTCCTTCTCGCGCAGGCGATCCTGCGAATCGTAGAGCGGGCGGAAACCCTGCGGGATGTTGTATTTCTTTTCCAGCGGGATCAGCACGCTGCCCGGGACGTTTTCGAATTCGTAGGTCACCACATCGCTACGGCGGCAAAGCTCTTCGAGCGCCGCGGCATCGTCATACGCCGCCACGATGTGCCCGTCGCTCAGCGCGAACGCGGGGGCGTCGGGCGCAGGGTCGAGGCACAGCGTGCGCGCCCCGAGCAGGTGCGCCTGCTCGACGATCATCAGCCCCAACTGACCGCCGCCGATGATACCGATCGTTTTCGTTTTCTCTGCCATAGTCGCCTCCCCTGCCGGATTAAAGTTCTGCCGCCAGCACGTCGGCGGTCTGTTTCGCACGGAACGCTTCGAGCCGGGCAGCCAGCTCCGCATCCTGCAGTGCGAGGATCGACACGGCTATCAGCGCCGCGTTCTTCGCCCCGTTGATGGCCGTCGTCGCCACCGGAACGCCCGCAGGCATCTGCACGATCGAAAGCAGCGAATCCAGCCCGTTCAGGGCACGCGACTTCACGGGGACGCCCACCACGGGCAGCGTGGTCATCGAGGCCACCATGCCCGGCAGATGCGCGGCACCGCCCGCACCGGCGATAATCACCCCGATACCGCGGCTTTTGGCCGTCTTGGCATATTCGCACAGCAGGTCAGGGGTACGGTGGGCGCTCACCACACGCTTTTCGAAATCGACACCGAATTGTCCGAGCATGGCGACGGCATCGGCCATCACCTCATAATCGCTCACCGAGCCCATAATAACACCGACCTTCATACCTTTGGTTTTAAGTTTGAAAAAAAGACAGACCGCCACGACACGTATGTCATGGCGGTCTGGTATCTATCTGCGTATTCCGCTCCCGGACACCTGCTGCCCTTGCATCTGCGTACTCCGATCCTGCTGTCGGCACGACGACGAATAGAACGCAGCGGCCTGGCCCTGCTGTTTCTTACGTTCGCGTTGGTCGATTCTGTCGGTAGATGTCATGGGGAGGTGTTCGGATTAACCTAACAATTGTCAAAACAACGCTACAAAAATAGCGCTTTTCAGCCGATTTACAAAATCCCCGGGCATATTCTATTGACAAATTATCGACATTTCGGGATTCCGGCAAAAACAAAAAATCCGCCGCAGCCGGAACCGGCCGCGACGGATTGACATCGGTTCGACCCGTCCGTGCTATTCGCGGCTGAACGAGTAAGGGGCATCCCCGGGCTCCATACCCCGCGTGTAATCGGGTTCGGGGCGCATCGAGAAGCGGACGCCGGCACCCTTCACGAGGTCGGAATGGCGCAGGAAATTATGCGTATAGGCCTTCCCGTCGAACTGCACGGCTCCGATATAACGGTTCTCGGGGCTGTTGTCCGGCGCTTCGAGCACGATCTTATTCCCGTTTTCGAGGTTCACGACGGCCTTGCGGAACAGCGGCGAACCGACGACGTATTCGTCCGAAGCCGGGCAGACGGGATAGAACCCCAGGGCGGAGAAGACATACCAGGCCGAAGTCTGGCCGTTGTCCTCGTCGCCGCAATAGCCGTCGGGGCGGGCCGAGTAGAGGCGATCCATCACCTCGCGCGCCCAGTACTGGGCTTTCCACGGGGCACCCGCATAATTATAGAGGTAGATCATGTGCTGCGCAGGCTGGTTGCCGTGGGCGTAGTTGCCCATGTCGGCCACCTGCATCTCGGTGATCTCGTGGATGCGGAATCCGTAGTAGCTGTCGTCGTAGATCGGCGGCACGACGAATACCGAGTCGAGCATCTGGACGAACTGCTCCCGGCCGCCCATCAGGTCGACGAGCCCCTCGACGTCGTGGAATACCGACCACGTATAATGCCACGAGTTACCCTCGGTGAAGGCGTCGCCCCACTTGTAGGGGCTGAACGGCGCCTGGAACTTGCCGTCCTTGAGGCGGCCGCGCATCAGGCGGGTCTCGGGGTCGAAGACATTGCGGTAGTTCCGGGCACGCGCCGCCCACTTGTCCAGTTCAGCCTGGGGACGGTTCAGTTTCCTGGCGACCTGGAGGATACACCAGTCGTCGTAGGCATATTCGAGCGTGCGGGCCACGTTCTCGGGAATGTTCACGTCGTAAGGGATATATCCCAGCTCGTTGTAGTACTCGTGTCCCCAGCGTCCGGTCGACGCAACGGTCGGGTGCACGTGCTCCGTGGCGTACACCATCGCATCGTAGAGCACCCCGAGGTCTTTGTCGTTCGTGCCCTTCACCACGGCATCGGCAACCACCGAAGCGGAATTGTTGCCCACCATGCAGCCGCGGTGCCCGGGCGACGCCCATTCGGGCAGGAAACCGCTCTCGCGAGCGGCGTTAGCGAGTCCCTGCTGGATTTCGGCGTTCACGGAGGGGTAAACGAGGTTCAGCAGCGGGAAAAGACTGCGGAAGGTGTCCCAGAACCCGGTGTCGGTATACATGTAGCCGGGGAGCACCTCGCCGTTGTAGGGGCTGTAATGCACGACCTCGCCCTGGTCGGTCACCTCGTAGAACTTACGCGGAAAGAGCACCGAGCGGTAGAGGCACGAATAGAACGTACGGTACTGGTCGACCGTACCGCCCTCGACCTCGATGCGTCCCAGCACGTCGTCCCAGCGCGCCTGCGCTTTGGACTTCACCGTTTCGAAATCGTCGCTGCCCAGCTCCCGGAGGTTCTGCAACGCCTGCTCGGGAGAAATGAACGACGACGCCACGCTGGCGCATATCTGCTGGCCGCGGCGGGTTGCGAAATGCACCTTGGCCACGGCATGTTCGCCCGTGACGGACTTCTGTCCTTCGGGATAGAGCAGGTTGCTGCCGGGTTTGTATCCGCCGGGGGCATCGGTCAGCTCGATGGCGCTGAACGGCGTATCGAAGCGCACGACGAACCAGTTGCGGAAATTCTCCGGCACACCGCCGCTGTTGCGCGTGGTATAACCGACGATCGTACGGTCGTCGACCATCCCGACCTGCGAACCGCGGTCGAAGGCGTCGATCACCACGCCCGACTCCTTCGAGTCGGGGAAGGTGAAGCGCATCATTGCGGCGCGGTCGGTCGGCGTGATCTCCACGCGGATGTCATGGTCGGCGAGGTAAGTCTTATAGTAATAGGGTTTGGCCACTTCGGACTGGTGTGAAAACCAGCTGGCGCGCGACTCCTCGTCGAATTTGTCCTCCCCGCGCACGGGCATGAGCGAGAACTGGCCGTAATCGTTGATCCACGGCGAGGGCTGGTGGGTCTGCTTGAATCCCCGCACCTGGTGCACCCCGTAAGTATATGCCCAGCCGTCGCCCATCTTGCCGGTCTGGGGCGTCCAGAAATTCATGCCCCACGGCAGGGCGATGGCCGGATAGGTGTTGCCCGTCGAGAGCGAAAAATCCGACTGCGTACCGACCAGCGTCGAAACGTACTCCGAAGGACGGAGGCGCTGCTCTCCGGCCGAAGGGCATGTGCACGAAGCGAGTGCGGCGGCACAGAGGGCGGCAAAAGCGATATATCCTTTTTTCATGATCTTTCGATGTTTAGAGTTCATACCACACTGCGGGTTGGGCACCCATCTCGAATTCGAGCCTGCCGCCGGCGGCGATGTCGTCGAAGGCGATATAGGGCTTGGTGTAGGGTTTGCCGTTGAGCTTCACCGCCTGGATGTATTTGTTCGCGGCGGAGTTGTTATGCGCCGTGACGGTCAGCACGCCGTCGCGGACACGCACCTCGGCCCGGTCGAACAGGGGCGAGCCGAAGAAATAGCGGCCCCCGGCGGGTTCGACCTGGTAGAAACCCAGCGACGAGAGGACGTACCATGCCGACATCTGCCCCACGTCCTCGTTGCCCGAAAGCCCGTCGGGCTGGTCGTGGTAGAGCGTCGTCAGTATCTCGCGCACCTTGTCGGCGGTCTTGGCCGGCTGGCCTATCATCGTGTAGAGGTAGACGACGTGGTGGCTGGGTTCGTTGCCGTGGGCGTACTGACCGATCAGGCCCGAAATATCGGGCGAGGCGGCCCCCTCGAGCACGGAGCTGACGACGAACAGCGAGTCGAGTTTCCCGGTGAAGGCTTCCTTGCCGCCGAAACAGCCGATCAGCCCCTCGACGTCGTGCGGCACGAGCCAGGTGTACTGCCATGCGTTGCCCTCGCAGTAGTCGTCCTCGCGGTGGGTCGAGGCGAAGGGATTGAACGGCGTGCGGAATCTGCCTTTCGAATCGAGGCCGCGCATGAAGCGGGTCTGCGGATCGAAGAAATGGCGGTAGGATTTGCTTCGTTCGAGGAAATAGTCGTAATCCGCGGTCTTGCCCAGCTCTTTGGCGACCTGTGCCACGGCCCAGTCGGCGAGGGCGTACTCCATGTCGTAAGCCACCGCCTCGTTGAAGAGGTCGCAGGGGATATAGCCGTATTTCATGCGCAGATCCATACCCCGCTCGCCGAGCATCGCCGACTGCTTGAGCGCCTCGTAGGCCTGCTCCCTGTCGAAGCCACCGTAGCCTTTGAGCACGGCATCGGCCAGGGCCGGGATACCGGGATTGCCGACCATGCAGTCGGTTTCGTTGCCCATCAGGTGCCATACGGGAAGCTTGCCCTGCTGCCGGTAGATATGGAGCATCGTATTAGCGATGTCGGGCATCTTCTCGGGGTGGAGGATCGTCATGAGGGGCTGGGCGGCGCGGTAGGTGTCCCACAGCGAGAAAGTCGTATAGTTCACGAACGGCGCGGCGCGGTAGATCTTGCCGTCGGAACCGCGGTAGTCGCCGTTCACGTCGCAGAATTCGGACGGGGCGACCATCGTGTGGTAAAGCGCCGTATAGAAAATGCGGCGTGCGGCGTCGTCCGAAGTCTCGATGCGCACCTTTTGCAACTCGGCGTCCCACGCCCGGTCGGCGGCGGCGGCCGTCGCTTCGAAGTCCCAGCCGGGAAGCTCGGACTGCATGTTCAGGCGTGCATTCTCGATGCTCACGGGCGAAATGGCGACCTTGACATAGATCGTCTCTCCGGCCGAAGTGTCGAAACCGACTCGGCCGTAAAGGCGCTCCGCCCTGAAGCTGTCGCCTTCGCGCAGGCCGCCGCCCTCGCCGCCCTCGTAAATGGCCAGCGACTTGAAGGGTTTGGAGAATTCGGCCGTGAAATAGACCCGCTGGTCTTTCGCCCAGCCCGTCGAGTAGCGGTAGCCGCTGATCGTATGGTCGTCGGCACGCTCGATGAAGGTTTCGGTCGGGGCATCCCAGCAGCCGCCGTTCTCGAGATCGAAGACCACAGCGGCATCGGCCGATGCCGGGAAGGTGTATTTGTGCAGGCCGACGCGCTTGGTGGCGGTCAGCTCCACGTCGATGCCATAGCGGTCGAGCCGCGTGGCGTAATAGCCCGGGCGGGCCTTTTCATTGGCGTGGCTGAAATACGACCACATGCCCGACTGCGGGTCGTCCTCCGTGCCGCGGGCATAGGTCACCTGCCCCACGACGGGCATCACCGTGACGTCGAACAGGTCGCCGATACCGGTGCCGTTCAGGTGTGTGTGGCTGAAACCGATGACCGTCGTGTCGGAAATGTGGTAGCCCGACGTCCAGTCCCACGACTGCGGGATGCTCGTGGGACCGAGCTGTACGGCGCCGAACGGGACGTTGGCGCCCATGAATACATGGCCGTGGCCGCCCGTGCCGATACGCATGTCGACATACCGCGTCAGCGAATCCGTACGAGGTGCCTGCGAGCAGGCCGCCAGAAGCAGGCCTGCGCCGAGAGCTGAGAGAGATTTTAAATTCATAGGGACATATGTTGTTTTTATTTGCGTTCGGGTTGCAATCCGAAAACCAGCCGGCCGCCGCCCACCAGTTCGCCGTGCGAAATGCGGTATTTCTTCAGCGGCCTGCCACCGAGGGTCATCGAGCCGATGTAGACGTCGCCGGCCCCGGAGCGTTCCGTTTCTATAACGAGCTCCCCGGCCGGATAGTATTTCGGGTCGAGCGTAACGGTCACCTTGTCGAAAACGGGCGATGTAAGCGTATAGTAAGGCTCCCCCGGGCAGTCCGGGTAGAGGCCCATCATCGAGAAGACCGCCCACGCCGACATGGTGCCCGTGTCGTCGTTGCCGGGGATGCCGTCGGGGGCTGTCGTAAAGTACCTGTCCAGCAAACGCCGCACCTCGCGCTGCGTACGCCACTCCTCGCCCCGGAAATAGCTGAACAGGTAAGGATAGGCGATGTCGGGTTCGTTCGCCGGGTCGTACAGCCCCTGGTCGAAGACCATCTGCAGCTTGTCGATGAATCGGCGCCTGCCGCCCATCAGCCGGGCCAGTCCGGCCACGTCGTGCGGGACGTAGAACGTATAGTTCCAGGCCGAACCTTCGTGGAAGCCGGGGACGGGTTCGAAATTCTCGCCCTGGCGCGGGTCGAAGGGCGTGAGGAACTTACCCTCCCTGGTAATCGGACGGAACGTGCCCGACTCGGTGCTGTAATAGTTCTTATAGCCGAGCGAGCGGGCGCGGAACAGCGCCGCGTCGTCTTTTTTGCCGAGCGAGTCGGCCAGCAGCGACAGCGCGTGGTCGGCGATATAGTATTCCAGGGCGTGCGACACGGAGTTGTCGCCCGAAAGGTCGCGGGCGTAGAAGCCCAGCGGCACATAGCCTTTTTCGATGTAGGGGTCGATGTCGGGGCGCATCCTGTTCCGCGCGCCCGGCGTCGTGGCCGACTTGCGCATCGCCTCGTAGGCGGCGTCCATATCGAAATCGCGCAGCCCCTTCATCCAGGTATCGACGATCACGGGGATCGACGGGTCGCCCTCCATGGTGAAAGTTTCACGGCCGTAAAGTTCCCACTTGGGGAGCCAGCCCCACTCCCGGTACATGCCGACCATCGAGCGCACCATCTCCAGTTGGCGTTCGGGGTAGACCAGCGTCAGCAGCTGGTGCAGGTTGCGGTAAGTATCCCACAGCGAGAAGACCGTATAGCGGTTGCCCTCGGCCGTGCGGATCTCGGCGCTCTCCATCGCGGGGTATTCGCCGTTGACGTCGCTCAGCACGTTGGGGTGGATCAGCGCATGGTAAAGCCCCGTATAGAAGACCTTCTTCTGCGCTTCGGTACCGCCCTCGACGCGGATGCGCCCCAAGTCGTCGTTCCACGTGCGGCGTGCGGCCGCGCGAATGTCGTCGAACGAGCGCCCCTGCTGCTCGGCTTCGAGGTTCAGGCGGGCGTTCTCGGCCGATACGAACGAAACGCCCATGCGCACCTCGACCTGCTCGCCCGGCTGCATGTCGTAGGAGAACCACACGCCGACGTCGTCGCCGGCAATGTCCTTGCCGTATTGCGTATAGAGCTTGTAGTTGCCGGCATCCTTGTCCCACTCGGCTTCGACGCCCTGTTTCGGGGGTTGTTTCTTCCAGAACCCGGTGGCCGCGGGGCGTTTCGAGACGCGCATCACGAAATAGACCGGGAACACCGCCTGCGGGTTGTAGCAGAACGTGCCCAGCAGTTTCATGCCCTCGACCTCGGTGTCGCTCACGCGGCGCACCCAGGCTCCCGACTCGTTGGTAAGCCCCTCGCCCAGGTTTAACAGAATATGTCCCGTACCCTCCGGAAAGGTATAGCGCTCGGCCGACGTGCGCGGCGTGGCCGTCACCTCGGTGCGGATACCGTACTTGGTCAGCAGGTTCGAATAGTAGCCCGGCGAGGCCGTCTGGCCGGTATATGCGCTGCCGTAGTTGCGGTAATCGACGTCCAGCGCACCCGCCGTCGGCATTACCAGCAGCGAGCCCAGCTCGGGGCATCCTACGCCGCTCAGGGTGACGTGTGCAAAGCCCGTGAAGAACTTGTTGCGGTACTCATAGGGCGCCGACCACCACCGGGCGTCCTTATCGTAGAGGTTCTCGTCGGAGCCCATCACATTGAACGGCACGACCGACATCATCCCGTTGGGGCATACGGCGCCGGGGTTGGTCGTCCCGAAATTGGTCGTCCCGATGAACGGGTCGACCCAATCGGCAGGCTCCTGCGCACGCAGCGGTGTCGAGAAAACGGCTGCGGCGAGCGCAGCAGTTAAGAGCGTTCGTCGCAGCGGCATCACAGGATCGAGTGTTTTTTCGTAAATTCGATGATTTCAGGGATATATCCGAAAGCCAATCCCGTAACCGTGTCCGCACACCCGTAGTAGACCGCAACGCGCCCCGTCGCGGGGTCGTGCAGCGCCGCGCAGGGGAACGTCACGTTCGGCACGTCGCCCGTGCACTCGTACGTCTCACGCGGGGAGATCAGGTACGGGCCGCTGCGCGCCGTGACTTTCCACGGCTCATCCAGGTCGAGCAATGCCGAGCCGAACGCATAGACGTAGCCGTTGCACGAACGGAGCACCCCGTGGTAGAACAACAGCCACCCTTCGCTGGTCTCGATGGGCACGGGCCCCGCGCCGATCTTCATGCACTGCCAGGCCGAAACCTCGAACGCCGCGGGCGACATCACGTGGCGGTGGCGTCCCCAGAACTCCATGTCGGGCGACTCGGAATAGAAAATGTCGCCGAACGCCGTATGCCCGTTGTCGCTCGGACGCGAAAGCATCGCGAATTTCCCGCCGATCTTGCGGGGGAACAGCACGCCGTTGCGGTTGAACGGGATGAAGGCGTTTTCCAGCTGGTGGAACGTCTCGAAATCCTCCGTCCACGCCACGCCGATCGTCGGGCCGTGGTAGCCGTTGCACCACGTCACGTAGTATTTGTCCCCGATCTGAGCCACACGCGGGTCGTAGCCGTAGACCCACTCCGAGAT
>OJPR01000360.1_pt1 | contig 17633 bp, 11 predicted proteins | sample 1598621 | NCBI WGS metagenome assembly OJPR01 (sample SAMN03922489, study PRJEB24848) | human gut metagenome | isolation source: stool sample | host: Homo sapiens | place: Germany | collected 2011-05 | reverse complement strand
GCCGAATTTACGCCGCATAAAAGTACGAAAAAAAACGAAACCCGAACACTCCTTGCCGGAAAATTCCGCAAAGACCCGCAGGAAACGCCACCGCCCCGTATCATACGGCCGGTAACAGAAAACAGAAATCGGCAGCCCGGTCGCAGCTATCGAATTTATTTCGTCGTTATCGATAATCCGGCGAGATAATTACTACCTTTGCGGCCGAAAAATCGAAACATCATGAATTTCATCACCCTTCTCGACTATGTCGGTACCTTCGCATTCGCCATCAGCGGCATCCGGCTCGCTTCGGCCAAACATTTCGACTGGTTCGGAGCCTATGTGGTCGGATTCGTCACGGCCGTCGGCGGCGGTACGCTGCGCGACCTGCTGCTGGGCCTGCCCCCTTTCTGGATGCAAAACGTCTCCTACCTGGTCGTATCGGGATTCGCCTTCCTGTTCGTAGTCGGGCTACGCAAATACGTGATCCGGCTCAACAACACCTTCTTCATTTTCGATGCCGTCGGACTGGGACTTTTCACCGTCGTCGGCATTCAGAAAAGCATAGCCGTCGGCTATCCGATGTGGGTGGGTATCATCATGGGTACGCTGACCGGTGCTGCGGGCGGTATGCTGCGCGACGTGCTGCTGAACGAAGTACCCCTTATTTTCCGCAAAGACATCTACGCCATCGCCTGCATCTGCGGCGGACTGATCTACTATCTCTGTATGTATCTCGACCTGCCGGCGGCCCCCACGCAGTTCATCGCCGCCTGCTCGGTGATCCTCATTCGGATTCTGGCGGTACGGTACGGCATCTCCCTTCCGGCACTCAAGGGCGAAACCAGACCGGCACCCAAAGAGAAATAACGAATCGTTTCCGAAATACCGGTCCGGCGATCGCTTCGACAACACGACAATTCCGCCGACCTGCTGAAAGGGATCGAATAGCAAAAAAGAATTACGGATCTTATTCCGCCGCCACAGACGACGGACGGCTGATTTCGGCCGTTTCGCCCCCGACGAAGCGAAGCAGATCCTGCGGAGCGATCCGGATCTGCAATCCCCGAACTCCCGCACTGACATAAATGACGGAGTGTTGCAAAACGGAAATATGGAAAAAGGTCGGGAACGGTTTTTTCATCCCGATCGGGGAACAGCCGCCCCGGATGTATCCGGTCGTCGGAAGCAACTCCCGGACGGGAATCAGATCGGCTTTCTTGTTGCCCGAAATGCGGGCGGCAGCTTTCAGATCGACCTCGTGATCTCCAGGGACGACACAGACGAAATGGCCCGTCCGGTCACCACGAAGCACGAGCGTCTTGAAAACCGCAGCAACATCTTCGCCGAGCTGTTCGGCCACGTGAGTCGCGGCCAGATGCTCCTCATCCACCCGATACGGGATCAATTCGTAGGCGATTTTGGCTCGGTCGAGCAGACGGGCCGCATTGGTCTTTTCTATTTTGACGTTCCCATGTTTCATTCCGCAGAAAGTAGTTCCATCCGGATCGGCAAAAATAATAATTTTTGACAGTCCGGTAAAATCTTTGTATTTTTGGGTATATTTATATTTTAGGAAAATCCGAAACGACATTCCGGAAAGGCTTCGATGAAACGACTCTGCGGCATACTCCTCGCTCTTGCGGGACTATTTCTGTACGCCCCCTGCGCCGCCCAGAACACCCGGGTGCGCGGTACGGTCACGGACGCACAGACGGGCGAGCCGATTCCCTACGCCGTCGTCCTGTTCCCGGGTACGACCACCGGCATCACCACCGACGACGAAGGGTTCTACTCGCTCGAAAGCCGCGACACGTCGAGCTACATCCGGGCGGAAATGGTCAGTTATGAACCTCAGATACGTCCGGTCCACGTCGGGAGCTACAACCAAATCGACTTCCGGCTCACTCCTTCGCACCTGGAAATCGAAAGCGTCGTAATTACCCCTGGGGACAATCCGGCCCATCCGATCCTCGAAGGCATTATCCGCAACAAAAAATACAACGACTCCAAGGAGTACGACCGCTACATCTGCCGCACCTATACGAAAATGGAACTCGGACTGGCCAATATCCGGGAATTCCGGAGCAAAAAACTCCAACAGAATTTCGGTTTCATCTTCGAGCACCTAGACACCTCGTCCGTCACGGGACAGCCCTACCTGCCCGTGATGATCTCCGAAACAGCGGCGGATTACTACCACAGCCGCACGCCGTCCGTCGCCCGCGAGGTAATTCGCGCCAGCCAGATATCCGGTATCGAAGACAACAGCGTGCTGGCGCAATTCACCGGACACCTGCACGCCGACGTGAATCTTTACGAAAACTTCATCGACCTGTTCGGCGTGAAGTTCGTCAGCCCCCTCTCCAACTCGGGACGCTCATTCTACAAATACTTTCTGGTGGACAGTACGAACGTGGAAGCAAGACCTACAAAATCCGGTTTCACCCCAAAAGTGTCGCCACCCCGGTACTCGACGGCGAGGTCAATATCGACTCGGCAAGCTATGCGCTGCGTTCGGCCCGCGTAAAAATGGCCAAAGGAGTCAATGTAAACTGGATTCGCCACCTGGCGATCGAAGCCGACAACCGATTGACGGCCGACTCGCTGTGGTTCCCGCAGCGGGAGAAGATGACCGCCGATTTTACGCTGACCAAATCCGACTCCTCGAAGATGATCGCTTTCCTGGGCAGCCGCGAGGTAACCTATTCCGACGTAAAGTTCGACACGCCGATCCCCAAACAGGTTCTGGGTACGTCGGCCAGCGTGATCCTCTCGGACGATGCCATTTCGGGCAAGCGGGTCGAATGGGACTCACTGCGTCCCTACGCCCTCTCTCAAAAGGAGAAGACCATCTACCGAATGGTCGATTCGATCCAGCAGGTCCCCCTCTATAAAAACATATACACCGTCCTCAATACTATCATCGGAGGCTACTACAACACCAAATACGTCGGCATAGGTCCCTACTCCAAAGTAATCAGCTTCAACCGACTGGAGGGCGCCCGTTTCCAGATAGGCGCACGCACGACCAAAGAGTTCAGCCGCCGCGTACGGCTCTCGACCTACCTGGCCTACGGCACCCGCGACGAGGACTTCAAGGGAGCTGCGGAGGTAGAGTTGATGCTGCGCCGACAACTGCTGCGCAAACTGACGGTCACCTACCGCAACGACGCGATACAGCTCAGCTCGGGTGTCAGCGCCCTCTCGGAAAACAACATCCTAAGCTCGATCTTCTCCCGAGGCGGCACCTCGCGGCTTTCGACTATCGAGGAAGGGATCGCCCTCTACGAACACGAGTGGCTGCACGGGATCAGCAGTTCGTTCGAGCTGCGGGGCCGTCACATCTCCTCGAACCGCTACGTACCGATGATCCTGCCGGACGGGCGTTCGCTGCATGGCATCAACGACGCTTCGATACGGATCGGGCTGCGGCTGTCCAAAGACGAAACGATCGTCCGCATGCCGTTCGAGGTACGACACATGGGTTCGAAATACCCGATTTTCTCCTTCGACTTCACGGGGGCAAAAAGAGGAGTCTTACCCGCCAGCTACGACTACCTGCGGCTCGAAGGGCGTATGCAATACCGGCTCAATCTGCCTCCGATCGGTTACTCGCAACTCATGCTCGAAGGCGGCAAGATCTTCGGCAAGGTTCCCTACCTGCTGCTGAAGCTGCACGAAGGAAACGGCACCTATTTTTACGACCGCTACGCCTTCTCGTGCATGAATTTCTACGAATTCTCGTCGGACGCCTGGATTTCGTTCTTCTACGAACACCACTTCAACGGGTTCCTGTTGGGCCGCGTACCGCTCCTCAAAAAACTCAACTGGCGCGAAGTCTTTGTTTTCAAAGGAGTTTACGGCACTCTCTCGGCCCGCAACGACGGCAGTCTTCCGAATACGAAAGCTGTTATGCTCTTTCCGGTAGGAATGTCATCGGTCGAACATCCTTACCTCGAAACCGGCTTCGGCATCGAAAACATCTTCCGTTTGCTGCGCGTGGATTGCATCTGGCGTCTGACGCATCACCGCGCCGTCCCCGGACTGTCGATCCCGACCTTCACGGTCAATTTCAGTCTTAACCTCAAATTTTAAGCGTGAGTATATATTAGGTACCTCTTCAGGTACGCAGCGTCCAAATCCTCTCCGAAGAGGGGATTCAGGAGAGGATCGGAATTACGGATGCGGCCACAGGCCGCAATAAACGGACCTCGAGTTCGATGCCGCGATCGTCGGAAAGGGTACTAAAAAACTACAATCGCCATTTTAGACTACGGCCCCGCCTCGAAGTGCTACGCTGCAATTTCCCGGTCGTTTCGGCGGCAACTCCCGGAAATATGATTACTTTTGCGACTCAAAAAACAACAAAATGATACGGGGAGTCCTGTTCGATATGGACGGCGTACTGGTAAACAATACCCAGGCACACGTCAAGGCATTCGAGATATTCTGCGAGCGTTACGGCGTCGAAGATTGGCAGCACAAGCTCCAGACCGCTTTCGGCATGGGTAACGACGACATCATGCGCCTGATCCTGCCCGAAGAAATCATCCGCGAAAAGGGAATGAAAGCGCTCGGCGAGGAGAAAGAAGCCATCTACCGCGAAGTCTATGCTCCGGAAATCCGCCCCGTACGGGGGCTCGTGGAACTGCTCGAAGAGCTGCGCCGTCGCGGAATCCGCTGCGCCGTCGGTTCTTCAGGCTGCCGCGAGAACGTCGATTTCGTCCTCAGCAACTGCGGTATCACCGACTACTTCTCCTGCATCGTCAGCGGCGACCGGGTGACCCGCTGCAAGCCCGACCCGGAAATATACCTGCTGGCAGCCGAAGGACTGCACCTGCCTTCGGCCGAATGCCTTGTATTCGAGGATGCCCGGGTCGGCATCACTGCTGCCCGCCGGGCCGGAGCAGGCCGCATCGTGGCCCTGGCAACGACTCTACCCCGTCATACGCTCGCAACCCAAACGGAAGCCGATGTCGTCATCGACGATTTCGCCTCGATAACCGATCTCAATGCTCTGCTATTATGAGCCGTGCCCTCGCTACCATCGCCCTGCTGATCCTTTCCAATACCTTTATGACATTGGCTTGGTACGGGCATATCGCTTTCAAATCCAAAATAGAGCGCTTCGGGATGCTGTCCATCATCCTGCTCAGCTGGGGGATCGCCCTGTTCGAATACTGTTTCCAAGTCCCGGCCAACCGCATCGGCAGCTCCCAACTGGGAGGCCCCTTCTCGATCTGGGAGCTCAAAGTGATCCAAGAAGTCATCTCCCTGCTGGTCTTCACGGTCTTCGCCGTCGTCTTCATGAAATCGGACACCCTGCGGTGGAACCACCTGGCGGGTTTCGTCTGCCTGATTCTGGCCGTCTATTTCATCTTCCGCAAATAGTCGTTTAACAAAACCATGTTTTTCAATGAATTACAAAATTCATTGAAATTTATTTCCGATTTCGTTTGCGAATAATCCCGGAAAAGCAATACCTTTGCACCCGCAAGGTTCGGACTTGGAATCACTTTTCCAAGCCGATTAATAGAGAATGCCGTGAAAATCGGCGACAGTACCTGCTGCTGTGAGTTTCAGCCCCCGACCGGGCAACTTCGCGCACTCTTTGCCACTGGCTATATCGCTGGGAAGGCGTTGCGGAGGAAACGAGTCAGAAGACCTGCCTTGACAATCAGGATTTACACCCGCGGGTTTCGGGTCGAAATCGTGCAAGATAGTCTTCGGCGCGCTATTTTTCCATGTATTTCTTCTGTACCCTCGCGTGTAAGTTCCGAACAGGACTAAACGACAGGAGTATCGATGACTTACGGCTATTTTACGGCTGACATTTCAACGGGCGTGACATGCGCTCACTCTACCCGGCCTTCGCCGGGCTGCGCTTCAGGCGTTCTCCGGAACGGACATTCGTTTCCTCCGGCGGACGCCTTCGTCGTTTCGGCGCAGCACAATGCCCCTCCTCCGAACCGACGGGTTCCGATACAGCCTGCCTATTCTGCGGAACATGGAAAACAAAATTCAACCAATAAATCAAATTCTTAAATTATGAAAAAATTCTTTACGCTGTTAGTTCTCGCTGCCTGCTGCGCAGCAATGACCTGGGGCTGTTCGGACGACAAGTACGACGACACCGAAATCCGCCAGGAGATCGAAAACCTAAAACAGGAGATCGCTTCGATGAAGGAACAGGTCAATTCGCTCAAGACGATCATCGACGCCCTGAACGAAAACAAATTCATCACCAACTACACCGAAGCGGCGGACGGAAGCTGCACGATCACTTTCAACGACGGCAAGACCATCACGTTGCACAACGGCAAAGACGGCGCAGCGGCGCCGGCCATCGGCATCGCGCAATTCGAAGGCATCTACTACTGGACGCTGGGCGGCGATGACCAGTGGTTGCTCGACGATAACCAGAACAAGATTCCGGTTGCGGGCCAAAACGGTAAAACCCCGACCATCAACAAGGACGGCTATTGGGAGATCGACGGCGAAACCATCAAAGGCGAAGACGGACAGCCGATCAAAGCGGTCGGTAAGGACGGTGCGAACGGCGATAAGGGAGAAGACGGCGACTCTTTCTTCAAAAGCGTCGTACAGGACGATGAAAGCGTAACCTTCACGCTCACCAACGGCGATCAGATCGTTCTGCCCAAAGCCAAGGAGGTGAATTTCGTCATCGAGCGCACATCGCTGACGCTGAAATTCGGCGCTTCGCAGAACCTCGCCGTTACCCAAAAAGGCGTTGAAAACCTCGCCATCGCCAAACCCGACGGCTGGCGCGCCTGGCTCGAAGGCGATGTGCTGACCATCACAGCCCCTGCCAAGGAGAACGTATATGCCGAAACCTCGGGTGAAGTATCCGTCGTAGCCGTAGGCGCTACCGCAACGGTCATAGCCAAGGTTCAGGTACTCGCCACCGATGAAATCCTCGGCGGCGCAGGCGCCGGATCGAGCGAATGGGAAGAGTGGAACTAACGGATAAAAAGGAGATTACCGATGAAAAACTACTTATACATATTGTGCGCATTCCTGCTCGCATTCGCAGGATGCACGAAAGATGCGGACGTAGAACCTATCGCCCCTGCTCCTGACGGAAATACGCAGGTCGTACTGACCGGATTCTCCGGCCGGGGCACCCGCACCGGTTTCGGCGGAGCCGAAGACGGAGCCGTTCCGTTCCTCTGGAGCGCCGGCGACTACATCTGGGCACGCAATACCCGAAGCGAAGCCATCGCCGAAGGCGGCAGCCAGGCGACATTCGTTTTCGAATCCCTCGAAACGGCCGACACGTACGACGTATTCTACAACCTGACCGGCCCGGCAGCCGCAACAGCCCTGATTCCGGCCGAGCAGACACAGCAGGCAGCCGGAGAGTTGAACCTGGGCCAAAACGGTGACTTCGGTTATGCAACGGCGCAAAACGGAACCTTTACGCTCGAGCATGCGACCTCCTACGTCTGGTTCGACACCTATTCGAGCGATGTCACCTCGAACCTGCTCTCGATCACCTTGAGCGTATCGGGCGGTCAGACCATCGCCGGCGAAGCCGCTTTCGCCGACGGAAAGCTGGGCGACTGCAAAGGCTCTTCGTCCGTCACCCTGTCGTTCGGCGAAGAGGGTGTCGCCCTGCCTTCGCAGAGCAACGATACCGACGTGTTCGCCGCCATGGTGCTCTACCCCGCCGATCTTTCGACGGCAACGGTTTCGATCGTCTATAAATTCGCCGACGGTTCGGTTTATCTGCAAACCAAATCAGGCAAAACGCTTACCCCAGGCCACACGCTGCGCCTCTCGACACAGATCGCCAAGTCCGACTGCAAAAGCTCCGGCGCATTCTTCATGACCGAAGCCGGTGTTGCGGAAGAGCTGCCGACCGAGCCGATCGGCTACCTGAAAGTCGTTACCCTGGGCGAATCGACCCTCTCGGCCGAAGAGCTCACCTCGATTGCAGGCAACCTCGCAAACGGTGCGGTCATCGACCTGGGTGAAGCTACCTTCGCCACGACCGAATTTCCGATGGACTTCACCCGCAAGACCAATCTTCAGGAGATCGCACTGCCCCGTAATATCCAGACTTTCACTCCCAGCACCTACAATTCCGGGGCTTTCTACGGCTGTGAGAACCTGACGCGGGTAACCTTTCCAGAAGGCCTGACTGCCATCGGGCAGAACTGCTTCCGCAACTGTGCCAAACTGGAATCCATCGAGCTTCCTTCCTCGGTGCGCACATTGGACATCTATGCGTTCTACGGCTGCAAATTGCTGACATCGGTCGTAATTCCCGAAGGTGTGGAAGCAATTCCACGATTCTTATTCGACAGTTGCACAGCTCTGACCGATGTAACCCTGCCCTCGACACTGAAGAGCATCGGAGCCGAAGCATTCGAAGCGACCGGACTCGAAGAGATCACGATCCCGGAAAGCGTGACTACAATAGAATCATCCGTATTCAAGAACTGCAAATCACTGGAACGCATACAGTTTCCCGATGCACTGACTGCAATTCCGGCCAACCTGTGCAACGCATGTTCGGCCCTCACGACAATCAATATGCCCTCCAAGCTGGAGACTGTCGGCAACGACGCCTTCTACAACTGCGGCAAGTTGCAGGACGTAACCTTCCCCGAAACGCTGAAATCGCTCGACGAGCGCTCGTTCGGCGGTTGCAGCGCCTTCACCCGCATTATTATCGATATCCCCGCGATCGCCAATTACGCCTTCTGGAACTGTGCCAACGTCACCTCGATCGATCTGGGCGAAAAGGTGACCTCGATCGGACGCAACGCCTTCATTTCGGCAAGCAATCTGCAAACCATTACCTACCGGGCCGAGAATGCGCCCTCGCTGGGAAACTCCGCTTTCGGCAGCGCCGGCAGCAAAGTGGAAGGTGCAAAAATCCTCTATGTTCCGGCTGCGTCCTACGATGCCTATGAAACGGCCTGGACGGACGTAACCTCGCAGGGATATGCGCTGCAGGACATCAACGACCAGCAACTGACGGACGGCATCTACTATCGTGCTTCGCGCGAGACCGACTGGGTTCCGACCCTGCCCGCGACATTCACCGCACTGTATGTGCGCACCGTAGGCGACGATGCAGCCCTTACCGCCAGCCAGTTCAATACCGTCATCACCAAAATCTCGGCACAGTCCGCTCCCGTGACACTCGATCTGAACATGGCGAAATTCGAAGCCACGGAGTTCCCGACAGGATTGGCCGGCAACGCCAAACTGGGCACGATCAAATTCTTCGAAAATACGACCTCGATCGCAGCCGGAGCCTTCAAAGGCTGCACGGCCCTGACCAAGGCGACCGTTCCGACCGGAGTCGGCACTATCGGCGAAAGCACGTTCGAAGAGTGTACGGCGCTGGCGGCTCTCACCCTGCCGTCGAGTGTCAAAACCATCGGCGACAAAGCGTTCAAGAGTTGCGCCGCCCTTGCGGATGCCGACCTCGCCTCGATAAACAGCATCGGAATCGAAGCGTTCGCCGGCACGGGTCTCACCTCGGCGAAAATCTACGCCACGACACTCGGAGAGAAGAGCTTCCGCGACTGTACCGAACTCACGGCCATTACCCTCGGTTCGGCAACGACCATCCCGGCCGAAATGTTCGCCGGCTGTACGGCTATTACGACCGTCACCATTCCCGCTTCGGTTCAGACAATCGGCGCGAGCGCTTTCGAAGGCTGTTCCAAGCTGGCGACCCTGACATTGGGTTCTGGCGTGACAACCCTCGGCGATCGTGCTTTCGCCGACTGCGGCCTGACGGCACTCGCCCTGCCCGACAACGTTACCACGCTGGGTGACGGAGCCTTCAGCAACAACCCCAATATCGCTACGCTCCAATTCGGTGCAGGCCTCACCGCTATCAGCGACAATGCCTTCGCAACGAACGACGCGATCGAAAACCTGACCATTCCGAAAACGATCGTGACGATCGGTGCGGGTTCTTTCTCCGACTGGTCGAAGCTGACCAAATTGACCATCTCGGGCAACACGCTGACTTCGATCGGCAGCAAGGCCTTCGAAAACGCCGCACTGCTCGCAGACGTCTATGCGGAACCGACGACGGCCCCTGCGGTACAGGCCGACAGTTTCTCCGGCGCGGGTACTTCGGTACAAGGCAGCAAAACGTTCCACGTAGCATCGGTCGAAGCCTACTCCTCCTGGACCACAGCCGCCAGCGGCTATACGATGGAGGCGCTCGGTCCCGACTACCTGAGCGAAGGCCTTTACTACCGCGCTTCCGGCGAAGATCCCTGGAAATCAGAAATTCCGCAAACCTTCACTACGCTGTACGTCAAGACCGTCGGCGACAATACGGTGATGACGGCCGCTCAAATGAAATCCGTAGCCGATGCAGTTCTGGCTCTCGCGGCCCCTGCCACGGTGGATTTCTCCGAAGTCGTCTATGAATCGACAACTTTCCCGAATTCGTTCAAGTCGAATGCGAACCTCGCAGGCATCGTATTCCCGCAGAACGTCACGGCGACCGCTTCGGCTGCCTTCCAAAAAACGGGCATGACTTCGGTAACGGTACTGAAAGACATCAGCTACGGATCGAACGCTTTCGACTCCTGCGCATCGCTCGTCAGCGTGACTGTCGAGGAGGGTGTGACCGAAATCGGCAACTACATGTTCCAAAACACCAAACTGACCGACGTAACCCTGCCCAATTCCGTCACGAAGATCGGAGCAAGCGCATTCAACGGCTGCTCGCTGACAACGATCAACTTCGGTCAGGGTGTAAAAACGATCGAGAATTCCGCATTCCAAAATTGCGGAGAGCTGACCGAGATCATCCTCCCGGATGCCACGGAAACACTCGGGCAGAATGCCTTCGGAGATTGTCCAAAACTGGCTAAGATTTCGTTAGGCAAGAATATGAAAACACTCGAAGCATACTGTTTCGTCGGCTACTCGAAAGGCTGCCCCTTGCTGGGTGACATCATCTGTCGGGCAACTACCCCGCCGACCCTGAAGGACGACTACGGTACCGGTCCCTTCGGCGGCGGTTGGAGTCCCGTTGCAGGCAAAGACGTCCCTGCTGAGAACCGGATCATCCACCTTCCGAAATCGGCCGATCTGGTCGGCGGTACGGGAGCCTACGCCGACTCTTCGTGGGTTAAATTGACCTCCTCAACTTATGGATTCGCCTTCAAATACGATGTGGAAGGCTAACACTAAAATAGAATGATCGCGCGGTGAAAATGTCGGCAATCCTCCCCGGATTGCAGGCATTTTCATCCGCATTTAATCGAATCGCCATGAAAAAATTACTATACATCCTCGCAGGACTCGGCCTGGCGGCCTGCACCTCGGACATCGAGGAACTTCCCGAAGTCGGTCCCCAACCCGGACGGGAGGTAGCCCTCACGGGTATTTCCGGCACCGCGAGCCGCACTCAATTCGTGCCTGGCGACGGGACCGAAATTCAATTTCAATGGAGCACCGGCGACCGAATCTGGGCAGGCGGCGTACAGAGCGCCGAAGCGGGAACGGACGGCAATGTCGCCGACTTCGGATTCACGAACCTCCCGGGGGATGCACCCTACCGGATTTATTACAACATGACCGGCACCGACGCCGAAGCCGTCGTTCCGACCGAACAACGCCAGGCGGAGCCGGGCAAACTGCAACTCGGACCGAACGGCGATTTCGGCTATGCCACGACCGACTCCGAAGGACGATTCACCCTCTCGCACGCCACCGCTTACGTCTGGTTCAACCCCTGGTCGCAGGACGTGAAGGAGAAGCTCGTTTCCGTCACGCTGGCAGCGACCGACGCCTCGACCGTACTGACCGGTACGCGCACCTTCGACGGCACCGGATTCAGCGATGCGACCGATGCGAACAACGCCGTAACGCTTTCGTTCGGCAAGGAGGGTGTCGAACTGCCCGCGACGAGCAGCACCGCGAGCGTATTCGCCGCAGCGGTCGTCTATCCGGCGGATTGCAGCGCAGAGGAAATACACGTAACCTACACCTTCGCCGACGGCAGCGTCTATACCGAGACCAAAACCGGACGCAATTTCGAAGCGGGCCGTATCTACCGCCTGACGACCGAGATTACCAAGCGCGACGGAGGCAGCCTCGAAATTCAGGGGCTGGAGGATTCGGACGAACCCGTTTGTATGAAATACGGCGCTTCGGAAGCGTATGCACTGACGGCCGGAGGATGGATTCCCACGGTCGAAATGACATCGGCACCGGCAGGCTGGACGGCCGATTTCGATATCGCACGGCGTTCGCTCCTGATCGCTCCTCCTGCGGAATACACCGACGGAATGGATTTGGAAAACACCGTAACGATCCAGTCCGACGACAAACCGATCCTCTCGCAGGAGTACTACGTGCTCGACTTCACCCATCCCGAAGGCACGTTCGTCCTCATAGAGGGCAACATGACCTCGGAGAACGGCACGATCGTCTATTTCGACCAACACATGCGCTATCATGAAAAGGTTTACGAGGAGATCAACGACAACGAAATCGGCAACGTCCTTCAGGATATGTACCTGGCCAACGGCAAGATCTACTTCATTACCCAAAACGGCAAGACAAGCAGCATGGGAACTACATTCAACGGCGACGGACGCTTCGTCGTCTGCGATGCCCACACGATGAAACGCCTCGTGGCACGCGACATGCCGTTCTACGCAAACATCGATACCTCTACGGGTGCCACCCAAAGTTCAAAATCGACCCTCTGCTGGCCGCAGCACATCGTGGTCGTAAGTCCCGAAAAAGCCTACATCCAATATTCCACGGCCGACAACGAATCCCATTCGGGCATCCGTATCGTGGACCTTCAGACCAATATCATCCGTACGAGCGACATCCCGGGTACATTCGGCGTCTTCACGAAGACGGGGGCGACCAAGGCCCGCATGGTCTTCTCGCGCGGCAAGGTCTTCGCCGGACGGGGCAATTCGGTGATCGTCCTCGATCCCGCGACGGATGCCGTAATCAAAACCGTCACCTACGAAAACCGCCAGGTGAAAGACCTCGCAAAGGGTTACGATGGGAAAATTTATGCTATCTTTACGGGCGAATTTACCGGAAACTCGGGCATGACCGGTGCGGCGAGCTTCACCAAACCGGCTATGATCGTAGCGTTGGACGCGAACGGCGAGGTCGTTTCGGAAACGAACCTGCCCGAACAGATCGAACTGCGCACGGGCACGGCTTCGCCGACAGTGCAGATGTGTGCGAGTTTCACGCAGCCGCACCTCTATTTCATCGGCAAACAGGACTTCAGCGCCTATGAAGCGATGCGTTACAACTACGAAACAGGCAGGGTCAACTGGGACTACATCACGGCAGCCCTCGATGCGGAAAGTTCGGGAGGATCCATCATCTACGGCTACATGGGCGTACACCCGACGACCGAACAACTGTGGGTCGGAAAATCGAGCTATACGAACAGCCGTATCCACGTTTACGACGTATCGCGCAGCGATGCCCTGGAGTTTTCGAGCTTCTATCAGAAGAAAGCGAGTCCGGCAGGCGTGGATTTCGCCTACCGTTTCTCGGACGAATGGATAAACAAATAGAATTATGTTCAATGGGTTGAAAAGAGGAATCGTAATCTGTGCATGCGCGGCGCTGGCCGTGTCGTGCATGGATTACGGTCCGATAGAGAAAGAGGATTTCGAAATCGACAACGCAGGTTCGGGCGACGAGGTGACCGGCAAGGGGCTCTTCATCACCAACGAAGGGAATTTCATGTACGGCAATGCCTCGCTCTCCTATTACGATCCGGAGAAAAAACATGTCGAGAATGAAGTTTTCGCCAGAGCCAACGCCATCAAGTTGGGCGACGTCGCGCAGTCGATGGTCATCCGCAACGGTATCGGTTGGATCGTAGTGAACAACTCGGGCGTGATCTATGCGATCGACATCAACACCTTCAAGGAGGTGGGACGCATCACGGGCTTCACTTCGCCCCGCTACATCCATTTCCTGAGCGACGAAAAAGCCTACGTCACCCAAATCTGGGATCCGCGCATCTACATCGTCAATCCCAAGACCTACCAGATCACCGGCTATGTCGAAACGGATATGGATTTCGAAACCGGTTCGACTGAACAGATGGTGCAATACGACAAATACGTCTTCACCAACTGCTGGTCGTACCAGAACCGAATCCTGGTGATCGACACCGAAACCGACAAGGTCTGCGACCAGATCACCGTGGGCATCCAGCCCACCTCGCTGGTCATGGACAAGTACAACAAGATCTGGACGGTGACCGACGGTGGCTACGAAGGTTCGCCCTACGGACACGAGGCGCCATCGCTCTACTGCATCGACGCCGCAACCCGCAAGATCGAGAAACAGTTCAAGTTCAAATTCGGCGACTGGCCCTCCGAAGTGCAGCTCAACGGCACATGCGACACGATCTACTTCATCAACAAGGCGGTCTGGCGCCTGCCGGTAACGGCCGACAAGTTTCCGGTAAAACCATTCCTTCCCTACAACAATACGCTCTACTACGGACGATCAACCCCGTCAATTCGGAAGTCTATATCGCCGACGCGATCGATTACGTGCAGAACGGTGTCGTACTGCGCTATTCGCCCGACGGCGAACTGCTCGACGAATTCTATGTCGGGATCATCCCCGGCGCCTTCTGCTGGCGCTAATCATATAATAAGAATCATCATCCATGAACAAAATACGGATCTATTTCATATTGCTCGCTCTGACGGCGGTCGCCTGCAACAAGGACGAGCTCATCACCACCGATGTCGAACAGGTGCCGATCATCACGTTCGACACCGACCCGGCCGTCTATCCCGTCAAGGTCGGCCGGGAGTTCACCATTACGCCCTCCTACCAGTTCGTCGATCGGGCCGTTTACTCATGGAAACTGGAAGAAACGGGCAAAATCATCTCGACCGAACCGCAGCTCACCTACCGGTTCGACTCCGGCAATGAAATTTCGGAAGGCGTCAACGGCTACTACATCGACCTGGAGGTAACCACCCCGAACGGCACGACCGTCGAAACGGTTCTCGTCGAGGTACAGGAGCTGCTGCCGCCCCTGATCTCTTTCCCCATGCAGACCGACGGGCTGGAGGTCGTGAAAGGACGCAAATACGAATTCGCGCCCACCGTACAGTCGGCCGAGAACAGCAATTTTCTCTGGACGCTGCGCCGTCCGGGTGCCGCCGAAGCCGAACCGGTCGGCGATGAGGCCGTCTATGAATTCTGCGAGGAGGTCGCCGGAACATACGAAGTCACTCTGCGCACGGAAAACGAGGACGGCTCGGACGAAATGACAATCGAGGTGGAGGTGGTCGATGCACTGGCGGTATCGGCTACGGCGGTACCTATCGGACGCAAATACGACGGTCTGACCCGCACCGTATCGCTCGACCGCACGATCACTCTGCAGCCATCCATCTGGAACGGCACCAACCCCAAGTTCAGTTGGACGATCGACGGACAAGAGGTCGGGACCGAGCTTTCGTACACCTATACCCCGACCGAAACAGGGATCAAAAAGATCGTTTTCACCGTAACGGACACCACCGACGAACCCGAAGTGACCCTCTCGAAGTGCATCACGCGCACCAATGAAACCCGGGCTACGCTGGAGTTCACCGTCGAATGCCACGGCGAAGAAGAGTCGCACCGCCGCCCGGCTTCGGGAGCCAGCAGCGCGACGTGGAACCGGGTGTACGAATATACACCAGCCCCGGGACAGTTCATCAACGAACTGGTTTCGGGCGGATTCACCGGTACGGAGACCACCCCCGAAGCGGCAGTCGCCTACGCCGAAGAACGGATGCGGAAAAACACCTGGGTATCGCTCGGTGGCTGGGGCGGCTACATCGTCGTGGGCTTCGACCACAGCATCGACAACTCCTCGTCCGGATACAAGGGAGGCTATAACTTCTCGATCACGGGCAACGCCTTCAAGGGTTCATCCGAACCGGGTATCGTCTATGTGATGCAGGACACCAACGGCAACACCCTGCCCGACGACGAATGGTACGAACTCAAAGGATCGGAGTTCGGCAAGGAGGAGACCGTTCAGGATTACGCGGTCACCTATTACCGGCCGACCTACTCGGGAGCCGACGTACAATGGAAGGACAACCAGGGCGTCAAGGGCAAGATCGACTACCTGAAACAGTACCACGACCAGCCCAGCTACTACCCGGCGTGGATCGGCACGGACAGCTATACGCTTTACGGTCCCTGCCTGAAGAGCCGCACCTACGACCAGTCGGGCAACGGCTCCTACTGGGTCAATGGCGAATACGACTGGGGCTACGCCGACAATTTCGGCAACGACCGTCTTTCGGAGGACGACAATGCCGCAGCAGGCGCCATGAAGGTCTATTTCAAAATCTCGAACGCGGTCGATAAGAACGGACAGCCCGCCGACCTCAAATACATCGACTTCATCCGGGTACAGACCGGCGTCAATGCCAAAGCCGGCTGGCTGGGCGAGAACTCCACGGAGGTATTCGGATTTACGGACGAAAACATCAACCAGGGCAAATAGGCGGGAATATGAAAATAACAGGTATAATCTGCTGCCTCGCACTACTGTGCACGGCATGCAGCGAAGAGAAGACCGAACTGCCCTGGGGCAGCGACAACTACATAGTATCGTTTTCGCTGACTACCGGCGCCGACACCTACCCGGCCGTCATCCGCGACGGCCGGATCACGGTGAGCATCCCCTATAACGTATCGTTGGAAGGCGCACAGGTATCCTACGAATTATGCGAGCATGCCTCGATCTACCCCGACCCGGCGACTGTCGCCGACTGGAACCAGGAGTGGCAGTTTTTGGTAAGCTCCTACGACAATCAAAACGACCGCACCTACCTCTATACGGTAGAGCGCACCGACATTGCGACCGATGGCAGTCTGACACTTCGGACGCAGGCCGAAGTGGACGCTTTCGCCCGGAGCGGAATCAACACCGTCGAAGGCAACCTCACCATCGGAGGCGAGGACGAAGAAAACCCCGTCACGAATCTGGACGGGTTGAAAAACCTCGTTTCGGTCCGCTGCGACCTGACGATCACCGCCGCCTATACGGGTGAAACATTGGCCGGACTGGAAAACCTGACCGCCTGCGAATCGCTGCGGATCGGCAGCGCGGCCCATCCCAACGAAACGCTCAGGCAGCTTTCACTCCCGGCCCTGAAAGAGATCAAAGGCGACCTGTGCGTCTACGGCACGGCTCTGCAAACGGCGGATTTCAAATCCCTGCAAAGCGTCGCCGGGCACTTCGTCCTCCAGTCGGACGCCCTGCTCCAACTGACGGCCGACGAGCTGACCACCGTTGCCGGGAATATGACGCTGATCGGAACGACCGCAGACGAAGCCAAAGCCCCGTGCGAACAGATGTATTTTCCGAAACTGCAACGCATCGACGGGACGCTTACCCTCTCCCGCTTCGACCGGTTATCGGGACTGGGCACCACGTTCGGTGTTCTGACCCAGGCCGGAGCGCTTCGCTACGAACATCTCGCTCTGGCCAATACGTTCGAATTTCCGCTGATCGAAACCACCGGGAACATCACCGTCACCGACTGCCCTATTTTGCGATCGGTCCTGCTGCCGGCACTCACCGACGCCGGATCGCTCGAAATTACGGGGTGTCC
>OJPR01000334.1_pt1 | contig 18762 bp, 7 predicted proteins | sample 1598621 | NCBI WGS metagenome assembly OJPR01 (sample SAMN03922489, study PRJEB24848) | human gut metagenome | isolation source: stool sample | host: Homo sapiens | place: Germany | collected 2011-05 | reverse complement strand
CGTCCAGCCAGCTGCCCGCATTGCACCGCCACATACGGTTCACAATGTCGTTCAGTTCCCTGTCCCCATCCGGATAGCGGGACAAGCCCGTCGTCCGCCGGGGCGGCTCGCCGACGAGCACCATGCCGTCCAGCACCAGGCGCTCGATCCTGCGCATCACGTCGAGGTCGATCTGTTCGAGGCGGGGCAGCACCAGCACCCGGTACGACATGCCGTCGGGCAGCACGAGGCGCCCGTCCTCGACCGAAAGGCGGTTCAGGATCACGTCCTTCGAACATTTGTCCCAGTCGTAACCGGGGCCCAGGTCGGTCACCTCCTCTTTCAGGAAGACCATGTTGGGGACGTCATCGCCGTTGTAATAGAGCGCATCGGCGACGAACAACCCTTGTTGGAGCAAGTACGAACAGCGGCCGATATACCCCACGAAATCCCCGGCCTGCTCCCACCACGTCACGTTGGGGTTGAGATGCGTACCGGCGAAATACTCGATGCCGGGCTTGCCGTACTCCCCGGGCGAAGTAGTGAAGGTGTGCCATACCAGGCGGTTGACGCCCGAACAGAATATCCGGTCGATCAGTCCTTTCAGGTCACGGGGCGACCGTTCCCAGTGCGGGCCGATGCTGGTCGGGCCTTCGGCTTCGACGAACCGCTTGCCGTTGGTATGCGCCGCACAGGCGCTTTGCCGCACCGACAGGCGCGCCTGCTCGGAGGCGACGTGCGAAGTGGAGCGCGCCCAGTATTCACCGTGGGGAATATCGCATGCGCCCATGACCTCCAGAGCATCGACCGGTGTGTAACAGGGCCCCCCGGCCTCGGGGTCTATCAGCATGCCGTTCGCGTTGGCGAACTCCCGGAAAGGCTTATAGTGGTAGTTGAGGATGCAGTCGCTGACCGTCCGGCGGATGTCCTGCAGAAAACGGTTCGACACCTCGGGGCTGTCGACGACACGGCCGGTCATCACCGGCAGGTAGGCCCAGAGATCGTAGCCCCGGAATTTCCGGAACTCTTCGGGAAAACGGTTCGTCCAGTTGACGAGCCCCATTTCCCAGCTGTCGGTCAGCAGGAACTTAACGCTGTTCCCCTCTTCCCGCGCAGTCCCGACCAGCGGTTGCAGCACATGCTCGCGGAACGCATCGAAGGCGTCGGGATTCAGGTGGTCGAGCGACAAGCCCGCCCATCCGTCGCTCGAAGTCGAGGTATGGGCTCCGGTGCATGTCCAGCCGTAGCGGATCACCGTCCACTCCCCTGCCGGGGCGTCCCATTCGAGCGTCTTGCCGTCGTAAAGCGCCGTCAGGTCGAGTATCTCCTCCCGGGGGAGGGGCTCGGCACCGGAATCGTAATAAAAGTCGGCGCTCAATCTTTCGAGCGGAAACATCTCCTGGAAACCCAGTCCGCTGAAAAACGCCTTGGCCGACCAGTTCGGGATGGCCTCATCGCGCATCGGAGTGCCCTCCGGAGCCTTTTTCACGGCCTGCACACGGACATCCTCATACATATACCATGTCGGCGGCTGCGGCAGTTCCAATTCGACCCGGCGTCCTCCGGCGACGTCGGTTTCCGACCAGGTCAGTTTTTTCAAGGCCAGTTCGGGCGTGATATACGGCCCGCCGGGATTCCAGCCGCTGGTCACGTTGACGGCGAGGGCGATCCCCAGCCGGTCGGCCTCGCGCACCGCATGGCGGTAAAGCGCCATCCAGCCGGGCGAGAGGAACACGTTGCCCGGCCCGGGCTTTCCGGTCACCTGGTTGAATCCCCCGGCGTCGATCAGCGAGGCCGACCCGTAGCCTTTGGCCTTCATCTCTTCGAGGTCGCGGGTGATCGACGCCTCGGTGGCGACCCCGTTGAGCCACCACCAGTAACACGACATCCCGGCCTCGCCGGGAGGCGAAGCGAATTTTTCGGCCAGTTCCCCGGGCGAAACCTTCGTTACGGGCGCCAGGCTGAAATCGGCCTGCGCCGCGGCACGCTGCCCGGCAATCAGGGAGAGGAAAAAAACAATCGGTAAAAAACGCATATCATCGGTAATTTCAGGTTATGGCTCATCCGTCTGTCAGAGGGCCTTGTGCAACCCCTCGTGTTTGACCACCCATCCTTTCGAGGGAAATCCGGGGGCATTGCCCGACGGCGCACCGTCCCAGCCGGCAGCCATCATCGCCACGGCATAGAGCAGCCCGCCGTTGCCCGGAAAATAGGGGAACGGCGCACGTCCGCCGCCGACCAGCCCGCAGGCATCGAAGTCGAAGGCCGGGTAATCCAACAGGTAATCGACCGCCATTTCGGGTTTCCCGAGCCGGGCGGCGCACATGGCGAGCATGGGGAAATCCCAGCCCCAGGTCTCGTGCAGCTTCCATTCGCGGTGCACCTTCATCAGCGTCCGCTCCATCGTGGGGATATCCACCCCGTCACCGGGCAGCATACCGTAGGCGCCGATAAGCGCCGGGTGCTCCCAGTTGTAGCGCGTCCACATCCCGTCGATATTCTCCCACGAAACGTATACGCCCTGCTGCACGGGAAGCGGCGACAATTTATCGCAGACCCGTCCGTACTCCGCCTTTGCCGGCAGGCCCAGCCGCTCGCGCCACAGGCCGGCGATCCGCAGCCCGGTGAGCCAATAGCTCAGTTCGAATGTCGGGTTGACGGTCGTCCGCGGGTCGGCATTCTCGCCTACGACCTGCAACGGGTACCCCAGGACATAGCGATCCGCCGCCGCATCGTAATGCGCATAGGAAGCCATGAAATCAGCGGTTTCGAAGACCACGTCACGCCATTTTTCCAGCGTTTCGCGCGTGGGATGCTGCCGATATTCGAGTTCGGCGTAGAAAATCGGGTGCGGCTGTTGCCAGATGAGCAGCGCCGTGGTTTCCAGCGGCCACTCCCACCACGCATGGTCGCCGATAGTCTTGGGCCAGCGAGCGCCATCGTATCCCTGCATGGCGGCTTTGCGCCTGTACGTGGCAAGATTGTCCGCAAAGACCTCCATCATCCCGGAAGCCATCTTCCAACGGCCCCACAGGGCATAGTGGGTGCAGTGCCACCAGATCATCTCGTGGTGGTACTTGCCGTACCAGCCGTTATTGACAAGGCCGCTCTCCTGCGGCGGGAGGGATCCGGCCTCGTTGACGGCCATCACGTATTGGGAGAGCACGACCCGCCGTTCCAGCTCGTGCCAGCGGGGATCGGAACTCCCCGAGAGGTCGATGGCACCGCCGCCCTCCCAGAACTCGCGCCAGTGCCGGGCGCTGGCGCTTCGGGTCTGGGCGAAGGTCGGCACGGCGGCATTGCCCACGATCTTGTCGAAGCAAACCACAAAACTGATCTCCCGCGCATCGGTGGCGGGAATCAGTTCGTAACAGTGCTCCTGCGTCCGGCGGAGCACTGCCCCGGCGTCCCACTGCACGTGGACATCGTAATTCGTATCGTCGAGCTGCCTGTGGAAGCTGGCCATATGTGTCCCGGGCGAAAGCTCCGTAAGGTGCCTTCCGGGGCTGTCCCAGTCGGCGGCACTGCCGAATTCCGTGTTCGACGGGAAAGGAAACCGCAACGAGATGCCGACCGTTCCGTCGGCCACTTTTTCCGACTCGATCCTCACGGCCACGGCGTCCTTCTCCGGATGCCCGACAGTCGTTACGACCACCTCCCGGCCGTCGATGCTATAACGGCTCGTCGCCGTCCCCGTCCACAGGTCGAGCCGCTGCACGGGATCGGTCAAATCCCCGATCCCGGCCCGCGAGCCGTCGTCCTTTATCAACACCAGCCCGATGCGCCCCAGGTTGATCCGCTGCGGGTTGCGCACCATCCAGTCGCGCAACGCCCCCTGCTCGGGATTGGGAATGTCATAGCGCACCATACGGCCCTGCGCCTCCCATTCCGCGCCCCTAAAATCTTCGGGGCGCTGCCCCTGCGGCAGCGGGAAACGGTACCAGCCCCAGTTCGACATCGTATTGGCATTGTCCGAAAAGGTCTGCATACCGCTGATATCGAACCCGAAGGCGAACTCCCCGTTGCCGACCTGCATCGGCCCGCGCAGATTGCCCTCCCGGATTTCGGGGTTATGGCGCGTTACGACCGCTTTGCGGTCTATTTTCCTGGCCGCATACGCAGGATGCGAAAGCGGCAACAGGGCTGCACACAAAACGAGGGCGGCAGCCCTGGCGGGCCGGGACAGATATCCGGCCGGAATTTCAGCATTCATATCGGTTCGGGTTTGGGATTCGTATTCCATCTAAAAAGTTTGCGGTTCCGGCCGAGCGGCAGGCAACCGCAGGCCGTGCATCGGGAACCGTTTTTTCCGTATTACAAAATTGCCCCTTATTTTCAAAACGGCAGGCGGATAAATTGATTTTTAGCCTGTGTATTTTGACCGAACGGGATTCGGCCATCTGACGAAAGCGGTTTCGGCACAGGAGTCTTCGGGAAAGGAATTGCCAGAAGGGAAAGGGCCGGAATTCCGCTTCCGCCCGGAAAAGGCAGGGGCGGAGCCGTTACAGCCTCCGCCCCGCCCAATCTTACCGTCATCCGTCAATACACCTCGAATTCATAGATTCTGGCGGTATTTCCTTCGCTTTGGTCAGGTTTTGAGACCACGAGCCTCACGTATCGGGCGGTTACGGGCTGCGGAAGAACCCTGTCGGTTTCGAGGGCCGTGTTGTCGTAGACCGTGTCCACCGTTTTCCACTCTTCGCCGGGGCTCCGGCGCACCTGCAGGGAGTACTCCTTTGTGATGTAGTCCAGGGCTTCGAGCGCAGCGTGCATGACATACCAACCCCGGATCGTGGTCTCCCGTCCGAGATCCACCCCCAGCAGCTTGGGTTTAGCATCGCTGTAATCGCACCACTTGGTGGATACGTCCTCGTCGGTGGCGCACTCGGCCCTCTCGGAGGCGTTGACCTCCCCCGACCTTTCCACGACGGGTTTGCCGTAGAGCAGGTTTCGCCGCCCGGCCTGCGAGGCGTCGGCGCCTTTCACGGGCAGCTGCACGCGCAGCAGGTCGCAGGCCGCACCGATACCTCCGGCGGGGTCTTCGGCCACCGTCGCCGCGAACACCACGATGCGCGGGTCGTCGGGCAGTACCAGCTGCCGTGCCCCCTCGGGGATGTCGAGGCCGATGCGGAACATGTAGGTGAATTCGTAGGGCCTGTCCTCGTTGCGGATCATATCATGCTTGTGCGTGCCCACGAAGGCCACCTGCGCATCCTTGAGGTAGGGCTCGGTATGCCCCGTATGGCCCCACTGTCCGATGAAGCCGCCATAATAGGGTACCAGTGCCGTGTGCTCCTTTCCGTCGACGGTGAATACGGCCTGCGTGTCGTTCATGGTCGAGGCGGCCAGCAGGTAGAGCTTGCCATAGCGCCCGCGGGGCAGGTCGATGGTGTCGCGGCGGCATTTGACGCCGTTCTCCGCGGCGGGATCCCCCATCTCGAAGCCGACACCCCCGTACATGATGCAGGACGGCAGCAGCTCGGCGGCGTAGGAGCAGCCCTTGCCGTCGAAGTTGGCGTCCGAGCGGAACGGGTTGTAAGAGGCCGTTTTGACGTTGTAAGGCAGCTCCACCGCCGCCTCCGCGGCGGGCGTGAGCGCCCGGACGGGCTTGGCGAGTTTCACGCGGAAAGTCTTCATGCCGAAGGGCCCGACCTCGAAGCGCAGCTCGCGGCCGCTGAACTCCGCGTCGCCCACGACGTCCTCCACGCCGTTGAGCTCCCGGGCGTCGACGATCTGCGCCGCGAAGCCCACCACGGCCTGCTGCGACCCGAGACCCGAGGTCTCGTAGAAACGAACCACATATTCGTCCGAATCCTCGGCCTGTTTGAGCGCCCGCAGCGCCACATTGGGGTTCTGCGAGGAGGCCAGCGAGAAGCTGCGGCCCAGCACCCCGCCATGGCGAGGCGCGACGAATGCCCGAAGCGGCTGGTTGAGCACCTCGGCCTTGCGCACGGCACCTCCCGCGCGGTAATCGCCCGCGTGCCCTACGATCGAGTAGGTGAACGTATGGTGTCCGAAGTCCTGCTTGTTCTGGTAGGCGTAGCCGCCCTTGGTCGCAGGCGTATGCAGCAGCGTAAGGCGCAGCGTGTTGTCCGCGGGTTTGTCCCAGCCGTACTTGCTGTCGTTGAGCACCGAGACCCCGTAGCTGCCGTCCGCGTCGGTGAGGTCGGCCCACTGCTGCGCATAGACCTCGTAGGCGGTCGCGGTGTTGTTGCCCCGCGCCACGGAGCCCACGCCAAGGTCATAGACCGCCTCGGGGTTCGAGACCGAAAGCGGGAACTCGGCCTTCAGCAGCGCATTGGACGACTGCCAGTCGATGTCGTTCACAAGGTCGATCCTGTCGGCCTGAGCGCCTTCGCGCAGCGTGATCCACTGCCGGAAGCGGGAATCCCCCAGCGTGCGTTCCACGCATACCGAGGCGCGCAGGGGCCCCTCTTCGGCCACGGTGACCTTCACCTCGCCCGTGATGGCCTGCGGCGATGCGTCCACGGTCTTCTTGAGGATCTCCCAGGCCGGCCAGCTGTAAGACTCGTTCTGCGGGAAGAACGCAAGGCGGATGGACTTGCCGGCGGCCACCAGTTCGCGGCCATGACGCTTGTCGACGATCGACGAGATGTCGCCGTTGGCGTCCAGCGTAAGTTTATAGACGCTGTTCTCCAGCCCCCATGCGCCGGCCTTTATCGCCGGGGCCTTCGGCTGCCCGCCCTTGCGGATGTCGTAGACGGCATACCCCGCAGCCGGGACGGTGGCCTCGACCAGCAGCCGCGTCTGCCCCTGCTGCGTGCCCAGCACCTGCGAGGGAACCCGGACGCCCTTGTCGTCGTAGACCGTGAACTTGCTGCCTTCGAGCGGAAGCGTAACCTCCACCACGTCCGAGACCTCGAACCCCGCAGCGTTGTAGAGCACCACGGGGAGCCCTTTGACATCGGTATCCAGACCCCGCGAAACCGCGCCAACCGAGGTCGTGAGTACGTCCCCGAACTGTTTGAGCGAGATCAGCTCGTCGTTCCACGAGAACTCGTAGGCACGGGGGAGGCTCGTACCCGTAAGGTCGTCGTGAAACTGGTGCCAGATAAAGCGTTTCCAGGCCTCGGTGAGAACCTCGCGCGGGTAGGGCACGGCCCCGAGCCAGTCGGCGGCAACGGCGCTGCGCTCGGCAGCGTCCGCAAGCTGCTCGTTACGGCGGTTGTAGAGCTTCATCGCGGCCTGCGAGGTATAGCAACCCGTGGCATGCACGTCCATCAGCAACTCCCCGTTCCACACCGGAAGCTCCGGGTGGGAGGAATAGGGAAGATAGTCCTTGTAAAGGCGGTCGCTCGTGGCGCTGATGATCTCCACCGGCCCGTCGCCCTGCAGTCCCAGTTCCAAAGCCCGAACCGACTCGATGGTCGGGGCGCCGCCCGTGTCCCCCGTACCATAGTAATGGTAAACGGCATTCAGAGGGTTGCTCTGGGCGATGTCCTGCAGGTACTTGCTGTGGCTGAGGTCTTCGTAACGCCACTTGGTCGTATAGTTGTGCGCGTCCATCACGGCCATGATACGGGAGCCGTCGACGCCCTGCCACAAGCCGATCTCGAACGGAATCTTGCTCGTACCGTGGAACGGGCGGTGCCGCCACATGAGTTTCTGAGTCGAGAAACCGATAAGACCGCTGTGGGCCGCGATCGTCGGAAGCGTCCACCCGAAACCGAAGCAGTCCGGAAGGAAGATGTCCGTGCCTTCGACCCCGAATTCCCGGCGGTAGAAGTGCTGCCCGTACAGGATATTGCGCGTGAAGGACTCCGCAGAAGGGATGTTCGGATCCGTCGCGTCCCACGTGCTGCCCGTGACATGCCAGCGCCCCTCGCGGATGTAACGCTTGATCAACTCGTACTGGTGGGGGTAGTACTCCTTCATCCACTGGTACTTGATGCCCCCTTCGAAATTGAATACATAATCCGGGTAGGTGCCCAAGAGGAACAGGTTCTGATCCAGCGTCTTTGGAATGTACTCACGGATCGAACGCTGCACATCCCAGTTCCACTGGGAATCAAAATGGGCGTTCGAGACTAAATAGGCCCGAACTCTATCCTGTGAAAAAACCGCTGCGGCGATAAACACCGACATTAACAATAATAAAATGCGTTTCATGGGCTGGTTGGATTAAACTATTTCTGGGTTAAGGAATTTTATATCCGTATCGGGTTCCAAAATTAGCCGGAAACGCCCCGCAAAAAATATTTTTAAATGACATATTAGTATGACCTTTTGACATAATTCGTAAAAAAGCACAAACGACGCGGATATTTCGCACTCCCGGCACAAAAACAGGAATGCGGAAAGCGCCCCTTGGCCTTCCGCATTCCAGCTCCCGAATCCGGGGGCGAGGGCACCCCCGGATGTTCAATCGAAACACTCCGGACAGGGGCGCGGCACAAGTTCGAATTCGAGCACACCGCCCTGCACGATCTGTTCGTGCGTGATGAAAGGACGGGTGAGCCGCTCGCCGTTGAGCCGTGCCGCACGGATATACTTGTTCACTTTCGACGCCCCCGGGGATTTGATGACAAAACTGCGGCCTCCGGGCAGGGCGATTTCCACCCGTTCGAAGATCGGAGAACCCAGGGCATATTCCCCCGAGGCCGGATTGACCGGATAAAAACCCATCGCCGCAAAGACATACCACGCCGTGAGCGCACCGCCGTCCTCGTCGCCGCTCAGCCCGGTCGGGCGGTCGTCGAACCAGATGTCGGCAATCTGCCGGACACGATGCTGGGTTTTCCACGCAGCCCCGGCGTAATTGTAGAGCCACGGGACATGGAACGCCGGCTCGTTGCCCGCCGGCATGAGCCCCTGCAACCCAGTAGCGTCGGGCATCCGCCCCATGAATTTCCACTTGTCGATCTCCGGCCCCCGGTTATAAGCCTCGTCGAGACGGCGGACGAAAGCCTCCTCTCCACCCATCAGGGCGATCAGTTGCGGAATATCGTGCTGCACATGGAAGACATGGACGCAGGCATTGACCTCGGCGAAGTAACTCCGGGCTCCGAAGCCATCGCACAACTGCGGGTCGAACGGCTCGACCCATTCACCCCGCTCGTTTCTGGGGGCGAAATAACCGATCGCCGGATTCCAGAGATTCAGATAGTTGCGCGAACGCCGCAGCAACAGTTCATAATCGTCCATGCGCCCCAAGTAACGCGCGACCTGCGCCAGGCACCAGTCGTCGTAGCTGTGTTCGAGCGTCACGGAAACCGCCTGCCTCTTTTCCCAGCCGTCGTCGACATACGGATATTTCTCCGGCTCTCCGGGAGCCAATGCCGGGAAATAACCGTGTTCGGAATAAAACCTGTCGGGCTCGCGCGCCGCCCCCGCACGCCAGGGGATCATCGTACCTTCCAGCGCATTCTTGCGGAGCCCCTCGTAAAGTTTTTCCACATCGAACCCCGTGATTCCCTTGCGGATGGCCTCGGCTGCGAACGAGGCCACATGGTTGCCGATCATCGGATCCCCGTGCCAGTCGGGGCCGCCGCCTTCGAACCAGTCGCCGCCCCACTCCGTCAGTTCGGGAAAAGAGGGCACCCACCCCCACTGCTCGTAGATGCGGGCATACGACTGCAGCTCGTCGGCCTTGCGCGCAGGATCAAGCAGGATACCCAGCGCATGGAGGTTCCGGTAGGTATCCCACATCCAGTCATCGTTGTAAAACGGCCGCGCATCTTCGTGGACACAGCGGTCGAAGCCGCTGTAATACCGCCCGTATTCCGACTGGTCGACCATCCGTTCATACGTACGGTAAAGCGAGGTATAGAATATCCGGCGTTCCCGGTCGGTTCCGCCCTCCACGCGTATGCGCCCGAGCGCCTTTTCCCAAATGTCCCGGCTCCGCTTCTTAACCGCACCGAAAGCAAGTCCCCCGGTTTCGGCTTCGAGGTTGGCACGCGCCTGTTCCACGCTGATATAGGAGATACCTACCCGGAAGCACACCTTGCCGAACCCTGCCGGGGCAGAGAACCAGGCGCCGACATCGCGGCCCGACGCCGATCCCTCCGCGGAAAGCCGCTCCCCGCAACGCGTGCCGGAGCTATCGAAAGGCCGGTCGGCGACGGCATAGAAATATTGGCGGGCATAATCGACCGCTTCCCAGCCCGAAACGACCCGGTCACCGCAGACATCGACCTCGCCTTCGGAAGTGAGCCGGAAAAGCACGTTCGCCTGCCGCCCTGCATCCGTGAAGTCGAATTCGTAAAGGGCCGTCCGCTCGGCGGTCGTCCACTCGGCCCATATCCCGAAATCCTCCAGCCACACCCGGTGCGACCAGGGATGCAGTTCCTCCAGGTCATGGTCGTACCACGAAGAGGAGCGCGCCGGGTCGAACGAGATGTCGCCCGCCGTGGGCATGACCGAACCGGCGATCCCGCTCCGGTAGCGGGGCATATTGAGGGCGATGCCGTATATCCGGTCGGAAAAATAGCGGTCATTGAGCCCGGGCTCGGTTACGGGGTAGATCCGCACCATGGAATGGGGCCGGTGCACCTGCGGGGTGACGGTCGTCAGCAAAGGGGCCACGCCGCCGATATTGGGATCGACCCAACGGCCCACGCCCTCGTCGCGGCAGGCGGCCAGGGCGGCAGCGAGGCCCGCGGAAAAGGCCAGGAGTAAAATTCGCGGTTTCAGCATTATTCTATGTTTTTATCAGATAAGAAAATTCGTAAAAAATCGGTTCCGGGAGCGGGAATTACGGGCAAAAATCCCTATATTTGTTAAGTAAGCCATAAGCCATGAAGTACATTCTGAAGGAGATCACCCCGCTGGGAAAAAACGACCTGTTCATCGCAAACTACTGGCCCGACAACCAGATGGATTTTCCCCTCCATTTCCACGAGGACTACGAATTGTGCCTGACGCTCAACGTGCGCGGGAAACGCATCCTGGGTAACCTGGTCGAGGATTTCACCGAAAAAGACCTGGTCATCACCACTCCCAACGTACTCCACTGCTACAAACGCGACGACGCCTTTCTCAACGTCCGCTGTGAGGTCGTCGTGATCCAGTTTCCCAAAGAGCTTCCCTCGTGGGGCATTTTCGACACCGACCAACTGCGGAACATCCGCAACCTGCTCTGCCAGCCTGCCCCGGGGCTCAAGTTCTCGGAAGAGACGGCCGAAGCCGTCCGGGAGCGATTGCTGCGCCTGCCCCGAACCGAGGGGTTCGAGGCCGTTCAGCTGTTTTTCGGGATACTCCACGAACTGGCCTGCGCCGACCGCACACAGGTTGAGCTGATCGGAGTCCAGAGCAGCGACAGTACCCTTCCGCACAGCCGCCGCATCAACAAGATCGTACAGTTCGTCGAGAAGAACTACCACCACAAAATCTCGCTGGAAGACGTCGGCGAACTGGTCGGCATGTCCGCCTCATCGGTGAGCCGCTTTTTCAAACAACGCACCCGCCACAATTTCTGGGACTATCTCAACGGGTTCCGCATCGACCGCGCCGCACAAATGATGATCGAAACCGAGCACACCATCTCGGAAATCAGCTATGCCTGCGGGTTCAACAATATCTCCAACTTCAACCGCGTATTCCGGGAGCGGATCGGCACGACGCCGAGCGACTACCGCAACAAATTCAAGGAGTCGATCATCCCCGACCGCTGACCTCCGGCACCGCGCTCACCCGGCAATTACACCGGAACCGCCGTACGCCACAGGCACCGCCCGGGCGTACGGTCTCTATTCCGGGTCAAGGGAAATCCGGGCTATTCGCCGTTCCACAACTCTTTGATGGTCTGTTCGATGTCCATGCCGTAGGGGATCTTGTCGCTTTTGGCGACGGCTCGGCTCAGGAATACCGATCCGCCGGCCGTGAGCGATACGACGCGCGCACCGGGCATCTCGAGATGGCCGTGCGGATCGTTTTCGCGCAGCCAGTCATAGGCATAGCGCAGCCATGCCCGGCGCGCGGGGACATCCTGCATATAGAACCAGGTGATCTCGTCATATCCCCACACGTAATGGTCGTTGAGATCAGCCACCCCGGGGTGGTCGCTGACCCCGAAATTATCGAACTCGACCAGATAGGGCAAGGCATCGCACCGCCAGCCGCTCGGGGTGACACAGGCAGGGCTCTTGCCGAAAATGGCATTGAGATGCCCCTTTTCCAGCACGCACCGCATCGGCTCTTCGGGAACTTCCTTGATGCGCAGCGGGTATGAGTTGAAATCGAGAAGACTCCGCTCGCCGACCATCATGCCCTGGCTGCCCGCATGGGCGTCGAAAAGCACGAAGTGGCGGCGGGCACGCGGATAAACCCATGCGCGGACTTTCTTCAGGAAACTGTCCCACGACTGCCACTCGTGGTCGTTCATGCCCATCAGGTAGACCTGCCCCAGGTGTACGGCCTCAACACCGATATCCACATAGGAGCCGATCAGGTACATCAGCCACAGCTGCGTCTCGACGCGCGTGATATCGGGCACGCTGCCGCCCGGCCCCCACAGGTCGACATACTTGCCGTCGGGCGAGAGCATCTGCGAATAGTCGAAATTCCGCTCCTCGACGGGCAACCCCAGCGCCTCGAACGCCCAGGCCGGCACGGGGACTTCGTTCACGTCGCGGTAAACGGCCTCGAAGGCCGCAGCCTGGAAGATCACGTCGGGGTCGAAGGCATGTACCTCCCCGACCAATGCTTCGGCACCGGCCCAGAATCCCGGCTCCGTGAGCACTTTCTCATCGCCCCAGCGATAAATAGCCCGCCCGATGAACTTTGCACCCGTATTCCGGATAAACGCCACGTCGGCCGCCTTGTCCGGATAAGTCCCGTCGTTGCAATAGGGATCCACCGTAAGGAACTCCGACATGGTGACGGCACGGGCCAGATAGCGTTCCAGCACGGCCTGCGAAACCGAACCGTCGAAATAATAAGGGGTTTCGGTGCGGCTGCACGAACCGGCCACGCACAAAAGGGCCAAAGCCAGCGATAAAATCAGTTTTTTCATAATCGGAATCATTGGTTGCTCCATATTTTTTTGATGGTCTCTTCGGTCGAACGCCCCGTCGGGGTGGCTTCACTCTGCGTATTGCACCGGTAAAAGCGCGTGGCTGCGGAAACCGATACGCGGCAACCCGGCATCTGGATATATCCGACGGGATCGACGCGGTTCATGTAGTCCACGGCATATTCGAGCCAGTAACGGGCATATTCGTCGTCGCACAGGCTGAACCACGAAATCTCGTCGTAGCCCCAGACGAAATTGTCTCCCCAGTTGTACGACCCCGGATGGCTGCTCTCCCCGAAGTTATCGAATTCGAGGATATACGGGATACGGTCGGCTGTCCAGCCGCTCGGCGTCTCCCCACCCTGCGTATATCCGATCACGGAATCGAGGTAGCCCTTTTCGAGCTTCGCCTTGATAGGCTCGCCGACAATCTCCTTCGGACGCAAGGGGAACGACACGAAATCGAACAGGTGCCGGCCGTCGACCACGATACCGCCGTTGGCCAGGTGGGCGTCCATGATAACCGTCCCGCGCGCCGCCTTGGTCTTGGCTGCCTCCCGGATCTTGGACAACAGGTTCCGGTAGCCCGCATAACCGTTGTCCGAATCGCCCATCGAAGCCATCAACCGCACCTGCCCGCAGTGGAACGCCTCGATTCCGGCTTCCATGTATTTCACGGCCATGAAGTAGAACCACATCTGCGCCTCCTCGCGCGACATGTCGGGCACACAGGTATTCTCACCCCACTGTCCCAGATAAAGGCCGCCCTCGTCACGGATGTCGTCGAAACGGAAATTCCGCTCCTCGGGTTCCTTGCCGAATGCCCGGAACACCCACTCGGGGACGGGAATGTCGTTGACCCGGGTAGAAACCGTCTCGAACATAGCCCCCTGGAAAATCAGGTCGGGATCCTGCTGGTGCATCCGGGCGATCCTGGCTTTGGCATCCGCAAACCAGGCATCGTTCATGAAATAGCCCTCCTTATTCCACTGGTACATCGCACGCCCGATGAATTTGGCACCGACGTTGAGCAACATCCGTTCATCGTCCTCCGTCCCGTAGACGCCGTCGGTCGAGGTCTCGGGGCCGGACAGGAACTCGGTCTGGGTAATGGCCCGCGAAAGGTAGTTATGCAACACTTCTTCGGACATCACACCGTCCGAAAACTGGTAGTTGCCCGTGTTGGGTACGGCATCTGGCCGCCGGGGGATCTCGGGCCACTGGCTTTTATCCCACTCTTTTTCGCACCCTGCAGCCGTGAGCACAACGGCTGCGGCGCAAAGTATCATTTTAAAGGTTTTCATCGTATTTCAAGTTTAAAACCCCGGCCGGCCCGCAACCGGCCGGAGCTCCGTTCACATTCCGTTACAATTCGTCGATCTTATAGGTAATCCCTCCGGATTCGATCGTAAAGACCGCACCGTCCGCGAATACGCCGTCCCGGTAAAGTTTTCCGAGCAGATCCAATCCGACTTTATTGGATGTCGAAACCACCGGGATACCTCCCTCCGAGGTGCCGTTCCCCGTAACCGTCAGGTCGCCGCCCACGCTTTTAAGCGCCTCGAAGCCGCCCAGGCCGTTGAACCGTGCATTATCGGAGAGCACAAGACTACCGCCGATAGTCTCGAGCTTCATCACGTCGAAATTCCAGAAGTTGCCGTTGCAGCCCGTAACGATGAAATCGCCGCCCACACTCTTCAGCGAATTGAACGTCACACCGCGCATCGGCGTCGTCACGCCCGTCAGCCTTACGCTGCCCGCCACGCTCACGATCTGCGAAAGACAGTTCCCTGCGCCCCAGTCTGTGGCGATCTTCGGACAGTTCTCGAAGACAAGGTCGCCACCGATCTCAGTCATATCCTTCATCCCGTTTAGGTTAAACAGCTCGGCACAGTTGCGGAAGACGATGCCGCCTTCGACCGTAAAGCCGCCGTTCAGGAAAAACAGCTCCGTCGAGGTGAGGCTGCTCCCTTCGAGCGTCAACGTGCCCATGACCTTTTCCACGCGGGTCTTGACGAAGGACAGGTCGTTGTCCGACATCGTATTGCCTGTGTCCACGATCGTCAGATCCTGCACCGTCTCCTTCACTGCGGAACCGTCCTGCGGGGCAAAGGCCAGCAATTCGTCCCTGCCCGTGATCGTATAGCTCTTATAGGGACTCGGCACCGGGAATTCGACCGCCGAACCGTCGGCGTATTTACAGGTCACAGTCGCAGCCGGAGCCACCACCCCCGACCCGAGCCAACCAGCTACGAGGTCGAAGCCAACCTGATCCGATGTACTGTCGTAGGGAATTCCACCGTTCGCAGTACCGTTACCCGTAATGGTGACATCACCGCCGACGGAAGTTACGAATGCAAAGCCGCCCAGACCGTTGAGCTTCGCGTTATCGGTTATGACCAGGTTACCGCCGATGGTTTCGAGCTTCATCACGTCGAAATTCCAGAAGTTGCCGTTGCAGCCCGTAACGATGAAATCGCCGCCCACACTCTTCAGCGAATTGAACGTCACACCGCGCATCGGCGTCGTCACGCCCGTCAGCCTTACGCTGCCCGCCACGCTCACGATCTGCGAAAGACAGTTCCCTGCGCCCCAGTCTGTGGCGATCTTCGGACAGTTCTCGAAGACAAGGTCGCCACCGATCTCAGTCATATCCTTCATCCCGTTTAGGTTAAACAGCTCGGCACAGTTGCGGAAGACGATGCCGCCTTCGACCGTAAAGCCGCCGTTCAGGAAAAACAGCTCCGTCGAGGTGAGGCTGCTCCCTTCGAGCGTCAACGTGCCCATGACCTTTTCCACGCGGGTCTTGACGAAGGACAGGTCGTTGTCCGACATCGTATTGCCTGTGTCCACGATCGTCAGATCCTGCACCGTCTCCTTCACCGCGGAACCGTCCTGCGGGGCAAAGGCCAGCAATTCGTCCCTGTCCGTGATCGTATAGCTCTTATATTCGCCGGGTTGGGGTATCTCCGAGAATTCGACGGGCGTCCCGTCCGCATAGCGGCAGTCGATCGTAGCGCCGGGCTGTACGATACCGCCCGTAATCCAGCTTTCCACCAGGTCGAAGCCCACCTGTCCGGCTTTCGAGGCATACGGGATGCCGCCCGATGCGCCCGGCGCCGTGCCGTTGCCGGTAATGGTAATGTCACCGCCGATATACTCGACCTTTTCGAAGCCGCCCAGGCCGTTCTGGTGGTCATTGTCCGTGAGCGTAAGGCTGCCGCCCACATGACGGAGGTCGGTGGCCAGGTTCCAGAAGAATCCCGTATAGAGCTCGATGCAGTTGTCGGCAAGGGTCAGGTCGCCCCCGACTTTGTTCAGCGAAGCGAAAGCCATCTGCTGCATACCGCAGCTGCGCACCGTCAAATCGCCGTCGATCTCGGTGATCTGGGCGAACCCGCTGCCGCGGCCCCAGTGGATCAGATAAGGTATATTTTCGAGGACAAGATCGCCGTAAATACGGGTGATATTCTTGAAGCCGTTGGTATTGAAGAATTTATTACTGCCGCTCTCATCGTACGTGGTGATATTGCGCAGGATGATGCTACCCTGGCAGTCGACCTTGCCGAAGAATGTTTCGGTCGTTTTGAGCGATGCGCCGTCGACAGTCAGCGTACCCTGCACGACGGAGATCTTCGAAGCCAGCAACGCCATACCGTCGTCCGAGACATTCGGCCCGGTGACCGTCAGGTTCTTGACCTCCTTCCCGCCGGGGCTGAAGGCAGCGGCCTCGGCATCGGACTTGATCGTATAGCTGTAAACGCCGCCCGATTCGCCGCCCTGGCCGATGAGCGACGGATCGGTCACGGCCAGCGGATGGTTGTTCGACAGGGTCACGCTCTCCGCATCGAGCACCGAATTGGAGATCAGGTATTTGATGACATTGAAGCCATAGCTGTCCGGTTCGTCGGGTTTGTCTTCGCCCAGCGAGGAGTTGCCCGTAACATAAAGTTTACCGGTCATCTTCTTGATCCCCAGCATGCCGCTGATGTCGGTCAGCTGCGGGTTATCCTCGATATGGATATCGCCGATGACGAACTTCACGCCGAGGTCGGCGACATCCGTAAGGGATTCGTTGCCCGAAATCTCGAGCATGGTCGCAACCGACGTCGTATGGGGCAGTGCGAGCGAGACGATCCCCGTATTGCGGATGACGAGCGTACCGACGGCTGCGACGTCGAGCGACGAAATGTCCGTAATACCGGCCCCAGTGACGGTGATGCTGTTGGCAGTCCGGCGTGCGGGGAAGGCATCGACTTCGGCCTGTGTGGACAGCGTGTAATTCCCGCTGTACGGGTTCGCGGGATCGGTCGTATCTTCGCTGCACGCGGCCAGCCCCGCGCAGCAGAACAGTGCGGCGGCCGAAAGCAGGTATCTGTGAAATAGTTTCATGGTCTGCGGATTTTAAGTCGGTTATTTCTGCGGGTTGAGATCCAGCTCGCGCTGGGGCGCAGGATAGAAATAGGCATAGGTAGGCTTGAAGGCCTTGTTGGTGATATGCTGCTCGTCGACGCGGTTCAGGCGGCGCAGGTCATAGATGCCGTGCCCCTCGAAAGCCAGCTCCTTCGTCCGCTCCTCGATCACCGCCTCACGGAAATCTTCGATCGGGAGCCCTTCGGGCAGTGCTTCCAGCCCGGCACGTTTGCGAACCTCGTTCACCCATTTATACCCCTCGTCGGTCGGGCCCACCGCCTCGGCATAGGTAAGCGCCACCTCCGCGAAACGGATCAGGTAAAGGTTGGCCGACGTCCGGTTGGCCTTCGACTTGGGGTCGGTATACTTGCGGCAGAAAGGATAGAAGAACTTGTTCCTGATATTGTCGCTGCTGGTGAGGTTGGAGGGATCGTAGGTAGCCAGCACGCTGCCGTCCTCGTTGTAGATGGTCGTAACCATCAACTGCTTGCGCAGGTCGTCATCGTCATAGGTGTTGCGGAAATCGTTGTCCACGCGCATCACCTGATAGCCCGACTCGTAATCCAGGAATTTCATCACCTCGCGGCTGTTCTTACCCAGCGACGAGGAGATATAGACGATGCTCCCGGTCTGGATGCTGAACATCTGGGGCAATTGCGAATAAGTACCCTCCATGCCGCTGGCCTCGCGGTTCATCGAGGTCATGAAGATGTGCTCCACGCCGTCGGCCTGGTGCTCGACGTCATAGACATTGCCCAGGTCGGGATCGAGCCGGTAGACCGTCTGGTTATTGAGCACGTCGCCGGCATACCGGGCCGCCAGGGAGTACATTTCATCGGCGTCCGACACCCAGTCGTAGCCCGGCGCCCCCGAAGCCTTTGCCGACGCGAGGTACAGGTAAACACGCGCGAGCAGCGCCTGTGCGGCGACCTTGTCGGCACGCCCCTGCACCTTGTTCACCGGCAGCAGGCCGATGGCATCCTCTAACTCCCCGATGATGAAGGCGTAAACATCCGAGATCGGGGAAAAATCCTTATAGGAGTCCGACGTCGAGGAGACGGTCTTCGAACGGATGGGCACGCTGCCGTAATTGATGACCAGCATGAAGTGGTTGAAAGCGCGCAGGAAATGGGCTTCGCCAAGGATCTTGTTCCGTGCCGCAGCCGAAATATCGGACATCCGGGCGACATTGTCCAGCACCGAATTGGTACGGGCAAGGCTTACATAGGCCGACTTGAAGAAATAGATGGCCTCGTCGCTGGTCGGGGTGATATCCCACTGGAAAAGCGGACTTTCGTCAGCCTTGCCGTAGGATTTGTACTGGTTAGTCGGCACATCGCCCAGGTAGAAGAGGAAACGGCCGCAGTAATCAATATAGTTGAGGGGTACATAGG
>OJPR01000284.1_pt1 | contig 21411 bp, 30 predicted proteins | sample 1598621 | NCBI WGS metagenome assembly OJPR01 (sample SAMN03922489, study PRJEB24848) | human gut metagenome | isolation source: stool sample | host: Homo sapiens | place: Germany | collected 2011-05 | reverse complement strand
CGGCTTGACTTCCTGCAATATTATTTCCGAGGGGACAGATATCCCAGTTGTAGGTTGTGCCATATTTTTACGCAAAACAAAAAGCTTGTCGCTTTATTTGCAGCAGGCTGGACGTGTTTTGCGGCCATATTCCGGTAAAGAGTATTCAATAATTTTGGATCACGTCCGGAATGTGGAAAATCACGGTTTCCCGGAAGACGAAAGAGATTGGAGCTTAGAGGGACGCCGTAAGCAGAAACGGGACGAAGACGAAATTTTTATCCGCACTTGTCCGCAGTGTTATGCTTGTTATAAATCAAGTTTGCGCGCCTGCCCCGTTTGTGGTTTTGGTGCTGAAAATGCTATAAAATCACAGCGTGAAATTGAGTTTATTGACGCCGAACTTGTTGAAATTCAGAAAGTCCAGAAAGAACGCGAAAGGAAAGAGGCCAACGCTTTCAACAAGCTTTTAGAGCTTGGAAAAAAGCGGGGGTATGCTAATCCGTATGCCTGGGCTAAAATTGTGTTAAATTCAAGAAAAAGGAAAAGAAAATGACAGTTGTTCAAAATGATTCGATTGCAGATGTTAAAAATGATGTCGCTCAAGAATGCGTAAATAATATTTTTTCGGAAGTTATGAATTTTGACCACTATTCAGATTTGGCGCACGATATAGCGGCGTCTATTGCGGTAGAACTGAAAAACAGAACGTTTTTTACTGATGATTTGGAGTTGACGCAAAAACAAAAGGATGTTCTTGACGCGGTTATTGTCCGTTTGGTGGTTGATTGCAAAAACCGTTATTTGGAAAAGATTAACGAAGATGAACGGACAACGAAGATTGCGCAAGCTCTTGTTCAAAATTGCCGTAAAATTATTGATCTATCGTTTTCGTCCGTAGCCCACGAAATTAACCGCGGTGCGATAATCTCCGGACAGGCAATTTCAGCGTCTGCAGCGTCTGAAAAATACAATAGAATCGAATTTAGATATTTATGCGGTGAAGTAACGGTCCCGACTTCTGGCGTGTTTATTTCAACGAACTGCATAGACATAATTAAAAATTCGGTTGAAGTTTCTTTTAATCTGAAAAGAGAGCCGAAAATTGCGACGGTTTCAGAAAATGGGAAAGTAACGACTGCCCCGTTTTTGATTGAGGCCGAGCAGGTTCAGGACGGCGACAAGGAAGTTGACGAAGTTTTGGAAAACGTTGACGATGATTCAGATGAAAACAGCGACGAATAATAACGGGGGCGTTCGCGCCCCTTTTCTGAAAGTAATATAAAATGATTTTTCATACAATGGCAGAAAAACCGGAAAAAGGGCAGCAATATTTTGCCGAAATTGAGAGTTCTGTTCCTCTGACAAATGCTGAAAATTTGCTTATGGTTTATAGAACTAAAAAATCTTGGGCAATACTTTATTTCGGAGATGAATTTCCGTTTAAAATTGAACGCTGGTTTTCGGTTGATGATTTAGAAAAAGCCGAAAAACGCATAAATCATCTTGAAAATAAAATAAAAGAGGCTCAAGATGTCCTTGCCGGTTCGCTAAACGTCGCCGGTGCCTTTATCGCACTTGACGACGCTCTCGGCAAAACAGATTAACATTAGATTTAGGGATGTAAAATTATGGATATTTTTGGTATCGTTTTCGCTCGCAAGAAAACGTTAAAAAAACAGCGCGAAGAACTTTTAAAACTCATACACGATTTTTATTTTTATACGGAAGATAAGCGGTTAAATACCCCGAATTTTTATCTCACCCGGCGACGGGCCAAAGAGATAATTGACCGGGAAGACAAACACGCTACATTGCCTTATTGGCTGAAACGAAAGAATCTTCTGCAATGAAGTCGGAACATCAAATACAACAAGAAATTTTACTTGAATTTGGCTGCCGTGATGATTTAAAAATTTGGCGGCAGAATACCGGTAAATTATCGTCTGGCTGCCGTTTTATATCTTTCGGGGTATTAGGCGGGGGCGATATTTCCGGGATTATAAAAGGCGGGATCCGTCTTGAAATTGAAGTAAAAAACGAAAAGGGAAAGCAGAGGCCAAGCCAAAAGCTATTTCAGAAAATGATTGAAGAAATGGGCGGGGTGTATATCCTCGCCCGATCCGTTGACGATGTCAAAGAGGCTTTGAAAAAATTTATTAACATATAATTTTTTTATTGAAAAATTTTATTTTTAGTTTTATTTATGTATGAGTTAGGGAGAAATTTATGAAAAAAAACATTTCCAAAGAATATTTGATGAAAGTTTATCAAGAAAATACGACAGCTGAGGCTTGCCGTATTTTAGGCATAACAATTCCGACTTTGATTAGCTATCTTAAATCTGCGGGTATAAAGACGAAAGGCAAGGGAAATCGTCAACCTAAACGCAAAATTTTAATTGTGGAGGATTAACTTATGGCTAAGCGGTTTACGGATACAGAACTTTGGGGCAAAGAGTTTTTTTTAAAATATTCGATGAAACAAAAGTTACTGCTGCGCTATTTATATGACAGTTGCGATAATGCCGGCATATATGAGCCAAATTATATTTTGCTTGAAGTCTTTATCGGGGAGAAAATAACCGAGGCAGACATTCTATCGTTAAATACAGATAAGAAACGTATTGTTAAGCTTGAGAACGGAAATTTTTATTTGACAAAATTTATAAAATTTCAGCAAGGCGATTTTTTGAATCCGAAGAACAATGCGCATAAACAAATCATTGCCATTCTTAAAGAAAATCGGGTTCGTTATAATAATATTTTAACCCCTGATAAGGGGGTTTCTAGCCCCTACGAAGCCCCTAGCAAGCCCCTAAATAGCCCCTTGCCATCCCCTGATAAGGGGGTTGCTAGCCCCCCAGGTAATAGTAATAGTAATAGTAATAATACTGATACTACTTACTTAACTGATAATAATTTAAAAAAAGAAAATAAAATAAAAGAAAAAAATTTAAATGAAAGTAATCAGTTTTTTAACCCGTTGCTGTCTGCGAAGAAAAACGTTGAACAATGCTATATCTGCGACGGGTTCAACATCGACTTCGACAACGACCCGTTTTTTAAACCGTATGCAAATGCAGACAGTATTTTACGCCAGTCCCTCAATTCTTGGCTGGTAAAAAATCATAAAAATCAAATGGTTGATAAAAACTTTATTTGCCAGCAGATAACCAACTTTGCTAAACGACAAGGAAAATGGGGCGACCTCTTGGGGATTCCAAAAAACCTTCAACTAGGAAATAACAACAGTAATATAAAGGGAGATGAAAAAAAATGACCGATTTCGGCGATGTTTTTATGCGTGAGCTACAAAGTTGTAAATTTGCGGTAGTAGATGGCGACAAAAAAGAAATTCGCGCCTACGCCAAAAAAAGCGCCTTAACAGCGATTATAATATAAAAACTTTCAGAAATGAAAAATACACGAAAATTTGGTTTTATAAGCCCTGGCAAAAGATGTCGGCAGATAAGGCCGAAAAAGTAGATATTGGTTGCCTGTATAATTCGCAGGGCTTGAGTTTTAGGCAATATCAATGGCTTTGCGACAAAACGCTTGTTGAAGAAACGCGGCCAAAATCCAAAATGAGCAGTCCAAAAGTTGAAGTTCCGGACGATTAAATAAAAATTTCACTTGTAAAAAAAAAACTGCCTGCTATCATCAACGTATGGTTGTGCGTATTTCTTGCGCAAAATTCGCGTAAAAAAAAGGCACTTTAAGTTAATTTTTCAACGTGAGGTAAAACGATGGATATTTGGCAGGTTAAATATGTACGCATTGGCGACCTGATCCCTAACGCCAAAAATCCGCGCAAAATTTCAAAAGAAAAACTGGAGCGTCTTCAAGATAAAATCCAGCGTCTTGGCTTTCATAATCCAGTTAAAACCGATGAGAATTTAAACGTTTTGGGTGGGAATCAGCGGTTAAAAGCTCTTTTGAAAATTGCGGGGAAAGATTTAGAAATACCGGTTATGTATCCAACCCGCCCCCTCACACAAGCCGAAAAAGACGAAATTGTCATTACTGATAATATTTCAGACGGCGAGTGGGATTGGGAAATCTTAACCGCTGATTGGGATAAAGCCTTGACTACATCTTGGGGCTTAGACTGGGGCGAAGTTGAAACAGAAGCAGAAGAAGACAATCAAATTACAGAAGATGAAGTTCCGGAAAAAATAGAAACACGTTGTAAGCATGGTGATATTTGGCAATTGGGAAATCACCGCTTGATGTGTGGTGATAGCACAAAGATTGATGATGTTGAAAAGTTGATGAACGGTGAAAAAGCGGATTTATTATTTACAGACCCGCCGTACGGAGTTTCTTACGAGAAAAAGACAAAAGAGGTTCTTAAGAGCAAATCATATACAAAAATACAAAACGATGATTTGACTTTAGACCAATTTCAAGACTTTTTATATGATGTATTTACAAACGCTTTTTCTTGTTTGAAAGATACAGCAAGTTATTATGTATTTTCTTGTCAAGGTGGCGATCAAGAGATGATGATGATGATGATGATGAGGAAAGCAGGAATACCTTGCCGTCATCAAATTATATGGGTTAAGGACGCACCCGTTTTTTCAATGGGCAGATTGGATTATGATTATAAGCACGAACCAATTTTGTATGGATGGGTAAAAAATCACGACTTTCAAAGAAAAGGGGAACAAGATAAATCTGTTTGGGAATATAAAAGAACAGCAAGCAAACTTCATCCGACAATGAAGCCTGTTGAATTGATTGCAAATGCTCTTCTTAATTCAACAAAGAATGAAGAAAATGTTCTGGATGTTTTTGGCGGTAGCGGTAGCACACTTATTGCATGTGAACAATTAAAACGCAATTGTTTTATGATGGAGCTCGATGAACACTACTGCGATGTGATTATTCAGCGTTGGGAAAATCTAACGGGAGAAAAAGCTGTTTTAATAAATAATTAAAACCTTACTTTTTAACTTTAATGAGATAAGGGGCAAGTTCTTAATCAGGTAAAGAATGCCGGCACACACGGCAGCCCCGCCTTTTTTGACTTGTTTTTTTTGCCAAAACATTTATTCTGTAAAAAAAATAGGGGGTTGTGTCTTGGCTAATCCAGAAACATTGGTTGATTTACGTACACGAACGCCAGAAGAACGGAGGCGCATTGCGTCGGCTGGCGGTAAGGCGTCGGTTATTGCGAAACGAAACAAGAAAACGTTATTGCAGATTGCCGAAATGCTGCTGAACAGCAAGCCGAGCAAAGATATTGAAGAAAAATTGCGGACGATGGTGCCGGGAATCGACGCAAAAGACGTAACATATAAAACCGCCATGGTTTTCGGGCAGATAAACGCAGCCGCAAAAGGAAATACATTTGCGTTTCAGCAAATCCAAAAAACTATCGGCGAAGAGCCAAAAGGCGACCCGTCCAAAGAAGATAAGATTGACGAGCTGTTTACGAAATTAGAGGGTAAGTTTAAAAAATGAATATTGACGCCCTTTATACGCCTAAGCAGCAGGAAGTTTTAAAATTTTATTTTAATAATGATTTTTTTATGCTTTTTCTGCACGGGGCAAAACGTGCCGGCAAAACAATTTTAGATATTGATTTATTTTTAAACGAGCTGCGAAACGTGCGCAAACGTGCCGCAATGCAGAATACAACGCGGCCGCAGTATATCTTGGCGGGTTCTTCAATCGGGTCAATCCAGCGTAACGTCATAAATGAGATTGAAAACCGTTTCGGGCTTTCAATCCGTTTAAGCAAATTCAATACGTTTACTTTGTTCGGGGTTCAGGTTTGCTGCTTCGGCCACGATGATATTGGCTGTTTGTCGGTAATTCGCGGTATGACTTCTTGGGGGGCTTTCATAAACGAGGCGACAATGGCAAATCGGGAAGTATTTGATGAGATTATTTCCCGATGTTCTGGCCCAGGCGCGCGCATTTTATCAGATACAAACCCGGCTGACCCGCTCCATTGGCTAAAATGCGACTACATCGATAAGGCTGACGGAAAATACATTGCGGCCTATCATTTCAAGCTTGACGATAATACTTTCCTTGATCCGAAGTATGTTGAAAATATCAAGAAAACCACGCCTACCGGTATGTTTTACGACCGCAATATTTTGGGCTTGTGGGTAACGCCCGAGGGTGTCGTTTATAAAGACTTTGACGCAAAGCAGCATATTGTTGACAATTTGCAAGGCATAAGCTTTGATAAATTTTTTGCTGGCGTTGACTGGGGATACGAACATTTTGGCTCAATCGTTGTCTTCGGCCAAGCCGGAAATGATTTTTATTTGATTTTGGAAATTGCTGCGCAGCACGAAGATGTTGATTCCTTTTGGCTGCCAAAAGCGAAGAAAATCGTTGAAATCTTTGGTAATATAGTTTTTTACTGCGATTCCGCCCGCCCCGAGTATGTTCAGAAGTTCCAAAATGCCGGATTGCTGGCCACTAATGCGAATAAGAATGTTTTAGAGGGAATAAGCGACGTTGCGCGCCTGATTAAAAGTAAACATTTCTTCGCATACAGAAAAGGGCTTGTCAACTTTGAAAAAGAGATATATTCGTATGTATGGGACGAGAAGAAAGACGAGCCGATTAAAAAAAATGATGATACATTGGACGCGGTTCGCTATGCTATACACTCGGAAATTTGCGACATTGACAAGATTATTTCAATCGAGGGGCTAAATTTATGATAATTTCGGAAAATACAGATTTAACGGCTGGGAATGTTCAAGACTGGATTGCAACCTTTAAAAATGCGCCGGAGCAGCAGCCACGCTTGCGGAAATTAGGGCAGTATTACGATAATAAAAATCCTATCGTTAAAAAAGGCGCGGCCAAAAACCGCCCGAATTATAGCATACACATCGGCGTTGCCTCGTATATTACCGACGTACAGACGGGGTATTTTTTGGGCCGAGGGGTAGAGTATGACTGGAAAGAAAAAGTTAATGCTGACGGAAATATAACCGAGCCGAACGAGTTTAAGGACACATTAACCGAAATTTTTGCGAATAACTTTGAGCCAGAAGAAAACTACGCGATTGCTAACGATATGTCTTGCTACGGCATAGCGTTTGAAGTCGTGATGATTGATGACGCAATATCGTCTCCTGATATTAAGAAAAAATTAAGATTTACAAAATTAGACCCGGAAGAAACATTTTTGGTTACAGACAATAGCGTTCTGCATAGACCGGTTTGCGTAATCAATATGTATCCTAGTGCTGAAATTCGGGGCGTTATCAGGTGGAAAGGCTATGTTTACAGCAAAGACCAAATCATTCCGTTTGACCTTAACGGGGCAGCCGTTGAACTCAAAGAGCCGATAGACCACCAGTTTAAAGACATACCGGTTGTTATTTTCAAAAATAATTATGATGAAATCGGCGATTATGAGCCAGTTCAGGATCAGCTTGACGCTTTGGCCTTGACTTTTTCGAATGAAACTGACGACCTGCAAAGTATTGCCAACGCTATTTTGGCAATTTACGGGGCAATGGCAACCGATGAAAAAGAGATTGACGCTATAAATAAAAACAAGGTTGCAAAGCTGCCGAGCGACGCTAAAATGGAATTTGTCGTTAAAAATGTTAATATTGACGCCGTAAAACATCATATTGACCAAAACTTAGATCTGATTTACCAAATTTCAAAAACGCCCGATTTAACCGATGATAAATTTAGCGGCCAGCAATCCGGTGTTGCTATGCAGTATAAACTTTGGGGAATCGAACAGTGTCGCGTAACAAAGGCTCGTTATTTCCGGCGCGCGCTCTATCAACGTATTAAATTGCTCTTGCAGATTATTTCGTTGGCGGAAAATAGAACGATTTACGATATTTCGCAAAAAATTGACTTCATTTTTTATAAAAACCTGCCGCAAAACGAAATGGACATTATTGACGCAGCCTATAAATTGCAGGGGCTTGTTTCAACGCGCACCTTGCTGGAGCAGATTCCGTTTGTTAATGATGTGGATTTGGAAATTGAAGAGCTGGCAAAGGAAAAAGAGGCAGAGGCGGCCGCCTTTGCTGCATATAATGAAACCCCGGAAAATTCTGACGAGGCCGAATAATGGGATACTGGCAGGAACGAGCGCGGGAAAGCCGGGAGCAGCTTGACAAGATTGAAAAAAGCTCGTTTCTGCGCCTGAATAGCTTGTTAAACTCAAGTATAAAAGAAATCAATAAACAGATTGATGATTTTGACCTTGAAAATATTGACGAGCGTTTAACCAACCGGCAGCGCACTGTTTTGTTAAATCGGTTAAAAAAAACTTCTGAATATGAAACCCGCGACGAGTATTTAAAACGGCTCTATCGGGAAGACGCAAAACTTTATCAAATTGACCGGTTGCAACAATTACGCGCAGATCTGCAAATAAAATTATCTGATATGACGCGGCAGCAAAGCCTTGAATTGGACGAAACGTTGTATCAATCAGGAAAAATCGGCTATAATGTTTTTAAAAAGGCGGCAGAACAAAAATATAAAATCACTATGCACGCTATATCACGGGCCACAATTAAAGCCTTAGCAAATCAGACTTGGACTGGCTCAATGAATTGGTCGGAGCGGATTTGGAAAGATAGAGCTGCGCTCGGGGTTGCTCTTGATAAGATTTTAAAACGCGATATAATTCAAGGGCGCGCTCTTGATAAAACGGCCCGTGAGATTAAAAATAAATTTCAGACTTCAACATATAACGCAATGCGGCTTGTCCGGACAGAATCAACTCACACCCACGAGCAGGCAGCAAAAGAATTTTACAAAGAAACGGATTGCAGCGAATACGAATTTTTGGCGCATTTAGATGACCGCACATCTGCAATCTGCACCGAGGAAAACGGAACAATCCATAAAATCAAAGACGCCGTTGTTGGGGTGAATTATCCGCCTATGCACCCGAACTGTCGCTCTACGACGGCCCCCGTGATAAATATTAAAGCCCTTTATCGTAAATATGGGCTTGACTAAAAAAAATTTTTAACGCAACATAAGGGCAGCTGACGAGCGTAAACGGAAATTATAGGGGGTTTTTTATGACTGATGAAAACGTAAACCAGAACAATAGCGGAAATGAGAATGCAGGCGCAGACGGAAACGAAAACGCTGAAGTTAAATTTACCGCAGAACAGCAAAAGAAAATTGACGAGCTTATTTCGCAGCGATTAAAGGCTGTTAATGATAAGCACACAAAAGAATTGCAGGAGCTGAACAGCAAACACAAGCTTGATCTTGACGAAGTTGAAAAAAAGGCGAAGATGACCGCGGAGCAGCTGAAACAACACGAAGAGGACAAGCTCAAGGCAGAGCTGGAAAGCCTGAAAAAGGAAAAACAGGAGCGCGAACATACTGACGCAATCGATAAGCTTTTTAAGGAAAGCGGAATCAATGCTAAAATTTCGCAAAAACTGTTTGCCGGTATGGAGCTTTCAATTGCCAAGGCTGAAATGCAGAATTTTAAAAAGGCTTTCGATGACGCTGTTTTGGAAGAGGTTAACAAACGCATAAATGCCCACACACCCAAAGGCGGATCGAATATCGAAAAAACGGGCGGTGATAATAACCCGTTTATTCAGACACGTAATCGATTCAATTTTCAACCCAAAAAATAAGGATTTTTAAAAATGGCACACACAATGAATTATGCTGAAAAATATTCAGGCCAGATTTTAGAGGCCATTCAGCAGGGGGCGCTTACATCTCCGTTTATTGAAAGTAATGTACAGTGGCTCGGAGCAAAGACTTTTCACTTTACCCAGATGAACACATCCGGCTATAAAGACCATAGTCGACAGGGCGGCTGGAATAAAGGAACAATCACCCAGAAAGACCACGAATTTACGGTTGAACACGACCGCGATATTTCGTTTTTGGTTGACGCTGCCGATGTTGACGAAACCGCGCAGACTGCCGCAATGATGAACGTTACACGTTCGTTTGTAAACGACAATCAGATTCCGGAAATTGACGCATATACGTTTTCTAAAATTGCGTCGGCTGCGGCGACTGCTGGCTTGAGCGAAGAGGCTAATTTGTCTACTTGGACGGCTGCAAACGTTTATACTAAACTTGTAGGACTTTTGGGCAAAACAAATCTGAAACTTTACCGCCAGCGCGGAACGGTTGTCGGTTATGTTCGCACCGAAATTATGGACTTAATCGCGCAGTCAACGGAATTGTCTAAAACGGTTGAAATCGTTAATCTTTCCGGCCCGATGTCTATTGAAACCCGCGTTGCAAAACTTAACGGCGTTCCGCTTATCGAAGTTCTGGCAACTGATCGTTTCTACGATAGTTTTAGCTTTACCGAGGGCTTTGCACCTGTAGCCAGCACTTCAAAGGCAATTAACGTTTTGTTTGCGGCTTTGGATATGGTACACACCGTTCCGAAGATTAGCTCAATCTATTACTTCCCGCGCGGTTCGCATACCGAGGGCGACGGCGACCTGTATCAAAACCGCTCTTTGTGGGATACGTTCATTTTCCCGAACGGATTGACCGGAAAAGTTGACAGCGTATTTGTTTCAAAAGACGCAACGGCTTATTCTGCTGAATAATTTTTTGGGAGGTGTAAAATGGTAGTTATGAGAAAAAATAACCGTATTGAAGTGGTTGACGAAAAAGACCGCGGACTTTATGAAAGTAAAGGCTATGCTATTGTAAAGCCTGAACGAGCAAAAAAGCAGGAATCGGGCAACGGTGGCAGCTCTCAAACTGCCGGAGCCTCCGCAAATAATCAGAATGCCAAACCGGAGAACGACCCTGAAAAGCAGGAATCGGGCAACGGTGGGGATAATGTAAAAAAAAATCTTGAAAAAGACATTGAAAAGATTTTAAATTGATTTTGCATAAAAACGGTTACTGATTATTTTTTTCATATTCTCCGCTGTATGTTTATTATTATAATTACCTGAAGTTCATTAAGTCTCGGACGGCAGTTTTTAGCTGCCGTCTTTTTTTGTATTGTCTTTTTTTTTATTCTGAATAAAATAAAGGCAAGAGGTTTTTAAATGGTTACGGAAGAACAGCGAGAGAGAATAAAAGGTTACGTCAAAATCTTAAATGCTATTGACGAACTTTCAGAAACTCAAGATTTTGAAGTTGATGTTGTAATTGATGAATGTTTGGCATATTGCAACCGCGACGATATACCGCTTTGTATGGAGCGGGTTGTTGCCCGTATTGCTGCAAATTATCTTGAAAACGGGTTAAATGCGCAAAAGGTTACGAGCTATAAGGAATTGGATATGTCCATTACTTATTCAGCCTCGGACAATGCCTTTGATGAAAAAAATCTTTTGCAGCGTTGGCGTAAAATTTTAGGAGTAGAGGAATCGAAAGAAAATGACACCACGAATATTTTGGAATGATACCGCCGCAGTATATAGGCAGCAGGTTGTTGCAGGGAATAGCGGCTACAGCAAGAACGAATTGACCGAGGTTTATACCGGTATAAAATGCCATTTAGCCGTTAATAATAGGCTACATCAAATTTATATCAAAGAGCAGGCGACGGCTGTAAATAAAGACTTTGTTTTGTTTTATTCGCCCCGATACCGTTTGCAGATTAACGATAAAATCATTATTAAAACGGCTGCTGGTGAAAATTTAGAACTTTATGCCGGACAAACCAAAATTTACACAATGACAGCTCAAACACAATGCTCGTTTGAGCCTATCGCGGAGGCTACACGTGAAGTTTAAGGACGCAAAAAAGGTTTATTTGGAAAGAAAAAGCGCAGTATCGGCTATTTTTGAAGATGTGGGCGATACTGCGGCTAAAACCTTTGTGGCCGAGGCTAAAAAAGAAACATCTGCGCAGAATCTCGTTAAAACCGGAAACTATCGGCGGAGCTGGACGGCAGAAGTTGAAAAATCCGGTTTGGACACGTCTGTTAAATGTATAAACGAGGCCGAATATGCGAGCCATTTGGAATATGGGCACCGCATTGTTACCAGGACAGGCAGAGATACCGGAAAGAAAACGCGGGGACGGTTTGTTGGCTTAATCAGTATTAAAAAGACACAATCCAAAATAAAGCCTGTTATGACTGATTTATTACGGGGGGTTATAAAGTGAGTGATCCGGTAGAACTTGCACAAGCAATTAGTCGTACTCTTGGAAATTTGCGTTTTCAGGAAAAAGACGTTAAAATATTTTTCGGCCGCGTTCGTTCGGTTGAATATCCGTTTATGGTGGTGTATTTCCCGCTTTTTACGAGCAGCACAGCAGACCAAAACTTTTATGCAGATATACACGCCGAAATTGTAATTGAATTTGCGTACGCCGCGGAAACCGACGATTTGGAGCTTTACGAGTTCGCCGATTCAATCATAGAGCCGTTAAAAAAAGGCTTGCAGTATAAACGGCGTGAAAAAAGCTATATTATTACGCCGAATGATGATTTTGAACATCGGATTGTTGACGGTTATTTGCAAATTTCATTTTCCGCGAATTACCAAGTTGACACTGTCGATAAAATTGCGTACGATAACGCTGAAAAAATGGGAACCTTGGATTTAACTTTTGAAAGTGAGGATTGAAATGGCAGGACAAGGACAGCCGAGTTTCGTCATTGAATTTCACAGAAAAGCCGTTACAGCAATCACCCGCTCCCAGCAGGGAATTGCCGCGCTTGTTCTGAATGATGAAACGCTATCGGAAAATGTTAAAACTTATGCGACATTTTCCGACGTAAAGACTGATGAAGTAGACGCAAAGACGTATAAACTTTTGCAGATGTGCTTTTTAGGCGGACCGTTTAAAGTTGTTTTGATTAAACAGCAAGAACAGATTGCCGATACTGTAGCTTTGCTTAAAAAATTGAAGTTCAATTATTTAGCAATGCCGGGGGCAGACGCTGCAGCGATGACCGCAATTCAGGATTATTTGGAAAAAGCCCGGAAAAGTCTTGACGCGTTCGGAAAGGCTATTTTTTACAAGCCGTCTACCGAGGCAGACAGCCAGCGCATTATTGAACTTGACGGCTGCAAAAATCTTAAATTGAACTTTACCGGCACAGAAGAATCTTATACAGGCGCAGAATATACCTGCCGTATTGCGGGCATTTTGGCGGGCTTGTCTGATACGATTTCGGCAACTTATACCAAGCTTGATGAAATCGTGTCTTGCGATATTTTGGAAGATCCGGACGCTGCAGCCGACGCAGGACATTTAATTCCGCTGTTTAAAAATGGCGAGTATAAGCTCGGCCGTGCAGTTAACAGTTTGACGACATTGACCGACGGCGTAACGGCTGATTTTCAGAAAATCCGCATTGTTTCAACTCTTGACCTTATAGCCGAGGATATTGTAACAACTTTCCGCGATAGCTATGTTGGCAAATATGTTAACGATTATGCGAATAAAGTTCGTTTCTGCGGAGCAATCAACTCTTATTTGCAGGGCTTGACGCCGGAACTGCTTGACGAGAATATGACTAATAAAGTGTCCGTTTCATACGACAAAAATAAGGCATATCTTGAGGGGCAGGGCATAAGCACGGCAGATATGACAACACAGCAGGTTTTACAGTATAACACCGGTTCGTATGTAGGGCTTGACGGCTCTTGTGCGCCTACTGATGTTATGGAAGACCTTGACCTTGACTTTAATTTATTTGAGGAGGCTTAAACTATGGCAGGAGAACGCGCGCCGCTGGTCGGCACTTGGGGCAAGGTTTGGCTTGACGGGGAAGAGGTTGCAAAATTCTCTTCAATTACCGCCAGTGTCCAAAATAACTATGCAGAATATTACGAGGGGCTTGACCTGAAACGTACCAAAGTTTCACATCAAGGAACGGGAACGGCAACCATTCAAGAGGTTTATTCGACTTGCGCCAGTATTTTACAAAAATACCTGGCTAAGGGTGAAGAGCCGCATTTCGTAATTGAAACGAACTTGAAAGACCCGGGAGCTGCAAACGGCCAGCAAGAGGGCTATACCATTAACGAGGTTTCTTTTGATGAAGTCCCGTTTTTGGCTATGACGAAAGGCGAAATTATCGAAAAGGATTTAAATTTTGCTTTCCCGCCGTCAAAAGTTCAGGTAAACGACCAAGTTTTTAACGAGGCTTAGTATGGATATTGAAAAATATTTAAAAGTGATTGAGGCCGAAAAAAACCGGCCAGAAGAAAAACATATCGTTCACATTAAAAGCCTTGATGAAGATATGGAGATCAGAACGTTAACGCATAGCGAGCGCCGCGACCTGATTTATTCCCAAAGGATTAAAAAGGTTACAATCGGCGATATGCTGACGCCTGAAATGATTAAAACTATTTATTCTTGCATGGACTTAAAAAAAATTGCAGTCCCGGCAAAAGAAAAAGGTTTAATCCAGTCTTATTATGATATTATCGAATACCTGTTTAAACCCGATGATATTGCGGATATTATTTTGAAAATTTACGAAATCAACGGAATGTCAACGCCTAAAAAAGACGACGACCCCGTGGACGAACTAAAAAACTGATTAAAACGGACGTCAATTTGTTTTTGGCGTCCTATTACCTTGAACGGGGGATTGACCCGAACAAGGTATTATCTTTAAAACCGGTTGAGCGCGATTTTTATTTGGCCAGCGCTTTGTTTTGGTGGGAGAAAAAAGGCAATGGCAACCTTTGAAGATGTTTTACGATTACGCGATGAAGTAAGCGGCAAGCTGGTTAAAATGGCTGCCGGTATGGATAACTTTGATAAGAAGACGAAAAAAACCTCGTTTTCTTTGGAAAAGTTCGGGAAAATTGCGAAAGATGTAGGACACTGGGGGCAAACGAGAATCGCGCTGCCGCTTATTGCAGCAGGCGGGGCAATGGTTAAGCTTGCTATGGATATGGAGAACACGCTTTCGGTTTTTGAAACGCTGCTCGGCAGTGCCGATAAAGCCCAAAAAATGGTATCCGATATTCAGAAGTTAGCAGCTGAAACCCCGCTTGAAACGAGAGGTTTAACCGATAATGCGAAATTGCTCTTAAACTTCGGTTATAGTGCCGAAAAGATTATTCCTGCGCTGCGTATGCTTGGCGATTTAGCCGGCGGAAACAAACAAAGGTTTGACAGCTTGGCGTTGGCCTTTGCGCAGGTTCAGGCGTCCGGTAAATTGATGGGACAAGACCTTTTGCAAATGGTTAACGCCGGTTTTAACCCGCTTAAAATTATATCGGAACAAACCGGTATATCTATGTCGCGGCTAAAAGATAGAATGAGCAAGGGAAAAATCTCGTTCGAGCAGGTAGAAAGGGCGATGATGAAAGCCACATCGGCAGGCGGAAAATTCTACGGTTTAATGGAAAAACAGAGTAAAACAGCGTCGGGCCGTTTATCAACTTTAATCGATAACGTCGAACTTCTTGGAATTAAGCTCGGAACAAAGCTATTGCCGCACGTTTCAAATATTATCGAAAAACTTATTGTTTTAGTCGATAAGTTTGATTCTTTGGACGATTCAACACAAGATTATATTTTGACCGCCGGCGGCATTGCAATCGTCGCCCCGACCGTAGTCGGCGCGCTTGGCTCAATTGCAACGGCATTAACAGTTATTGAAAAACACCCGGTAATTTTCACGATAACTAAAATTGTGGCGGGGTTGACTGCTTTATATAAAATTGCTGAAAAGACCAGCGAAATTTTAACAAATATGTTTAACAGCGGTTCAGAGGGTAGAGGATTTTGGGAATCAATCGGCGGGGCTTGGTCGGGTGATTATGCCCCGAAAGAAATTAAACCGACCGTAAAACCTCTTATGCCGGGGGAAACAATCGAAGACCGGATTTTATCAATCAAAGCCGATAAATTCGCTTATGGCCAAACAATTGAGGACAGGTTTAAAGACGTTCAGGCCAAAGAGCCTATTGACAAGCAAGTACAGGGCTTTGTTAATCGAATTGCTGGCGCATTTTCAGATCAATCTCGTTATGGAAAAGATATTGCGAAAATATCAGCAATGCAGAGGCCAACGCAAAATACGACAAATAATACTACGAATATGACTAATAACTTTACTTTAAACGGCACAGTTCGAGAAGAGGCGGACATTGAAAAAATCGGGCAGAGCCTCACAAAACAATTACAAATGGCTTTCAGTAATACGGGGAGTTTCTAAAAATGGCTAAGCGTATGACAGTTTATTTCCACAATCAGACGCGGGGCGAAATTTTAACGCTGCCGATAAATCCGAATGAAATTGCGCTGCCTGCTGAAATGAATTTGACGCAGCATAATGTAATTGATTTCGGGGAAGTAGCAATAATCGGAGACCGTCGTTGCAAGACATTGACGATTAACAGCATTTTTTTAAATGATGACGCTTTGGCTAATACTGATACGACATATACAAATTTAATCACCGGAGCAATCAATAATATCATCACTCGGCAATCGGCGATAAGTAAAATTAAAACTTGGCAGGAAAAAAAAGACCTTATCCGTGTAGTCATTTCGGATTACTTTAATGAGTTGATGAAGATTCAGAGGTTCGAGCCGGTTGTTCGGGAAAGCTGCGAAATAATTTTTTATCAGCTGGACTTTATTGAACACCGCGACCCGACAACCAGCACGGCCGTTAATTCCGTTTTATCAATTCTTGCCAGCGGTTTAACTTCTCGTTCGTCCGTTCGTGCATTAGCTGATACGGTTTTGGCCAAATCAAGCGATGATTTATATTCAATTGCAACTAAATACACCGGCGATAGTGCGAACTGGACATCTATTGCGGAAAAGAACGGTTTGACTATTGACAGCGATATTGCCGGCCAGATTTTAAAACTATGAGGCGCGACGATGAGAATTTACCGGAACGGCAAGGAAATTTTAACAAAAACGTATATTCGCTGGGGCGGAGATTATCAGCAGGCAGCCCGTACGCTTTCATTCGTATATCTACCTATGGAAGAAAGCACACGCGTAGGCGATAAAATAACGATGTATGACGATAACAATAATTTATTGTTTCAGGGTATGGCATACATAACGAATTATAACACTACGACTAAAAAATACGAAGTTGATTGTTACGATTTATTAAATAATTTATTGCGCAGCACTGCCTCGGGGCGCTATGTAGGAACAGCAACCCAGATATGCGCGCAAGTCTGCAACGTCTTCGGTTTGACAAGTTTAATTACGTTCGGCCACACAAACCAACAAATCATTGCTACCGGTGATTTAACATATTATGAAGTTTTGGCCAAATCGATACGGAAAGATTTAGACTTGCCGGTTTATAATATCCGCGCGCTCGGTTCAAACGTTTATCTAGACTTGCCAAGCGATATTTTAACCGTGGCTAATTTAAGCAGCGATACTAATATACGCGAAGCCGAGTATTCGGAAAATATTGAACAGATGATAAACCGCATTGTTATTGTTGATGACGAGGGTTCTGTTTTGACAACTAAAATGAATCAAGCCGATTTACAGAAATTCGGATTGTTTCAGGAAGTAGAAACGGAACGTTACACGGAAGACGACGTTTTAATTTTGCCGGAGCTGCACGGGGTTGATAAAACGGGGAGTATAATCATAAACGGCGATGTAAAATGTATCACTGGGAAAAACGTTTTAATTGCAGAGCCAAAAACGGGCTTTGTTGGTAAATTTTTTATCATCAACGACGAGCATACTTGGTTTGATAACGTCCACGAAACACGCTTGGGAGTTGCTTATAATGGCTAAAGGGGAACGCTGGGAAACCCAGCTGTATAAAATGATAACGGAGCAAAACCGGAAAATGCTTAAATCTAGGGCATTGGCCAACGTCGGCATTGTACGGAGCCTTAAACCGTTAACGGTACGTTTTCGCGAGATTGATTTTAGTATTGAAAACGACACCCTGTATTGTAATGAATTATTGCTTGATGAAAACATAAACCTTGATGTTGACGGAGCTATGGCAGGACAACAAAACATTCAGGGAATGGCCCCGCAACCGTGGATTGCTCAAGGTTCGCCAAATGCAGACTATACCGCTATAATTTCCGGCACAATACCTGATTTTATCAAAGAATTTTATAATTACTTCAAACAATGGCATAATAGGTTTATTCTGCACGTTGGCGATTTAGTCGCGGTTCAGAAAATCGGAGAAAATAAAATAATCGTATTGTCAAAAATATCAATGGTTGTTAAAACAGAGGGAGAGGGCACAAATGGCAACGAATGATTTTCCTTTTATTCCGCAAAATTTAACTATTGATGATAATATACAGCCGGATGTAGCAATAAGCGCCGACACGCTGCCTATTTTTGCCGAGTGGGCGTATGATTATGAAAAAAAGGAATTAAAGCTTAAAAATAAAATGCCCTATCTGGTTTTTAAAAATGACGCGCTGGAAATATGGATTTGGAAAGCATTACACCCGGAAACGGAGTTGTTTGCATATTTAGCCTACACGCCAGAATACGGAAACGAGTTTAATAATTTGATTGCGCGCTTTGTTAATTCAGATGTTCGAAAATCAGAACTGCAACGAATTATTACCGAGGCGCTAATCTGCAACCCGTATATTTTAAGCGTTTCAGACTTTATTTTTAATCAAACCGGCAGCGTTATGAATATTCAGGCAACCGTAACGACTGTTTACGGCAAATTGACAACAACCTTGACACGGGAGCTTATGCAATGAGTTTAAAAGATGATTACGTTGCGGATATGAACGCACGGCTAAAACTTCAAGAAAATAAAACCGAGGGAACGTTCGGCCAAGATATTATCGGGGCCGTGGGTTATGAGTTTTCAGCTGTTCAAGAAACGCAGATTGACACTCTTTTGAATAGAGCTTTTGCAACGACCGCAACCGGCGACGACCTTGATTTATGCGGGGCAGATGTAGGGCTTGACCGTAAACAAGCGACGTATGCGACTGTTCCGGTTAGGGTTGAGGGGTATCCAAACCAAATGGTTGGGACCGATGTAAAAATTACATTTAGCAATCTTGTTTTTACCTGCACCGAAAATAAAAATATACCAGAAGAGGGGTTCGTTGACGTAACATTTAAATGCGATTCGCCCGGTGTAGACGGTAATGTTGACGAGGGGACCGTTTTTGATTTCGTAGGCAGCTATTACGGGCTGACTTCTGCGGTTGCTACCGGCGACGGCGCAGGCGGGACGGACAAGGAAAGCGACGACGATTATAGGGAAAGAATTTTGTTCAAAATTCGCTCCGAGGCCAGCTCCGGCAATAAAGCACATTATCAACTATGGGCCGAAAGTGTTGACGGGGTAGGTAAAGCCATTATTTTACCGCTGTGGAACGGCAACGGCACTGTCAAGGTGTTAATATCCACACCGGATAAAACCGACCCCACAGAGGAGCTTATACAGAATGTTGCAGACTATATTGAAGACAATGCGCCTATCGGGGCGACTGTAACAGTTGCAAGTGTTGATTATGTTGATGTTGATATTGTCGCGGATTGTGTAATTGATAGCAGCGGCAGCACAACAACCGTTAAAGCAGAATTTACGGAATTATTGAAACAATATCTTGATACGGCAGATTTAACGGTGTCATACTTGCGAATGTCTGACTTGCTGTTTAACTGCCAAGGCGTCGAAGATGTTACAAATTACACTATGAACGGCGGCAAAGTGTCAATAAACCTTTCAGAAACTCAAGTTGCGCGAGCTGGTTCAATCACGATAAACGAGGCTTGATATGGAAATTAAGAGTAAATTACGCACAGATATTCCCCGCTTTGTCTATGAGATTAAGCAGCTGAAAGATATTATTGACGCTATACAGCCTGAACTTGACGAGCTGCACGAACAAATGTATCAAATGCGTTATGACGTTCATATAACTACAACCAAGTTAATATCTCGGTTCGAAGAGCTTTACGGAATTGTGCCAGATGATACAAAAACGGACGAAGAACGAGTTGCGGAAATTCTGAATAAACGAAACTTAAAACTTCCGTTTACTTGGGACCGATTAAATAATTTAATTCAAATCAATTATGGAACTGATTACGAGATTTTGTACGATTGGTCAAATTATGTGCTTGAAATTTTATGTTTGGATAATAAACTAAGGGTAGATTATTTAATCGCGGCAATTGAAAAGGCTAAACCAGCCCATCTGGCTTTTTTGTGCAGCCTTTTGCTGGACAGCACGGACGTTATTATTGATGATAAAACAATAATTATTTCCTATCTTATCCGGCGTTGCGGCACGTTTTACGGGGGAACTGATCCGATATGATTACAAAGACATTTCAAAAGTCAATTGCTGATTTTATGTTAAATAAAATATCCGGGGTTAAACTTATCGTAAACGACCAGGAGCGGGAAGCTGTCATAAAAAATAAACAGGTATTCAATAATTATATGGTTGACATATACGTTGATGTGTCTTTTACGAGTTCAAGCGATATTTTGAACGGCATAAAAATCTATGACGGCAGCGGGGTTTTGCTTGCGCAGGATTTACCGAATTTAAGTTATAATGTGCAGCAGGCAACGTATTTATATCGGTTAAACGTCCTTTCGAATAAAGAAATTTTGGAGTAAGACAATGGCATACACAAAAACAGAGTGGAAAGATCAAAACGTTGAAAATCCGCGTACATATTCGGTTAGAGATAACGGAGACAGTACAGTAACATTAATGGACGCGTTCGGCACTGTTACCGAACTCGGAACGCCGGTCAATGCCGAAAATATGAATAAAATCGAAAACGGAATCGCTAACGCCGTTGATAAAGATTCAAATCAAACAATTACGGGGACAAAAGTTTTTAACGGCGCTTCACCGATAAAGTTGGGAAAAGCAGGCGGCACATATACAGAGGTTCAATATACTTCTGATGGTTCAACTAGGCTTGGCGGTTTGCGAAATATTAGAGAGGGCAACACTGATAATATGCAGATGTATGTTGCGTCTAAAGATGGCTCTTCTATCCTCGGTTCAATCCAGTTAAATAGAGATGATAATAACGGTATATTGGCAACTGCCCCGCACCCTGCTGCGTCTACCAGCACAAGCAACCAAGCAATTATGACCGCAGGACGAGCTGCTGACCCGTCACAAAATTTTAATCTTCTGCACCGCTCCGGAGATGAAATTTTTAGCGGAGTTAAAATCGGACAATCAAATAATCCGCGTTTTGGTCTTAAACATACTGAGATTGACGTAACAACGAATCCGTCTGCTGAAGAATCAGCAAGAATTTTTGTTTCTGATAAAAATAGTAAATGGATTTCAGAAATAGGGTTTTATCAAAAGACAGATGGGAATATTTTATCACAAATAACCGCAAATAATGATACTTCTGGAGTAGCCGCATTACAAATAATTTGCAATAAAGACGGGAGAAAATACGCGACTTGTCCTACCCCTCCGGACGCCGCAGATTCCTCTACCAAAATTGCAACGACGGCTTGGGTAAACAGGCGCATAACGTCTATTATGAATA
>OJPR01000283.1_pt1 | contig 21413 bp, 9 predicted proteins | sample 1598621 | NCBI WGS metagenome assembly OJPR01 (sample SAMN03922489, study PRJEB24848) | human gut metagenome | isolation source: stool sample | host: Homo sapiens | place: Germany | collected 2011-05 | reverse complement strand
GGAGTGACGGTGCAGAAGCAGTCATCCAATATTGTGATGATGCTTACACTGAGTGGTGACAGTATTTATGATGGCCTTTATCTGACCAATTATGCCAATTTGAATCTGGTAGACCAGTTGACACGTGTACCAGGGGTAGGAGCGGTGGATGTCATGGGAGCCGGTGATTATTCCATGCGCGTATGGCTGAATCCTGAAACCATGCGTATCCGCAATATTACCCCGCAGCAGGTTTATGCTGCCATTCAAAGTCAGAATATGGAAGTGTCTGCCGGTTATGTGGGACAACCCATCGGCAGTTCGGCCGATAATGATTTTCAATATACGCTGAATGTAAAAGGACGTCTTTCTACTCCCGAAGAGTTCGGCGACATCATATTGAGAGTGGAAGACCAGGGAAAAGTGCTCCGTCTGAAAGATGTTGCAAAAATTGAGTTGGGCAGTGCCGGGTATGGAGTTGTTTCCCGCTTGAAAGGGCAACCTACGGCTGCTATTGCTGTTTACCAGTTGCCGGGAAGTAATTCGCTGGATGTTTCTAAACACGTCCGTGCCCGTATGGCGGAACTGGCTGAAACATTTCCGACCGGGGTGAAATACAATGTGACGTTGGATACTACCGATGTGGTACACGACTCCATTGATGAAGTGATGAAGACCTTTGTGGAAGCGATTATTCTGGTGGTGCTGGTTATCTTTTTTTTCCTGCAAAGCTGGCGGGCGGTTCTTATCCCCTGTCTTACTATCCCTGTGTCCCTTATCGGAACATTGGCGGTAATGGCTGCTTTAGGCTTTTCCATCAATACATTGACACTGTTCGGCTTGATATTGGCTATAGCTATTGTAGTGGATGATGCCATAGTGGTGACTGAAAATGCCACCCGTATTCTGGATGAAGGGAAGCTGGACGCCCGTGCCGCTACCGAGCAGGCTATGGGGGAGATTACCGGACCTATTGTCGGAGTGGTGCTGGTACTGCTTGCCGTATTTATTCCTACTACGCTGATTAGCGGTATTTCCGGGCAGCTTTATAAACAGTTTGCTTTGACCATCGCGGCTTCTACAGTGATAAGTGGTTTCAACTCATTGACCTTGACTCCGGCAGTCTGCGCTCTGTTGCTCCGTCCCACCCCGACGCATAAAGCGCGTTTGTTCCTCTGGTTTGACAAGATGAATGACTGGATGCAGCGGGTTTATGACGCTTCGGTAAAATGGTTGTTGGCACGGCCGGTTATTGCTATCGGTTCTTATATCGTAATCTCAGTCATTGCTATTCTGATGTTTGTAAAATGGCCCAGCACCTTTATTCCTGAAGAAGATGACGGATATTTTATGATTGCCATTCAGCTTCCGGCAGCTTCTTCTTTAGAGCGTACACAGATGGTGGGTAAGCAGATTGATGCTATTTTGTCAGAGTATCCCGAAGTGAAGACTTATTTGGGCGTAAACGGATTCAGTATCATGGGAGGTGGTCAGTTGCCTAATGCGGCTACCTATTTTGTGGTGCTGAAGAATTGGAAAGAGCGTGCGGGTAAAGAGCATACCGCTCAAGCGGTGGTCAATCGTTTTAACGGACAGGCATATGCCATGATACAGGAAGCCCAAGTCTTTGGTATTATTCCTCCTGCTATTCCAGGTATGGGCAATACGGGTGGTTTACAACTCGAACTGGAGGATCGTAAGTCTTTGGGTCCGGAAGAACTGCAAAAGGCGGTTGAGGCTTTATTGGCTAATTATCATAATGAGCCGGCTGTCGCTTCCATGAGCAGTATGTATCAAGCGGATGTACCTCAATATTTTTTGAATATAGACCGGGATAAAGTTCAGTTGATGGGTTTGCAGTTGAATCAGGTCTTTTCTACATTAGGGTATTACATGGGGCAGGCTTATGTAAATGATTTTGTGGAATTCGGCCGTATCTACCAAGTGAAATTGGAGGCTGGCGAACAAGCCCAAAAAGTGATTGATGATGTGTTAAAACTGAGTGTGGTCAATTCGAAGGGAGAGATGGTGCCTTTCAGCAGTTTTACGCAGATAGAACAAAAACTGGGGATGGACCAGATAAACCGGTATAATATGTATTCGGCTGCTTCCATCACTTGTACGCCGGCTGCGGGCAGTAGTTCCGGACAGGCGATAGAGGCTATAGGGAGTTTGATTAAAAATCAGCTAGGTGGTGAGTTTGGATATGAATGGACCTCTGTTGCCTATCAGGAAACTCAGGCAGGTAATACTACTACAATTATTTTAATCATGGCCTTGTTGGTAGCCTATTTGGTACTGGCGGCACAGTATGAAAGCTGGACAAGTCCAGTGGCTGCCGTGATGGGGCTTCCGGTTGCTATTTTGGGAGCGATGTTGGGCTGCTGGGTGATAGGGGTTCCGGTGAGTATTTATACCCAGATCGGTATTATTCTGCTGATAGCCTTGTCTGCGAAGAATGGTATCTTGATTGTGGAGTTCGCCCGTGATTACCGTAAGGCCGGCAATCCTATCCGTGAGGCGGCATACGAGGCAGGGCATGTGCGCTTGCGTCCTATCCTGATGACTTCATTTACCTTCGTGCTGGGTGTGATGCCGTTGTTGTTTGCCACAGGAGCCGGTGCAGGCAGCCGTGTGGCACTGGGTGCGGCAGTGGTGTTCGGTATGGCTGTGAATACAATTTTTGCTACCATTTATATTCCTAACTGGTATGAAGTGATGCAGCATATTCAGGAAAAATGGCTGACTAAGAAAAAATAATTGTTTGGTTTCACCACAGATTGGTCAGATTTATACGGACAACTCGATTTAAAAACTGTATGGATTTGCGTTATCTGTGGTGAATTTGTGTATCTTTGCGACAAACACATGGAAATATGGATACAATAAACAACGATCTTACTAACTTATTGCAACAGATGGGTGTGCATAAGGAAAGCCTGGGCATAACCCAGCGTATTGTCATTATAGCAGGGATTCTGATCATTGCTTTTGTGGCAGATTATTTTTGTAGAAAAATAGTAGTTCCTACTATAAAGAAACTGACGGCAAGGACTCAGGCTACTTGGGATGATTATTTATTCAATGATGCTGTATTAGATAATATGTGTCATCTTATTCCACCTATTATATTGTATGTATTGCTTCCTTTTGCTTTTCCGCATGAACCTGTGACTTTGACATTCATTCTGAAGCTATGCTGGGTGTATATCACGGCTGTAGCCATGAAGTTGATTTGTTCTTTTCTGACTTCTCTCTATACCATTTCAAGCGAACATGAGAAACTAAAGAATCATCCTCTGAAAGGGGTATATCAGATGATAAAACTGATTGTGATTTGTGTAGGGGTGATCATTATAATCAGTACCTTGATTGATAAAGATCCTGTGAATATTCTTACCGGATTGGGTGCTTCTGCAGCTATCTTGATGTTGGTTTTCAAAGATACGATTATGGGGCTGGTAGCCGGAGTCCAGCTTTCTGCCAATGATATGCTCCGTCCGGGAGATTGGATTACCATGCCGAAATACGGAGCGGACGGTACAGTAATAGAAGTGACTCTTACCACTGTAAAGGTACGCAATTGGGATAATACTATAACTACAGTCCCACCTTATGCATTGGTCAGTGATTCGTTTCAGAATTGGCGTGGCATGAGGGAAAGTGGTGGACGCAGAGTGAAACGTTCTATTAATATAGATATGAATACGGTCCGTTTCTGTACACCGGAACAAATGAAAAAATTTGAAAAACAAGTCTGGATGTCAGGCTTTGAAAAGACAGGAAAGGAGGAGGTGAATCTTTATGTATTTCGTCACTATCTGGAATATTATTTGCGTCATAATCCTCGGGTGAATACAGAATTGATTTTGATGGTGCGTCAATTACAACCTACGCCGCAAGGATTACCCATAGAACTTTATTTCTTCTCAGCCAATAAAGACTGGATTCCATACGAACGTTTGCAAGCAGAGGTTTTTGACCATTTGTTGGCTGTTCTTCCCGAATTTGGATTAAGGGTATTCCAAAGCCCTTCAGGATTGGATGTGTTGTCTCTTTCTTCTCATTAATTATTTATAATCTCACTAGCGGAGAGGTACAGGAATCATCACATATTAACATGGATTACATCAAATTTATTGATTGTCAAAATGAATAATCCGTGTTAATATGTGAGAATGTACACTATTATACATGAAGTTCCAGTATAAACCGAGTTCCTTTTTTATAATCAGTGTCCAAAGTCAGTGTACCATTTAATTTATAAGCGATAAGGCTGCAAGTAGGCAACCCTAGTCCGTTTCCTTGCGTTAAATCGCGTATTTCTGCAAATGGCTTGAACAGTTTTTCACGTGCTTCAACCGGAATTCCCGTTCCCGTATCAGTTAGTATGAATTGATGTGTATGGGCGCTTCGTTTTTTGAATTCCAGTGAAATCTTACCACTTTTCGTATATTCTGCCGCATTGTTCAATAAATGGTTTAATATACGTTCCAATTCTTCTGCATTTGTCTTAATATTTACACGTGGAACATTTACCACTGCTTCTACTCCGGATTTGAAGTTTATTTTCGCTTTTTCCATAATACTTTCACACAATGTATTTATGTTCAGTTCCTTTAGCGGATAATGTTCTTCACGTGTTTCTTCCAATGAAATATACGTCTGGATAGCTGTCATCAGTTCTTTCAGTGCCTTGATGTTTTCATGTAATATTGGGGTGGATATTGTTTCCTTTGTTGCTTCATCTATTGTATTCAGACTTGGTTCAATTTGGGCGCTGATATTACCGATAAATTTAGACTTCTGCTCATTGTTTTCATTCGCTGTCTGCAGGCTATGTTTCAATTTCTTTACTTGGCGGATATGTTTAAATAACAGGGTAGCTAAGAATAATAATCCGGCAGCCAATATGGCGGATAACACACATAGTGCAATGATAATAATTAGATTTGTGGTAATCTTGTCTTCTTTTTCCTGCAAAGTCTTTTGACTGGTTTCATATTTTTGTTGCAGTGTGTTTAGTTCATTGGCTGTTTTTACTGCTTTTATGGAATCTTGCCATGAAGTATAAAGTTTTCTCATTGCAATAGCCAATGGGGCATTATTATTCTGTTCGGCATATCCCAACATGTCTTTATAGCATTGGTCTATTCCTTTTTCGTCTTTACCGGCAGAGCGCTTTTGGAATAAGATGTTGTAACATTCCAAGCTTTTGTCTGTCATACCGAAAGTTTGATAATAATTGGCTTCCGTCATTAGAAGCTCTTCTTGTAAAGAGTCTGATTTTAATTGGTCTGTATAGGAATGAAGTTGTTTCAATAGTATCTTGCATTGTTCTGTATTTTTTAGATTCGTATACATACGCAGGCGTTCTTTACCCACCATGAAACGTAATTTGTATTCGGGTGATTTTTTTTCTTGCTCATTATAATAAATCAATGCATCCATTTGTCGGCAAGTGGCAAAGGCTTCTTTATATTGCCTGTTTTGAGTAAAGAGCGTACTTATCCGTATTCCCTCTTCTACCGCTTTATTTATTTGCTTTTGTTCGGCATACTGAGTGAATTTTGCCCACTTTGTATTTAACTCTTGAATATTGACATCTGCCGGTTTGGCTGTCGTTTGTCCTTGCCCTGCAGCACAACAAAAGGCAAGTGCTAATGTTAGAAGAATTTTTTTCATTATTGAAACAGGTTTTCTGCAAATATAACCTTTTTTTAAGCAAAAAGTTTAGGGAAGTGCAACTTTTTTTCAGCTTCTAGCGTCTAAACAGTAAAACAATAACTTTTAAGCAGGACAGGCCATCTTGTAAAAAGAATAAAATCATAATATTTAAAATGAGAAAAATAGTAATGATAGCCATACTGGTAGTCAGTATGGTACAAGGAGTTTTTGCCCAACAAATAATTATAAAGGGCACTGTGAAAGACGCGACAAGCAAAAAGGCAGCAGAATATGTTAATGTAGTTTTACAAACAGCAGATTCGGTTTTTGTTGGAGGGACTACTACGAATGGCAAAGGCGATTTCTTGCTGAATAAGGTTTATGCAGGCAATTATTTATTGGCACTATCCTGTGTGGGGTATCGTACGCAATTCATTGTATTAGACGGAATTAAACAGAATATAAATTTAGGGGAAATTTTGTTGGAAGATGATGCTGTGGCTATGGAAGGTGTAACAGTTAGTGCTTCCGGACAGATCAGTCATTCGGATCGTAAGTTGATTTTTCCTTCTGAACGGCAAATGAAGGTTTCGACAAATGGAGTCAATCTGTTGCAACAGATGATGCTTCCCCGTATTCAGATAACCCCCATGAATAATGAGATAGGAGTGTTAGGGGGAGGAGAACTTCAGCTTCGTATTAATGGAGCGAAAGCAGAAGTTGAAGAGATTAAGGCATTACAGCCATCAGACATTATTCGAATAGAGTATCATGACAATCCAGGTTTACGTTATGGTAATGCTGAGGTAGTGCTTGATTATATTGTCCGCCGTCCGGAAACGGGGGGAAACTTTGGAGTGGATTTGTCTCAGGGGATGAATGCCATGTGGGGAGAATATAATGTTTTTGGAAAAGTGAACCATAAGAAGTCGGAGTTTGGCGTTTCGTATTACATGGGACCTCGCGATTTCTATGGTATGTACCGGGATAATGAAGAGGAATTCCATTTGGCGGACGGAACGACATTACATCGTATAGAAGAAGGTGAACCGGGGCACGGATCTATGTTTATGAATAATTTAAGTATGAATTATAATTTGCAGCAGACCGAAAATTCATTGTTCAGTGCTACTTTTCGTTTGAGAAGTAATAGCCAGCCGCATTGGAATTATCAAGGAGTATTGACTAATGTTGCCGATTCTGATGATAAGGTGGATATGATAGACCGTACTAAAGAAAGTTGGTCTCGTCCTTCGTTGGATCTTTATTATCAACAGGGATTGAAAAATAAGCAACTTTTGGTATTCAATGTGGTCGGTACTTATAATAAGGAAAAATCACGCCGTTTGTATCAAGAAAGTTTGCAGGATGAGTTGTTGACTGATATTAATAATAATGTATTGGGAGATAAATATTCTCTGATTGGGGAGGCTGTTTATGAGAAGCAATTTTCTAAAGGAAATTCCTTGAGTTTCGGTTTGCGCCATACTCAGTCTTTTGCCAATAATGAATACCGTAACGGTCATTATTATGAAACGGATATGAATCAAGGGGATACATATGTTTATGGTGAATATAGAGGAAAGGTGAAAAAATTGGACTACAGATTGGGGGTAGGCGTTACTCGTTCTTATTATAAACAAAGTGGTGATGATTCGTATGAGAATTATAGTTTTAATCCCCGTTTGGTACTGCATTATGCATTACCGGGAAATTCATTTGTTCGTTGGAAATCCGATATCAGTAATGCTTCGCCGTCATTGGGGGATTTAAGTGCTGTAGAACAGATTGTGGATTCGTTGCAAATCAGACGAGGCAATCCGAACTTGAAAGCCTATTTGCGTTATCACACAGAGTTGACATACGAATGGCAGAAAGGTATATTTTATTCTAATCTTTGGGGAGCGTATGATTATCAGCCGAATGCCATTATGGACGAGAAGTATCAGGACGGTGACAAGATTGTACAGACATGGGACAATCAAAAGGATTGGCAGAAATTATCGGGGCGTCTGACTTTGCGTGTCGGTCCTATTAAGGATATGCTACAGTTCTCGTTTACCGGTGGAGTAAACCATTATATGAGTCATGGTAATACATATTCTCATATTTATACAAACTGGTATTGTAATGCTGAAGCATCCTTTAATTACAAGCAGTTCTCTCTTTACTGGCAGATGAATACTAACTGGAATAATTTCTGGGGGGAAACCTTGTCGGGGGGAGAGAATATTCAGGTATTGATGATGTATTACACGCATAAGAATTTGCGTGTGGGGCTAGGCGCTTTCAATCCGTTTACGGATAATTATAAGCAACAGACTGAGAACTGGAATAAATATGCTTCTTATAAAAAAACGAATTATGTGAAGGAGAGCTCACAAATGTTTTTGGCAAGTGTTTCTTATAATTTCTCGTTTGGCCGTAAGTTTAAGACAGGTCAACGGAGGGTGAATAATAGTGATAACGATTCCGGAGTGATGAGTACCGGAAAATAAACAAGATAATCATTTGAATGAGCTTAAGTTCATGGGGCAAGTAAGTTAAGTAACTTGATTCACGAACATAAGTTGCTTGGCTTACGAAGTTAAGTTCATAAATTTACCGGAATAATAGATATATTACCCTTAACAAAATCATATATGAAAATGAAAAAAAACTTGATTGATTATGAACTCCTGTGGGAGAAAATTACGGATTACGCAAAGGCCACCGGTAGAACGACTGCTCGTCCTGTACTTCTATTATATTATGTATTGCGAAGCCCCGAAACTCCTTCTTCGGATAAGATGTTGATTGTGGCGGCACTTTCGTATCTGGTATTGCCGATCGATTTGATTTCGGCTAAGCGGTTACCAATTATCGGCTGGATTGATGAAGCGGTATCTTTGGTTTATGCTTATAAAAAGGTGTGCCGCTATGTGACTCCTGAGATTGAATCAGAAGTGGATAATATATTGGAACGCTGGTTCCCGGAAGGAAAGTATGAGTTGATAGAAGAATAAATATTGTACTTGTCTTTGGGGAGTAAGGATGGGTAAATGGAGTATTTTAGGAATGGGCTTCGTCGAATTTCGGCGTGGCCCTTGCTGATTGTAGACAAAGGTAAATTGTAACTCCCCCCAAGGAACTTCATTTTGTCTGAGAATATGTGAGGTATGTAAAAGCGTTACAATATGTTTTGAGTCTTATTAATTCCCTATAATTCAATTATTAACATGACCTAAGTTCTCTTAGAACTTTATATTAAATATTGCTGCAAAGATATGAAAATATATTAAATATCAAAGAAATTGCAGATAAAATGTTGGATAATAAATAATTTTATTCTATTAAGCCTTACTTTTTGCTTGCCAAATCCAGCAAAACAACTCTTTTTGAGCGTTTTTATCTAAGTTCTAAGAGAACTTAGCATTTATGAACGTTAAATTAAAAAGTTTTTTTTATGAAAAAGAGAGTTTTATTTACGTTGGCTTGTCTATTCCTATGGACAGGTATGGCAATGGCTCAAGTATCCCGAATTACTGGAGTTGTAGTTTCGGCAGAAGACAATGAGCCGATTGTCGGAGCTTCGGTTCTTGTGAAAGGTACTACCCTTGGAACTATTACCGATATGAATGGCCGGTATAGTATAAACAATATTCCGGTCAATGCAAAATCTTTGGTAATATCGTTTGTCGGTATGAAAACACAAGAATTGGCTATAAAGGGTGGTGAGCAAAGAGTAGTGATGCAAAGTGATACGGAATTGATTGATGAGGTCGTTGTAGTGGCTTATGGTACACAGAAAAAATCATCTTTTACAGGAGCTGCTTCCACAGTAGGGGCCAAATCCATAGAGAAACGTGCTATCACTAATGTTACAGCTGCATTGGAAGGAAATGCTTCCGGAGTTCAGGTGACTGCTGCCACCGGACAACCTGGTGAATCTTCTTCTATCCGTATTCGTGGGTTTGGCTCAGTCAATGCATCCAATGCTCCTTTATATGTAGTGGACGGAACTATATACAATGGCAGCATAGGTGATATTAATCCTGCGGATATTGAGTCTATGACTATATTGAAAGATGCGGCATCTACTTCTTTGTATGGTTCAAGTGCGGGTAATGGTGTGATCTTGATTACTACTAAAAAAGGTAAAGAGTCAGGTGGAACAGGAGTAAACTTAACCATTAACCAAGGATGGTCAAACAGGGCTTATAAAGATTATAAAAAGGTGGGGATTTATGATTACTATCCTTTACAATGGGAGATGTTGAAGAACTCTTATATTACATCTGGTAAGGATGCTGCAACGGCGGCCTCATTGGCAACATCTAAAATTGGAAGTACATTGAAGTATAATCCTTTTGTTGGTGTCGCAGATGATGCCATTGTCGGAACTGATGGAAAACTGAATTCTTCTGCTGATGCATTGAAGTGGGGGGATGATTTGGATTGGGAAGATGCAGCTTTCAAGACCGGCTATCGTCAGGAATATAATTTGAGTTATAATACAAAAACAGAAAAAAGTGATACTTATGCTTCTGTTGGCTATTTAAATGATGATGGTTATATGATCAAGACTGACTTTGAACGTTATTCTGGTCGTTTGAATTATAATGTGTATCCTACTAAATGGTTCAAGACTGGTTTGAATTTGGGAGTAACGCGTACGGTATCCAATTATTCAACTTCAGATTCGGGAAATTCGAGTTCATATAGTAACCTTACCCGTTTTATTCGTACCATGGCTCCTATATATCCCGTTCATAAACATGATTTGGAAACCGGTGCTTATTTGGATGCTAATGGTAAGGCAACTACTGATCCGGGTGAATATATTTATGATTATGAAGGAACTCGCTTGTCGAATAATGGACGTGATGCGATAGCTGAAACAGAGTTCAATCAACGTGAACTGGTGCGTGTTAATCAGACTGGACATACTTATCTCACTTTGACTCCGGTTGAAGGGTTGAACCTTACAGCCAATTACTCTATCAATAATATTGATTATCGTCGTAAAGTCTATGAAAATCCTTATGTGGGCGATGGCACTGCCGGACCGGGTCGTTTGAACCAAATGTCTACCCGAACGCTGACTCAGACCTTCAATCAATTGATAACTTATAGCAAGTCTATCGGAAATCATAACTTTGACGTTCTTTTGGGACATGAAAACTATTCTTATAAGTATGAGTATTTATATGGCATGAAGACCCAGGAAACAGTTTCGGGCATGTATGAATTTGGTAATTTCGTAAATATCAGTTCACTTAGCTCCTATACGAACACCTATAAAAAGGAAGGTTACTTTGGCCGTATCAATTATGATTATGCGCATAAATACTACGCTTCACTTTCTTATCGCCATGATGGTTCCTCGCGTTTTGCAAAAGAGAACCGATGGGGGAATTTCTGGTCGTTCGGAGCAGGCTGGAGAATTAGTGAAGAGGCATTTATGAAGGATGTGAAATGGGTGAATAACTTGAAATTACGTGCTTCTTACGGTGAAACAGGTAATGATAATATATTGGATAGTGATGGTGATCCTGATTATTATCCTTATCAGACCTTATATGGTTTGGGATATAAGAATGGCTCAGAAGCTGGAGCCTACTTCACGGTGATAGCCAATCCCTCATTGAAATGGGAAACACAGATATCTACGGATATTGCTCTTGAATTTGGCTTGTTTGACCGTTTGACGGGTACTATTGAATATTTTAAGAAAGATTCCAAGGATTTGTTGTTTGATGTTTCCCAGCCTGCTTCTGTCGGAGTAACATCCATTATACAGAATATCGGTAAGGTTACTAATTCAGGAGTGGAAATAGAGTTGGATTATAATGCATTTAAAAATAAAGATTGGAGTGTATCAGTTGGGGCCAATGCTACTTTTGTGAAGAATAAGATCAAGAACCTGCCGGCTACAATGAAAGAAAATGGATATATCAGTGGCTCTAAAAAGTGGTTGGAAGGAAAGTCCATTTATGAATTCTGGCTTCGTCAATGGCATGGGGTAGACCCTCAGACCGGTGATGGTTTATATGTGGCTGATGTAAGTAAATATAATCAAGGGAATATCGGAACAGGGGATGGAAACATTACGCAGAGCCAGTTTGATGAGTATAAAAAAACAGTAGTGACTATTGATGGTAAGGAATTGACCAATTCGTATACTTATGCTAAATACGACTTCAGCGGTTCTTCTATTCCTGATGTGTATGGTGGGTTTAATGTCAGAGTTAGTTATAAGAACTTTGATTTGGCTGCTGTATTCTCTTACCAGTTGGGCGGTCAGATTCTGGATACTAATTATGCTACCATGATGAGTATGACTGAATTTGGTTATGCACAAAGTCCGGATTTGTTAAAAGCATGGAAACAGGCAGGGGATATTACTGAGGTTCCCCGTATAGACAATAGTGCGGCTCATACCACGAATATTGGTCAGTCTTATTCAACTCGTTGGCTTACCAGCTCGGATTATCTTAATTTAAGATCTGTCACTATTGGCTATCAGCTCCCAAAAACTTGGTTGAGCAAAGTGATGCTTAAGAGTGCCCGTTTGAATCTGACTGCGGAAAACTTGTTCATGTTGAAAGCCCGTCAGGGATTGAACCCGATGGCCAACTATTCCGGTGTAACTTATAATGAGTATATGCCGTCCCGTAATATCACGTTAGGGCTTAATGTTTCATTCTAAAAATAAAAGAATTATGAGATCAATTAAAAATATAACATTAGGATTAGCGACAGTTGGAGTAATGTCTCTATCCGGTTGTGCCGGTGATTATCTGGATACCATTCCGTCTACCTCTGTTTCAGAAACGACAATAAACACCTCGTTGGACAATCTTTATATAGCATTGAACGGAATTCATAAAGAGATGGTTTCTCAGGAAAGCGGATATCAGTGTCTGGGCGGTGAACCCGGTTTTATGATGTCACGTGATGCAGAGGCTGATGATATGAATTGGCAGACAAATACATGGATGAAGGCGGCCTATTTAGGATGGCAATGCAATATGAATGAAACGAATGGTTATAATTATAAGTTCTGGCAGATTTATTATCAATGGATTCTGAATGCCAATAAAATTTTGGCGGGTTTGGAGGAAGTTGAAATAACTAGCCAGGAATTGTTTGACCAGATAAAGGGAGAAGCCTTATGTATCCGTGCTTGGGCTCATTTTAATTTGGTCCAGCTTTATGCAAAACGTTATGAAGCCGGCAAGGATAATACACAGGATGGAATTCCTTATCGTGAAAAAGCTGTGGCCGAAGAGCAGGCACGTAATTCCGTAGAAGATGTTTATGCTAAAATCAATAATGATTTGGATGAGGCTTGTATACTTTTGAGTGGAATAAAAGTAAATGATGTCAATCATTATAGCGAGATGGTGGCATGGGGATTGAAGGCACGTGTAGCACTGGCCATGCAAGATTATAATAATGCGGCGGTTTATGCAGGGAAGTCTGTTTCTTTAGCTGAAGCTGGTGGTCACCGGTTGATGACTGGCAGTCAGTTGAATTGTGGGTTTGCCAATATCACGACGGACACTAAAGAAGCGATGTATGCTGCAATGACTCCCGATGATAAGACTGTCTATTTTTATTCTTATTACGCATATATGTCATGGAACTTTAACTCCAGTGCCATTCGTCAGGGAGTGAAGTGCATAAATGTGGATGCTTATGAAACGATGGCTGAAACAGACTTACGGCGTGCGTGGTGGGATCCGACAGGGGAAGCATCTGTTCCATCATCAAGTTATGCAAAGAATGCTTATCAAAACCGTAAGTTTACTGCCCGTTCTACAGCCGATGCTGTAGGTGATGTCGCATTTATGCGTTTGGCAGAAATGTATCTCACCCAGGCCGAAGCATTGGCTCGTGCAGGAAAAGATAGTGAGGCGCAGGCTGTGTTTACTAAATTCCAGATAACCCGCGATCCCTCTTATGTTTCAAAAGGAAATATCGGTGATGCTTTGGCAGAGGAAATTATGAATAGTCGCCGGGTGGAATTGTGGGGTGAAGGTTTTCGTTTTTATGATTTGAAACGTTTGCATATGTCTATTAAGCGTGGATCAAATTTTGATATAGCTTTCTGTACTTTTCTTGAAAAGGATAAAGATGCACAAGGTTGGGTGTGGGAGATACCTAAAATTGAAACTGACTTTAATTCACTTTGTACGAAGAACTATTGATAATTCTCTCTAACACATAAATTTTCTCTTAAAGGAGGTGGGCAGAATTTTTCTTGAAAGTTTTGTCCCACCTTTTTGCTTGACATAACCTTTGTTTTGCAAGACCGATAGCTTTTCTGGTTTTCTTTTTGTATTACTAGGGTTGTCTAATATCAATTTTGTTGATGTTTTTGGGTAATTTAGAAGAAATGGATTTAATTTATCCTTGGTCTATCGTTATAATCCATTGTCTTGAATAAAGTAAAGAACCTGTAAACACGAAATAAGTGTAAACAGATTCTTTACTATTGTTTAAAATGATAAACTATTCAGGTGAAAAAGCTTATTCCTCTTCGTCCAGTAAAATGTCCATAATCTGAACAGCTGCTTTGGCAACAGAGGTTCCGGGACCGAAGATTGCTACAACACCTGCCTTGTATAAGAAGTCATAGTCTTGAGCGGGGATAACACCACCGGCGATGACCAAAATATCTTCACGACCTAATTTCTTTAATTCTTCAATAATCTGCGGGATCAGTGTCTTGTGTCCGGCAGCCAATGAAGAAACACCTACTACATGAACGTCGTTTTCCACTGCGTCACGAGCAGCTTCGGCAGGAGTTTGGAACAACGGTCCCATATCTACGTCGAAACCACAGTCGGCATAACCTGTTGCAACTACTTTTGCACCACGGTCGTGTCCGTCCTGTCCCATCTTGGCAATCATGATACGCGGACGGCGGCCTTCCTTCTTTGCAAATTCTTCGGTCAGTTCGCAAGCTCTTGCGAAGTCTGTATCCTTTTTACTTTCTGATGAGTACACGCCTGATATAGTTCTGATTACTGCTTTATAACGTCCTACAATTGTTTCACAAGCATCCGAAATCTCGCCCAAGGTAGCACGGACATGAGCTGCCTCTACAGCCAGTTCCAGCAAATTGCCTTTACCTGTCTTTACACATTCGGTGATGGCTGCCAAAGCTTTGTCTACTTCTGCTTGATTGCGGCCTTCTTTCAAACGCTTCAGATTTTCAATTTGTTCCAAACGTACAGCTGTATTGTCTACTTCAAGGATATCGATAGGATCCTCTTTTTCCAAACGATATTTGTTAGTGCCGACAATTGTCTGGGCACCGGAGTCGATACGGGCCTGAGTACGTGCCGCAGCTTCTTCAATACGCATTTTGGGTACTCCGGTTTCGATAGCTTTCGCCATACCGCCCAAGCTTTCAATTTCCTGAATATGTTCCCAAGCCTTGTGAGCCAGTTCGTTAGTTAAAGATTCTACATAGTAAGAACCACCCCATGGGTCCACGTTCTTGCAAACATATGTTTCTTCCTGAATATAAATCTGAGTATTACGTGCGATACGTGCAGAGAAGTCGGTGGGCAATGCAATTGCCTCATCCAATGCGTTGGTGTGCAGTGACTGGGTGTGTCCCAATGCTGCTGCCATAGCTTCAATACAAGTACGACCTACATTGTTGAACGGATCTTGCTCCGTCAATGACCAGCCCGAAGTCTGGGAATGGGTACGCAATGCCAGTGATTTCGGATTCTTCGGGTTGAACTGCTTGACAATTTTAGCCCACAGCATACGTGCCGCACGCATTTTGGCAATTTCCATAAAATGATTCATGCCGATAGCCCAGAAGAATGACAGACGCGGAGCGAATGCATCGATGTCTATACCTGCGGCTACTCCGGCCCGAAGATATTCCAAACCGTCAGCCAGTGTATAAGCCAATTCAATATCTGCTGTGGCACCTGCTTCCTGCATGTGGTAGCCCGAGATGGAGATGGAATTGAACTTAGGCATTTTTTGTGAGGTATATTCAAATATGTCAGAGATGATCTTCATGGAAAAGGCAGGTGGATAAATATAAGTGTTACGCACCATAAACTCTTTTAAGATATCATTCTGGATGGTTCCGGCCATTTCTTCCAATTTGGCTCCCTGTTCCAAACCTGCATTGATATAGAATGCCATGATGGGAAGTACGGCACCATTCATGGTCATGGAAACAGACATCTTGTTCAAAGGAATACCATCGAACAAAACTTTCATATTTTCCAATGAGCAAATAGACACGCCTGCCTTACCTACGTCACCTACTACACGTTCATGGTCGGGGTCATAGCCGCGGTGTGTCGGAAGGTCGAATGCGACAGACAAGCCTTTCTGGCCTGATGCCAAATTACGGCGATAGAATGCATTACTTTCTTCGGCAGTGGAGAAACCTGCGTATTGGCGGATAGTCCAAGGACGGAAAGTGTACATCATGGAGTACGGGCCGCGAAGATAAGGAGGAATACCTGCTACATAGTTCAAGTGCTCCATGCCTTCCAAATCTTCTTTAGTGTAAACAGGCTTCACATTGATGTGTTCCGGCGTTTTCCAGTCGGCGGTGATGCCATTTTCTTTTTGCCATTCCATACCATTCTGAGGTTGAAATCCGGCATATATATCTATATTTTTAAAATTCGGTTTCATTGTTCTTCCTTACTTAATTCCTAACTTAGCGTTGTATTCTTTCAATGTGTCCAATACGTTGACACGTACATGGATAAAGTTTTCGATGCCTGCGGCTTTCAGCTCTTCCATACAAGCAGGAGCACCTGCAACAATGAAAATAGCTCGTCCGTCCAATGCCTTGAATGCAGGAATAGCATATTCTGCATATTCATCATCGCTGGAACAGATAACTACGATGTCTGCACCGGCTTTCATAGCTGCTTCGACACCGGCCTCTACTGTGGGGAAGCCCAAATTGTCGATTACTTCGTAACCGGCACAAGCCAGGAAGTTGCATGAGAATTGGGCACGTGCTTGACGCATGGCCAGATTACCGATAGTCAGCATAAATGCTTTCGGACGTTTGCCGGATTTCTCTGTCTGCAAACGAAGTGCTTCAAACTGGCTGGCAGCACGGTCGAAGTTTAATGTGGCAAACGGCTTTTCACAGCTGTCATGATTACCTCCACAACAACATTTGGCTTCTACAGGAGCCTTTTCGCCTGCTTTTTCATTGAAGTTAGGATATTGGTTGGTACCCAGTAGAATTTCTTTGCGTTTTGAAACGGAATCGTGGCGGGCCTTGTTGCTTGCGTTGATCGCTTCCTGTACTTTTCCTGCTTTTACTGCTTCCAGCATTCCTCCTTCGTCTTCTACTTTCAAGAATAATTCCCATGCCTGTGTGGCAATAGAAATTGTTAAATTTTCAATAAAGTAAGAACCCGCGGCGGGGTCAACTACTTTGTTGAAATGACATTCTTCTTTTAGCAATAACTGTTGGTTACGGGCGATACGTTCAGAGAAGTCGTCCGGAGTTTCGTAAGTCTTGTCAAACGGGGTTACGGTGATGGAGTTGACTCCTGCCAAGGCGGCACTCATCGCTTCGGTTTGAGTGCGGAGCAGGTTTACATGTGCATCAAACAAAGTCAGGTTGAAAGTGGATGTTTCAGCATGTGCCACCATTTTGCAGGCACAGAGACAAGTACCGTCTTCCGCTTTGTTCGGACATTCGGGCTGGCGGTTGCATTGAGGATGATATTCTTTTACGATGTCCGCCCATAACATACGTGCTGCGCGGAACTTGGCAATTTCTAGAAAATAGTTGGAACTGATGCCGAAATTGAATTTTATTTTCTTGGCAGCCAGTGCGGCAGGAACTCCTGCTTCTACCAGCTTGCTCAGATATTCGTTACCCCAAGCCAATGCATAGCCCAGTTCTTGTGAAATATAAGATCCGGCATTGTTCAGTTCTATCGCATTGACACAGATACAACGGAATTTAGGTAGCGGAGCCAGTACTTCTACCAATTCTTTGGCAGTAGTGATGAAATTGCTAAGGTCTTTGCCTTTTACCATCATTTTACCCATAGGGTCATAGTTGACGGAGCCTTGCAACTTGGTCAGGTCGTATCCTTTCTTTTGGAAGTAAGCAACCAATAATTTGGCTAATTCCACCGTATGTCCTTGGCAAGTGGAGAAGTTTAACTCAATGCATTCCGCACAGATATCATTCAATAATGTTTCGATATATTCAGGACTGAGGTCTTTCTTCTTTACGTAGAATCCCAATGAGTCAACACCTTTGTTCAAAATATCCAGTGCTTTAGCATTAGCCTCTTTAGGGCATTCTACTTTGATTTCCTGACGCACGAACCAAGTATTGTCGTTTTTCTTCGTGCCTCTTACATAGGGGAATTCTCCGGGTAGTCCTTCAGTTGTTTTCAAACCTTCCAGATCTTCCTGGCGATAAAATGGTTTTACTTTAAAACCTTCGTTGGTTCTCCAAACCAATTTCTTTTCAAAATCAGCGCCTTTCAAGTCTGCTGTAATCTTTTCCATCCACTGTTCCGTAGAAACGGCTGGGAAGTCCGAAAAGAGTTTCTCTTTACTATCTGCCATAGTTTATTCGGTATTAATATTTAAGAATTATATCACATACTTTTTCAATAGTACGGGCAAATATACTAAAACCTTTTAAATAGAATCCTTTTTTTAGCTATTTTCATAAAGGAGAAAGAGAGGTTTCTGTCATTTTGTTAAGTGACGAAAACAAAAGATGTTCTTATTGCAAAGTGGATATTGCAAAATAAATAGGAATCATGAAATAATAGTTTTCAAATTGTTGGGCTGAGTGAGGGGAATTCATTAATTTTGCGGCAATTTATAAAAACATAGTATTATATCATGGACTGGTTACAAAATCTATTATTTGATGAAAACTCAATAGCGCATATCGTGCTGCTTTATTCCTTTGTGATTGCAGTAGGAGTGTTGCTGGGAAAAATTAAATTTTTCGGGGTATCGTTAGGTGTTACTTTTGTTTTGTTTACCGGTATTGTCTGCGGACATTTCGGCTTAACGGGGAATACACAGATACTTACATTTTTACAGGATTTCGGACTGATATTGTTCGTGTTCTGTATCGGACTTCAGGTAGGTCCTTCTTTTTTCTCTTCCTTTAAGAAAGGAGGGATTGCCATGAATCTAGTGGCAATGGGGATTGTCGCATTGAACATTGTTGTGGCTGTGGCTTTGTATTATGGCTTGAACGGTCGGATAGAGCTGCCTATGATGGTGGGTATTCTTTGTGGTGCCGTAACGAACACGCCGGGACTGGGTGCTGCCAACGAAGCGTTGAGCCAGTTGAATTACAATGGTCCGCAGATAGCGATGGGATATGCGTGCGCTTATCCGTTGGGAGTGCTGGGTATCATTGGTTCCATTATTGCTATCCGCTACATTTGCCGGATTAATTTGAAAAAGGAGGAAGAGGATATCGCTAAAGAAGAAGCTGCAAATCCTCATCTGACTCCTCGTATGATGCACCTGGAAGTACATAATGAGGCGTTGGCAGGAAAAACGTTGCTTCAGGTCAGAGACTTCATGGGGCGTGACTTTGTTTGTTCACGTATATTGCAGAACGGTCATGTCAGTATTCCTAATCGTGATACTGTCTTCCATCTTGGTGATCAGTTGTTTGTGGTTTGTGCAGAGGACGATGCGGAAGCCATTATTGCTTTTATCGGTCCTAAAATTGAAGTGGATTGGGAAAAGCAGGATACTCCGATGGTATCCCGCCGTATTTTGATTACACAACCTAAAATGAATGGTAAGCAATTGGGTGAGTTTCATTTCAGTAGTATGTATGGTGTGAATGTGACCCGTGTCAACCGTTCAGGTATGGATATTTTCGCTTCACGTAACTTGACCTTGCAGGTAGGTGACCGTGTAATGGTGGTAGGTCCTCAGGATGCGGTGGAACGTGTTGCCAATTTGATGGGTAACTCATTGAAACGTTTGGATCATCCTAATATCGTGACTATTTTTGTGGGTATTTTCCTGGGTATTTTCTTTGGTAGTCTGCCTATTGCGTTTCCAGGTATTCCTACTCCGGTAAAATTGGGTTTGGCCGGTGGTCCGTTGATTGTATCTATTTTGATAGGTCGTTTCGGATATAAATTGAAATTAGTGACTTATACCACTATGAGTGCCAATTTGATGTTGCGTGAAATTGGTATTGCTTTGTTCCTTGCCAGTGTGGGGATAAAGGCTGGTGCGAATTTTGTGAATACGGTTGTCGATGGAGATGGTTTGTTGTATGTGGGTTGTGGTTTCCTTATTACAGTTATACCTTTATTAATAATGGGAGCGGTTGCACGCTGGCATTACAAGATGAATTATTTCATGTTGATGGGGCTTATTGCAGGTAGTAACACAGATCCCCCCGCATTGGCGTATTCTAATCAGACAGCAGGTAATAATGCTCCGGCGGTAGGTTATTCTACTGTGTATCCGGTGTCCATGTTCCTTCGTATTCTGACTGCCCAATTATTGATATTAATATTGGCAAGCTGATATTGGTAAAAAGTATAAAAACAATAAAGTATAAAACTTGTAGGAGGGGGTGTCAAAAAAATGGTAGCTTGAATCATTTTTTTGACGCACCCTCTTGCTGATTAAAAGAATAAATATGATTTCAGTAGATGGATTGACCGTTGAGTTTGGCGGTACCACCTTGTTTAGTGACATATCTTTTCAGATAAATGAGAAAGACCGTATTGCCTTGATGGGGAAAAATGGTGCGGGCAAGTCTACCTTATTAAAGATCTTGGCTGGTGTGCGGCAACCTAGTCGTGGAAAGGTGTCGGCTCCTAAGGATTGTGTGATAGCTTATCTTCCCCAGCATCTGATGACAGAGGATGGGCGTACTGTATTCGAGGAAGCTTCTCAGGCATTCGCGCATCTTCATGCTATGGAGGCAGAAATAGAAGCCATAAATAAGGAACTTGAAACACGTACCGATTATGAAAGTGATTCATATATGGAGTTAATCGAGAAGGTTTCTACCATGAGTGAGAAGTTTTATTCCATTGATCTTACTCATTTTGAAGAAGATGTGGAAAAGGCTTTGCTGGGACTTGGTTTTATGCGTGAGGACTTCAATCGCCCTACCAGTGATTTCAGCGGTGGCTGGCGTATGCGTATTGAGTTAGCTAAATTATTGCTCCAGAATCCGGATGTATTATTGTTGGATGAGCCCACCAACCATCTTGATATTGAATCCATCCAGTGGTTGGAGGATTTCTTGGTCAATAGTGCCAAAGCGGTAATTGTCATCAGCCACGACCGTAAATTTGTAGATAATATCACGACCCGTACCATTGAAGTAACGATGGGACGTATCTATGATTATAAAGTGAATTATTCCCAATATCTGATATTGCGTAAAGAACGTCGCGAGCAACAGATGAAGCAATATGAGGAGCAGCAGAAGATGATACAGGAAACCAAGGATTTCATAGAACGGTTCAAAGGAACTTATAGCAAAACTTTGCAAGTGCAGAGCCGTGTGAAGATGCTTGAGAAATTAGAATTGGTTGAAGTGGACGAAGAAGATACCTCAGCATTGCGGTTGAAATTCCCGCCTTCTCCGCGAAGTGGAAATTACCCGGTCATTATGGACGGGGTAGGAAAGACCTATGGTGATCATGTGGTTTTCAAGAATGCCTCATTGACCATCGAGAGAGGGGATAAAGTGGCTTTTGTGGGCAAGAACGGTGAAGGTAAGTCTACGCTGG
>OJPR01000225.1_pt1 | contig 25526 bp, 18 predicted proteins | sample 1598621 | NCBI WGS metagenome assembly OJPR01 (sample SAMN03922489, study PRJEB24848) | human gut metagenome | isolation source: stool sample | host: Homo sapiens | place: Germany | collected 2011-05 | reverse complement strand
TTAGCTGATTATAATGACGGATTTGTACCCGGAAAGCTTCAGCCAAAAAAAATCCTTCAGGGTGAAGGAATATGGATGATTTTCAAGTTTGCTTTCATAGAGTTTAAAAGTGAGAATTATCTGTCACACTGTCACAGTACTAATTATTTTGCTGAAAAACAGGTTGTTAAGATGTGACAGATAGCGTGACGGAGAGTGTGACAGATAAAAGTCTGTCACAGTGTTATTGTCCTGCACTGCATTGTCCTGTGGCCTATAATGAATGAATCAGAATATAGTAACGAGAATCTCTTTGTTTCCCGTGTATTACAGTGTGTTCCACTGTTTGGTACAATTAATTTTATATGGTGGAACAAATAGTTTTATATGGTGGAATATTTAGTTTTACCTTGATGAAATAAATTATTCCACCTTAATGAAACAACTCGTTCCGCTGTGAGAAATGCTTTGTTCCTGCTGCGGTGGGTTGGTGATTTTAAGTAAGATTGTATACCTTATGTATGCTTATTATTGGAAATAGGAGCTATTCATTCGTTTGAGGAGATAACCAGTCGGTATCCTCCTTTTTCTGTCACTATCTGATATTCGGGAAAGTCCTTGAGTGAGGATTTAAGGGTGGAGATATGACTATATATTTTATTTTCGGGATTGTTATCTTTCGGCCAGAAAGCATTTTTAATATCTTCTTTAGTCAAAAGATGCTTGGGCGTTTTGATAAACAGTTCCAGCAGATTGAAATCTGCCGGTGCTATGTGGCAAAGCCGGTCGCCAATATATAGTTTCTTGCTTTCCAACTTTAAAGTCATTTTCCCCAATTGTATGTAGTCCGGATTGTCAGGAATTTCTTCACATGGTATGCAGTCCGGATTGGCGGGAGTTTCTTTTTCCTGTGGTTTTTTCAGAAATGACAGAGACACCCATATCAAGACAATGAAATAAGCAATGATACTCCATAACACTTTTGGAGTGGTATGTTTTACTATTTCTGTCCAATGAATCATAGCCCATGCCTGTACGCCGGCGGTTCTTTTAGCGTCTATTGCTTGTACAGGGGTGACAAGAGCTTTCTGGAAAGAGATTGAATCATTGTCACTGAATACCTTTTTCTTGTTGGGGCAGTAAATGATTCCCGTCTTAGCGGCGGAAACTCCATTCTTTTCCCATTCTTCTTGGAAGATCTTATTGAAATTGTCTGGATTGACGGGGATAATCCTTGTCATCACATACTGGTTGGCCAGTTGGGTAGCCAGTGACTCATGGGTGCTGTCTTCAAAATAAATGATTTCTAGACTATCACCGTATTCTATTTGGACACCTTTTACCTTTCTGCCTAAAGGGCGATAATGAATAAGAATCTTGTTTAAGCGTTCTTGATAATCAATATTGATTGCTTCACGTAGGCTGTCCTTCATTGTTATCAGAACATTTGTTTTTTCATCTTTAAAAGCAACATAACATAGCAGGATGAATACAATCCATCCCAATGCAATAAAGCTAAACTTGAATAAGTTTGTCGGTATTTTCATGTTTCTTGTTCATGTTAGAGATTGCAAAGATACGCATATTTATAAAAAAGGAACTTATAAGTTAAAAAAAGAATATGATTTAATTGGATGAACCTTATGATTTGGAGATCAGGGCATTAAAATAATCCTTCCGATGAAATGGGGATTTTTTGAATCTTAAGAAAACTTTAAGGTCACCTTAAGATCAATTTAAGGGAAAAAATTTGCGTGCCCGATAGATGTTCTCTACCTTCACACAAAAAATGATAAACCAATGAAAAAAGTATTTGTGTTATTTATCGTTGTTATGCTAATGGCGGTAATGGCTTGGGAAAAGCAATCCGGAAAGCCGGTAGAGAGTGAGTTTCTTTTAGATAATGTGGAAGCATTGGCTGCAGGAGAATCCGGGTATGATACATGTCTGGGCAGTGGGAATGTGACTTGCAGTACCGGAGACAAAGTGGAATATGTGCTTATACCTTTTGGCCTGGATTAATCAATGAGATACCTTTGTCTATTACTATGTGTTTTTGCTCTTTTTTCCTCCTGCAAGGAATCAGAAAAAGATAAAATCGCTCGTTTGGTTGAGGAATGGGAAGGGAAAGAAATTCTCTTTCCTGCCCATTCCTTTTTTACTATTCAAGGGAAGGATACGGTGGACTTTTCTTTAGCGGATGCGGATTATAAGGTAGTGACTTATATCGATTCTGTAGGCTGTACTAGTTGTAAGTTACAATTGCTTCGCTGGAAGCTGTTTATGCAGGAAGTTGATTCAACGTTGAACCGTCCGGTTCCCTTTGTCTTCTATTTCCATCCGAAAGATATGAAAGAACTGCGTTATATTACCCGTCGTGATGCATTTGTCTATCCTGTTTGTTTCGATGAAAAGGACGATTTTAACCGATTGAACCACTTTCCGGATGAAATGACTTTCCAGACATTCCTATTGGATAAAGACAACAGGGTGGCGGCTATAGGCAATCCTGTTCACAATCCAAAGGTGAAGGAACTTTATTTGAAAGTATTGACAGGTGGTGAAGTTGTAAAAGCGGAAACACCGATAACGAAAGTCAGTCTGGACGTAACAAGCATAGACTTCGGTTCATTTCCTCAGTCGGAGAAGCAGGAACGCAAGTTCACACTGACCAATACGGGACAGCATGTACTGGTGATATACGATGTCATCACTTCCTGTGGATGTACCAAGGTAAACTATAATAAGGAGGGTGTTCGTCCGGGAGAAAAAGCGGAACTGACCGTGATTTATGAAGCCGAAAAGGCTGAGCATTTCAGTAAGACGGTTACCATTTATTGCAATGCAGATAATTCTCCACTTCGTTTGAAGGTAACGGGGAATGCTGAATAAAGGATGAAGTATGAATCAATGGGAGTAAAAAGCGGATGGAAAGAAATTCATTTTCTTTGCCGAAAGTCGATTCTTTCCACCCTGTGGCTCTCTCCTAAAAGAAAAGGAGGTTAAGTCCGATGTAAAAGTAGTGTAAATAATCAGAATAAGCAAGCGGTATTTTTGTTTTTTCTGCGGTGGAGTTCTTTCCGAGAATAAGATGAAAATATGAATAATAATAATTTTTTTTACTAGAAATAAGATGAAGAAGAATATTTTGAAGGCAACTTTGGTTGTTGCGTTTGCTTTGATAGCAGGAATGAATGTGTATAATGCTCAGCAATCGGATGTAATGTCTGATTTGGCTTTGGCTAATGTGGAAGCGTTGGCTAGTGGTGAATCTTCGACAACAAATAGATACCAAACTATGGGGTATTGTGCACCATTAAACATGAATTATATGTGTACTTCAAGACGAACTGCAGAAAGTTGTCGAAGGCCGTGCAGATAAAATGAGAGTATTATGATATAAATTTGAAACAGCTCCAATTCATATACTCCATTGGATTGGAGCTTATTTTAACTTTAAATTCTATATAATGAAAAAGTTGATATTAATATTTTTCCCATTTCTTTTTGTTTCATGTAGTGTAAAACATAAAAAAACATTTGATTATATTTTTAATAAAACTGAAGCAATCACACTTGAGCAAAGCAAATTGACTTTGAGTAAGGATATAACCGTTCTCAGTTTTTCAGATTCTAGTATGGTCGATCGTAATTCATCTATAATTAAAGTTGACAGTGGTTGGATTGTATATTCAAAAAATTCAGAATCATCTATACTTAGCTTTACTAGTGATGGACAGTTTTCCGGTTATATCGGACACAGGGGAAATGGCCCTGGTGAATATACTAGCGTCTATGATGTCGTTGTTAATCAGAAAAGTAAAGTTTTAGAGGTCCTATCAGATGGAGGAATTTTTTGTTATACTTTTGGGGGAGATTTCTTAGACAAGAAGGAGGTTACTTATCCTGCGTTTTCTTTTGCCATAGATGATAGGCAGAATTATTGGTTTTATGTAGGTAACAACACCACGTATGGCGATGCTAAAATGATTTGTACAGATGAAAATATCGCCAATGTGGCATATTATCTTCATCAAAAGTCTAATATGCTTCCGATGGTAGAGAATAATTTTGGAAGAAATGGAGAATGGTTGACGTTTCATGAGTCGCTAAATCATGATTTGTATACGATAGAAAATGGGAAATTGGACTTATCATATGCTATGGACTTTCCTAATTATAAGCTGCCTAAGAAATTACATGAATTATCGGGCATGGAAGTTATAGAAGAATTGCAGCGTTCTAACTATGCATCTATTATAAATTATCTGGAAAATCATGATTATATATTTTTAAATGTTTTATTGAACAATGAAGGTGAACGAATCCCAGAGGTTTATTATTGGATTATTAGTAAGAATTTGCAAGAGGAAGTTATCATCAAAATTGATGGTGGAATTTCTGCAGAATCCTATTTGTTTAATACTCAGTATTTGTCTAATGATAATAAATTATATTGTTTGGGGTATATATGGGAAAATAAGGATATGGAATCCTTTGAGGAAAATTTAAATCCTTCTGTAGTAGCACTTGAATTTAATGAACTATTTAGTAAAGTACGATGACAAATATAGTATCTTTATTTTATTGTAAGTGTGAATCCTTATTCTCTCCTTTTCTGAAAATAAGATGAAGTAACTAATTATTGAAACTAAAAATATCAATTGAGTCTGATTCTTCAGACTGGTTGAAATGTAGTTTTACTCAGGTACATAATTTAATTCCTGTGTTTTAGATTGTATCAGATAGCGGGAAGAATAAGGTGTGTTTTGAGTTTAGTTTTAATTTATGTTTTCGCAGGGGTAAATTATACTATTCCACCAAATTAACAAATGAATAATATTATGTTCTTAGCAAGACTCCTTGTCCTTTTTTCATTAGTATGTATCTCTTGTGCCCACTCTTCTTTTGAGCAGAAACAATTGAAACATGCTTTAGATTTTGCTACTTCTAATCGTTTGGAATTGGAGATACTGCTTCAGCATTATACCTATGATTCTTTAAAATTGGAAGCGGCTAAATTTTTGATACGGAATATGCCTCATTGCTATTCCTACCAACAGGGAGGTGAAATGGATAGTGTGAAGCGTGTACGTACTTATTATAGTCCTTTCGGACAAATAGACCAGACTTATGCCAGACGTTGGGGGCATTATACCTATCGTAATCTTCCTAAAATATATGATGCCCATATTATCACAGCCGAATACTTGATAGACAATATAGACCGTGCTTTTGATAATTGGCAGAAACGTCCATGGAACCGTTCTCTTTCATTTGAAGATTTTTGTGAATACTTGTTGCCTTATCGTATAGGGGATGAACCGCTGGAAGAATGGCGTGAACTTTATGAAAAGAAATATGGATATTTATTAGATTCCATATATAAAGGCAGTGATGTGGTGGAGGCCGCGAATTTGGTAAGCAGGCATCTACAAGAACCTGTCTTTATTTATTGTGAAGACTTTGAACTGCCTCATATCGGTCCCAGATATTTATTCAGCCATCGATATGGTAGTTGCGTGGATGCGGCGGATATAGTGACTTATGCATTTCGGGCTGTCGGCATTCCTTGTATGGAAGATACGGATGCCAGAGGGGGACATGTGTGGAATGTTGTTCGTGACACGACAGGGCGCGATGTACCTATTTGGTATATAGCTTCGGAGGCTGTAAGGGGGAGTAGGGATACGGGAGGGTATAAACGTGGCAAGGTTTACAGGCCCATGTATGGTTTTCAAGAAGAAAAGGCAGCACATCTGGGAGATGATTGGAAATCAATGCCGCTTTTATTCTATCACCCTTATATGAAAGATGTCAGTTATGCATATTATCCGGATACGTTACGCATACTTACCGGTATTCCTGATGATGAGGTTTGTTATCTGGCCCATTTCCACGAAGCGCATTGGTGGAGTTGTGCCTGTGCACGCTCGGCAAGCGGCAAGATGGAAATACCTAATCTAGAATCGGAACTGGTATATCTTCCCATGAAATATACCAAAGGCAATTATTATCCTTCCGGCTTCCCCTTTTGGTTTGCAGGTGGAGAAATAAATACGTTTCTTCCGGATTGGGAGAAAACAGTAAAGGTTCGTTTGTATAGAAAATATCCGGTATATGGTTGGTTGCGCAGCTTTATGGGCCATGTGGTGGGAGGTACTTTTGAGGGAAGTATGACGAAAAATTTTGAAGATGGAAAGACATTATATGAGATAGCGGATACTCCCGTGATAGCAAGGAATAGAATCTTTCTGAATAAGTCGGTTAAGTGCCGTTACATAAGATATAAGGCTGACAATGATAAATGTGCGGAACTGGCGGAAATGACATTTTATGCCAATGGAAAGGCTGTTTCTCCGATAGCGGTTTGGGGGAGTCCTACGGAAAAAGGAAATATGCATGTGCTGGCAAAGCACGTGGCGGATGGTGATCCTCTTTCTTATTATCTGTCTTTAGACAAAGGAGGGGAGGTTGTTGTTGATTTGGGCCGTGTCGCAGTTATAGATTGCCTGGAGTATATGCCCCGGAATGATGACAATTTTATTTCTCCGGGTGATATTTATGAGTTGTTCTGTCATGCCGGTACTGAAGGATGGAAGAGTTTGGGAAAACAGCGGGCTGATACTACCTGTTTGGACTGGATTGTGCCTGACAATGCATTGTTCTGGTTACGCGATCTGACCCGTGGGCGTGAAGAACATATTTTCTTTATGCAGAACAGGCGGCAGAAATTTCCAACCTTTTAAGATTTAAAATGAGGTATATAAAGAAATACATAGGCGTTTTATATAACTTGCTGGTTTGTGTGACCGGAGGGAGTTTGTTAATGATGATTATTTGGTTGTTATTACAGATATTTGTTTTTGCCTCATTTGCCATACCTTCTGACTCCATGGAGCCGGTTCTGATACCGGGTGACTATGTGCTTGTCAATAAAATGTTGAAAGGACCACGTATATTCAGCCTTGGTGATGCCCGGCAACATAAGCCGCTACACATCGATCGTTTGAAGGGATTCAGTGAATTTCAGCGCAATGAGGTATTGGTCTTTAATTTCCCTTATCCGGAACGATGGGACAGTATAGGGTTTAACCTGATGCTTTATTATGTAAAGAGGTGTATCGCATTGCCGGGTGATACTGTTGAAATAAGGGACGCCCGATATAGGGTCAGAGGTTATGATAAGGAATTAGGAAATATAGTTTCACAAAACAGTTTGGCGCATTTTTTGGAGAAACCGAGGAATGTGGAGAAAATGATACAGGAAAATTGTTTTTTTGCTTATCCCGGTGATACCATCTTAAAATGGAGTATTAAAGATTTTGGTCCTTTTTATCTTCCTTCCCGTGGGGATACTATTGTGATGGATGATAAACATTATTTGCTTTATCGCAATCTTATAGAATGGGAGCAACAAGATAAATTAATAGCAAGTAACGGGCATTTTTATTTAAATGGGCGGGAAGTGGAGCATTATGTTTTTATGCACAATTATTATTTCATGGGTGGTGATAATTGTTATAATTCTCAGGACTCGCGCTATTGGGGGCCTTTGCCGGAGGAATATATTGTAGGAAAGGCGACATTGATATGGAAGTCTAAGAATGGAGTGACGGATGAAATACGTATGGACAGGATATTTAAAAAGATAAAGTAGTATGAGAGTTTGTGGTGTATATTTTGTTTTTGTAATTCTTCTTTCTGCTTGTACGAATGGAGTAAGTCATTTGGATATTGCTTTGCAGCAGGCTAAACATAATAAAGCGGAGTTGGAAAAAGTGTTGAAGCATTTTAAACATGATAGCTTGAAATACCGTGCTGCCTGTTTTTTGATTGAAAATATGCCTGGTAAATATTCAATACTCCCTTATGATTCGTTGGATAGATATAAGAACTTTTTGAAGATTATCCCACAAAATGATCCTATAAGTTGGGATGTGCGATATTCTAAGATTTGGCATGGATTTGATTCTATTTCTAAACGACAGTTGGCAGGTTTTAGTAAGATTGAAGATATAAAAGTTATAACGGGAGATTATTTAATAAAAAATATTGAATATGCTTTTAAAATATGGGAGAATGGAAAAATAAAAGATTACTGTTCATTTGATGAATTCTGTCATTATATTTTGCCTTACCGTATAGACCATGAGCCATTATCGAATTGGCGCGAGGAAGGTTTTCAAAAGTTTGGTCATTTATTGGATTCTTTAATGTCTCCACGAGAATTGGCCCTTCGTATCATAAAATTAGGTGGAATGCGTTATAATATAGGAATGACTAAATATCCTTATAAACAGTCTTATGTTGAAATGCTACAGACCCGTTGGGGTACTTGTGATGATATGGCGGCATTTTTAGCTTTGTCTTTACGTGCCATTGGAATCCCTGCTTCTATTGATTATGTTCCGGCATGGGCTAATAGGAGTTCTTCGCATTGTTGGAATGTGGTGAAAGATGCTACTGGTGATTTTATAGAAGTGGGATATGGCCCTGAAGGAAAAAATGAAGTTGTATACAAGATTTCTAAGATTTATAGGAAAAAATATGATATTCCACTATGTGATGTTACATCCGAATATGCTATGCCTCTTTCTGATTTAACCTTTAGAGTGCCTTCACAGAAAGATAAACAATTAATCAGTCTTTGTACTTTTAATAATCATGACTGGGTTCCTGTTGCTTTATCAAAGGTGATGAATGGAAGTGTTTTGTTTGAATCAGTCGGGAGAGGAATTTTATGGGGAGATAATCAAATAAGAACTTATTTAAACGAAGGAAAGGGGATCGTTTTCTTAGCATTTATCAGCCAAAATGGGCGGTTGAATAATAAACCTATAGGGTTTCCTATAATTCTTTTAGAAGATGGAACCATAAAAGAGCTGTGTGCTAGTACAGAAAAAGAAAGTATTATACTTTACCGTAAATACCCATATTATGGAAGTAATAATGCAATAATACATGATAGTAATGAAATATGTGTCGATAATGAATATGAATTGTTCTATTGGAATATGAAATGGATTAGTTTAGGGCGAAAATTAGCAGTCGACAATAAACTTCATTATGATGATGTGCCTAAAGGCGCTTTATTGTGGTTAAAAAATCATACTCAAGGAAAAGAAGAGCGGATTTTTACATACGAAGACGGGAAACAAGTTTGGTGGTAGAAATGGAAAATAAATGGCTGAAATATGGAATAGCATTGGTGGCAGGCATACCGGTTGCGTTGTGTCTCAGCGTGGTGTGTTGTAGTACGTCTTCACTGTCATCCGATATTTTGGCGGATGACTGGCGGTGGATGTATGCCTGTGGAGTTCTTTCATCGGCAGCTTTTGCCCTGTTGATATTTCTTTTTCCGGCACGGATTAAGGAATGTCTGTCGGCTGTCGTTTCATGGGTGTTTATTCTATACGGAGGTATAGAAGCCGTTTGGGGCATCCGCCAGGTATACGGATTTACCTATTCCAACCATTCCCTCTATGCCTTGACCGGTTCGTTCTATAATCCCGGTCCTTATTCAGGCTACCTTGCCATGATATTCCCTATCTGCCTGTATGAATGGTTAAAGCGGAAAGAGGGTAAGAAAACCATACCTTATTATGTTGCTTTAGCTGTCATGCTATTGATTCTTTGTGTGTTGCCTGCCGGAATGAGCCGCTCGGCATGGATAGCCGCAGCGGTCTCTTCCATTTATGTTTGTGGTATACACTATAAGATGGAAATTCAGCATTATATCAGGCATCATCGTAAGCAGGCAGTGTCTTTTGCCATAGTAACCTTTATTTTGGGCGGTATAGCATTGGGTGGCATTTATCAAATGAAAAAGGATTCGGCAGACGGCCGTCTGTTTATGTGGAAAATTGCTGCCCAAGCTGTCAGTGAGTACCCATTGGACAGGATGCAGATGGAACAGTGTTCCGGCTGCTTACGGACAAGCGCAGGAGAATTATTTTGCAGCCGGAAATTATACGGCAACGGAGGAACTTGTGGCAGGTGCTCCCGAATATGTTTTCAATGAATATCTGCAAGTAGCCATTGCCTGGGGAATACCTGTGCTTTGCATCGGGTTGTTGATACTAGGTGGGAGCATGTACATAGGTCATAAACAAGGCATCTATGGACTATGCGGCGCATTGCTATCTTTAGCGGTATTTGCGTTTTCTTCTTATCCATTACAATTTCCAGCGTTTGTTTCGGCTTTGATTATATTAGTATTAGCTTGCGGTATCCGTGTTCTTCCTTTAGAGAAAGTTTGGCCTCGCATTTTATTTACTGTTTTATTGTTAATCGGAAGCTATGGCTGTTTCTGTAAATATCAGCAGAAATCCAAGACTGTAGAAGCTTGTAAGCAATGGACCAAAAGCCGTATGTTTTACCACTCGGGAGCTTATCAGCAAGCGGTGGAAAGCTATGCTGAAATTCAGAAAGAAATGAAAGGGAATGCCCGCTTTATGTTTGAGTATGGCCATGCCTTGCATAAACTGCATGAACCCGAACTGTCTAACAAGGTACTGAAAGAGGCCTTGAAAGTGAGTGGCGATCCCATGATACTAAATATTATCGGGAAAAATGAACAGGACATGAAGCACTATGATAGTGCGGAATATTGGTTTATGCGTGCTGTCCATCGGTTGCCCGGAAGGATTTATCCTTATTATCTTTTGGCCAATCTATATGCGGATCCGTTTTTTTATCGGTGTGACAAATTGGAGCGGATGGTACAGACGGTATTGGAGAAAGAACCGAAAATTCAATCTACCGCTATCAAGCAGATGAGACGGAAAGCACGGGAATTATTAAAAAAAGTACCCGAAAATTAGTTTTTTCAAAATAAAAAGTTTTTATTTGTTATAGATATCACAAAATATGACCATGAAATTACACATATTTGCATCAGGCTTATTATTAGCCGTTTCTTTCACTGCCTGCTCGGGAGAAAAAAAGGAAACAACGGAAAAAGAAGGGGTGGAAACAGTTCTTCCTTCTTTACCCAATGAGGTGACGGTGATGCCGCTGAAAAAGCAGGTTTTCAATCATGAATTGATCAGTAACGGGAAAGTGACGGCACAGGATTATGCCGACCTGTATTTTCGTACCTCGGAAGTGGTGGCGAATATCTGGGTAAAGAACGGGGATATAGTGCGGAAAGGTCAAAAAATAGCCCAATTGGATTTGTTTAAGTTGAACAATACGTTGGTACAGAATAAAAATAGTTTGGCACAGGCTACCCTGGAGATGCAGGATGTGTTGATAGGACAAGGATATGCTCCCGATAATCTGAAGGTGATACCTGCTGATGTGCTGGAACTGGCAAAAGTAAAAAGCGGGTATGAGCAGAGCAAAGCTCAATATGAATCTGCTCAATATGATATGGAACAAGCTACGTTGACTGCTCCTTTCGATGGAGTGATTGCCAACCTCTTTGAAAAGAGATATAATATGCCCAAAACTTCCGAGCCTTTCTGCCGGGTAATCAATGCCGGAAATATGGAGGTGGATTTCACCGTACTTGAAAATGAGCTGCCATTGCTGAAAGTGGGGGATAAGGTGGAGATTACTCCTTATGCATCGGCAGCAGGGGTGCGCCAGGGAAGTATCAGTGAGATTAATCCGCTGGTGGACGAGAATGGAATGGTACGGATAAAGGCGCGAGTGAACGGGAGTAATAAATTGTTCGACGGCATGAATGTAAGGGTAAGCGTGAAGCGTTCTGTGGGCGAACAACTGGTTATCCCCAAAACGGCGGTTGTACTACGTTCCGGCAAACAGGTGGTATTTACACTGAAAGAGGGTAAAGCTATGTGGAACTATGTGCATACGGGATTGGAGAATATGGAGGAATATACTGTCACAGACGGACTGGAAGAAGGTATGGAGGTGATAACTACCGGAAATGTGAATCTGGCTCATGAAGCACCGGTGAGGGTAATTAAAAATTAAAGGTATGGTTAAGTTCTTATTGCAACGGCCCATTGCGGTGCTGATGGCTTTTACCGCCTGTTTTATTGTCGGGTTGGTGACCTACTTTTCGCTGCCTGTATCTTTGCTGCCCGATATTGCCATACCGCAGATTACCATACAGGTAACGGGCGAGAATTCATCGGCACGCGAACTGGAGAATACGGTGGTTACCCCTGTGCGCAGACAGTTGCTGCAAGTGGCCGGACTGAGAGAAATAAAAAGTGAAACCCGTGACGGGGCGGGTGTGATCCGTCTGGAATTTGACTTTGGAGTGAATACCGACCTGGCATTTATAGAGGTGAATGAGAAGATAGATGCCGCTATGAACAGTCTTCCCAAGGAAGTGACACGTCCCAAGGCTATCAAAGCAAGTGCAACGGATATTCCTGTACTTTATGTCAATATGACTTTGAAAAACGACGGTGCTTATCAGGAAACCGACGAGCAACAATTTCTGGAGTTGTGCGAATTGGCGGAGAATGTGGTGAAACGCCGCATCGAACAGTTACCCGAAGTGGCTATGGCGGATATAACCGGAGTGCCCGGAAGGCTTTTGCAAATTGTTCCTGATAAAGATAAACTGGCCATGACAGGTATCAGTGTGGAGGATATAGAGAATACACTTTCCGCCAATAATGTAGAGCCGGGAAGTATGCTGGTGAGGGATGGTTATTATGAATATAATATTCGCATAGCTACCCTGCTTCGTACCCCGGAGGATGTGAAGAATATCTATATCCGCAAGGGGGAACGTATTATGCAGTTGAAAGAGCTCTGCAAAGTAGATATTGTTTCGCAAAAAGAGATGGGACGTTCCGTAGCCGGAGGAAAAAGGGCGGTGACGCTGGCCATTATCAAGCAGAGCGATGAAAATATGGATGTCATGAAAGAGAAGCTGAAAGAAACAACCGATTATTTTGCTTCTCTATATCCGGATATTGAATTCAGCGTAAGCCGTAATCAGACGGAATTGCTGGACTATACCATTTCGAATTTGCAGCAGAACCTATCTTTGGGTTTCTTGTTTATCTTTATTGTAGCCGTGCTGTTTTTGGGGGATGTCCGTTCACCGTTGATTATCGGCATCAGCATGGTTACTTCTATTGTAATCACATTCTTTTTCTTTTATTTCTGTCATGTGTCGCTGAATGTGATATCACTTTCGGGCTTGATTCTGGCAGTAGGTATGATGATAGACAGCGCCATTATTGTAACGGAAAATATTTCGCAGTATCGTGAACGGGGGTATTCTCTGAAACGTTCGTGTGCCGTGGGCACGACGGAAATGATTACACCGATGCTCAGTTCGTCCCTTACAACCATTGCGGTATTTGTGCCTTTGATATTTATGAGTGGCATAGCCGGAGCTATTTTTATGGATCAGGCTTTTTCTATCACGGTGGGATTGATGATATCTTATATTACGGGTATTATGTTGCTGCCCGTATTGTATCTGTTGTTTTATAAGGTCGGTATCCGCAGTAAGGGATTTCTTTCCAGACGTTTTGACAATCTGCTGAAAAATGAGTGGCTGGAAAGCTTTTATGATAAAGGGATTGACTGGGTGTTCTCACATAAAAAGCTTTGTGTGACCGGTACGCTGGCAACCCTTCCACTGTGTGTGTTTCTTTTTTATGTAATGGAAAAAGAGCGTATGCCGCAGATTGACCAGAATGAACTGGTGGCAAGGATAGAGTGGAATGAGAATATCCATGTGGACGAGAACAACCGCCGGGTGGATGATTTAATGAAACAGGTGGACGACCGGGTAACGGAGCATGCTGCTTATGTGGGTATGCAGGATTATATATTGAACGGGGGCAGTGAACTTTCGTCTACCGAAGCGGAACTTTATTTCAAGACGGAAAAGCCATCCGGAATCTATTCATTGCAGGAATTATTAGAGAAGGAGATAAGAGAGAAATATCCGTTGGCTGTGGTTACTTTCTCACCTCCCGAAACAATCTTTGAAAAATTGTTTGTGACAGGAGAAGCGGATGTGGTAGCGGAACTCCATACGGCGAATAAGTCGCAGGCACCGGATGCGGAGCATTTGCAGCGGTTGGAAAAGGAAATTACGCGGGTGGCGGATAATGTTCCGACGGGCATCGCTTTCCGGAATCAGATGAATCTGATAATCAATAAAGAAAAACTGTTGTTGTATAACGTATCATATGATGAATTGACGCGGGTGCTCCGCACGGCTTTTAAAGAAAACAAGGTTTCCGTTTTACGCTCTTATCAGCAATATCTGCCTATCAGTATTGCCGGAGAGGAAAAGAGTGTAAATAGTGTATTAAGTGAAACTTTGGTGCGGACGATGGCGGATGGTAACGGAGAGGTGAATCATATTCCTTTGAATAATCTGGTGACGGTAGTGCCCGCCGAAGATTTGAAGAGTATTACGGCGGGAAAGAACGGAGAATATATTCCTTTAAGTTTTTATGATGTGAAGGATGCACCGGAACTGATGCGGAATGTAAAAGAGGTGGTTAGTGAGGAAAAGGAATGGGAAGTGGATTTCTCGGGTAGTTTCTTTTCGAATGAAAAAATGATGGGGGAATTGACTGTGATTCTTTTTGTTTCTTTGTTGCTGATGTATTTTATCCTTTGCGCGCAATTCGAGAGTTTCCTGCAACCGCTGATTGTCTTGATGGAAATTCCTATTGATACGGCTTTTGCTTTGCTGGCATTATGGGTTTTCGGTCACACGTTGAATTTGATGTCTGCCATAGGCATTATCGTGACTTGTGGTATTGTGGTGAATGACTCTATTTTAAAAATGGATGCCATCAATGAATTACGGAAAGCGGGGATGCCTTTGGTGGAAGCCATTCATACAGCGGGCAGGCGCAGGTTGAGAGCGATTATCATGACTTCGCTGACAACTGTCTTTGCAATGGTTCCGTTGCTGTTTACCTCGGATATGGGGTCGGAGATGCAGAAGCCTTTGTCTATTGCCATGATTGGCTCTATGGTGGTGGGAACTTTGGTCAGCTTGTTTATCATTCCTTTAATATATTGGTTTATTTATAGAAAACATGACAAAAATGAAGTACATTAGCATATGGATGGTGGGGTGTATGCTGTTGTCTCTCGGAGCAAAGGCGCAGCAGGTGGTGAAGCTGGATTTGCAACGCACGATAGAGATTGCGAATGATAGTTCCTTGTCCGCTTTCAGATATCAGAATCTTTATTTGTCGGGATATTGGGAATATCGTACTTACAAGGCGAACCGTTTGCCGAGTCTTACGCTGGATCTGACTCCGGCTAAATATTATCGCTATATCACCCAGCGTTATGATTCGAATGAGGATATGGATGTGTATCGTGAACAACAGATGTTCAGCGCATCGGGTGGATTGAGTATCAAACAGAATCTGGATTGGACGGGCGGTACTTTCTATATTGATTCGGAACTGGACTTTATGCGTAATTTCGGTGACTCAAAGTCTACACAGTATTCCAGTATCCCTGTGCGTGTGGGATATCAACAGAGCCTGTTGGGATATAATGCTTTTCGTTGGGACCGGAAAATAGAGCCGTTGAAGTATGAAAAGGTGAAGAAGCAATTCATTTATAACACGGAAATGGTTTCAGAAGAAGCGGTGACTTATTTCTTTGCGTTGGCTATGGCACAGGCGGATTACCGCTTGGCGGAGGAGAATGTGGCGTCCAGTGATACCCTTTATAGCATCGGACTCCAGCGTCATAAGATAGCAGCCATATCACGTGCCGATTTGCTGACATTGCAGCTGGACAAAGTGAATGCGCATAATACGTTGCAGAATGCGCAGATTGCTTTGAAACGCGCTATGTTTTCATTGGCTTCCTTTCTGAACCTGGATAAGAATACTGTGATTGAATTGGATATACCGGGACGTCCCACAGGAAAGATGATTCCCGTAGATGATGCGTTGATGCGGGCCAAAGAGAATAATCCTACTTTTCTGGAACAACGACAGAATGTGCTGGAAGCGGAACAGAATGTGGACAAGACAAAGAAAGAATCCCGTTTCAATGCCAGCTTTAATGCCAGTGTGGGCTTTAACCAGGTGGCGGATAAACTGGGAGATGCTTACAGGCATCCTTTGCAACAGGACTTGGTTTCTGTCAGTGTTTCTATTCCTTTGATTGACTGGGGGGTGAGAAAGGGTAAATATAATATGGCGAAAAATAATCTGAATGTGGTGAGGATTGCCGCCCGTCAGGAAGAACTGAGTGTGGAGGAAGAGGTGATTATGACGGTGAATGATTTTAATATTCAGCAGAGTTTGATTGCGAGTGCGGAGGAGGCTTTGGATCTTGCCGTAATGGCATACGAGCAGACACGCCAACGTTTTATCATCGGAAAGGCGGATGTGAATAGTCTTACTCTTTCGTTGAACCGCCAGCAGGAAGCGCAGAAAAATTATATTTCGGCTTTGCAGAATTATTGGTTGAATTATTATAAGATACGTAAACTGACGCTGCACGATTTTGAGTCCGGTTTTTCCCTTGCGGACAAGTTTGATTTTAATACAGGAATTTATCGATGAGTAATCCGCGTAACCTCTCCTCGTTTACCTTGATAGTGACATTTGTCTGCCTGTCACTGATAGGGGTGGTATTAGTACCGCTGTTGCCGGTTAAGCTGGCGCCGTCGCGTTCCTTGCCCGGTCTGACTGTTTCTTTCAGTATGCCCGGCAATTCGTCACGGGTTATTGAGGCGGAGGTTACCAGTAAACTGGAGGCGATGATGGCCAGAGTAAAGGGAATCAGGAAGGTGAACTCTACTTCGGATAACGGCAGCGGCTCAATTTCTTTGGAACTGGACAAGCATGCGGATATTGACGTTACCCGCTTTGAAGTGTCTACCATCATCAGACAGACCTGGCCTCAGCTGCCCGAGGGGGTGAGTTATCCTCAAATCAGTACGCGACGTTCGGATGATAAGGCATCCAGACCTTTTATTACTTATACACTGAATGCGCCTGCCAATCCTATTTTGATTCAGCAGTATGCGGAAGAGAATATCAAGCCGGTATTGGGACAGTTGAAGGGGATTTATAAAGTGGAACTGAATGGAGCTACACCTATGGAGTGGCAGTTGGAGTATGACAGTGACCAGCTTTCGCGTTTGGGAATCACACTGCAGGCTGTGCAACGGGCCATTAACCGCCATTATGAAAAAGAGTTTCTGGGGATCTGTTCTATTGAAAAAGGTGCGGAGGGCAGAGAGTGGATCAGACTGGTACGTACATCTACTGAAAAAGAAATGGAATTTGAACCGGGAGCCATTCAACTGCAAGCCGAAGATGGAACGATGGTTACGCTGGATAAACTGATAAAGGTAAGGCATGTGGAAGAACGACCGCAAAGTTATTACCGGATAAACGGGCTGAATTCTGTCTACCTGTATATCACGGCCGAGGAAACTGCCAATCAATTAAATTTAAGTGGGGAAGTGAAGCACCTTATGGGTGAGTTGCAACAGAAGATGCCTCCGGGCTATGAGGTACATATCAGTTATGACGCTACGGAATATATTCAGAAAGAATTGGATAAGATTTATTTCCGTACCGGACTGACCGTATTGATTTTATTGCTGTTTGTAGCGTTGATAACACGAAATCTGCGTTATCTGTTCCTGATTGTGACCAGTCTGGCGGTTAATATATCTGTTGCCGTCATTCTTTATTATGCATTTGGTCTGGAAATGCAGCTTTATTCATTGGCGGGTATTACCATCTCATTGAATTTGGTGATAGATAATACGATAGTGATGACAGACCATATTCTGCATCGCCGCAATCTGAAGGCGTTTGTTTCTGTACTGGCGGCCACGCTGACTACTATCGGGGCATTGGTTATTATTTTCTTTCTGGATGAGAAGATACGTCTGAACTTGCAGGATTTTGCAGCGGTGGTCATTATCAATCTGGCAGTATCTTTGTTTGTTGCATTATTCTTTGTTCCGTCCATGATTGATAAAATAGGTTTGGAGAAGAAAAAGAGAAGAAAAAGAAGACGTTTTCTGCTCAGACCCACTTTTATGAAACGGTTGACTGTCTATTTTACCCGTTTCTATCAAGGGGTGATTTATTATTTATGCCGTTTCAGGGTGATAGCTTGCCTATTATTGCTGCTGGGGTTCGGTCTGCCTGTATTTATGCTGCCCGAGAAGATGGAAGGAGAAGGTAAATGGGTGGAATATTATAATAAGGTATTTGATAATCCTACCTTCAAGGATAAGGTAAAGCCGGTAATCAACAAGGCTTTAGGTGGCAGCCTCCGTCTTTTTGCGGAAAAAGTATACGAGGGAAGTTATTTCAATCGTGATGAAGGTGAAGTGGTGCTTTCCGTTTATGCTACGTTGCCTAATGGCAGTACATTGGAGCAGATGAATGTGCTGATTAAGAGGATGGAAACTTATCTGAGCGATTTCAAGGAAATCAGGCAGTTTCAGACGTATATCTATAATGCGCGTCAGGCTAATATCCAGATTTATTTTACAAAAGAAAATCAGCGGAGCGGATTCCCGTATACTTTGAAAGCTAATATAATCAGTAAGGCACTGACTTTGGGAGGTGGTAGCTGGAGTGTATATGGTTTGCAGAATCAGGGCTTCAGTAACGATGTGCGTGAGAGTGCGGGAAGTTTCCGTGTGAAACTGTATGGATATAATTATGACGAACTTTCTTATTGGACAGAACAGCTGAAAGAGAAGTTGTTATTACACCGTCGTATTAAAGAGGTTACGGTAAATTCGGAGTTCTCTTGGTGGAAAGATGATTATAGCGAGTTCTATCTGGATTTGGACAGGTTGAGGATGGCGAAAGAGCATATTACAGCCACGCAGCTGTTCGCCGCTTTGCGCCCTGTTTTCGGAAGGGATATTTATTGTGGTAACGTGTTGTTTGACAGTCAGACGGAGCAATTGAAACTTTCATCGGTTCAGGGACAACGATATGATGTATGGGGATTGGTCAATATACCCTTTTTTATTGATGGCCGTTCTTATAAACTGGCTGATTTCGCTACTGTCCGGAAGGGACAGTCACCTCAGAAAGTCGCTAAAGAAAACCAGCAATACCGGCTTTGTCTGCAATATGAATATATCGGTTCTTCCGAACAAGGAAAAAAACTGTTGAAGAAAGACTTGGAAGAATTTAATAAGATATTGCCTATGGGATATACAGCCGAAAATGAGCAGGATTACTGGTCATGGAATAAGAAAGATAACAAGCAATACGCATTGCTGTTGATTGTAATCGCCATTATTTTCTTTACGACGGCTATTTTGTTTAATTCCTTGAAACAGCCTTTGGCTATCATTTTTGTTATTCCGATATCCTATATCGGCGTATTCCTTACGTTTTATCTTTTCGGACTGAATTTTGATCAGGGGGGATTTGCTTCTTTTGTATTACTTTGCGGTATTACAGTAAATGCCAGTATTTATATTCTAAATGAATATAATGCGATAAGAAAAAGGTATCCTCTGTTATTACCGGTACGTGCCTTCACCAAGGCATGGAATTCGAAAATTCTGCCTATCTTTCTGACGGTCGTTTCTACTATTCTGGGATTTATTCCTTTTATGGTGGGAGATGGAAAAGAGGCTTTCTGGTTCCCTTTGGCAGCAGGTACTATAGGCGGGTTAGTTATGTCTATACTTGGAATATTTTTGTTTCTGCCTATATTCTCATTGAAGAAACAAAAAAGATAATAAAGGTTTTACTTTTCTTTTTCAATAGAAGTGTTTACTTTTGTTGTTACAAAAAACGTTGAATAAATATTATCTAATACTCGCTAATCATGTTGACTCAAATTATTAACGGCAAGATTTTTACTCCGCAAGGTTGGCTGGACGAAGGCTCTGTACTGATACGGGATAATAAAATATTGGAAGTGACTAACTGTGACCTGGCACTGATCGGTGCAAAATTGATTGATGCTAAAGGGATGTATATTGTACCCGGATATGTGTGTATGCATGCTCATGGCGGTGGTGGTCACGATTTTAATGAATGTACGGAAGAGGCGTTCCGCGCAGCTGTAAAAGCGCATCAGAAGCATGGGGCGACCAGTATTTTCCCAACTTTGTCTTCTTCTCCTTTTTCAGAAATCCGTAAGGCGGTAGCTGTATGCGAAACCTTGATGAACGAGAAGGACAGTCCTGTGTTGGGGTTGCATGTAGAAGGCCCTTATCTGAATCCGAAAAGAGCAGGTGAGCAGTTTGCCGGGAAATTGAAGAATCCTGATAAAGAGGAATATACTTCTTTATTGGAAAGTACTGACTGCATCAAGCGTTGGGACGCTTCACCTGAACTTCCGGGCGCGTTGGAATTTGCCCGCTATTTGAAATCAAAAGGTATATTAGTGGCTGTGTCACATACAGAATCGGAATACGAGGGGATAAAAGCTGCGTTTGAAGCTGGGTTTACTCATACTGCCCATTTCTATAACGGTATGCCGGGATTCCATAAATGTCGTGAATATAAATACGAAGGGACAGTGGAAAGTGTTTATCTGACAGACGGAATGACCATTGAATTGATTGCCGACGGTATCCATTTACCTGCTACTATTCTTCGGTTGGCTTATAAGTTGAAGGGAGTGGAAAAAACTTGTTTGGTTACGGATGCTTTGGCATATGCCGCCGCTGATGGAATGGAAATAACAGATCCTAATGTGATTATAGAAGATGGTGTATGCAAAATGGCTGATCATTCTTCATTGGCAGGTAGCATAGCAACCATGGATGTATTGGTACGGACAATGGTAAAAGCTGGTATTCCGCTGGCCGATGCCGTGCGGATGGCTTCTGAAACTCCGGCACGGATTATGGGAGTGGATGACCGGAAGGGGGCATTGCAGAAAGATATGGATGCCGATGTGTTGATTTTGGATAGAGAACTGAATATCCGGGCGGCTTGGGCTATGGGCAGGCTGGTGGAGGATACGAATACTTTGTTTTAAAATAGAAGATAAAGGGAGAATTAGTATCCTTATTGTGTGGACAAGATGCCTTGACTGTTTCGGAAAACAATCAAGGTATCTTTTTTTCGGGTTTAACTCGTCATTATCAAGAGGATTTGCTACATTTGCAACTTGTTAAAATGAGAACCAAATAATAAAAAACGATATGAACGGAGATTTTAGAGAGGATTTGAAGAGAGCCTGTGAAGTGATGCAGAAGGGAGGAGTGATTCTTTATCCTACTGATACTATTTGGGGAATAGGTTGTGATGCAACTAATCCGGAGGCGGTGAAACGAGTTTATGATATAAAGAAGCGTGCTGACAGTAAGGCGATGCTTGTATTGGTGGACAGTACGGTAAAAGTAAATTTTTATGTTAGTGATGTACCTGCGGTAGCTTGGGATTTGATTGAGTTTACCACAAAACCATTGACTATTATTTATGATGGGGCACGTAATCTGGCTGAGAATTTGCTGGCTGAGGACGGCAGTGTAGGTATTCGTGTTACGGCTGAGGAATTCTCCAAACAACTTTGTTTCCGGTTTCGTAAAGCTATTGTGTCGACTTCTGCCAATATCAGCGGTCAGCCTTCACCTGCCAACTTCAGTGAAATCAGTGAAGAAGTAAAACAAGCTGTAGACTATATTGTGGAGTATAGACAAGATGAAGTGGGGCATCCCAAACCATCCAGCATTATCAAACTGGGTAAAGGGGGAGAAGTGAAGATTATTAGAGAGTAAAAAAAGGAATGGACGCAATTATAGACGAAAATAAGAAAAGTTGGTTACAGCGCTTTATCTTATGGCGCGAAAAGAAGATAAAAGAGAAACACTTTATTCTTATATTAAGTTTTCTTGCTGGTATTTTTACGGCATTGGCCGCATGGTTTCTGAAGTTTCTAGTAGAATGGATCAAGGAATTTCTGACTGAAAATTTTGATTCTACAGGAGTCAACTGGTTGTATTTGGTGTATCCGGTTTTTGGTATTTTTCTTACCGGATTGTTCATTCGTTATATTGTGAAAGATGACATCAGTCATGGGGTGACGAAAATATTATATGCCATATCCCGTCGCCAAAGCCGCATCAAGCGGCATAATACATGGTCGTCTGTGATAGCCAGTGCCATTACTATCGGTTTTGGTGGTTCCGTAGGTGCAGAGGCTCCGATTGTGCTGACCGGATCGGCTATCGGTTCTAATTTGGGAAGTGTATTCAAGATGGAGCATAAGACCCTGATGCTGTTGGTGGGGTGTGGTGCGGCAGGTGCTGTGGCCGGTATTTTTAAGGCTCCTATTGCAGGCTTGGTTTTTACTTTGGAAGTCTTGATGATTGATCTGACGATGGCATCATTGTTGCCTCTTCTTGTTTCCTGTGTCACGGCAGCTACTGTTTCTTATATTCTTACCGGTCCCGATGCCATGTTCAAGTTCCATATGGATGAACCGTTTCTGATGGAGCGCATTCCTTCGGCAATTCTGTTAGGCATTGCGTGCGGATTGGTTTCTTTGTATTTTACGCGGGCTATGAATTCTGTGGAGAATATATTTCGTCGATATAGTAATCCGTATATCAAGCTGGCTATAGGCGGTGCAATGCTGAGCATATTGATTTTCTTGTTTCCTCCATTGTATGGTGAAGGATATGATACTATTAATTTATTGCTGAATGGCGTAACCAATCATGACTGGAATACAGTAATGAATAACTCTATCTTTTATGGGTTCGATAATTTGTTACTCGTTTATTTGGCCATGATTGTACTTTTCAAAGTCTTTGCTTCCAGTGCAACGAATGGCGGTGGTGGTTGCGGGGGAATTTTTGCTCCCAGTTTGTTCTTGGGGTGTATCACCGGATTTATCTTCGCTCATTTCTGTAATGAACTGCATGTAGGTCCTTATATCCCGGAGAAAAATTTTGCCTTGTTGGGAATGGCGGGATTGATGTCGGGAGTAATGCATGCTCCGCTGACTGGTATTTTTCTGATTGCAGAACTGACTGGCGGGTATGATTTGTTCCTTCCGCTGATGATGGTATCTGTCAGCTCTTATCTTACCATTATGATATTCGAGCCGCATAGTATTTATTCTATGCGTTTGGCTAAGAAAGGTGAATTGATAACGCATCATAAAGACAAGGCCGTATTGACTCTGATGAATATTGACAGTGTGGTTGAAACTGATTTTGAGAAAGTGCGTCCTGATATGGATTTAGGTGAAATGGTTAAAGTCATTTCGCAGGCTAAACGCAATTTGTTTCCGGTAGTGGATGTCAATGGAGAACTTTTGGGCATTGTGGTATTGGATGATATCCGTAATATTATGTTCCGTCAGGAATTATACCATCGTTTCAAGGTGGAAAAATTTATGATTTCTCCTCCGGCACGGATCAATGTTACTGATTCAATGGAAGAAGTGATGAAGAAGTTTGATGATACAAAGGCCTGGAACCTGCCTGTGATTAATGAAGAGGGAAAATACAAAGGGTTTGTTTCCAAGTCCAAAATATTTAATTCGTACCGGCAGGTGTTGGTTGATTTCTCTGAAGATTAAATAATGTAAGTATATGGAAAAGAAAGATTTGCGGATCGTATATATGGGTACTCCCGATTTTGCGGTGGAGAGCCTGAAAAGATTGGTTGAAGGAGGCTATAATGTAGTAGGTGTGATAACTATGCCCGACAAACCGATGGGACGACATGGCAGTGTGCTGCAACCTAGTCCGGTGAAAGAATATGCTGTTTCTCAAGGTCTGAGGATACTTCAGCCGGAGAAATTGAAGGATGAGGCTTTTATAGAGGAACTCCGGTCTTTACAAGCCGATTTACAAATTGTAGTTGCTTTCCGTATGCTTCCCGAAATAGTATGGAATATGCCGCGTTTGGGCACATTTAACTTGCATGCATCTTTATTACCTCAATATAGAGGAGCTGCTCCTATAAATTGGGCGGTGATAAACGGAGATACGGAAACTGGTATTACGACTTTTTTCTTGAAACATGAGATAGATACCGGTGAGATTATCCAACAGGTGCGCGTTCCTATTGCTGATACGGATAATGTGGAAATAGTACATGATAAGCTGATGTATTTGGGGGGAGATTTGGTTTTGGAAACCGTGGATGCTATTTTGAATGGAAGTGTGAAACCTGTTCCTCAGGAAAGTTTGATCCGGCAGGAAACGGAGTTGCGTCCGGCACCGAAAATATTTAAAGAGACTTGCCGTATAGACTGGAATAAAGGTGTGAAGCAGATTTATGACTTTATTCGCGGGCTGTCTCCTTATCCGGCTGCATGGACCGAACTGTGTGTGGCTGATGGAACACGTCAGGTTTTAAAAATATATGAAACGGAGAAAGTTTTTGCTTCCCATGAGATGAATATAGGCGATATCCGTACGGATATGAAGACCTATTTTCAGGTGGCTGTAAAAGATGGTTTTATTAATGTGCTTACTTTGCAGCTGGCAGGAAAGAAACGTATGAATGTGGCTGATTTTTTGAGAGGCTACAGAACTTCGGATAATAATAAGGTGGAATAAATGATAAAGGCTGTATCGAAAGATTTTCGGATACAGCCTTTTCGTTACAATAGGGATATTCAGTAAATGTCTCTAAAAAATAAGATGGCATATGAAGATGATAGGGCATGACCATTTCATATGCCATTCTTATTGTCATTTTTCCGTGCTTTCTCACATACTTCTATCCGACAGGACATGACGTTCCGGAAGAAGTCTGATGACCTCTTCTGATTCTGTGAGTAAAATCATATCATGCTGCTTTAGCTGTTTTGTTTCTGATTTTTTCTATTATCAGTATGGCATTTGCCGTATGTATTCCAAAGAAAATCCACAGTATTTCCGTCTTCCTGTTTCTGGCCTTTATCCTTGAGAGCGAGTAATGTTGCTTTTGAGTGCCGAAGCTTCCTTCAAGCCGTGTTGCCCTTTCTTTTGAGAGTTCGCTTCTAAGCACCTTCCTCAAAGGCTCATCTTTGGCCGCCCTTCCCTTGCGCACAAAGGATGTGGATATCCCATATTTTGTACAGAACTTTCTGTTGGCATTATTGGCATATATGGAATCGGCAGCCACACATCTTACCCTTACATTCATAAGCTTCTGCTGCATGCGGATACAGTCCTTCAAGCGTATACCCTCATTGAATGCCTTGAACGAGAGGTGTTCGATGAACGATATGCCGTCTATCTGTATATTATTGACCTTTGCACCGAACTCGACGGACTTGGTTTCCTTGCCTCTGACGATGGGACGTACATAATGACGGTCAATGCTGACGATGCGGTCACTGACTTTCCGCCCTTCAAACATTTCCTTTTCTTGTACAAGCACCTTTCTGATGATGGAAAGACGCTTATGATAATCCTGGGTATATCGGAGTAAAGCACCGTACTCGCTATGGATCCCATCCCTTTGACTGAGGAGCTTTTCAAGAAGCTTGATCATACGGCGCTTAAGCATTCTTGCCCTTGAAGCTCTCCTCTTTCTTTTCTTGCAGTAGGACAGATAGGATTCCGCCACATTCCTGTATTTGTTGCGCGGACGCCTTATGCCCAGCTCCCTGCAATGCCGGCATATATGCCTGTAGAGCCATTCGAG
>OJPR01000191.1_pt1 | contig 28454 bp, 26 predicted proteins | sample 1598621 | NCBI WGS metagenome assembly OJPR01 (sample SAMN03922489, study PRJEB24848) | human gut metagenome | isolation source: stool sample | host: Homo sapiens | place: Germany | collected 2011-05 | reverse complement strand
TGTTTTTTCACTCTGTGCGCAGTACTTTCTGAATGTGCGAGGCAGGGGGGGATTACTACCCTCGGCGTGCTTTGCGTGCTGCCGAAACGCCGGACGGCCGCTTGTCAAAATGGTTTATTTGCCGTTTTCCGGGGTCGCTGAGCACCATTCCCTGCGCGGTCACTTTTTCTGCTAATATGCAGATATCCCTGTCGGTAATTTCAGTAGCAAACGCTTTTGCGTTATGGTATGATAAGTCCCACAAATCCGGACTTTTCGGAGATGATGGGGAGCCAGAATGACAGAAAAGGAAAAAATGCTGAAGCAAATGCTTCATGACGCGAATGATCTAAAGAGTTATCAGATGATCTGGCTCGGACAAAGGATCTTTGTTATGACTACAGCCAGCTTCGCCCATCTAAAGAGCTTTTTGCATTTGTGATGAGATTTGTCAAGGGTAAATTACACCAGTAATTTTTTGAAATCATTTGTTTTAGAAATTCAAGGGATATATTTTATTCCCCACTGCATAATGGCATAAAATACCGGCAACAAATCTTGCCCTTTCAGTGTTAGGGAGTATTCTACTCGCAACGGCATCTCATTGTACTGGATTCGTTGTATCAAATCATCGGCTTCCAACTCTTTGAGGGCATTTGTCAGCGCTGTATTTGTAATTGGCTTTAGCATCTTTTTCAGTTCCCCAAACCGCATGGGACACTTGATGCACAGTTCATAGAGAATTTGGAGTTTCCATTTGCCCTGCAGCATTTGAACCACCGGCGTGACCGGGCAGTTTCCATCATCGGTTAGAATGACACTGCCAACCTTTTCTTTGAATTCTTCATAAGTCATGATTGGATCTTTCCTCGTCTTTTGCAGTATACTTTTTGATACCAGGTACAAATAATTTGCGTACTTGAACAAAAATTGCTGTCAAGTATAATAAATATATCACTGATTGGCCATGCAGTCAACGACTGAAATTTCTCAGAAAGGTCTGAATGATATGAAAGAACTGAACATTATGGAGGCTACTGTTCTGACCTCCCCCAATCCGCTGACATTGATCTGCTCTAAAAAGGAGGATGGTTCTACGAACCTGGCTCCCATTTGCTTTGTGTCTTACCTCTCCTTCAATCCGCCTATGGTGGGTTTCGCCACTGGCAAACAGTCCCACACCGGCAAGCGTGTGCGTGAGACCGGCAAAGTCATTGTCACTGTTCCCTGTGAGAGTCTGGCAGGCGCAGTAATGGCCTGCGGAGCATCTACCGGTGCCGAGACCGACAAGGTGGCCGCCAACAACATCGAGATGATGGCTGTAGAGGGCAGCGACATCCAGATTCCGGCGGACACCCGGCTTGCGATGGTGGCTACCTTGCAGCAGTCGGTGGAGGTGGGCGACCATATCCTGCACATCTGTCAGGTGGACAAGTTCCTGGGCAATGAGGACAAGAAGGGCCTGTATGCCTGGAACGGCTTCGGGAAAGTTGCACCTGCGGCAGAAGGCTAAATCTTAAAACGGTAAGGAGGTGTCAGCGGTGGCTGTTTGTATCAAAGACTGTATTCAGAACATGAATCTGGTGATTGGCTGTACTATTGGTTGCAGCTACTGCTACGCCAGAAACAATGTTCGTCGGTTTCACATGATCGACGACTTTGAAAAGCCGGAGTTTTTTCCCAATAAGCTGCGGCTGATGGAGAAAAAGCGCCCACAGAATTTTCTGCTCACCGGCATGAGTGATTTTGCCCACTGGAATCCGGAATGGCGGAATCAGATATTTTCTAAAATGGCTGAAAACCCACAGCATCAGTATCTGTTTTTGACCAAGCGACCGGAGGATATTGTGTTTTCCACTACCCTGGAGAATGCTTGGTTTGGTGTAACTGTTACCTCCAGCAAGGAAAAGGACCGCATCCAGGCTTTACGGGAGCATATCCATGGCGGACACTATCATGTGACCTTTGAACCTATGTTTGATGATGTTGGCATGGTAGATCTTACCGGCATCGAATGGATCGTCATCGGTACTGAGACCGGACGCAGGAAGGGTAAAACCGTATCCAAACCGGAGTGGGTACGGAATTTGACCGATCAAGCTCACACACTGGGCATCCCTGTATTCATGAAGGAAGATCTACTTCCTATCATGGGAGAGGCACAAATGGTACAGGAATTTCCCCCGGCCTTTTACCGGGTATTGGAGGAACAGAAGACATGGCAGAAGTGAAAGAGAGCAGCATTCTGATTCAGGATGTCGAAACCAAAAATATTATGACAAAATCCACCCTGCCGGTGGGCGGCTATTCCGTCAATCCTTATGTAGGCTGTACCCATGGCTGCAAATACTGCTACGCTTCGTTCATGAAGCGGTTCACCGGCCATACTGAGCCTTGGGGTACTTTTCTGGATGTGAAATATTGGCCGGCAATCAAAAACCCCCGGAAGTACGCCGGACAGCGCGTAGTCATCGGCTCGGTGACCGATGGCTATCTGCCCCAGGAGGCTCAGTTTCAGAACACCCGAAAGCTTCTTGAGCAGCTTCGGGGCAGCGAGGCGGAAATTCTCATCTGTACCAAGTCAGACTTGGTGATCCGTGATATCGACCTTCTGAAAGAACTGGGAAAGGTCACGGTTTCCTGGTCGATCAATACGCTGGACGAGGATTTTAAAAACGATATGGACAATGCCGTCAGCATCAAGCGGCGGCTGGATGCCATGAAGCAGGTTTATGACGCAGGTATCCGCACAGTATGCTTTATCGCTCCGGTTTTTCCCGGTATCACGGATTTCGAGGCTATCTTCCATCAGGTCAGAAATCAGTGCGACCTGGTGTGGCTGGAAAATCTAAACCTGCGAGGTGGATTCAAAAAAGACATCCTTGACTATATACGTAAAAAACATCCTGACTTGGTTCCGCTGTACGACGCTATCTACAACAAGAGGGACAGAAGCTACTTCCGTGGTTTGGAGGATCAAGCGGAACGGCTGGCGAAAGAAAACAGCTGTCCCTTCGTGGACAACGAGCTGCCCTACGGACGAGCAGAGCCTGGGCACCCGGTCATTGTGGATTACTTTTACCATGAGGAAGTACGCGGCTCTGAGAACACCGGGAAGCGAACTCAAAAAGTATGATCTTAGGGTGCTCTGAAACGTAGTATGGACAATCGACACCCACACTCTAAGTTACGTGTGTCAACGTGATAAAAATTATATTGGACAAACGCTTGACAACTTTTGTTTTGTAATTTCAAAATTTTCTCTGACCCACTTTTGACCCAGAACGGAACCGGAGCAGGCAGGTCTGGACGGAAACAATGGAAAATCCGCCGAGTGAACAGCGGTAAAAAGCACAAATCGGAGCCGAAACGTCTCCGATTTGTGCTTGAGACAACCTACGGACCAGAAGGCCGGGGGGTTCGAATCCCTCACGGCGTGCCAAAAAGGCCCGAAACCGTAAGGTTTCGGGCCTTTTTGTTTGCATAAGTTGCTAATTTTGGATACTGCTTTTTTCTGACCCAAACGCTGACCCCAACGGGAGCGGCAGCGGAAACCGTCAGACGGCACGGGAGAGGATATTTCCCATCGTCTGGGCGGCTTTGAGTTGGGCGTCGGTGGTGACGTGGGCATAGGTGTCCAGCGTGAAGCCCGCGGAGTAATGACCGAGCATCGAGGACACCGGGATGCTGCCGATCTGCGGCTTGATGTGGTTCTTGAGGAAGCCTTGCGAGGTTTTGAATGTGGATGACCGCAGTTTGATTTTGCGTAGTTCTCCATTCAGACATCAAGCCAACTCCCCACGGCGATTGCCGGTCTCCGTATCATGGGCGACTGTGTACCGGCCCACCCGCCGACCATTATTGCGCTTGCGGATGTTGCCTTACAGAAGCATACATCGCTCTTTCGTCAGCAGTCTTTCAAAGGCTATGTGCCATGTGGGGGAATACCGGCAGTGCCTGATAACCGCCCAGCCAGTAACAGGTAAATGCGGCAGCCTCTGCCTTTGCCGGGATGCAGCAAGATAGCCCCGCAGATGTACTGGCAGATCCGTCATGCCGTCAATCAGGCGTAAGACCCTGCTCGAGCCTCTCACCGCTTTTCCATCGGAACTTGTTTCGTTATACTTCCCGGCGCAGCACTCGGTAGACAAAGGACATATCCAGTCCGCCGCGTACCACATCCGCCAGCAGGTCATATTGCCGTTCCTTGTAGCCGTAGGCGTCAAAGGTCGCCAGCGCGTCAAAGGACACGTCCTTTCTGGCGCACAGTGCTTTCAGGATCGTATCGGCGATGCCCGGCGCGTCAAAAATGCCGTGGACATAGCTGCCGTATACGTTTCTGCTGCCGGTGAGGGCGGGCATCTGCTGCTGACTGCGGCCCATGTGAATCTCGTATCCCTCGTAGGCCAGGCCGTTCAGGCCGGAGAGCATTCCCTCCACACCGCGAAAGACGCCTTGCGTCTGAGTCTGCACCTTTTCACCCCGAAATTCGGTGTCCATCTCCAGCAGGCCCAAACCGTTGATCTCCGTGACACCGGCGGACTCCACCTGCTCCGGGTCGGACACGGTGCGCCCCAGCATCTGATAGCCGCCGCAGATGCCGAAAACCAGCGTGCCGGCGTCGGCCGCCTTTAAAATGGCCGCCTCCAGACCGGACTGCCGCAGCCATCGCAGGTCGGCGATGGTACTCTTGGTGCCCGGCAGCAGGATCATGTCCGGCTGGTGCAGGTCGCTCACCTGATCTACATAGCGCAGCGACACGTTTTCGTAATGCTCGAAGGGGCTGAAATCCGTGAAATTGGAGATGCGCGGCACGCGGATCACCGCGATATCCAAGAGCTTCCGCTCCATGGAGCGGTCAAACCGCTCCGTCAGGCTGTCTTCATCATCGATGTCTACATGGGCGTAGGGGATGACCCCCGCCACCGGGATGCCGCACAGCTGCTCCAGCGTCTTCAGTCCCGGCTCCAGAATGGCCCGGTCGCCCCGGAACTTGTTGACCACCACGCCCTTGATGCGGCGGCGCTCGTCCTCCTCCAGCAGCGCCACTGTGCCGTAGAGCTGGGCGAACACGCCGCCTCGGTCGATGTCGCCTACCAGCAGCACCGGCGCGTCCACCAGCTTGGCAAGGCCCATATTGACGATATCGTCCTGCTTGAGGTTGATCTCCGCAGGGCTGCCTGCTCCCTCAATGACGATCACGTCATACTCTGCTGCCAGACTGTTGTAGGCCTCCAGCACGGCGGGGATATAGTCCCGCTTGCGGCGGAAATACTCCATGGCCTGCATATTACCCCGCACCTGTCCGTTGACGATGACCTGACTGCCCACGTCGGTGGTGGGCTTGAGCAGGATGGGGTTCATGCGGGTATCCGGCTCGATCCCGGCGGCCTCTGCCTGCACCACCTGCGCCCGGCCCATCTCGCCGCCGTCCCTGGTAATGAAGGAGTTCAGCGCCATGTTCTGGCTCTTGAACGGCGCCACGCGGTAGCCGTCCTGCTTCAAAACGCGGCAGAGTCCCGCCGCCAGCAGGCTTTTTCCCGCATTGGACATGGTCCCCTGTATCATAATATTCATTGCCATAGTGATTTCTCCTTGCAGAATTGCCGAATGGCCGTTATCAACGCCTCGTTTTCCCCATGAGGCCGCACGGCGATGCGATACCACCCGTCGTCCAGCCCGTTGTAATTCCCACAGCCGCGGATGGCGATACCCTGCTGCAGCAACCTCTCCCGCAGCCCCAGCGGCCCGCGGAACAGCAGGTAATTGGCGTGGGACGGGCATACCCAGAAGCCCAGTGCCGTCAGGTTATCTGTGAGCCATCGCCGCTCCGTGCGGACGAGGGACAGCGTCCTTTGCAGAAAATCACGCTCCGCCAGCGCCGCCACACCGGCGCTCTGCGCCAGCGAGGATACGTTCCACGGAGGGGACGTGGCCGCCATGTCGTGCAGCAGCGCATTGTCAGCGCACAGGCAGTACCCGAGCCGTATACCGGCCATGCCGTAGCTCTTGGTGAAGGCCTTCAGGATCAGCAGCGCCGGGTGCGCTGCCAGAAGGGACCTGGCGCTGATGCCGTCCTCCGTGAGATCGAGGAAGCACTCATCCAGAAACACCCGCGCACCCCACGCCGCACAGACTTGCAGGATCTGTTCCAGCAGCGGCAGCGGCAGCAGCCGTCCGGTGGGGTTGTTGGGGGTGCAGAGGAATACCACCTCCGGTTTTTTCTCCTCTAAGAAGGACAGAAATCTATCGTCCAAATCAAAATTCTGCGCCTGATGCAGGAAATACCGCTCTACGCGGCAATTCGCCTGCGCCAGTCCCGCCCCATATTCCACAAAGGTGGGGGCCAGCTCCACCGCCGTCCGGGGCCGCAGAGCGGTGCAGTATGCGTAGATCAGGTCCGCCGCGCCGTTTCCGCAGAGAATATAGGACGCCGGCACCTGCTCGTGGACTGCGATAGCCTGCACCAGCCGGCGGCAGTAGGGATCTGGGTAGCGGTATAGCTGGGGCAGAGCCCGGCACACCGCCTCCAGTACGCCGGGAGGCGTACCAAGGGGGTTGGTGTTGGCGGAAAAATCCAACGTGATACCGCCGCCGTATACATCGCCGCCGTGTTGATTTTCTGTTTGATACAGCATCTATGTCTCCTTTACAGTGCAAAGGGCAGCTTGGCCGCACAGCTCAAAAGCAGGGCGAGGAGCGCCGTGACGGTCATCAGGCGGCACACACGGGGGATGTCCTCGTGGGTGATCTCCCGCGATGCATCGCCGATATACTCCTTTTTGTGCAGCACACCGTGGTACCACGCATCCCCGGCCAGACGCAGGCCCAGAAGCCCGGCGCAGACAGATTCTGTCTGGGCTGAGTTGGGACTGGCGTGCTTTCGGCGGTCGCGGCGGAAGATCCGCCAGCCCGCTGAAATATCCAGTCCCATCAGGCCGCCCGCTGTCAGCATCAGCAGGGCGGACAGCCGCGCCGGGATGTAATTCACCACATCGTCCGCCTTGGCGGGTACCAGACCGATGTTCTTATAGGGCGGCTCCACATACCCCAGCATGGAGTCCATGGTGTTCACCGCCTTGTAGAAAAAGCCCAGCGGCGCGCCGCCGATGGCCAGAAACAGCAGCGGCGCCACCACGCCGTCGGAGGTGTTCTCCGCCACCGTTTCCACGGCGGCACGGGTCACGGCGGCATCGTCCAGCCGGTCGGTATCCCGCCCCACGATCATGGAAACAGCATGGCGGGAGGCGGCCAGATCGCCGCTCTCCAGCGCGTCATAGACCTTCATGCTCTCATCCCGCAGGGACTTGACGGCCAGGATCTGCCAGCACATCACGCTCTCCAGCGCCAGACGCAGCCATGGGCTGACCAGACCGCTCAGCCACAGCAGCAGAGCCGGAACGGCGGTGGATACGATGACCACCGCGCCCCACAGGATGGCGCCCGCCGCCCGCTCGCCGGTCGGCGTTTTGGGGCATATGCACCGCAGTGCCCGCTCCAACACGCTGATACACTTCCCAATCAGGACCACCGGATGGGGAAAGCCGTGGGGGTCACCCACCAGAAGGTCTATGCAAAAGCCGATAACAAGTGCCGCAAGCGACCACATCATGCCGTTTCTCCTCCGCCCTGCATCGTAAAAATATAAATGGGATTCTGTCCGCTCATCAGATGGTAGCTGCCGGCTTTTCTGCCCCGCGCTGCCTGTAGGGATACCACCTCCGTCTCCGCGAAGGGGAACGCCGTCAGGCAGTCCGTCAGCTCAGCCACGGACTCCAGCGAAACGGCCGTGGCCACGATGCGGACATGGGGATTTTTTGCCAGCAGCAGCGCCACGATCTCGTGCATATTGCCGGCACTGCCGCCGATGAATGCGTGAGTGGGGGCCGGCAGACCGACGCAGGCCTCCGGCGCGCCGCCGCAGACCACCTGTAAGTTTTCCAATGCAAACCGATTACGGTTTTGCTCCAGCAGCGCTGCGGCATCCTCCCGCCGCTCTACGGCGCAGACAAGCCCCTGCTTTGCCTGTAAGGCCATTTCCACCGACACCGAGCCAGTACCGGCGCCGATGTCCCAGCAGACGCTCCGCTCCGTCAGCCGCAGCTTGGAAAGGCACACCGCCCGCACCTCACTTTTGGTCATGGGTACCACGGGCATTCCCTCCGCACTGCGGAGAAAGGCATCGTCCGGCAGACCCGGTGTGACCACCGCGTCGGGATGGGGATTTTCGATAAGCGCCACGCTCAGAGGGGCATAGACGCCATCCGTCAGCTCTGCCGCCGTGCCGCGCACGATGCGCTCATCCGGGTAGCCCAGACGCTGTCCCACATACACAAGGACGTGGCCCAGATCACCCTCTGTCAGCGTGCGGCACAGGTCATTGATGCCGCGCTCGCCGCCTACCAGCGCGAAGAGGCGGCTGGTCGCCCGCACCTCCGGCAGGATGTTGTGCTGCCGCCCGTGGAGACTCACCACCCGGACATCCTCATAGGAGGTCCGGAGCCGGGCGCACAGATAGGACAACGAGCTCAAACCCGGCAGCACCGCCGTGTCGCAGCCCTCCAGCAGCGGCAGCAGCTTTTTTGTGCCGCTGAAGAAGCCGGTATCGCCGGACATGACCACCGCGAAGCGGCGGAACTCCCGGTGGGCGCGGATAAAGTCCGCAATATCCTGCGGCGCAATGGCGTCATAGGTGGGCTGCCCCTGCCGCGCCACAGCCTCCAGCATCCGTTTTGCGCCGATGAGACAGTCCGCCGCCTCAATGGTCCCACTGACCTCATGGGTCATAGCCTCCCGACTGCCGGGACCGATGCCGACGATCCGTACCTGCGGCCGAACGGTGCAGCCGAACCGCTTACACAGCACATCCAGGACCGCCGCAAAGGGAAGACCCTCCCGCTGAGGCGGGCGGCCGATGACCACCAGCCCCGCGCCCGCCTTTCGGGCAGCGGACGCCTTCGCGGGAAAGCCGCCGGCTTCGCCGCCGTCCTTGGTCACCATCCATGCGGCGGCGGCAAACCGCAGTGTGGCCAGATCCATCTCCTCGGAGAAAGGCCCCTGCATGGCGATGATATGGGCGGCCTTCAGCCCCGCTGCGCGGCAGGCCTCCAGCGAGGCATCCATGGGCAGCACCCGGGCGTATACCCGCTGGGTAAAATCGGGGATGCTGCTATACGCCGCCAGTTCCTTACTGCCGGTGGTCAGCAGGATATTGCCCCGCGTAGTCTCCAGAAATGCAGCGGCGGCCGCCGCATTCTCCACGCAGACCACATCCTCCGCCTGTTCGGAGGATTGCCGCAGCAGACGCAGATACTCCGTCTCCGTTTCCCGACAAGCTGTGCAGATGCTCTCGGTGATGGAGGTGGCATAGGGGTGGGTAGCGTCGATGACCAGATCGAACCGCGTCCCTTGCAGCATCCGGATGATGTCCTCCACCGGAATACGCCCCGCCAGAATCGTAATGTTTTCCGCTTCCGGCAGCAGCGTTTCGCCGTACTCCGTGGCTACGCATACCGTAGCCTGCACCGGCTGTCCGACCAGGAATTCCACCAGCTCCCGGCCCTCCGTGGTGCCGGCAAACACGCAGATATTACACATTGCGGTATCCTCTGGGTGTGACCAGCTGACCGGCCACCGTTTTGACGGCAGCGCTGCCGATCAGCACGGTGCAGAACATATCCACCTCTGCCTCCCGCAGCTCTGCCAGCGTCAGGATGCGGCTGCTCTGCCCCTCACGGCCAATATTGCGCACGATGCCGCACAGACGGCCGCCCGGCAGACGGCGCAGCAGGATATCGCAGGCCCGCTTCAGGTGGTCGGGTCTGCCGTGACTGGCGGGGTTGTACAGAGCGATGGTCAGATCCGCCGCCGCCGCGCAGTCCAGCCGCTTTTCGATGGTTTCCCACGGCGTCAGCCGATCGCTGAGACTGATGACCGCGAAGTCGTGGGTCAGCGGCGCACCCAGCACCGCTGCGGCGCTGCAAGCCGCCGTCAGACCCGGCACCACCTGAATTTCAGGCTCCTGCACCTCGCCCCGCAGCTCATAGACCAGCGCCGCCATGCCGTAGATACCGCTGTCGCCGGAGCAGACCATGGCGACCGTCTTGCCGCTGCGCGCCAGCTCCAGCGCCAGCTGGCAGCGCTCGGCCTCCCGTGTCATGGGGGTGGAGTGAAGCTCCTTGCCGGGGTAGCGGTCCCGCACCAGATCCACATATACCGGGTAGCCTACGATGGCGTCACATGCCCGCAGGGCGGTATCTGCCCGAATGGTCATGTCCTCATAGCTGCCTGGCCCGATACCTACTACAATTACCTTACCCAAAACGCACCTCCCAATGCTCCGCCGCGACGGCGACGGTCACACCGTCCCGCGCTGTTTTTTGTACGATCAGTTTTTCGGCATCCAGCAGCGCCGCCCGCTCACAGACGTTGTCCACGCCGGTAACGGAGCGGACGAAGTCGGAGGGGGTGAAGTCCCCCGCCACATCCCGCAGCTGCTGCGCCGTGTAAAAATGCACCGGCCAGTTGTTTTTCTCACAGGCAGTCAGCAGTCCCGCCTCGTCCTGCTTCAGGTCGATGGAATAGACGCCGCGAATAGCCGCCGTGTCCAGCCCATTTTCCGCGAACGCTGTCTCTACCGCCGTCTCCACCGCATCGGCGGAGATGCCGCGGCGGCAGCCTACGCCTACCCGCAGCACCCGGGGGATCAGCCGCAGGGTGCTGGAAAAGGGTGCTTTGATGCGCCAACCGATAAAAACACCCAGCGCACCGTCCTCGGCGGCAAATGTGCCTGCCGGCAGGGAGGAGGGCAGGGGATATTGGCTGCAAAGGGGGATATCCCTCTCTAAGATCGCCGCCGACACCGCCTTGGCAAGACCCATGTCGGAGATGGAGCAGCCGTGCCGGGCAGCCCATGTGTCCACGGAAAATTTGCCGCGGACATCGGTGGCGGTGGTGACCACCGCCGTGGCGCCCAGCTTTTCCGCCATTCTTTCCGCCAGTGCGTTGGCGCCGCCGATATGGCCGGAGAGCAGGGGGATCACAAACCGCCCCGCCTCGTCGATGCACACCACCGCCGGGTCAGTTTTTTTGCTTTTGACATAAGGGGCGATCTCCCGCACAGCAATGCCGCAGGCTGCCACAAAGATCAGCGCGTCCATGGAGGAAAAACTCGCGCCATATACCGTCTTGTCCAGCGGCAGGAAATCCGGTTCCTCAAACCGCTCCATGGTGTAGCACACGAACGTTGCCTCCGGGAGCGCTGCCATCACCCGCCGCGCCGTGGCGCAGCCACCGCGGCTGAAGGCAAACAGGGCGGCTCTCATTGCGCCCCCTTGCGGAACTCCGTTGTAAAGTTGGGGTGATACAGCAGCGAGCGCAGATAGCTGTCGCCCAGACAGTTGCCCACCACGATCAGCGAGGTCTTGGTCAGACCGTTGCCCGTCACCGTTTCGTGGAGCGTGCCCACGGTGCAGCGGAAGATTTTCTCCTCCGGCCAGGTAGCCTTATACACCACCGCCGCCGGCGTCTCGGCGGCATAGCCACCTGCCAGCAGCTCGGCTTGCAAATGCTCCGTCAGTGAGGTGCTGAGAAACAGCACCATGGTGGCCTGATGAGCCGCCAGCGAGCGAATGGACTCCCGCTCCGGCACCGGCGTGCGGCCGGGGGCGCGGGTGATGATGACGGTCTGGCTCACATCGGGCAGGGTGTACTCCGCCCGCAGAGCCGCCGCCGCGCCGCAGAAGGCGCTGACGCCGGGGCAGACGTCGTAGGCGATACCCCGCTTTTCCAGCTCATCGAACTGCTCCCGCACCGCGCCGTAAATGCTGGAATCCCCTGTGTGCAGGCGCACGGTGGTCTTTCCCTCAGCCTCCGCTTTCTCAATGAGGGCGATGACCTCCTCCAGCGTCAGCCTGGCGCTGTCGTGGATCTCACAGCCCGCTTTGGTATAGTCCAGCACCGCCGGATTCACCAAAGACCCGGCGTAGATCACCACGTCGGCCTCACCCAGCAGCTTGGCGCCACGGACGGTAATAAGGTCGGCAGCGCCGCTGCCTGCTCCCACAAAATGTACCATTGTCAGTCCTCCTTTATCCGGCGCAGCAGTGCCGCTGCGTCCTTCGTCTCACAGAGATAGCCGTATTCCTTGGAGAACAGGATAGCGCCCGCCTCCATATCGCCGCATTTATAGTGCATCATGTCGTCGATGCGCCCGGCCAGCCGGTGCAGCACTGCGTCATAAAGTCCCTGCTCCTTCAATAGCCGCAGGGCATCGTCACAGGTGGCGCAGCGGAGCATCTCCGCCGCCGCACCGCCGTGCAGACCCTCTGCGGCGGCACAGGCTGTCAGAATATCCATGCGGCAGTCGCCGTAGCGGGAGTGGGTGTTCCACATACCGCCCGCCAGCTTCACCAGCTTGCCGATATGACCGATGAGCAGTGCCCCTCGGAAGCCCAACTCCCGGCACATCTCCAGCGCGTCGCCGATGAAGTTGGAGGTCATCACCGCCGTGGCGGGGTCGATGCCCATGGCGTCCTTGATATAGTCCGCGCCGTAGTTGCCGGGGGCCAGCAGCACATAGTCCGCGCCGCTCTCCCGCCGCTGCCGCAGCTCCACGTGGATGGTGTCCACCAGCGCCTGCTCACTCATGGGTTCTACGATCCCCGTGGTGCCTAAGATGGAGATGCCGCCCTCAATGCCCAGCCGGGGATTGAAGGTCTTTTTCGCCAGCGTCTCGCCATCGGGAGCGGAGATCATCACATACAGGCCGCCGGTGTATCCGAACAGGCCGCAGACCTCCTCCACGTTCTCCTGGATCATCCGGCGGGGTACAGAGTTGATGGCCGCCGCACCCACCGGCTGGTCAAGACCCGGCTTGGTTACCCGACCGATGCCCTGTCCGCCGTCGATGACAATACCAACAGTCTCTGTTTTCCGCACCTCGGCATAGATCAGGGTATCGCGGGTGATATCCGGGTCATCACCGCTGTCCTTCCGGATGGCACAGCGTACACAGTCCGGGGACAGATGGATGTTCTCCACCGCCAATGCCAGCTCCATGCCCTTAGGTGTCAGCAGGCGGATGGACTCCTTTTTGCTGCCACTCAGCAGCATCCACGCGGCGGCCTTGGCTGCCGCCGCGGCACAGGAGCCGGTGGTGTAGCCCAGACGGAGCTTTTTCCCGTCCCGCATCACAAATTCCTTCATGGCTTACCGCCTGATCTGGTAGAGCATGGCGTTGCAGATGGCCGCTGCCACGTTGCTGCCGCCCTTGCGGCCCCGTGCCACGATGTAGGGCGCGGAAGCGGCCTCGATGATACGCTCCTTGCTCTCCACCACGTTCACAAAGCCCACCGGTACGCCGATGATGAGGGCGGGATGGAGCTTACCGGTCTCCATCAGCGCCTCCAGCGAGAAAAGCGCCGTGGGGGCGTTGCCGATGGCGAAGATGCAGGGCTTTTCCAGCGCCGCCGCCCGCTCCATGGATACGAAGGCGCGGGTCACGCCCCGCTCCTTGGCCTCTGCCGCCACATCCGCATCCGACATGAAGCAGTGTACCTCTCCGCCCAGCGAGGCGAGGATGGACTTGTTGATCCCGGCCTTGGCCATCTGGGTATCGGTGACAATGTCACAGCCCGCCCGCAGGGCGGCGATGCCCTTTTCCACCGCGTGGTCGGAAAAGGCCAGATTGTCCACATAGTCAAAGTCCGCCGTGGTGTGGATGACCCGCTTGATGACCAGCTCGTTTTCCGGGTCCATCCGCCGGTCGCCCAGCAGCTCGGTGATGATGGCAAAGCTGCGCTTCTCGATATCCATAGGCTTCATCTGCTCCATCATAGCATCTCCTTTCTGCAAGCCGTCAAAAAGCGCTGTGCCATGACGGGCTTGGCGTAAAAATGGAAGTGAGGGAAACCCGCGTACAGCGTGTCCGTGGCATACGCACAGCGCCACTGCTTTCCGGAGGGCTTTTCCGCCAGAAAAGCGCCGCCGGGCTGGGGGGTGTCCCAGTGGTGAAATTCATGCATAGGTACCTGCTCTCCGGCGCAGCAGAGGAGACTGTCCTCCTGCGCCGTGGCAGTGATGTAGCCGAACCGGGTCAGCTTTCCCGTGTCAAAGCAGTCACCGGGCAGCGCGCCTACCATGGCGTGGCCCGCGATGGACTGCGTCAGGTACATAAAGCCGCCGCACTCGGCGATGCAGGGCATTCCCGCGTGTACAGCGCCTCTGATCTGCCTGCGCAGGGTGTGGTTTGCCTCCAACTGCGCCGCATACAGCTCCGGGTAGCCGCCGCCCAAGTACAGACCCTGTACGCCGTCGGGGAGCCGCTCATCCGCCAGCGGGCTGAAGGATACCAGCTCCGCTCCCAGCTGCCGCAGCAGGTCGAGGCTGTCCTCATAGTAAAAGCAGAACGCCCGGTCCCGCGCCACGCCGATACGCACCGGCGCGCCCGCCTCCGGCAGCACCGGCGGCGTAAAGCGAAGGGGAGGCGCGGCAGCCGCGATTTCCAGCAGAGCGGCTATGTCCAGCGTTTTTTCCGCCTCAGCCGCCAGCTTGCGCAGCTTCTCTTGCAGATCTGTCACCTCATCCGCGGTGATGAGCCCCAAGTGGCGGCTCTCCAGCGCGCACTCCGGCAGACGGGGCAGGTAGCCGCAGGCGCGGACGCCCAGACGGTTTTCCAGCTCCCGCGCCAGCGGGCCGTAGCTCATGGCGCTGCACCCGTTGAGGATGACGCCCCGGATGCCGCTGTCCGGTGCGAAGCGGAGAAAGCCCTCCGCCGCCGCCAGAACCGACAGCGCCGCACCCCGGGCGTTGACCACCAGCACCACGGGACTGCTGGTTGCCCGCGCCGCCTCGTAGGTGCTGGCGCGGGTGGAGGTGAGGCCCAGACCGTCATAATAGCCCATGACGCCCTCGATCACCGTAACGTCGCAGCCTTCGCCGTTGTGGGCCAGCAGATAGCGCATGGTGTCGCGGTCAAAAAAGAAGCTGTCCAGATTAGAGCTTTTCGCGCCGATGACCCGGCTGTGGAACATGGGGTCGATGTAATCCGGGCCGCATTTCGCCGCACCTACCCGCAGACCCCGCGTTACCAGCGCCTGCAAAACGGCGCAGGTGACGGTGGTCTTGCCGCAGCCGCTGTTGGTACCGGCCAGCACCAGCCGGGGGACTTTTTGCTCCATAGCGTCCTCTCAATCCGCCACGATGGTGGCAAAATAGCTGATCTCCTCCGGTAAGTGCCGCAGGTCGGTGTAGACCTGCTCTGTCTCCAGCCCGCAGTCCGCCACCATCCCGGCGTTTGCCGCCATACCGCGGCGCTCCAGCGCCGCCGCCGTCTCGTGGATGGCCTTGCCGGACTTCATGATGACCTTCGTTCCCGGCAGCGCCAGCGCACTGTCCAGCTCGACGCTGCCCGGCAGGATGTGGAGTGGCTCGTCCATACGGGTGAGACTGCGTCCCAGCCGAGACGCCACGGCGCAGAAGCTGGTGACGCCGGGACACATCACCGTTTCAAACCCGTCAGCGCGGATGCGCTCCAGAATATAGCAGGCCGTGGCGTACACGGACACGTCGCCCAGATTCACCATGGCCACGTCTCGACCCGCCGCCAGCTCGGCTTCGATAGCAGCTGCCGCCGTGCGGTAGCTGTCCTCCCGTACCGCCGCGTCATGCGCCATGGTGAAGTCCAGCGGCAAGACGGTCTTGCCCTGCATATCCACCGCCCCGGCGGCAATGTCCAGCGCCAGCATCCGTCCGGACTTCATCCGGGGAGCCGCGATAACATCACACGCCTCCAGCACCCGGCACGCCTGCCGGGTCAGCAGCTCCGGGTCGCCGGGGCCCACGCTGACGGCGTAAAAAACGCCCTGTTTTTCCATGATGGCACTCCTTACGGCACGAATTCCAGACTGTCGAAGCAGGGGTCGTACTTCCCGTGCTCCATCCGGTACAGCTTTGCGATATATGCACGGGTGAAGATCTCCTCCGGCGTGCCGACGCGGTCGATCCTGTCACCCGCCACACACACCACGATGTCTGAGACCCGCTGGGCCAGCTCCAGCTCGTGGAGCGACAGCAGCACCGCCAGATCGTTTTCCCGCACCATGCGCTTGAGCACCGTCAAAAGCTCCAGCTTGTAGCGGATGTCCAGAAAGCTGGTGGGCTCGTCCAGCACGATGATCTCCGGCTCCTGACACAGCGCCCGCGCCAAGAGGATGCGCTGGCGCTGCCCATCGCTGATGGCGGAGAAGGGGCGGTCGGCAAACTCCATGCCGCCTACCTGCTCCAAGGAGCGCTCCACGATGGCCTGATCCTCCGGCCGCAGGATACCCAGCCGGCCTGTGTAGGGATAGCGGCCGCTGCTCACTACGTCCCGGCAGGTCATCAGCTCCGGCTCCATGCGGGCCGTCATCAGAATGGCCATGCGCCGGGCGATCTCGTTGCGGCTGCGCGCCTCCATGGCCTTTCCATCCAGAAACACCGTGCCGGACACCTTGGAGAGCTGGCCGATAATGGTTTTCAATATAGTGGATTTTCCCGAGCCGTTGGGGCCGATGAGCGTCACGATTTTGCCCCGCTGCACATGGAGAGCGATGTCCTCGATCAGCGGCTTGCCGTGGTAGCCCACGGTCAGGTCTTTTGTTTCCAGATATGCCATACTCACGCCGCCTTTCTGTGGATCATCATGTAGATCACGATGGGTGCGCCGAATACCGCCGTGACGGAGCTGATGCTCACCTCTGTGGGGGCAAAGGCGGTGCGGGCGATGAGGTCGCAGAACAGACAGAACACGCCGCCGCCCAGAAAGCAGGCCGGGATCATGACGAGCGGCTCCGCCGACTTGAACAGGGATTTCATCAGGTGCGGTACTGCGATGCCAACAAAGGAGATGGGGCCTGCAAAGGCCGTGACGCAGGCGGACAGCACGCTGGACAGCAGGATCAGCGCCGTCCGGAAGGCCCGCAGCGGCACGCCCATGTTCTGGGCGTAGACCTCGCCCAACTGGTACGCCCGGATGGGCTTGGAGAGCAGGAAGGTCAGCAGCAGTGTGATGCCGCAGACAACAGCCATGGTTTTTACGTTGCCCCAGCTCATGCCGGAGAAGGAACCGAGAGACCAGTTGTGCAGATTCACGATGCTGGAATCGTCGGCAAAGGTCACGAGAAAATCTGTCAGTGCCGAGCAGATATAGCCGATCATCACGCCGCAGACCACCAGCAGGCTCATGCGCTTGACCCGCTGGGAGATCAGCAGCACGAAGCCCATGGACACCATGGCGCCCACGAACGCCGCCGCAATGAGGATGGCGGAGGAGGTGGTCTTGCCCCGGCTCAGCAGCGCCAGCATGGCCACGCACACCGTCATCTTTGCGCCGGAGGAGATGCCCAGCACAAAGGGTCCTGCGATAGGGTTGTGGAAGAAGGTTTGCAGCAGATAGCCGGACAGGGACAGCGCCCCGCCCAGGATCAGCGCCGACAGAAGCCGGGGCAGACGGATCTTCATGATGATCTGGCTTTGGGTAAAGCCTGCGTCGCTGCCCAGCAGAATCCGCCATATTTCAGACGCGGAAAGAGAAACGCTTCCCGCAAAAATGTTCCAAATCAAAAAGACAAGTAAAAGCAGGAGGAGCAGCAAAAAGCCTCCCCAGATGCGAAGTGTTCGGGTCCTCTTCATGCCGCTCCTCCTTATAATGCAATGATGTAAAAAATACTCACTTCATCCGTGTCAGAAAGTGAAATGCCGTATCCGGCGCATCGTTCAACGCATGGTTGACGTCCAGAATGAGGTCGCTCAGCTCCAGCGACTCCTGATAGAAGTTCTTGGTCAGGCACCACACATTACCGCTCTTGACGGCCTTGAAGTCGGCCATCAGCGGATCCAGTGCCACCAATTCGTCCAGCGAGTGAAGCTCGCCGTCGATGATGCTGTTGTAGATCAGCACATCGGCGTCCACCGCGCCGTTGTAGAAGGATTCCATCTGGATATTGATGGTGGACTGTGCGTTGTCCTCCGCCGACTCATCGAAGGAGACATAGTTGCCGCCTGCGATGGCGACGCATTTCGCCACATAGTCCGTGGACTTGCGGACGTTTACAGCGCCGCTGCTGGTGATGTAGAAAAACGCCACAGTCTTGCCCGTGGGCTGCTGCTCCAGCACGTCCGCCACGCTGTCCATCTTTGCGTTGAACAGCGCCTCGGCCTCGTCCTCTTTGTTCAGCAGCGCTGCGTACAGCTTGATCCACTCCATCCGGCCCAAGGGTTGGGTCTCGTAGCTGGATGTCTCCACCAGCACAGGGATACCCAGCCGCTCCAACTGCTCCAGCACCGCCGGAGAGTGATAGATCATGGTGTTTTCCACCGCCAGATCGCAGCCCTGCGACAGGATCAGCTCATAATCCGGCTCGGAGTACTTGCCGGCGTATACCAGCGCTCCGCTGTCCATGGCGTCCTTGGCACGCTGGATATACCAGTCCGACTGCTTTTTACCACTGAGGGTGATGCAGTCGATGGCGTTCAGCTTGTCGAAGTAGTCCATAGCAGCGGCGGCTACCAGATAGATCTGGTCCAGCGGCTGCTGCAAAACGGTGACGCCGGAGGGGATCCCCTCGGGTACCGCTGCGCCCTCCGCCACCAGCAGGTACACCCGGTCATTGTTGATGGTGATGCGTTTGTAGCTCTCTCCGGCGTACTCCACAGTGAACTGCTCCGCGTAGCGCAGGGACATGGTACGGTCAAAGACCAACTCATCCCACGATACGGAGGCGGTTTGTCCGTCTGTTTTGGCGGGAGCGTCAGCCGCGCCGCAGGCGCAGAGGGACAAGACCGTCAGCGCCGCCAGCAGCCCGGCGAGAAAACGCCTCACTGGGCGGCCTCCACAGCGGTGGAGGAATCGAAGGTCAGGGTGTACTCGATCTCGTGGGGGGTGCTCATGGCGGTGGTATCGCCGATCACCGTCAGCGGGGTATCCAGCGCCCGCACGGGGATCTCAAAGGTGGAGCCGCCCTCGGTGGTGAGAACGTCATAGCGCTGACCGTCCACCAGCATATAGTCGTACTTCTCACTGCTCCACACGATGGTGGCGGTGGCAGCGCCGTTCTCCACCTTCAGGGTGCAGGGGGTCAGCACGTGGGACTTGCCGGAGCCGCCCTCGAAGCCTACCTCAATGGTGTAGGTGCCGTCCGCCAATGCGATGGCGGCAGTGTCATCGCCGTCATCCTCCTTCAGGACAGGGTTGGAGACGGACACCTTGTGGTCATACCATACGCCCTTCTTGCCGATGAGGGCCACATCGAACTCCTCGTCCAGCGCGGGAACGGGGATATCAAAGCCATTGACTGTCTCAGTCAGACCGTCGGGATAGGTGACGGTGTCCTTGGTGGGCTGGAGCAGCACGGCGCCGTCCTTCTGGGCGTCCTCCTTCAGACCGGGGAACAGGTTGACGATGCTGGTAGAGGCCAGACTGACGTGGATGGTCATCTGGCCGTCCTTCACGGTCAGCACGCCTTTGCCGTCACATGTCTCGTTGGCGTGGAACATACTGCTGTCGGTGTTGAAGTCGGCGGTGTACACACCGTCCGCCAGAGCGGGCTGGTCGGACTCGTCGCTGCCGGGGGCATCGGTCTGCTGCTGTCCGCAGCCCACCAGCAGCGCCGTCATCATCAGAGCGGCCAGCAGAAACGAAAGGATTTTTTTCATGGTAAAGTCCTCCTTGCTTTGAAAAAGGCTCCGAGGCGATGGTATACCGCCCCGGAGCCCGTTCAGTCCTTGTTACGCGATGGCGTCAATGGCAGCCTTGGTGTGGGCCACATAGAGGGCCTGCACGTCCGCGATACGGCCCAGACCGGAGATCTGGCAGTTCACGGTGAAGCCGGCGGCCTCAAACATGGTCTTCCAGGAGTCGTCGTCAGCACCGGCCATGTCGTTGTTGGCATGGTCGCCAGCCACGACCATCAGGGGACGCAGCACCACAGTGGTGTAGCCGGCGTTCTTGACGGCCTCGATCACGGCCTCGCAGGAGGTCTCCTCGGGCTCGCCCTCCACGGTGCCGACGAACACGTTCTCATAGCCCAGCTTGGCCATCTGGGTAGCCATCTGGCTGTAGGTGACCTTGGCCACATGAGCCGTACCGTGGCCCATCAGCACGTAGGCAACACCGGCATCCTTGGCGGCAGCGGTGGACTCATAGCCGCTCTCCTCGAGGGCAGCAGCCACGACGGCCTTGGCGGCGGCTTCCTTGTCGGCGTTGATAACGGTGGCATCGTCGCCAACCTCACCCAGCAGGGGCTCGGCGATCTCAACGGAGTCAAACTGGTCGCGAACCTTGTCGATGGCGGCGCACATCTCGTCGTACTCAGCACCGTGCATCAGATGGGTGGGCTGCACCACCAGCTGCTTCACACCGTTGGCGACAGCGCGCTCCAGAGCCTGGTCCATGTTGTCGATCTTCTCGCCGTCACGGGCCTGGATGTGGTTGATGATGATCTGCGCGGTGAAAGCGCGGCGCACGGACCAATCGGGATTGGCCTCCTGCAGGGCATCCTCAACGCTCTTGATGTCGGCTACGCGGCTGTCGTTGAAGGAGGTGCCGAAGGAGACCACCAGCAGCTCCTTCTCGCCGATCTCGTCCTGGTTGCGGGGATCGTCCTTGGACGCGTCACCGGTGTCCAGACCGAAATAGTCGGGGCTGGCTTCCTCACCCTCCACCAGAGCCTTCTGGGCGTCGGTCAGGGCATCCCAAGCGGCTTTGGCGGCCTCGCACTGGGCGTCGGTCTCCTCGGTGCGCTCCTGTACGTAGATGGCGTCGATCAGAGCGGCAACCTTGTCGGCGGCGGCCTTGTCAGTTTCCTCGGTGTTCACATTGTTGTTGTCAGCGTCGTTGTTGTCGGCAGCATTGTCCTTGTTGCCGCAGGCGGTCAGCATGCTCATCAGCATCACAGCCGCCATCAGAAAGGCAAGTGCTTTCTTCATGGGGGATCTACCTCTTTCTAAAATATTTGTTCTGAAAGAAATATAAAAACGGCTGTGTGAGACACGGCCGCCCTCGGTGCTTCTTACTACATACACATCCGTGCGGTCCACCGCGCCGGATCATAAGTTCGTAGGAAAACCAACCTGTTGGCAGCAGGCTTGAGATTCCACACACAGGCAGGTCTCCTGACTTCGTTCATCGCGGCATTGCCCTTCCCAGTTTCCCAGTGGATTGCAGGGCCGCTCCCGTACACAGTGACTGCATCGTTCCGGATTCGCACCGGATTCCCTTTTCATCTGCTTTTGGGCAGACACCTCTGTGCTACAACTTTATATTTTTCCAGACAGCGGGATTATATCACATTTTGTCGAATTGTCAATCCGTTCTGATGGCGGGGCTATCTAAAATCTGATGTGGGATTTTTTTGTTTTAGAGTTTTTGAGAAAGGCGGTTGCTCTAAAGTCTTATGTGGGGTTTTCTCGTTTAGGGCTGTTCGGGGAAAAGCGGTCGCTGTAAAGTTTTTTGTGGGATTTCGCAGAAGAATGTAGTTTCCCCAAAAAACACCTCCATCTTGAGTGTTAGGTGCTGGTGCTTTTCAGAAAGCTGGGCATTGTTACAGCTATATATGTTTTGGGAAAAGCGCAGAAGAAGCCGGTGGACATCCCCAATCGGAGTTGCCCACCGGCTTGTATATTATTTGCAAATTTTTCTTTGAACATTAGAATATTTCTCCCGAAGAGTGCGGTAGTTAATCGGCACAGGAGAAATTCGCTGAATTACTGTCCATAACCCGTTTTTTTCAAAAGGATAGTTGTCAAGATAGTCCACAAATGGCATTCGCAAAAGCTGTTGAGTCTGGAAGTCGAACCCCATTCCCGTTTCGACACCATAGGTCAGCTTTGGGGTCGATTTTGTAACGACATCAGTAGAAAGGACAATCGGGTAAGAGGCAATGGTAATACCTTCGGGATTCGGCAACGGCATATAACAGGCCAAGTCGATAACCTTATCATCTACTGTTACCCATGAGTGGTCGAACGGGCTCATATCCGGGCTGCCTATCTCACCAACACAAAGCTCCGTTTTGAATCCCTGCTCAGACAGAGCAACATACATTGCAGATGCAGTAGCATGGCAAGCACCGAGAAGATTATTTTTCTTCATGTAACGAAGCATGGCGCAAATCGTATCAGAAAGTTTGCTGGGATATCCGTTTTCAGCGACTGTGTCCTTAATGCACTGATAGATGTCAGGAACATCCTTGCTCAGACAGCACTTCTTATACTTTTTGCCACTTCCACAAGGGCAGGGGTCATTCCGTCCAATTCTCATTAAATATCACGCCCCTTCACCTTGACCTGTCCGTTCATCAGCATGGGAAGGAGGAAGTCACGGAGAGAGGTAAGTTCGGCATTTTCTTCCCGGACTTGAATTTGCTTTTGCACCCATGTATCGAATTTTATTGCCATATTTTTGAGGCAATCATCTTGGGGTAATACAACTTTGAATTTTGAAATATAATCCTTGTTGGCATGAGGAACGGTAGAACCGGTATTGACTTTCTTGAATACAGATTGATATTTTTGCATGATTACATATACAAAACTATCTGTCACTCTACCATTAACCTTTTCCAATTTTGCAAATGTAGACCCCAACGCACCATAATGACCTACATAAGTTTCACTGCTGGCAGCGCCGTCCATAACCATGATTGTATCTCCTGCCGTCGTAATCATCCCTTGCTTTTTACAATACGATGTCGGCACGGCGTTCACGGCTTCAATTGTAAGATATGGAATAAGATTGTTCCCGTCGTTTGTATCGAATACTTCGGTAGGAATACGGCCTTTTACAAAACGGAAAAGTTCATCAAGTTGATAAACCTCCCACCCCTCCGGGATTTCTCTTTTCAGTTCCTCATTCCAGACCATCTTGCCGCCGCTGCTCTTGTAGGGCTTGCCGTTCTCGTCTGGGAAGTCGAACTGAACGAACCAGTAATCGTAGAGGTCCTTCGCCATGCCCTCCAGTTCAGCAGCAATGGCGTTGTTGTTGTCGATTTTTTCATCAAAGGGAGAGAACAGATTAACAATCGCATCTTGCTGTTTACGGCTTGGCAGAAACACGGGCATATCCGCAAAGTCGCCTTCACTCATATTGCCTCTTGTGCTTCCTGTCGGCCCATTGTTTACCCAATTTCGATAAGTCTGCGAAATGGTGTAGTATTTCATATATTGGGGAGTTACTTTTGTATCGTCCAAATGAAACTTGATAAGAAATCCTGCATACACCAGTTCTCCATATTTAGGCTCATAAAAGAACGCTCGTCCTGTTGAATTTCCCGTGCGGGCAAACACGATGTCATTTTCTTGCAAAATACACTTTTCACACCCCGGGCATGAAACCGATTTGGGGTCATCGGATAATAGCGTGCCGTTATCTGAAATATCTGTAATTCTTAGATAACGATACTTGCTCTCGGAAAACGGCTCGGCAGGAGCTGCTATCCCGTATTCCCCCTTACCATTGCAGAGGTCTTTGAGTTTCTTAATCTCCATATTCAAAACTCCTCATCTGCGCCTGAATAGACATCTCCAACTCATGCCCCTTGGCAAACAATGCCGTCAGTCGCTCTTTCCGAGCCGCCATATTCGCATTGAACTCTTCCGGGGTGATGTCGATATGCTCGATTTTTACCTCGAAATACTGTCCGGCAGAGAACGAGTAATTCTTCTCGGTCATCTCGTCATAAGGAACAGATACGCTGAAATCATCCTCGACCTTGCGATTGGTGAATACATCAATGATGCGATTCACTTCTTCGTCGGAAAGGACCGTGCGCTGATTCTTGCCATCCTTCACCTTCTTGCCAAGGCTGGAGGCATCCACCAAAAAGGCTTCCTCTTCTGCGTTAGCATTGTCAAGGAAAAGAATCGAGACATTCGTCCCGGTATTCGCAAAAATATTGGATGGCATACTGATAACGCCTTTGATGATATGCTTGTCTACCATCCGCTGCCGGATGGCATACTCAATCTTGCTCTTTGCGGTCAGAAATCCCGTGGGGACAACGATGGCAGCCTTACCGTTATCTTTCATGCAGTACATGATGTGCTGAATGAACAGCAGATAAATCGCCATAGATTCCTTCTTGCTGGCAGGAATTTTCGGAACACCCGCAAAGAAACGGTCCGTCTCAGACCACTTCTGCTCGATAGCATCACGGGTGGAGGAAAAGTCCAGTTTGAAGGGCGGATTAGCTGTCTGGTAGGCATACTTCTTCAAGCCAGAGGTCGGCTCATGCTCCACTTGAAAATGGGCAGGGTTCAGCAGCGTGTCGCCTTGAATGATATGCCCCAAAGACTCTGTCATGCCGTTGAGCATCATGTTCAAGCGCAGGAACCGAGTGGATTTGGAAGATATGTCCTGCGTATAAACAATGGCACGGTTCAGGCCGTTCTCTTGACCGAGTTCATGGGCCAAATGCAGCACCAAGGAGCCGGAGCCGGCAGCGGGGTCGGAAATCTCAGATGCCTCGACTTTGTCACTCATTCCGACAAGACAACGGGCGATGATGGAACTCACAGATTGCGGAGTGAAGTATTCCGCATACACGCCGCTTGCCACATTATAGTCTTTGATGAGGTACTCAAAAATGGTGGAATAGAAGTCAAAAGAACCCGCAAACGCACTGGAGAAATCAAATTTATCCTGTGCGATGATGCCAAAGATATTCTTGGCAAAGTTGTTGCGGTTGGACGGCTCCACGGGAGTGGAAATCGGCTCAAACAGGGGCCTGTAGCTGCCCTCAGCCGTCTCCACAGCAAAGATGTCATTCCGGGTATTCTGGGCTATGCGAACCAGCGCATCATCGAACTGCTTGTAGAAATCGGCCTGCTCTACATGGTTGATGAGGTACTGGATGGTATCTTCATATCCGAATGCCACATCACCGGAAGTGGTATCATAGAATGCGTCCAGCTCGTCATTCTCGTTTTTCAGAATTTCCTCGATGGTCTCGCCGATTTCTTCCGCAAACTTGGACAGGTTATACATGAACTTATCGTTCAGGAACTTATAGAGGAACACAGAAGTAATGATGCGCTCCTCCTCGCCCTGATTGGCAAGGCCAGCCTGTGCGCTCAGAGCTTTTAGCTCATCAATGATTTGCTTGATTTTGGTTTCTGTTTCAAAAATGTTGGACATGATTATTCTCCCCGGTTAGAAAATCCTCATGTTGGAATAGGTCTCGCCGAGGAAGTCGGCATACCAGTCCTTGAGGTTTAATTTTTTATAGAGGCCCGATTTCAAAAGCTGAGTAGTAGTGTTTTTCTTGACTGTGTTCACGAAGGATTCCCGCCCATGCAGAATGAGGATGTTGGAACCCTCGATGTCTTTGACGGCAGCGTAGGCCACATCTGTCAATTTTGCGAGGTCTTCTTTGTCGAACTCAGGGTGCATCTCCACCACATCAGAATAGGTTTTGACGAATGCGTAATTGCCGCCATAACGGGCGGCCAGACGCTCGTTTTCCTCGTTGATGCAGCGAAGGTCTTCCAAGATTTTCAGCAGCTTTCCGTTGACCTCCGAGAGATTGTTGAGGTCAATGTACTCCAGCTCGACGAAGATTTTTTTGAGCAGGTCTTCCAAGCTGACAATCTTCTCGGCCCCTGTGTTTTTGTTCCGTCGGATTTCTTTCTGAATATCCGTGACGGCATCTGTGAACTGCTTATAGCCGTCAATATCAGAGACATCCTTGAAGGCTTTCGTCAGCTTGCTCATGTCCATGATGCTGATTTTGACCTTGAAGAACTCATAGACGATTTTGACGACTTCCTCATTTGAGACAACAGTCATCAGGTCGATGGGTTTTGTAGTAAGGTTCAGGAAGTCGATACGATTTTGCACTTCCCGCAACAGCTTCTTGATGCGGTCTTCATCAATCTGCGCCGCCAGTGTCATGGCTCTTGACAGCAGGAATTCCGTACGGCAGTCCTTGATACCGTTCAGGTCGCGTCGGATTGCCAGCAATGTATCCCTATCCAGCTTTACAAGCTGCTGAGAAAACAGTTCCAGATTCACAGAGGTATCAACCAAAGTGTTCATGTGGGCTTGGTATGCGTGATACTTTTTGTCGATATCCTCAGGGCCGATGACCAGACCAGCCAGAGAGAAATGCTCATCGGAGTCATCGTTGAAATCGTCCTCCATCTCCTTGAGGTACATTTCGATGGTACGGTCATATTCCTTTTCGATATCGACAAAGTCCACGATGTAGCCGTACTGATAAACCTTGCCTGTCTTGGGGTTCTTGTAAGGACGGTTTACCCTGCTGATGGTCTGGAGCAAAGTGTGCTCCTTGGCGTTTCTGAGCAGGTACATCTTTTTGAGCCGGGGCACATCGTAGCCCGTGGTGAGCATTTGGTGAACAATCAGGATGTCCGGCTTGAGTGTCTTGCGGAACGCCCTTTGTGTCTCTTTGTTGATGTCGCTGCGTGGAGCATCTTCGTCCGAAATGACCAATCCCGTTTCGAGCGTGGAAACATTTTCATCAAACCACTCCTTGACCTTGCGAGCCTGCGGGTTAGAGGAGCATACAATCATTCCACCGATGGTAGAATCAGCGTTCACAAGGCGGAAGTTCAGGAAGTCGGTCTCTATAAACTTACCGAGGCTGCTGATATACGCCCCGTCCGTTCGCATAGTGTCTTTCTTGGCATCAATTTGGGACTTTTCAAACTGAAGATTTCTATGGATATCCGCCCGGACGGTGGTATCAATCTCCTCCCTTTTGATGCGGAGGGTGTATCCGTCAGAGATGGATTTGTCGTAGAAATACTTATGGATGTAGTCTCCAAATTTCAGATTAGAACGCTCTTTTTTGGAAAGAAGCGGAGTACCGGTCATAGCGATATAGATGGCGTTGTCATCCACCAGCATCAGGTTCTTGAAGAACTGACCCGTCTGCTTATAGGAGCGATGGGCTTCGTCCACAAAGAAGATGCGCTGAATTTTGGCATCGTACACATTGCTGACCTGAGGGAGTGCATCGGTGAATTTCTGAATATTCACCACCACGATTTCACCGTTTGAGCGAAGGTCTCCCCGTTTTGGAAGAGGGCGCTTGAGCTCCTTTTCAAAGTCAGTGCGGCTGTTGACCTCAATCGCATTCAGCCCACGGTTACGCATTTCGTCACGAACCTGAATAAGCAGGTCCAGACGGTCTACCACATAATAGAACTTAGCGGTGATGCCTCGTTCAGAGTAGTAGTCTCTGATGATTCTGGTAGAGAAAGCTGACAGTTCCGTCTTGCCGCTGCCCTGCGTATGGAAGATGATGCCAGACTTCCCACCACCGTCAATGCGCTTCAGGATAGCTTGGCTGGCAAAGAACTGTGGGTAGCGCATGATGTGTTTCTGAGTAACGGGCTGCCCTGTCTTTTCATCAATCGTATCGACATAAAAGAAACCGTATTGCAGCAGATACATCATACGAGGGATATCGAAGAAAGAGGTCACGAACCGATTGCATGGTGTGCTCGACTGTAAGTTGGTCTGAAATTCCTCCGTATCCGCATAGCTGGGGCTATACCCGTTGTCTTTAAGGATATACCGCACCTCATCCATATAGATTTCCTTGAACCCAGAGGTCTTTGGATTCTCCTCACGGAAGAAGGAGAAGAAGGTGCGGTTCCCATTTGGCGTAGAATAGAATGAACCAGCCCGCACTTCTTCGGCAGGGGCGGCGTCATTGTCAGTCTCATACTCCATGTTATTGCTGAAGGTAACAAACTGGAGCATATTGAAGTATTTCTTGAATTCTGGTACTTGAAGCCGCTCGTCCAGCATACGGTGGAATTCTTTCTGGATACCACCCTCGTTATTGGGCTTCTTCACTTCAAGGAATCCAAGAGGAATACCATTGACAAGGATGTTGATATCCGGGCGAAAAGACCCCTTCGCTTCCGGGCCAAAGGTCAGTTCGTCAACGACAGCAAAATCGTTATCTTCGGGATGGTCAAAGTCAATGAGCTTGATGTCTGCGGTCTGGTCCAGCAGTCGGCCCAGAAACTCCTTACCCATATCATTGTTCTTAATGATGCCATGGATTTCCTCAATCGTTGCCAAAATCTGCTCGACAGTCAGGTTCTTATCACTGTTGATTCGCTGGATTGCAGGAACAAAACGGTTGAGAAAGATTCTGGTTTCGGGGTGGATATCCGCATCCTTCAAAGACTGGTACTCATAACCCAGCCGCATGAATTGTACTGTTGCGGGAAATTTTACCCGCATATCTTCATTCCAAGGAACTCTCACCTGTTGATGCCCCTTTCTTTAGCTTCTACAGCAATAATCATCCTAAAAGGCCAGCGTTTTCAGAGGGATATCATGTCTCTATGCAGAGGCATGAAAACGCCGGCGTTTTCCCGATAATATAAATATACCACTTTTCCATATTATTTCAAGTATTTGCGTCACGCAAAAGTGCCAATCAGATAACTATTTCGCC
>OJPR01000190.1_pt1 | contig 28512 bp, 29 predicted proteins | sample 1598621 | NCBI WGS metagenome assembly OJPR01 (sample SAMN03922489, study PRJEB24848) | human gut metagenome | isolation source: stool sample | host: Homo sapiens | place: Germany | collected 2011-05 | reverse complement strand
CTTTAAGCGGCTGGGGGTGCAGAGCCAGCCCCTTGACGGGCGGGAGCGTCTGGCCCTGCTGCACGGCCAGCTTCACCCCGGCAGCCGGGAGCCGTTCCGCTTCAAGTGGGCGGACATCGCCCATACGGGCATGGGAACGAAAGACTTTATCGTGCCGGACAGCTTCGACTTCCGGCAGAGCCGCTCGTTCCGCGTGGGCCAGACATGGGGCGCGGCGTCCTATTTGCAGATCATGGCGTCGGAGCTGTCGGACAAGCTGCTGCTGGAGATTTTGGAGCTGGACGCCGAGCTGACCGTCACCATGCACATTCAGACGGTGGATCAGGTCAAGGCCATCAAAACGGTCAAGGGTAAAATCTCCGACATCGACAAGATGAAAGTGGAGGAGCAGCGCAAGGCTACCCGCGCCGGATATGACCCTGACATTCTCCCGCCCGATCTCGTCACCTTTTCCAAGGATGCCGCTGAGCTGCTGGCCGACCTGCAAAGCCGCAACGAGCGAATGTTCCTCTTGACGTTCCTGATCGTCAACACCGCCCCCACGCGGGAGCGGCTGGAAAACGACATTTTCACCGTGAACGGCATCGCGCAGAAATATAACTGCGCCGTCAAGCGGCTGGACTGGCAGCAGGAGCAGGGCTATATGTCCTCGCTGGCCCTCGGCTACAACGGCATTGAAATTCAGCGCGGCATGACTACCAGCTCCACGGCCATCTTCGTTCCCTTTATGACGCGGGAGCTTCGTATGGATGGCCCGTCCCTCTATTACGGCATGAACGCCCTATCCCATAACGTCATCATGGCTGACCGCAAAAAGCTGAAATCCGCCAACGGTCTTTACCTCGGCTCCACGGGCAGCGGCAAGAGCTTTGCCGCCAAGCGTGAATTGCTGAACGTCTTTCTTGCCATCCCGCAGGATCGCATCATCGTGGTAGACCCGATGGGCGAATATGCTCCGCTGGTGGAACGGCTGGGCGGTCAGGTCATCGAGATCGCGCCGGACAGCCCCAACCACATTTCCCCGATGGATGTTCAGATGGACATGGGCGGCGGGGACAGCCCTCTGTCCCTGAAAGCGGATTTTCTGCTGTCGCTGTGTGAGCTGGTGGTGGGAGGCCGGGACGGTTTGCAGCCTATTGAGAAAACCGTCATTGACCGCTGTGTGCGTCAGGTGTACCGGGAAATGGCGCTGGGGCTGGAAACAGCCAAAACGCCGCTGCTCCAAGATTTGTATGAGGAGCTGCTGCGCCAGCCGGAGCCGGAGGCCAAGCGGATCGCCACGGCGCTGGAGCTTTACTGCACAGGCTCCCTCAACCTCTTTAACCATCCTACCAACGTCAACCTCAATTCCCGCGTGGTTTGCTTTGTGCTGAAAGGCATGGGCGAAAATCTCCGCAAGATCGCCATGCACATCACCAACGATTTTGTCACCTCTGCGGTGGGAACCAACTTCAAAAACGGTGTGGCGACATGGTGCTATTTTGACGAGTTCCATATTCTGCTCCGCGATCCGCTGACCGCCAGCTATTTCGTAACCGTCTGGAAGATGCTCCGCAAACAGGGCTGTGTCCCCTCGGCCCTGACGCAGAATGTGAAAGACCTGCTGGCCAGCCGGGAGATCGAGAACATTCTGGACAACACCGATTTTATGGTGTTGCTGTCGCAGGCGCAGAGTGACCGCGCCATTCTTGCCAAGCAGATCGGCATTTCAGAGCACCAGCTATCGTATATCACGCAGTCAAACTCCGGCGAGGGCCTGCTGTTCTATGGCAGCGTCACCATCCCGTTTGTTGACCGCTTCCCCCGTGGCGAGATCTACGACCTGCTGACCACCAAGCCGGAGGACGCCGCCAATGGAAAACAGACAGAATAAGCCGCCCGAGGGCGGGGCTGCTTCTGGTCACGGTGGCCAGAAGTTCCACACCAACAGCGAACAGGCCAAGCTCCACAAGTCCAAGCTCCGCATGGAGAGCCGGGAGGAACGGCTGAACAAGGCCCGTGAAAGGCTGGCAAAGCAGAAGCCGCCGAAAAAGCCCGGCCCCATCAAGCGGATCGCCCGGATCGCCGGACACGAAACCCACGCTTTTCTGCATGGAAAGGTGTATCAGGAGGAACGCGACAATGTAGGCGTGGAGGGCGGCCATTTTGTGGAGCGTTCCGGCGAGGCCGCGCTGCACTATGGGCGGCACAAGGTACGCAGGGCCATCCGGGAGCACCCGGCCAAGGCTGCCGCCCGTGCGGAGTCCCGGTATATCAAGGCCACGGCGGACTACCATTCCCGCAAGTTTGCACAGGAGCAGCCGGAGGCGCAGAGCGCCGCCGCCCGGTTATGGCACCGCTACAAGCTGAAACGGGAGTATCAGCGCAAGGCGCGGGAAACCGCTAAGCAGACCGCCAAGGCCGCCGAACAAACCGTATCGGCCACGGAGCGGTTTGTCCGGGGAGCGGCGGCGTTCGTCAAGCGGCATCCCGTGGGGACGCTGCTTGCGCTGGGCTGCCTGCTGGTGGTGCTGACCCTGCAATCGTGTATGTCCTCGATGGTTTCCGTGGGAAACAGCACCCTTGCGGCCATCGCCGCCAGCACCTATAAGGCAGAGGACGCGGATATGCTGGGGGCCGAGGCCGCCTATTGTGCGCTGGAGGACGAGCTGCAACGCTACCTCGACACCTACACCCGTACCCACGATTACGACGAATACCATTTTGACCTCGACACCATTGAACACGATCCCTATGTGCTGATTTCCATGATCTCCGCGCTCCATGAGGGCGCGTGGACGTTGGACGAGGTGCGCGGGACGCTGCAAGACCTCTTTGACCGCCAGTACATTTTGACCGAGGATGTGGTGGTGGAGGTGCGCTACCGTACCGTTACCCGGACGGACAGCGAGGGCAACGACTATGAGGTGGAGGTGCCGTACAACTATTACACCTGCTATGTCACGCTGGAAAACTTCAATCTCTCCCACGTCCCGGTTTACATGATGTCCGAGGAGCAGCTTTCCATGTACGCCCTGTATATGTCCACGCTGGGGAACCGTCCCGATCTGTTCCCCTCGTCCGGCTATATCGGGAAATACATCACCAACCGCCCGCCGGAGCATGAAGTCCCGGAGTCCTATCTGGATGATGAAACCTTTGCCGCCATTCTGAAAGAAGCGGAAAAGTATCTCGGTTTCCCCTATGTGTGGGGCGGCAGCAGTCCGTCCACATCCTTTGACTGCTCCGGCTTCGTCAGCTATGTCTACAATCAATGCGGCTGGAGCTTCGGGCGGCTGGGGGCGCAGGGCCTTTATAACATCTGCTCCCGGACGAGCAGCCCCCGCCCCGGTGATCTGGTGTTCTTTGTCGGCACCTATGACACAGCGGGTATTTCTCATGTGGGCATCTATGTGGGCGACGGCTGGATGCTCCATTGTGGCGACCCTATCAGCTATGCCAACCTGAACAGCAGCTATTGGCAGTCCCATCTTTACGCCTACGGGCGACTACCGTAAAGGAGGTTTTTTGATATGGCAATTACGAAAAGCGCAAAGATCGAGGCCGAGATTGAAAAGGTCAAGGCCAAAATTGCCGAGCAGCAGGCACGGCTTAAAGAACTGGAGCAGAAGAAGCTGGAGGCGGAAAACAGCGAGATCGTGGAGATCGTGCGCGGCATGAGTATCTCCCTTGCCGATCTGCCGCTGGTGCTCCAGCAGCTCCGGAGCGGCGCTTCTGGTCACAGTGGCCAGAAGCCGACAGAACAGGCGGAGGTGACGGAATGAAAAAACTGCGGCTTTTGCTGATAACGCTTTGTGTGTCCGTCCTCATGGGTAGTATGGCGGTTACGGCCTACGCCGGGGGCGGTGAGGAATGGGACGGCCTTGACCCGGTGGAGCCGCTGCCCGCCGAAACCGTTGACCCCGGCGAGGGCTTTACCGAGGATGGAAACCTTGTGACCCGTGATCTGCTCTACGATAAGGCCACCAACAAGCAGTTCATCACGGTGCAGACCAGCGGCGGCAACACCTTTTACATCGTCATTGACTATGACAAGCCCACCGACGAGGACGGCGAGCAGTATCAGACCTACTTTTTGAACATGGTGGACGAGGCCGACCTGCTGGCGGCGATGCAGGCGGCGGGCGGTGAGCTGCCGGAGTGTTCCTGTCCCGACAAATGCGCCGTAGGCGCTATCAACACGGATTGTACCGTCTGCGCGGTCAATCTGAGCGAGTGCCGGGGCAAGGCTCCCGAGCCTGCGCCCGTGGTGGAGCCGGAGCCTGACCCCGAGCCGGAGCAGCCCAAGGCCACGGGCAGCGGCGGTATGCTTCTGCTGGCGCTGGCTGTGGTGGTCATTGGCGGCGGCGCTGGCTGGTACTTCAAAATCTACCGTTCCAAGAAGCAGCGGGCCGCTGAGTCCGAGGCGGACTACGGCGGCGAATATGACGGCGCGGAGGACTATGACGAAACCGCTCCCGAGGATGACGGGCCGCCGTGGGACGAGGACGGTGAAGAATGAGGTTTACCGACAGCCCCTATGAGGACTTTATGAAAGAAAAGAGCTACTTCAAGGGCGTCCTGCCCAACCTGCCGCCCAAAGGCTCCCGCTGCGATGGCTGCCCCTATTGGCACGGGATCGGCTGCGTGTTTTGCTACCGGGAGCAGCTTCGGTCAAAGACAGGGGGCAAACATGAGCCGTGAATTGACCCGGCAGGAAAAGGCGGCGATCCGCTCCCTTGTGAAACGGTGGTGCGCCAACTATGACAAGGACGCTGGCTGCCTGCCGCTGGATTGCGAGTGCTATATGCTGGGGAAATGCTGGACAGGCGCTTATTGCCGCTATTTCCGTTCGGCGGTGCTGCCCCTCGATCCCGTGCTGGAAAGGTCGCTGACCGTGGAGGCCGTGGTGGAAACCCGGCCCTGTCCGGTGTGCGGCAGGGCTTTTCCCCCGGACGGGCGGCAGCGGTATTGTTCCCCGGCCTGCGCCCATGCCGCAAGGCGGCAGAAGCAGCGCGGCTATATGCGGAAATACCGGGGGTAGGCTGTGAGCATTTGACCCCGGAAAACTCCGTTGATTGCAGGGCTTTCCGGGGCCGCTTCATGGGCGGGGCGTATGATTTCATAGCCCCGCCCGTTTTTGCAGAAATATTGCTAACATTTTGGAAAGGAGGACGTATGGACAAAAACCAAGGCTATGAGATCATTCAGGCCGTCATGCTGGAAAATGGTAGGGGCTTTGCGCTGGGGCATAACCCAGCAGCCCCCTCGCCCTATGTCACATGGGCCTGCTATGATGACAAGGACGGCCAGCGGCAGTATGAATGGGGGCATTACGGCAGCGACCGTGCTGCTCTGGAACAGGACTTTGCGGCGCGGGTGCAGGAATACCAGCGCCTTTACAATGTCGATGTCAGGCAGGTCGAGGCTCCCGGCCTTTACAAGTATTACTCTACCCAGCGCCCCGTGGACATTGGAACATTCCCCAAGCCGTCCCGCAACGCCCCGGATGAGATCGTCAACTACGATCAGCGTGTCCCGGTTGAAAATGGGGCATTTCTGGCGTGGGGGCATTTGACCTACACACGGCCATTGACTAAACGGCAGACATCTGACTATGAGCTGCGGCCTGCACCTGACAATCCCGACAGGCCCCGTTCGATCCGGGAACAGATGAAAACCGCCGCAAAGCAGGCCGAGGCTGACCGGGGCCAAGCTGCCCCAAAGAAAAATGCCCCTGACCGGGGCGACAGATAGGAGGACATTTATGGATCAGGAACGCAATCCCAACAAGAACGCCGAGCTTTCTATGGAGCAGAACTATAATCAGATCGACGGCATCATCAACAATCTGCCTGCGCCGCCCCCGGAGGAAAAGCCGCTGGACAGGGTACGGGAGCATCCGCCCAAGCGCCGCAGCCGGGAGCGTGAGGAGCGTTGACAAAAAAGCGCGTCCGCAGCGTCCCCATCTATGTGTGGGTACGGCCTGACGAGCTGGAGGTCATTCGGGAGCGCATGGCCGAGGCGGGCATCCGCAACATGAGCGCCTATATCCGAAAAATGGCGCTGGGCGGCTATGTGCTCCACGTTGACCTTGAACCCGTCAAGGAGCTTGTGTCGCTCCAGCGGCGCTGTGCAAACAATCTCAATCAGGCGGCCATCCATGCCAACAGCTACGGCGGCTTGTACCCGGACGAGCTGAAGCGTCTGCAAAAGGACTATGCCGATCTGTGGGGGCCGCTGTCTGATCTGCTGGCCCAGCTCTCCGCCATTGTAACGATGTGACACAGGGGGAACGGCCTCGCGCCGTTCCCCGGCTGTCCCTGCTTCTGTTCACGATGACCAGAAGTAAGGACAACCGGGACATCCTTGAGTGCCGATTTTTTCAGAGTTATAATAGACATATACAGGAAAAAGGAGGAACCCCCTATGCGGATCATATTCAAAATCCTTGCCGCTCCCTTTGTGTTGGTGCTGACCCTGCTTGTGGCCGTGCTCTCGTTCCTGCTGAGTCTTTCCGCTGGTTTGCTCTCCATCCTCGCGTCGGTGCTGGGGCTGCTGAGTGTCCTGATGCTGTTTGTGGAGAAAGACATTTCCACGGGGATCGCGGGGCTGCTGATGGCGTTTGCCATTTCACCCTTTGGCCTGCCTGCGCTGGCCGGATGGCTGCTTGCCAAGCTGGACGAGCTGAACGGCTCCCTGCGGGGCTTCATCATGGGCTGAGTTCTGGTCACGGTGGCCAGAAGATGCAGAAAACGGCGGCTGATCCCATCCGCCGTTTGTCGTATGGAAAGGAGGGATGCCTACGGCCACAACCTACCTCAAATCCCACAAGCGGGCCGATAAGCGGACGGCCCTGCAAAGCCTGAAAGACCGCTTTGACTATGGCCTGAACCCGGAGAAGCTGGGGGCCGTTTCCTCCTACCTCTGCGATCCGGCCACGGCACACGCCGAGTTCATGCTGGTCAAAAATCAGTATCAGGGCGAAACTGACCGCAGGGCCGGACACGGGGCGTTGTGCTACCAGATCCGGCAGGCGTTCCCTCACGGCGAGGTGACGGCGGAGGAGGCCAACCGCATCGGCTATGAAACGGCGATGCGCTGGACAAAGGGCAAGTATCAATTTTTTGTCTGTACCCATATAGACAAGGAGCACATTCACAATCACATTTACTACAATTCCACCGCCTATGACCGCTCCCGGAAGTTCCGCAACTTCATCGGCTCCTCGTTCGCCCTGCGGCGGCTGTCTGACCGGGTATGTCTGGAGCACGATCTTTCCGTGATTGCAAATCCCAAGCTCCACAGCAAGGGACGGTATCTGCACTACGGTCAATGGCTGGGCGAAAATCAAAAGCTCTCACAGAAAGAACAGATCCGCTTTGCCATTGACACGGCCCTGACGGAGCGCCCCGAGGACTTCGCAGATTTTCTCCGGCGCATGGAAACCGCAGGCATACAGGTTAGGCGCGGGCGCGGCGGCGTGATCTCGTTCCTTGTGCCAGGACAACAGCGGGCGGCCCGTTTCCGGGCGTCCACGCTGGGGGACGGCTACGGCCCCGAGGACGTGCAGGCCGTCATTGACGGCAAGGCTCCCACACGAACGGCCACGGCGCAGAAAGCGCCCGCACCCCGCCGTGTCAATCTGCTGATCGATATTCAGGAGAGGATGCGTCAGGGCAAAGGCCCCGCCTATGAACGCTGGGCCAAGGTGTACAACCTTAAACAGATGGCGGCCGCGCTGCAATATCTGAAAGAGCACCAGCTATTTGAATATGACGATCTGGCCGCAAAGACCGACGCCGCCACAGAGCGTTTTCACACGCTGGCCGGGGTCATTCAGCAGACCGAGGCCGAGCTTTCCCGTGTGTCCGATCTGATGGCCGCCGTGGTGCAGTACGCAAAGACCCGACCTGCGTTCGATGGGTACAAGGCCGCCAAGTACAGCCGGAAATACCTTGCCGAGCATGAGGCGGAACTGGCCGACTACCGGGCGGCCAAGGCGACAATGGCCGAGCTGCTGGGTGGCGAGAAGCTCCCCAAAATGGACGTGCTAAAAGAAAAACGCCGCCAACTGGCAGCGCGGAAAAAGGCTCTTTATTTGGAATACCGCAAGGCCCAGCAGGATATGCGGGAGCTGGTGGCGGTCAAGGGCAGCGTGGATCACCTGCGCGGGCTGACGGACAACCAGCGCAATAAGGAGCAGGCCCGTTAGGGACGGCGACGCAGACAATGTTTCTTCTGGTCACGGTGTCCAGAAGTCCAGCGGGTTTGGGGGCACCCCAACAAGCATTTCCGCAGCGCGGAAATTGCAAGTGTCAATACACTTGCCTTGCTTGCCATTTAGCGGCACCCCAAAAAAGCCCCCTAAAAACGAAGGCTCTTTTACTTGACCTCCGTTTCTCTGGCGTTCTTCAATGCTTGTATTGTAGCTTCAACAACTTGTAAATCCTTTTCATCCAGTGAGTTCAGCATAGCGTTGATCCGCTTTCTACAACTGCTCTCTGTATTTTTGGACGGATAAAAGTATTGGTCTACGGATATGTCAAACATCGTGACCAGTTGATAAAAAGTATTGAGGCTGGGATGCTGGCCGTCATTTTCGTTATACATGATCGTCCGTGGAGAACGGTCAACAATATAAGCCAGTTGCTCCTGTGTCATGCCGCTGGCTTCACGGGCTCGCTTGATGGCAAGCCCTATATCGTGGAAATCAAATCGTCGTTCATCTCGCTCTATCTTCATAATATCACCTAATGTAATTTTACATTTCAGGTCATAGTATTTGAACGACTTTTGTTTTCATACTGCCGACTATTTAATTTCATATCTCTGTCATTTTGTATCTCAGTAGCCTAAAAGTGCAACTCATGTTTGACAATATTGAAAAACACGAAAATTCCCATATAATAGCCATAAGGGGGTGATTTAACTTGAAAATTAGGATCAATGACAGGCCAGATATTCAAGAAATCGAAGTCATCATTAACTGTGTGGCCGATGATCCGCTTGTCAATAAAATCATATCCGCATTAAATACAGTTGATGCCAAACTTCTTTGCCGTCGGCAAGGAGAAACATTCCAGCTTGGTTTAGCAGATATTTTATATATTGAGTCCGTGGATAGAAAGACTTTTCTTTATACAGAGGAGCAGGTGTACGAAACAGATAGACGATTATATGAGTTGGAGGACTATCTGAAAGACCATTCTTTTTTTCGGACATCTAAGACAACGATCATCAATCTACGGCGAACAAAATCAATTCGGCCAGAGATTGGGGCCAGACTTTTGCTCACTATGGATAATCAGGAAAAAATTATTGTATCACGCCAATATGCTGGAAGCATTAAACACGCTTTGGGGGTGAAATAAATGAAACAATATTTCGGTGCGATCTTGCGTTTTTTCAAGGCTGTTTTCTTTACTTTTGGATTGCTTATATTCCTATTTTGCGTTCGGAGATATTTACCCGGTTTTAATGGCAGTCAGGGGGTCGGTCTGGTTGAATTGCGCCTTTGTCTGGCTATGGCAGTTGTTTTTTCTATGGCACACACTATAATCACCTCGGATCGTGTGCCTATCCGGATTAGTTTGATTGCAACCGGCATTCTTAGCTCAATTACCTGCGGTGTACTGTCGGTCTATTCAGGTATTCCATCTGCTATCATAAGGTGGTTCGATATTACAGACACCACAGTAGCAATTCTTTCGTGGTGGGCTGGCTTTTTCATCTGCTTCGTAGTATTGTTATTCATTTATTTTGTTGTGGAGCGTTATTATCGCCATTTGGAGTATCACTATAATGAGGCTCTCGCCAAGTACAAAGAAAGTAGTGGTAAAACAAAATGAAACTGAAAGTCAAAGATATTAGTAAGAATTATAACCGATATTCCGCTCTGCGTGGGGTCAATCTGGAATTAGAACCCGGCCTTTATGGATTGCTGGGGCCAAACGGGGCAGGAAAATCCACTCTGCTAAAAATCATAGCTGGTATTCTTCGGCCTACTGCTGGCAGCATACTTTTGGACAACGAGCCAGTATCGAAACTTGGGGAGCACTATCGTGCCATGCTGGGCTATATGCCGCAAGACCTGGGAATTTACCCTGAGTTTACCGCGAAACGATATTTGCTTTATATTGCCGCTTTGAAAGGACTGACAGAGGCTCAGGCCAAGGCGGAGATCGATAAGCTGTTGGAGGCCGTAGGGCTTTCCTCGAATGCAGAGCAAAAGCTAAAGGGCTTTTCCGGGGGAATGCTTCGTCGTGTTGGAATTGCTCAAACCCTGCTTTGTAATCCGCAAATCCTATTGCTGGACGAGCCTACTGCTGGTTTAGATCCACAGGAGCGTGTACGGCTACGAAATCTTTTGTCAGCGTTAGCCCAACACAGTATTATTATTTTGTCCACTCACATCGTTTCTGATGTTGAACTGATCGCAGAAAAAATAATTTTGCTTCGAGAAGGGCAAATAGCGGCCTTTGATACGGTTGCTGGCCTTGTGGGGAAGTCAACCTTGGAAGATGTGTATCTGACCTATTTTCAAAAGGAGGCGTAATATGCGGTTGCTCACAAAATTAGAGCTTGATAAGCTCATACGCCGGAAATACCTGTTGCTTGGTGGTCTGCTCCTGTTGGGGTACTCCTCATTTATGTTTTTTTCCTGTTGCATGAACTCATCCCCCACCTTTCCAGTGGAAACTGCTGACGGTGTGGAAGTAACAGGGCGTGCGGCGGCACTTTACAACAAGTCCGTTTATGAGCAATACGCAGGAGAATTGACAGACGAGGCCGTTGCTCATGTGTTGGATGACTTTGTAGATTTGCGGGATGCTCATGGGGAGCATTCGTTTAACTGGCCTGTCATTTATGACAATTTCTCAATTTTTCGAGCTGCTGATCAGGCTGACCGTAAGCGTTCAGAATATGGATATATCAGCGTTGCTGATGCGGGAGTCCTATCCTTTCATTCGCCTTTAGTCTTTTCTTTTGATTATACTTGGCAGACTGCTTTTAACATTCTGTTTAACTCGAATGTAGTATTTGCCATTTTTCTTCTGATCGTGTTGGCCCCTGTCTTTTCTGAGGAGTACAGTAGCGGTGCGGCAAATGTTATTCTCTCCACTCGTTATGGAAAGAGCAAGGTGATACAAGCAAAATTTACCGCCGCTTTTTTAATTGCAGCCATCAGCGCAGTTATATTTTGTGTGGTCATCCTTTTAGCCTGTGGAGCCTATTTTGCTGGGTTCGAGGGATGGAATGCGGATATTCAAACGCAGTTTATGTCAAATCAATCGCAAATCCCCATCCGTATGAACAACTTGCAGTTTTTCCTTGTTGTTATGCTTTTCTATTGGCTATCCGCTGTTGGAACTGCTGTGCTGGCCTGTTGCTGTTCGGCTCTATGCAAGAAGTCACTCATAGCGTTGATTATGAGCGGTGTGCTCTATTTCCTTCCCTATTTCCCGATGAAGTTAGGCGGTGTACTTGGTGAGTGGATGTTCATATTCCCCATTTGGTCTGCAAAAGCACAATGGGTATTGAGAACCGCAGAACATAAGTTAGTCAACCTATTGCCGCTCTCCTGTGAAATGCCTGTTTGGATTGTAATATTTACGCTGATTTTCACAGTAGTATCGTTTCTAATCACTTGTAAATCGTTTTCAGAATATCAAGGAACATAAGCCCTTTAATAACAGAACAATCTGCCGGACGACGGCAAAAGAAAAAAAGCCGTCGCAACGCAGACATAATTTCATGCGCCCAAGAAGCGGCGGCTCGATTTTCAGAGCCGCCGCTTCTCTTGTTACCTACAAAATAAAGCCATGAGTACGGCGGCACATAGGAGGATGCCGCCTTGCTCGTCTTTGGCTTTTTACACAGTACCCATGATTTGCACCAGCTAAAAAAAGCGTAGCCCCGCCGTCGGAGTATTCCGGCCTTGAAAGTGAAATTAAACATCATGTAATAAGATATTTATTTGCTTGCGTCCGTATAGCGCCATGCTATGCGGGCGTTTTTATACGCCCCTGCTTCTGGTCACGGTGGCCAGAGGCTCCAAGGTGCCGGGGGCCGCCTGTTCTCCATTTCAATCCGCACTCACCAACCACCTTTTGAAATGGAGGACAATTATGACGACTATCAATCTGAAACGATATTACCCCTATATGACCGAAAATGTGATGCTGGAAGTTTCGGACGAGATCGCCGCCACCCTCTCTATGGGAGGCCGCCTGTGCGACAGCTACAAGCGACAGAAGCGCAGAAATGGCGAGTGCTCGCTGGACACCGATCCCGGCTTTGAGGCCGAGGTGCTCCGCCAGCCCATGACCCCGGACGAGTACATTGAGGCACGGGAAACCACCTTTGCCCTCTATGACGCGCTGGCCCAGCTCCCGCCCATACAGGCCCGACGTGTGTACCAGCATTATCTTCTCGGCATGAGCAAGGCCGAGATTGCGGCAGCCGAGGGCGTTGGACGGAGCCGCGTCTGCTGCTCCGTCCAACGCGGGCTGGCCGCTATGAAAAATATTTTGAAAAAATCTCTGTAAGAGGGAGTACATTTGCCCCCGAAACCTCCTGATAGGTGAGAGGAGTTTTCTTCCTCGCCTTGAAAACTGAATAGACAGTATTCCCGATACGAAATCCGCGTGATAGCGACGTAAGGTGCGCCGCCACGACAGCCAGCTCAGGAGGTGATGGACAAGCTGGCCGAGCGATCAACGCAGCCTTTGACCCGGTGCTGGCAAACCGGGCGCGAGGACAGCGCGGAGGATAATGAAACTTGCTCACGCCCTCCCACAGACTTGAGGGGGAGTCCCTGCGGTATGCGCCAGCCCTCCACGGGCAGCGGTGCTGTGGGGCTATGCAGCCGAAGCCATCGGCGGTCTGGAATACTCCCCGTGCCGGGGATGCGTGGCAAATACGGCACACAACAATCATACAAGGAGCCGTCAAACCGGGTCTTTCTGTCTTATGACAGCCCAAACCATTCCGGCGCGGCGGCTCCCTATCTTGTGGATTGAAACGGAACACAACTGTCCCGCTGCTTCTGGTCATCGTGGCCAGAGGTGGGGCAAGGTCAAAGGACGGCGCTTTTGTGCCGTCCTTTCACGTTTCCCCACGGACAACGGGAAACCATCAAATCTATTCACATCGCTGATTTTTATAGGAGGTTTTCAGATGACGGAGGCAAGAGTCGGCTATCACAAGGAAGTCAAAACCGCGTCTTTTCAGGGCAAATCCATCACCGTGGAAAACCTGACCCCGATGCTCTCTCCCCGAGCACGGGATAAGCGCAAGCGTGAAATTGAAAGCTGTCTGTATGAGGTCTTTGTGAAGTATGCGCCGGGACGGGCGCAGATGCACTAATGCGGGACATCCTTGAGATGCGGGGCTGCCAGAGGTATAATATAGGTGTAAGGTTTGGTAGCTCCTACACTGAAAGGAGCACCAAATGATTATTCGTGAAGATGCCATTTATGGCAGACAGTCCGTTGACCGCAAGGACAGTATCAGCATTGAAAGCCAGATTGAGTTCTGCAAGTATGAGTTGAGAGGAGGCAATTTCCGCAAGTACACCGACAAGGGCTATTCCGGCAAGAACACCGACAGGCCCAAGTTCCAAGAGCTGATGGCCGATATTCGCCGGGGCTTGATCAAGCGCGTGGTGGTCTACAAGCTGGATCGTATCAGCCGTTCCATTCTGGACTTCGCAACCATGATGGAAACTTTTCAGGAATACAATGTTGAGTTCGTATCTTCCACGGAGAAGTTTGACACGTCCACCCCGATGGGGCGGGCCATGCTGAATATCTGCATTGTATTCGCCCAGCTTGAACGTGAAACCATCCAGAAGCGCGTGACCGATGCCTACTATTCCCGCTGCCAGCACGGTTTTCACATGAGCGGCGCGGCCCCCTACGGCTTCCAACTGGAGCCGACCACCATTGAGGGCATCCGCACAAAAATGATGAAGCCTGACCCGGAAACGGCAGATATTGCAAAGCTGATGTTTGAAATGTACTCTCAGCCCGCAACCTCTTTCGGGGACATCGCCCGTTACTTTGCCGACGAGGGCATCCTGATCTACGGCAAGGAAATGACACGGGGCTTTATCTCCCAGCTTTTGAGAAATCCCATTTACGCGCAGGCCGACCTCGATATGTACGAGTTCTTCAAAAGTCAGGGGACGGTGGTAGTCAATGAAGCGACAGATTTTGCCGGAACAAACGGCTGCTATCTCTATCAGGGCCGGGATGTGCAGGAAAGAAAAAACAAGCACCTGAAAGATCAGATACTTGTTCTTGCTCCCAGCGAGGGGCTGGTATCGTCTGATACATGGCTGCGCTGCCGGAAGAAGCTCATGGCAAACAAGACGTTCCAAGGCGGGCGCAAGGCAAAGAATACATGGCTTGCCGGAAAGGTCAAGTGTGGCCGCTGCGGGTATGCGCTTATGAGCGTCGGCAATCCGACAGGCGTTCAATATCTCCGCTGCTCCAAGCGGGCCGACAGCAAAAGCTGTGACGGCTGCGGGACGCTCCGTACACGGGAATTTGAAAGGTTCCTGTACGGCGAGATGGTCAAGAAGCTGTCCGAGTTCCAGACGCTGACGGCAAAGCGGGAAACGGTCAATCCAAAATTGACCGCGCTGAACATGGAGCTTGCCCGCGTGGAGGACGAGATTGAAAAGCTGCTGAATACTCTGACCGGGGCTAATGCTGTGCTGCTGTCCTATGCCAACAGCAAAATCGAGGAGCTGGACACACACCGCCAAGCCTTGACAAAAGAGATCGCGGCGCTGTCGGCGGAAATCATGTCCCCGGAGCAGATCGAGCGGCTGTCGGTCTACCTCAACCAATGGGAAGAAATTGACTTTGAGGACAGGCGGCAGGTTGCCGACGGCCTGATCTCACAGATCCGCGCAACCGACGAACACGTTTCGATTGAGTGGAAAATTTGACTTTTACTTATCCATCGCACACGACAAAGGGCTGTGTGCCCTTGTCAAGCGATGTAACCATGAACACATACAGCTTGCTACAAAAATGGCCCCTATGGAAATTCGATTTGGCACCCCTCACAGATAGTGTCCTGAATTTTTGTCTATTTGACAGGGGGCGGCGCAGCGCACTGTCCGGTTTATGGGACACCTCTTTCTGTAGAATGGGTATCGTAAAGAACAACACAGATCGGAAAGGGAGGAAACGACATGTTCAAGATCGGCTTTAATGGTTCCGCAGAAGAGCATCGTCAGGCACCCGAGGAGGCGCACTCCATTTGTCCCGCGGTCACGCCGAGAAAATCGGTCGTTCGCGTCCATTTTCCGGCGCGGAATATGAATCTGTCTTACTACAATGACGCCTTTGACCTGAAGCGCGGAGATATCGTTTTTGTGGAGGGCAAGCTGGAGAGTCTGCGTGGCCGCGTGGTAGATGTCGCATACAATTTCAAGATCAAGCTGTCTGACTACAAGCGGGTCATCAGCGTGGCCGACACAAATGTACAGGGCGAGCTCTTCTTCGCCGGGTCGCACTTCGTCACGTTCGACCGCAGCACTCTTCCTTACGAAAAGGTCATCACCTGGTTTAAGGCACCCGCCAAGGAGGATGAGATGTTTGTTTCCGGTAATGATGAAAGCGGCTTCCTGCTGCGTGATCTGGGCGCCATGAGCATCAGCAGGGCAACTGCCGATCGCGGACACGATTACTACACGGACAATCGTGTGCGGTACATTTCTCTGGACAATACCCATGTGCGGGCCATTGTGGAGGGGACGCGGCCCTACGAGCTGGAGTGCGACTATGTCAACGGCGAGATCAGAAATCTGGTTTGCGACTGCTTCTGCAGTGAGCCGTGCAAGCATGAATTCGCAGCCATGCTGCAGCTGAGGGAGACGCTGGAACTCATTGAGAAGAACTACCCTGCACAGCTTGAGGCGACGCAGTATTTCGCCGCCGTCTGCAAGGGGACGCTGCTGAACTTTGCGCTGGACGGCAAGGAAACCGGCAGCATCGTGCTTTGAGGGACGCGGGAGGCATCGTAAACGCAAGGCGGTATGTATGACACCATCCACACCCCCGACTATTTCTCAGATTTACAATATCTGACAAATGGAGCTGCGCAGGGCGCGGCAGGAGATGTTCCCCTGCCATGCCTTGCGCAGCTTCTCCTTTTCACTCTTTCAATCCACGGGAATACCCGACCTGCACAGTATGGCATAGCTTACAAAAAAAGTCAATGTATTTTGTTAATTATCCTTATTACTGAACTCTTTACAAGCCCCGTTTCGTGTGCTATGGTTAAAGCATCAACATATGCGCGTTAAAAAATATATGACAGGATGTGATCGCCATGTATCCTGCCCATATCCGCGAAACCGGAGAGCGGCAAACCGTCCGGGAGCATTGCCGGAACACGGCGGCGCTGGCCGCAACCGCACTGCGGCCGCTGGGTCTGGAAAAAAGTGCCTATTTGGCCGGTCTGCTCCACGACGCCGGAAAAAACAAACAGGAGTATGCGCAATACCTTTCGGAGGCTGTCAGCGGCGGGAACGCCATCCGGGGCAGCGTCAACCACACCTTCGCCGGCGTCCGATTTCTGCTGGACAGGTGGCATTGTGGGGAAGGGGACCTTTCCTATTCCGACGTGACCGCAGAGCTGCTGGCCTTTGCCGTTGGCTCACATCACGGCCTGTTTGACTGCGTCGACCCCCAGCAGCACAGCGGTTTTTTTCATCGCCAGACCAAGGAGGGGATCTTTTACGATGAATCCCGACAGGGCTTTTTGGCACAGGTTGCCGCCGAGGAGGAGCTGGAGCATCTGTTCCGCGATGCCGTCCGGGAGATGACCCCGATGCTGGATCGGCTGGCGGCCCTGTCCACCCAAGCGGACGACAATGAGGCGGATCGGGAGACCGCATTTTATATCGGACTTCTGGCACGGATGCTCCTGTCCGCCGTGATCGAGGGAGACCGTACGGACACCGCCGCTTTTATGGATGGGATAGAACCGCCCGTGTTCCCAGAGGATATGCGGCCGATCTGGACAGAACGGCTGGCGTTTATGGAGAAGAAGCTGGCGGCATTCCCGCGAAAAACGCCCATTGATCTGGCGCGCCACACCATCTCCGACACCTGTGCCGCCGGTACCGCCCGGCCCGGAGGTGTCTACCGCCTGAATGTTCCCACCGGCGGCGGAAAAACGCTGGCCAGTCTCCGCTTCGCATTGACCCACGCGGCAAAGTGGAACTGCTCTCGAATTATCTTCACCGCACCGCTGCTGTCGATCCTGGATCAAAATGCCCAGGTCATCCGCGATTACATAGGGGACGACGCTTTGATACTGGAGCATCACTCCAACCTTGCCGAGCCGAAGGAGACGCCGGAGCGCTTGCAGGCGCTGGAGCTGCTCACCGCCTCATGGTCGGCGCCGATCATTATCACCACGCTGGTGCAGCTGCTGAACACCTGCTTCAGCGGAAAGACCAGCGCCATCCGCAGATTTCACGCGCTGTGCGGCAGCGTCATTGTGATCGACGAAGTGCAGACGGTTCCCGGCAAAATGCTGACGCTGTTCAATTTGGCGGTCAACTTCCTGTCTGAGATCTGCGGCGCCACTATTGTTCTATGCTCCGCCACCCAGCCCTGTCTGGAGGCGGCTGACCATCCGCTGCGCCGCCAGCCCGTCGATCTGGTTCCGCAGCGAAAGGCACTGTGGGACGTCTTTAAGCGCACCGACATCCAAAATGCCGGATGTGCCAAGCTGGAGGAGTTCTCGCAGATCGTCACGGAGGTACTGTCGTCGTGCGACAGTCTGCTGGTGGTGTGCAACACGAAAAAGGAGGCGGCGTTCCTGTTCGAATCGCTGCAAGCCGCGAATTGCCGGTGCTTCCATCTGTCCGCCGCCATGTGCGTGCAGCACCGCAGGGAGACTCTGCAAGCCTTGCAGTCCGCGCTGGACAAGCCCTCCGCCGACAACAGGCAAAAGGTCGTCTGCGTCTCCACGCAGGTGATCGAGGCCGGTGTGGACATCTCCTTCCAGCGGGTGATCCGCTTCTCCGCTGGAATGGATAGTGTCGTGCAGGCGGCAGGGCGGTGCAACCGGCACGCCGAGCAAAAGAAGCCCGCCCCCGTCCGCCTCATCCGGTGTACCGACGAGCGGCTGCGCGGTCTGGACGACATCGTGCGCGGACAGAACGCCACCACCGCGCTGCTGACCGCCTTTTCCCAAACACCGGAGGCTTTCCGACACGATCTGTCCTCCGAGGAGGCCATCCGGTTCTACTATCGCCGGCTATACGCAGAGATGGAGCCCGGCTTTCAGGACGACCAAACCCCGACCCACGGCTCCCTCTATCATCTGCTGGCAGATAATCCCCGCTATGCAGACGCCAACTGCAAGCAAGGGCAGCGCTATTTTCTGCGTCAGGCGTTCCGTCTGGCAGGCGGTCTTTTTCAGGTATTCGACGAGGACACGGGCGCCCTGCTCGTACCCTACGGAAGAGGGCGCGAGCTGCAAAACACGCTGCGGAACGCCGCTCAGGTCTACGGGCAGAAGGATTGGGCAGTCATACGCGGCTGCATTGACGAGGCAAAGGGCTACTGCGTCAGCGTCTACCGCTATCAGTTGGAGCGGCTTGAGGCCCTCGGCGCCGTGACCTCACTGTTCGACGGCGGCGTACTGCTGTTGTCCGACGGTTTTTATAACGAACATACCGGCTTTTCTCTGGAGGCCGGTACCCGTGATTTTCAGGAGGTGTAGCGATTGAAAACGGAACATCCCAACATCGTAGAATTCGAGGTATACGGAGACTACGCCCTCTTCTCCGACCCGCTCATGCGTCTGGGCGGTGAAAAGTGCAGCTATCAGATACCCACCTATGAGGCGCTGAAGGGCATTTTGTCCTCCGTATACTGGAAGCCCACCTTCATCTGGCGAATCCTGGACGTGCGGGTCATGAACCCCATCCAGACCGAGGTGAAGGGCATCCGCCCCATCAAATACAGCGGCGGCAACGATCTGGCGTATTACACTTATCTGAAAAGCTGCCGGTATCAGGTGCGGGCCTGCTTCGACTGGAACGACAACCGCCCGGAGCTGTGCGGCGACCGAAATGAGAACAAACATCACTGCATTGCCCGCCGAATGATCGAAAAAGGCGGGCGGCGGGACATCTTTCTGGGCACCCGGGAATGTCAGGGCTACGTAGAGCCCTGCGTGTTCGGGAGCGGCGCAGGCGCCTATGACGATCTGCCGGAGCTGGGCTTCGGGCTGATGTACCACGGCATCACCTACCCGGACGAGGCCTACTCGGAGGAGACCCGCGGGCGGATGACTGCCCGGTTTTGGTACCCGGTCATGAAAAACGGCGTCATCCACTTTCTCCCGCCGGCGGAATGTCCGGGGCAGAAGCCTCTGCGGGAGATGCCTATGAAGGTCTTCTCCGCCGACGAGGGCAATTTTATCGGTCTGCGGGAATTTGGGGAGGTGGAGTAAATGGGACTGATGCAGCAAGCCTATGACACCTACTGTGCCATGGAGCCGCAATACGCCGGTATCTACGGCAAGGCGAAGGAGCCGCTGGTTCCTGTTTCGCACCAACTCGTAAACGCAGAGTTGGAGCTTACTCTGGACGCAGGCGGTCATCTGCTGGACGCCCGCTCCGTCGAGGCGGAGCAGGCTGCCACCATCATCCCTGTGACGGAGAGTTCCTCGGGGCGAACCGGCAAAGCCCCCGGCGCACACCCTCTATGCGACCAGATTCAGTTTCTCTCCCCGCTGTATCCCGCCAAATACGAAAGCTACCTGACACAGCTGCACCGCTGGGAGGTATCACCCTACGGCCACCCCAAGCTCTCCGCCATCGCCCGCTATGTGGAGAGGGGGACAATTGTTGAAGATCTGGCGCAGCGGGGCGTGATCTCCCTGGACGAAAAGGGGCTTCCCGCCAAGGAAAAGCAGGTGGTCCGTTGGCGCGTAGAGACAGGCGCGGAGAATGAGACGCCCGCCTGCTGGCAGGATCAGAGCCTCTTCCAAGCCTTCATCGACTACTATGCATCCACGAAATCCGGGAAGTCTGCGTTTTGCATGGTTACCGGTAAAAACGCCCCGCCCGCCAGCCAGCACCCCAAGAAGATCATCAACCTGTGCGCCAACGCCAAGCTGATCTCCGCCAACGACACCAGCGGCTTTACCTATCGGGGCCGCTTCACAGACGATTCGCAGGCCGCGACCATGAGCTATGAGGCATCGCAGAAGATCCACAGTGCGCTGCACTGGTTGGCGGCGACCCAAGGCGTCTTCATCGGCGGGCGCACCTTCCTGTGCTGGAATCCGCAGGGCATTGAGATCCCCAAGCCGCAGGCCGCCTTCCTGCGGCGGGGCGCCGCCAGGCAGATAAAATACTCCGACTATCGAAAGGCGTTGTCGGAAACTCTCCGGGGCTGGCAGGAGACGATCCCGCGGGACGCCGGCGCCGTGGTGGCCGCCTTTGATGCCGCCACATCCGGACGTCTTTCCCTCACCTATTACAGCGAGCTTCCGGTCTCTGATCTTCTGGAGCGTCTGCACAACTGGGATGCACTTTGCTGCTGGGAGCATTCCTCCTTCGGCATACAGTCTCCCTCGCTTTCACAGATCGCAGACTGCGCCTTCGGCACGGTGCGCGTCTCCGACAGACAGACAAAGCTGGAGACGGACGAGCGCGTCATGCGCCAGCAGGTACAGCGGCTGCTCTCCTGCCGGGTGGACCGGGGCAAAATGCCGGCTGATATCGCCCGCGCTGCGGCGGCCAAGGCGTCCAACCTGCAGATCATGGACGCCGCCCTGCGGGAAACGGTATTGTTCACCGCCTGCGCGGTGCTTCGGAAATACAAATATGATTGGTACAAGGAGGAATGGAGCATGGCACTGGAACCGCAGAAGAAGGATGTCAGCTATCAGTATGGACGGCTTTTGGCCGTGTTTGAAAAACTCGAGCGAGATACCTATGATTCCAATGAACAGCGAGAGCCCAACGCGATCCGGATGCAGTCCGTGTTCGCAAAGCGTCCGCTCTACGCCAGTCGGATCATCTGGGAGCAGCTGAAAAAGGCGTACTACCCCAAGCTGGCGCCTGGCGCCAGAATAAAATACGACCGCATCATTGAGCAGATCATTCAGGAAATTTCCTCCTTCCCGCAGGCGGAACAGGAGGAGGCCCTGAAGGACACCTATCTCTTTGGGTACTATCTGCAGCGCAGTGCGCTGTACACATCCGGTAAAACCGAAAATAGTCAGGAGGAAGAATAAATGAGCAGCTTGCAAAACAAGATCGATTTTGTGGCACTGGTCTCCGTGACCCGCGCCAACAGCAACGGCGACCCTCTGAACGGCAATCGCCCCCGCACCGACCTGAACGGCTTCGGTGAGATCTCCGACGTGTGCATCAAGCGCAAGATCCGCAACCGGATGCAGGATCTGGGCAAGCCCATCTTTGTTCAGTCGGAGGATCGGTGCAGCGACGGCTGCGGCAGCCTCAGCGAGCGGGCCTCCGCCGCTATGAAGGGCATCAAGGATCGGGAGGAATATGCCCGGCGCGCCTGTGAGACGTGGCTGGACGTGCGTACCTTCGGGCAGGTCTTTGCCTTCAAGGATGCCAAGGGCTTCTCCTGCGGTGTGCGCGGCCCCGTCTCTATCCACCAGGCGTCCAGCCTGTCCCCCGTGGAGATCGAGTCCCTCCAGATCACCAAGAGCGTGAATGGTGAGAAGAAGGAAAAGGGTGAGAACCGCGCCTCCGACACCATGGGCATGAAGCACTTTGTCCGCTTCGGCCTGTACGAGATCAAGGGCTCCATCAATGTCCAGCTGGCGGAAAAGACCGGCTTCTCCGAGGAGGACGCCGACACGGTCAAGGAATGTCTGCGCACCCTCTTTGTGAACGATGCCTCCTCCGCTCGACCCGACGGCTCCATGGAGGTGGTGAAGCTGTTCTGGTGGCGGCACAGCTGCAAGGATGGGCAGTATTCCTCCGCGAGGGTCCACCGCTCCGTCAAGGTCGCTCTGCGGGATGCGGGTACCATCCCCACCTCCGCAGACGACTATGTGATTTCGCTGGAGGCGCTGCCGGGTCTGGAGCCGGAGGTGATCGATGGCGTATAATGAGGAGGACTTCCTACAACTCTCCGGCTTACAGCATTTTCGGTTTTGCAGGCGGCAGTGGGCGCTGATCCACATCGAGCACCAGTGGGCGGAAAACTACCGCACCATTGACGGCGCGATCCTCCACGAAAACGCCCACGACACGGACTTTCAGGAGCGGCGGGGCGACCGTTTCATTACGCGGGGCGTCAGCGTCTATTCCGCGGAATTGGGTATATCCGGACAGTGCGACGTACTGGAATACCACCGGGGCTCCGTCGGGATCCCCCTCTCCGGGAAAGAGGGACTGTGGCAGCCGTACCCGGTGGAGTACAAGCGAGGCCGCCCCTGCGAGGACACCGGCGACACCCTGCAGCTATGCGCGCAGGCCATGTGCCTGGAGTCCATGCTCTGCTGCGACATCCCCGAGGGCGCACTCTATTACGGGGAGATCCGCCGGCGCGAGAGGGTGTCCTTTACTCCGGAGCTGCGCGCAGGGGTGCGGGAGCTGCTGGCGGAAATGCACGAGCTGTACCGTCGGGGCTATACCCCCAGGGTCAAGCCCATCAGATCCTGCAGCGCCTGCTCCTTAAAGGAACTGTGCCTGCCCAAGCTGATGAAAAGCAGAGCCGTCTCCGCGTATCTCCGGGCGGCCATGGAGGAAGCACCATGAAGCAGCTTCTCAACACGCTATTTGTCACCTCTGAGGACATCTACCTCTCGCTGGAGGGGGAAAACGTGCTGGCAAACCGGGACAAGACCGTCGTCGCCCGCTATCCGCTGCACACGCTGCAAGCCATCGTCAGTTTCTCCTATGCCGGTGCCTCCCCCGCGCTGATGGGAAAATGCGCGGAGGCCGGGATCGGTCTGGCCTTCTGCTCCCCGCATGGGCGTTTCCTCGCCCGCACCTGCGGCGAGAGCAGCGGCAACGTGCTGCTCCGGCGTGAACAGTACCGTGTTGCCGATGACCCCGCCCGCAGTTGTGCGATAGCCTGCACCATGATCTTCGGCAAGCTGAGCAACGGTGCCGCCAGCATCCAGCGTACCCTGCGGGATCACGCGCCCCGCGTGGCGGGCTGCGGTCTGGAAGACGCCGCCGCCAACATCCGGGCCATGCTGCCGCAGGTGCTGGCTGCCGCTGACTTGGACACCCTGCGGGGAATAGAGGGTGCTGCCGCCACCGCGTATTTCAGCGTCCTCGATCACATGCTCCTGAGTCGAAAGGAGACTTTCTTCTTCCACGGGCGCAGCCGCCGCCCGCCGCTGGATCGGGTAAACGCCATGCTGTCCTTCGCCTACAGTCTGCTGGCGCACGACTGTGCCAGCGCCTTGGAAAGCGTGGGGCTGGACAGCTATGTAGGCTTCCTCCACCGCGACCGGCCGGGACGGCAGTCGTTGGCGCTGGATCTGATGGAGGAGCTGCGGCCCTGCATGGCAGACCGCTTCGTGCTGACCCTTGTGAACAATCGGATGCTGCGCCCGGAGGACTTTCAGGTGCAGGACAGCGGCGCGGTGCTGCTGTCCGATGAAGGCCGTCGGAAATTCCTGAAGACCTGGCAGGAGCGGAAACGGGACACACTGACCCACCCCTATCTGGGGGAAAAGCTGAGCTGGGGCATGGCCCCCTATGTGCAGGCGCTGCTGTTGGCCCGCTGCCTCCGCGGCGACTTGGACGGCTATCCGCCGTTTTTATGGAAGTGATGCTATGCTGGTGCTGATCACATACGATGTAAACACCGAGGACGCCGCCGGACGCAAGCGCCTGCGGCAAATTGCCAAAAAGTGCGTGGACTATGGACAGCGGGTGCAAAATTCCGTGTTCGAGTGTCTGCTGGACGCAGGACAGTGCCACCGCCTGCAGGCACAGCTCCTGTCTATCATGGATCCCGAGAAGGACAGTCTGCGCTTTTACTATCTGGGGAAGCAATACGAGAAAAAAGTGGAGCATTTCGGTGCGAAGAGCACCTACCTGCCGGAGGATCCCCTGATCCTCTGACACACGTCTCCCGGCACGGCGGTGGTACAAGCGCACGGGCATCCGGGACGTGCCTTCCCGCCCCTTGCGAAGTCCAAGTGACCAGTAATTGTCGGGAGGTTCGCAAGGCTTTTCCCGAGAAAGCGCTGGTCTTTCCCCGGTTTTCTCGGGCAGCCACCCCGTGTTTTCCCCCAAAAAACGCAAAAATTCTACTTATTTGTCAAAGATCCGCAGGTAAAACTGTGCATCTTTGCTGTCGCCCCCCTCGCGGGGGGCGTGGATTGAAATATCAATGATGATAAGACAATCCTCCATGAGGTAGTCGCCCCCCTCGCGGGGGGCGTGGATTGAAATATAAAAACCTCCGAAGCATAGGGGAAAAGCGCGGTCGCCCCCCTCGCGGGGGGCGTGGATTGAAATCGTTCTGGGTCATCGCTATGGCCGCTGTCGCTGTTGTCGCCCCCCTCGCGGGGGGCGTGGATTGAAATTCCGGCAGCAGCATATAGCAGTTGTAGACCATGGTCGCCCCCCTCGCGGGGGGCGTGGATTGAAATCCCTATCTCTGGGACGGTGCGGACTTCCCCGAACGTCGCCCCCCTCGCGGGGGGCGTGGATTGAAATAGCTGAAGTATCTGCGCGACGCCTTCGGCATCTGGTCGCCCCCCTCGCGGGGGGCGTGGATTGAAATTCTGGCCCCGATCCGTGATAAGGTAGCCACGGCTGTCGCCCCCCTCGCGGGGGGCGTGGATTGAAATATTTTGGTGCTGGTGTCCTGCCTGATGATCTGGGTCGCCCCCCTCGCGGGGGGCGTGGATTGAAATCTTTCGAGGATGCTATGAAATTGGCCGTCACTGCCGTCGCCCCCCTCGCGGGGGGCGTGGATTGAAATATTACGGACATAAATAAGGGCACGACTCCCTCTGGTCGCCCCCCTCGCGGGGGGCGTGGATTGAAATTGCAGATACGCCTGCCGCCCCGCAGTGTTGATGACGTCGCCCCCCTCGCGGGGGGCGTGGATTGAAATGGCTCTACGTTCCAGAGATAGTGTTCGCGCTCTCGGTCGCCCCCCTCGCGGGGGGCGTGGATTGAAATATTATTATCCCCTGACGATACCGCGCTCGGACTGGTCGCCCCCCTCGCGGGGGGCGTGGATTGAAATCTCCGCCTCGTGCTGCTCCCAAACCGGACAGCCGGTCGCCCCCCTCGCGGGGGGCGTGGATTGAAATGTTTTCCAAGTCTGCGATGCGGTGGTTGATGACCGTCGCCCCCCTCGCGGGGGGCGTAGATTGAAATAACCTCCTCGTTGGGCAAGAGCATACTGTGATGGGTCGCCCCCCTCGCGGGGGGCGTGGATTGAAATGTGTCGCCGCCCAGGGACTGCAGCAGGGACGCGGAGTCGCCCCCCTCGCGGGGGGCGTGGATTGAAATCGCTGGACGCTGGTGAGCGACGCCATGCGGCGCAGTCGCCCCCCCTCGCGGGGGGCGTGGATTGAAATCCGTATTGTCGCCCCGTGGCGATCCTGGGCGGAGTCGCCCCCCTCGCGGGGGGCGTGGATTGAAATAGCGTAATGCCGTCCGTGTCGATCGTCACGCTGCCGTCGCCCCCCTCGCGGGGGGCGTGGATTGAAATGCCAACGCGGCGAATGTGGAGAAGCTGGTCGGCTGTCGCCCCCCCTCGCGGGGGGCGTGGATTGAAATAAGACGTATACCAGCGCCTTTGACCTTGCGGATGAGTCGCCCCCCTCGCGGGGGGCGTGGATTGAAATCAGCGATCCAGAAAATACCCTGCGCTGCTGATAGGTCGCCCCCCTCGCGGGGGGCGTGGATTGAAATGTTTAGCTGCGAGATGTAGTTGTCGATGCCGGAGTCGCCCCCCCTCGCGGGGGGCGTGGATTGAAATCGACGAGGAGCTGGCCCGACGCCTGTGGGCAGAGGGTCGCCCCCCTCGCGGGGGGCGTGGATTGAAATCCCGATGTGGCGGATATCACGATGGGCATTGCACCGGTCGCCCCCCTCGCGGGGGGCGTGGATTGAAATCTGTTGGTAAATCTACATTAACCTCTACGTTAAGTCGCCCCCCTCGCGGGGGGCGTGGATTGAAATATTCAGCCCGCCAAAACCGCCAGATGTTGACACGTCGCCCCCCTCGCGGGGGGCGTGGATTGAAATATCAACGATATAATTTTGTCCAACATTTTGTGAAAGTCGCCCCCCTCGCGGGGGGCGTGGATTGAAATTGAAAAAGTTATGAAGCAGCTAAAGGTTGACGAGAGTCGCCCCCCTCGCGGGGGGCGTGGATTGAAATGTCCAGACTGTCGAACAACGCCAACAAGTCCTCCGTCGCCCCCCTCGCGGGGGGCGTGGATTGAAATTAGCCACAATGCACACTTGCTGTATGTCTCCACGTGTCGCCCCCCTCGCGGGGGGCGTGGATTGAAATCGCTGTTGTCGTAGGTAGCCGTGGCCCACCCCTGTCGCCCCCCTCGCGGGGGGCGTGGATTGAAATAGCCGCTCACACAGCTCCGCGCCGGTCACGGCCGTCGCCCCTTCGCCCAGTTTGCCCGCCGGGTGCGCCCTCATGTCGGCCGGAGAAGTCCAGCTTCGTGCCGTCCGTGGTAATGTATCCGGTTTCGTTCCAGTTGTTCGTCTCCCCGAAAAACTCCTTTGCAGATTTTACATGGCCTTTTTTCTCCGCCTCCGAGTAAGCTTTCAGCGAAAACAGCGCACCCTCGCCCGGCTTGCCCGCCGGTCTCTCGCTGTGGCCGAAATGCCGCAGCACCCCCTCCGGTAACACGTCAGGGAAATATCGATTGACATATGTGAGCAAATCGGCTATACTGATAGTGGAACCGGTTAGAGTAGCGGGTACGCCCGTGATCTCTGGCAGCAATGCAGCCGGTTCTTTTTTTGCGTTTATCGCATACAGAACATCCACGGACATGACCTCGTTGGATGCACGATTTACAACGAACTGTACGATGTACGGTTCGTTGTTCTTGTTTTTGGCCGCGCCCATCAATACATACGTTGCGTCCACGGTGTCCAGCTTCGGCACCAGCTCATTGACGCGCACCGCATTCTGCAAGATCTCGCCTACCTTCAAAGTAGCCGGTGCATTGACAGTAAATCTCCGGTCCAGCCCGTGCCGCAGCGCCTTTGCGCTGATGATCACATCCGCGTCCGTATCGTTAACGTGTACGTACACATTCCCATTCTGTTTTACGCCGCCGTACTTTTTTGCCTCCGCAAGGGCCTTGTCGACCACTTCTTTGCGGTTAAGTCCGTCTGCGTTCTCCACCACCGCCAGCGTCATATCCGGCTTTCGCACCAGTGCGTCGTAAGAATAGTCCTTCATCGAATACCGCACGCCGTCGCCCTTACCGACGGCGGTTTTTGTTTTCTCCGCCTGCCGCTCCGCCGCGTCAAAAGCCGCCTGCCACTGCTTTGCAATGTCCTCCAGCTCGGCAAAGTCCTTGCCGTATGCCGCCTGCGCCGCCATGTCGCGGTATTTGCCGGTAAACGCGGTTTTGACCTTGGCAAGAAACTCCTTCAGGCTGTCCAGCAGCTTCTGTGCCGCCGTCCGGTTTTCCTTGGAGAACTTGGCAAACAGGGCTGCGTCGTCCAGCATATCACCGGCGAAGTCCGCCGCAAGCTCGTCCATCACCTCGTCACGCGTCAGCGTCACGCCCTCCTGCTCCGCCGTCTCCATGTACCGCTCCACGATCTCCGCCTCTGTGTCCGCGCCGTTTTCCCGGATCTTATCTATGAACGTGACCATCTGTTCCCGCAAAGCCGCCGAGGAACTGCTGCGTACCGACACGCTCTCCCGCACGGCGGTGATCTCCGTCTTTGCCGACTACCGCTATTACCCCAACCAAGTGGTGTATCACAAGATCATGGACGCACTGACAAAGCAAGACGCAGTGAAGGAATAACCGCATTCTGCGGTTGGTTACGAACGCCAAATAATGTGTAAATTATAGGTTGATTTTTACCTATATACGGGTATAATAAGCATAGGAGGTGTTCACCATGACCATTGATACAAAGACGATCGTTTCGGTCACCGAAGCGAATCAGAACTTCTCGCGTGTTACGCGCATTGCCGAGAAGAACGGACAGGCCGTGATTTTCAAGAACAACAAGCCCAAATATATACTGGTGGATCTGGATGTGTCCCCCATGATCGATATGACCGATGATGAAAAAATTGATGTTGTGGCGGCGCGCATCCTGAAAAAGTATAAGCCCGCATTTATGGAGCTTGCGAAATGATCAAGTTTTCGAAAGATAAGGTGCTGCTGCTCCACAAGTTCATCGCCCAGGAAACAGGCGGCAGTATCGGTGTCCGGGATGAAGCCCTGTTGGATTCCGCATTGGAGAACGCCTTTGCCGGCTTCGGCGGGCAGGAGTTCTATCCTACCAAGGAGGAAAAGGGC